>Ga0265337_1000050_pt1 | contig 53303 bp, 36 predicted proteins | sample 42122metaG_FD_192441 | JGI IMG/M metagenome (GOLD analysis project Ga0265337, IMG submission 192441) | Rhizosphere microbial communities from Carex aquatilis grown in University of Washington, Seatle, WA, United States - 4-21-22 metaG | ecosystem: Host-associated > Plants > Roots > Rhizosphere >... | reverse complement strand
GGAAAAATTCGGCGATGCACGTCTGGAAGCATACCTCCGCCGGCGGAAAAATACCATGCAAAACGGATTCACGAAGCGCGGCCTTTGATCAAAGAAAGACGCGTTGAACGCACCAACGCGGAACTGACGCATCCGGTTTCTGGCGGGAAAAAATCAGGCGGCGTCGAGTGTGGCCGCGTATTTCCGCGCCAGCGCTGAAAGTTCGGCCATGACAGGTTTGTGTTTTTCGTCGTCCGCCAGATTTTTCATTTCGAGCGGGTCGGCGTGCGGGTCGAACAACATCGCGCCGTTGACGCCGTCCTTGCCAAACTCGGCGTAACGCCATTTCCCGGTGCGCACGGCGGTGCCGTGAATCGTTCTGCCGTCCTCGCTCCAAATGCTGTAGCCCGGCTTGTCCCATTCCGCTGACGGTTTGTTCAACAGCGGCACGAGGCTGGTGCCTTCGATTTCGCTTTGCGGCGGCAGGCCAGCCAGTTCAACCAGCGTCGGATAAATATCGAGCGACTCGACGATGCGTGTGCAACTGTGCCCGTTGCCCTTCATGCCGGGTGCGGAAATGATGAGCGGCACGCGCGTGCCCATTTCAAACAGCGAACCGGCCTTCGACCATTTTCCTTTTTCGCCGAGCTGATAGCCGTGGTCAACGGCGAAAACGATGATGGTATTGTCACGCAGTCCGAGCCGGTCCAGTTCGGCGATGACGCGTCCGATATTCCAGTCCACCCATGAAATCGAGGCGATATAGGCGCGAATGACCTCCTTTGCCTCAGCCTCGCTCGCGCCGCGTCCGATGAACAAATCGGCATTGCGTTTGCGGATGGCCGCGCTCGGAAATCCCGGCGGCACGGTCGGCCACGCCGCGAAATCCGGCGTCAGCTTGATCTTGTCCGCGTCATACATGTCGAAGAAACGCTGCGGCGCGGTCGGCGGGCTGTGCGGTTTCACAAAGCCGCACGCGATGAAAAACGGCTGGTCCTTGTATTTCCTCAAATTCTCAATCGTGCGGTCGGCGGTATTATAATCGCCGTGGCCTTCGCCGTTGCCGTCAAGGACGACGATGCGGTCGGAATACGCCGCGCGGCCTGTGTCGGCGGGCAACGGCGGCAACACACCGTCCGGCTGGGGGATTTGCGCGCGCGGAATGTCCATGTTGTGTCCGACCGCCGGGCCGCTGCCGTCGTCGGTCGGGCCGCCCCGATCGCTGGTGGCGTTCCAGGATTTGGCGTCGTCAATGCCGCCGTGATAAATTTTACCGGAGCGGATGGAAACGTAACCGTTCCGGCTGAACAACTGCGGCAGCGTCGTCCAGTCGGGATGCGCGGTGCGGAAATCCGTGCGATTTCCCAGAACGCTGGTCCGGGTCGGGTTGCGCCCGGTGAGCAGCGACGCGCGCGACGGATTGCAGAGCGGAAACTGGCAGTAATTCCTGTCAAAGCGGACACCGGATTTGGCGAGCGCATCGAGGTTCGGCGTCTTCGCGTGAAACATGCTGCCGTAACAGCCGAGGTCCACGCGCATGTCGTCCGACATGAGGAACAGCACGTTCGGCTTGCGCGAACCGGTTTTGGTGACCGCCCCGCGCAAGACGTTCGGAAATGAAACGGCGGCGGATGCGGCGGCGACCGTTCCAATAAATTCACGGCGCGTCCAGTGATTCCGGCTCCTGGTGGTCATGCGCGAAAATTTAACATCGCCCTCAACGAATGCAAGCGGTTGGTCATCGGGTGGAGTGTCGGTTTTCCGAGCGTTCGCGACGGCCAAGTTGCAGACGCTTGGAGCGCACGGCGGATTCGGGGCGGTTGAAATACTTCGCCAACACTGCGTCGGGCAGCGTGCCCAGCAGGGCCAGTTCCCCGGGCGGCCAGGGACGGCGTGGGTTGGGAAACTTGATTCGCAACAACAACCGGCGATCTTTCACGGAAGATTCGGTGCGGCCCAACCGCCGCGCTATCTCCGCATCCGGCGCGGTCCCCAGCAACTTGTCTTCTTCCCGCTTCCACCAAACGAAGGGCGGGTCAATTTGCGGCAGGCCCAGCTTCCTGCGGCGCTTTTTGACGGCCCTGATCGTGCGTCCCACACGCCGGGCAACTTCGCGCTCGCTGAATTGCTTCAACAGGGCGTCCTCATTTGGCGCCCAGTTTGGAACATAGGCCGGGATCTTGAGCTTGGTGCGCCGGAGCCTCACCGTCGTGTCGGCACACTTCAGCCGCCGCGCAATCCCGGCATCGGGCGCAGTTCCCAGCAAGGCATCCTCTTCCGACGTCCAATCCTGGAAGAAACGGGGCGTGGGCGGGCGAATAAGAATCTTCAATGCGTGCCGGCGATGCCGGACGGCCATGACTGAAATTCCCAACAACCGGGCGATGTAGTCGTCCCGCCGCTGGCCGAGCAGCGCGTCGTCTTCTGGGCGCCAGCGATGATAGCCTTCAATTCGTCCTGGGATGCGCAATTGAAAGCGTTTGCCTGCGACGGCGATGAGCGTCCGCCGGAGTTTGCGGGCCAGCAGGCGATCGGGCATGGTGCCCAGCAACGCCAATTCTTCCGGCGTCCAGCGTCTTACCGGATGCCCGTGATTCGGAATGCCCAACCGGCTGCGGCGGAGGCGGACGGCAACGAATGTTCGTCCCAAGCGCCTGGCGGCTTCGGCATCGGGCATCTTTCCCAGCAGCGCCTGCTCTTGCAGCGTCCACTCCGGCGCTGCCGGCCGACCGGTGCTGGTGATGGCCCGGCGCAGGCGGCGCGGGTTGCGCAGCTTGTTTGACTGGCGCATCACCCGAAAAATCTTTTTATCGCTTTCCGGTTTCTGGCATGTCGCCAATTTATTTTTGCCAGTGGATTTCATGCCTCTTCACGTTCGGACCGCCGTCGGCTTGATGCAATCCTCCGTCACCAACTTTTTTGCATCGGGATAATTTTGGGGGACGCCGGGAGCGGTGACGGGATTCCCCTGCTCTATCTTGGCGGCGACCTCTTGATTCAAGGCGAGGAGTTGGGCGAGCAAATCCTTTTTGGCGGAGAAGCCGTAGGCGGCGAGGACGGCGGTGTCGAGCGCGGCGTGGGCGTCTTTGAGCGGATTCGCGCCGGGCAATTCGAGGATGCGATAGAGGGCGCGCAGGCCGCCCTTGATTTTGGGCAACGCTTCGGCACGCACAGCACGCAACTCGCGCGCCGCCGCGGCCACGGAGTCAATCTGCTTCACCGTCGCCGTCTGCGGCCACGGGAATGTGTCAAAGACCGTATCGGAGGTGTAGCGAAAGCGCTCAGTCAACTTGGAGCATTTGGCAACAAACCACTGCCAATGGGCGCTCGATTGTAGGATGCCGAAGCTGTAGTCGTCATCGAAACCAAAGACTGCAAGCGAGCCGTCCGGATGCACATCACGTGAAACAAACTCAAATGTAGGTCGCTTGGTGACGCGCGGACACACGATGTAGCGATGGCTCGCGTTAACCACCGCCATCGTGCCGGGCATCCAATCACGAAACTGCCACCAGCGTTCGGCCATCCGGGTCCAGCGAGTAGTTGCCTTGCCGGTCGCGGCCTTCTCCTCCTCAGCCTTGGTTAGCACATCGGACATAACTTTCTCCTTCAGAATCTCGAAGGCGGCAGAGTATCTCGTGGCCTCCAGCATATCTCGCTGACCGAAATCGATGATCCAAATACCCGGTGCACCAATCGTCACCAAGTCCATCCCGACCAAATACGGGAACATGACTTCTCGATGATCCGGGTGCTCCTTGAGCAGCTTGGCAGCGCAACTGGGTTCCAGTTTGAATCCATCATGAACGGGATTCTGTCCTTGGAAGACCCGCTTTGGCTCCGCATTGACGCCAAGCACTCTTGCCGCTCCGACATCGGTTTCATCCGACAACGCCGAGTTGATGAATTCACAATCGCGGAAGTTGAGTTGGTATTCCTTTGCCACCGAACCACTGCCGCGCTTGCGGAGTTTCTTCGCGGCGGCGGAAGGTTCGACTTTGAACCAAAGCTTTCGCGTCTTGGGCAGCAGTGCGGGGTCTTGCGTCTTTACCCAGTTGGCAATAGAGACGCTGACGTTGGCTTCGCCCGACCATGGTTGGTTCTCCACGGCTTCGATGATTGTTCCGGTTTTGACAATGTGTTCCAAGCCACCGATACGGGATTCGTTGTTGCGGATATTCTGCGTGCCAACGAATCCGGCGCGTCCGGTCACGGGATCGGAGGCGGTGCAAGGCGGCAAATGGTCGGCGGCTTTGCGAAACCAATACACACAGAAGTCCGCCATCTTCGGCACGTCGGGGAATACGGCGTGAACCTTTCTTACGTATTCGTAGCCATGCTCCTTTGCGAAATAGCGCGAACCAAGGTAGGGCGGATTGCCGATGATGACGTCGGCTTTGGGCCATTGCGCGGGCAACCCTTCGAGTGTGAGCAGCGCGTCGGCGGCGATGAAGTTTTTGTCGAGATTGCCGAAAGGCAAGACCGGTTCGGTGATGTGGAGTTCATCAATCGCCAGCTTGCGCGCAATCATCATGGTGACTTTGGCGATTTCGACGGCGAAGGGCAGGATGTCCAGGCCGTAGAAGTTTTGCGCGCTCAGGAAGCTCAGGCGCATCTGGCCGGGTTCGGCCTGGCTGGCAAACTCCGCCATGCGCTCGTAAATGCGGGCTTCGAGCCGTTTGAGTTCGCGGTAGGCGATGTAGAGGAAGTTGCCGCAGCCGCACGCGGGATCGAGCACGCGGAACTGGTGGAGACGGTTCAGGAGTTCGCGCAGCCGTTTGAGGGTCCGCGCGCCTTCAATCTGTTCGCGCCACGGCTCGACGATGGTCGGGCCGACGATCTTCATGATGTCGGACGGGCTGGTGAACTGCGCGCCGAAGGCGTGGCGCTCCTGGTCGTCCATCGAGTGTTGAAAGAGAGTGCCGAAAACTTCGGGCTGAACTTTCTTCCAATCAAATTTTGCGGCGTCGCGCAGAAGCACCAATTCATGGCCTTGGATTTCCAATTGAGCGGGATTGGCAAACAGACCGCCGTTGAAGTAAGGGACTTCCTTGTAACGTCCGCCACCCGCCGCTTTGGATTCGTTCATCGCTTTGAACAGACCGCCCAGCAGTTCGTAGCTGTCCGCCGGGGTGGTGCATTCTTCAAGCAGTTTGGTGACAAAATATTTCGGCAGCAAATCAATGTCCTCGGCAAACAAAGCGACGAGCATTTGCAGGATGAAGCGTTGCGCGACGGAACGCTCGACCTGTGGCTGGCGGTCTTTGCGCATCATCCATTTGAAACATTCGGCCAGTTTGTCGGCGGCCTGGGTGGTGACAGCAACGCGGTCGTTTTCAAAATTGGGTTTCGGGTTGCCAGGAGCGAGAAATTCCAGCGGCCCCCAACGCTCCGGCAAATCCTTGAGCGCGAGCGTGTCCTTGGGCGTGTCGAGGTCGGTGTCGAAATCATAAACGCGGAACTCGTCGAAGTTGCACAGCACGACGTAGCGCGGACGGTCGGGAACAAGGCGGGTCCAGTAATCGAAAGCCTGACGATAGTGCTTCTGCAAATCCGTGCCGCGCTTCTTCATTTCAATCAGCACGACGGGTTTCCAGACGTAATCGGCGAACGCGGTGCCGCCGCCGTCTTCGTCGGCTTTGCGGATGCGGAATTCGGGCTTGCCGCCGACGTCCAGAGAGCCGGACTGGCCAAAGGCTTGAAAGAGACGGTCGAGGAAGATTTGCGCCTGACCCTTTTCATCGCCGGTGATGTTTTTCCGACACCATGCAACGAACTCCGCTAGTTTTGTCCCATCCGGCATGGCGGATGAGTGTGCGCCGGGAATGGGGCGCAGGCAAGAAAGCAGTTGAGAGCCGGGAGTGCGCCACTCGAATTTGAAGCCGCAGACCGATGGAATGTCCCGGCAAACTATTTTTCTTCCATTGCCCGTATTTCCAGAGTAGTAAAATTTCATGCAAATCCCATTCACACGCCGCAAATTTCTAAAAACGTCCGCTCTTGCCGCCGCCGCCGGCATGAGCACGCCGATGTGGTTGTCCCGCGCCCGCGCCGCCGCCCCGCTCGTGGAAGAAACGAGCGTTCTTGACGCGACAAATGCGCCCGCCGCCAGTCCGGATGTTTGGAACCATGCCGATACTCCGGAAATGATCGCCGCCGCGCTGAAAGACCTTCCCGCCACTCCCACCGGGCCTTTTCAAGAAAGCTGGGACTCCATCCAGCAGAACTACAAGGACCCCGACTGGTTCCGCGATGGCAAGTTTGGAATCATGATGCACTGGGGCATTTACTCCGTGCCGGCGCACGGCAGCGAATGGTATGTCCGCTACATGTATGGCGGCAACAAGGGCATCATGGACTGGCACACGGAACATTTCGGGCCGCCTACCAAGTTTGGCTACAAGGATTTTCTCCCGATGTTCACCGCGGCCAAGTGGAATCCCGATACGTGGGCCGCCCTGTTCAAAAAGGCCGGCGCCAAATATGTCCTTGCCCCCGGCGAACATCATGATGGCTTTTCCAACTGGGACAGCGCGATCAATCCCTACAACGCCAAAAACTACGGACCCCACCGCGACCTGGACGGCGACCTCATCAAAGCGGTAAGAAAAGCCGGCCTGAAGACCGGCATCTCCGATCATTCCTTCTTCCACTTCGTCTTTATTCCCGCCCTGCCCGGCAGCGATGAATACGACCCGAAGTGGGCCGAGTTCTACAACGTCGCGGACCGGAGCAATACGGCACGGATCAAGTTCATGCACAACTGGGTCGCAAAAAGAATTGAGACCATCGACAAATACAATCCCGACATGCTGTGGTTCGACATGGGCACCGACCACGCCACGGATCCCTTAAAAATCCGGGTGGCCGCCTATTATTTCAACCGCGCCCGGGAATGGGGCAAACAAGTGGGCATCAGCGCCAAAGGGGCCGCGTGGGTGTCCGGCCAGATCATGGACTACGAACGCGAGGGACGCGCGCCGATGGAATTGACCGATTGGATCTGGCAGCCCGACGATCCCATCCAGGACAAATTCGGCTATGTCGAAGGCATCCATCCCGGCCCGCCCAGGGCGTATGTCTGGAAGATCATCGAGAACGTCAGCAAGAACGGAAATTACCTGCTGAACATCTCACCGAAAGCGGACGGAACCATCCCGCAGGAACAACAAGACGTGCTGCTGGCGATTGGCAAATGGCTTGATGTGAGTGGCGAGGCGATCTACCACACGCGCCCGTGGATTAAATATGGAGAAGGCCCGGTCGCCGACGCGGCGGCGGCGGCGATGGTCAAGATACGCGCGGCGGGGTTTGCGGGCCGCATCAACGGTCAAAACATGGGCGGTGACGGGGTCAGCGGCGGCGGGATTTCGCGAAATGGATACACGCCAAAGGACATTCGCTTTACCACCCACGGCGACACGCTCTATGCGACGGTGATGAACTGGCCGGGAGACGAGCCAGCCACCATAACCTCGCTGGCCAGCGGCCAGCCGGTGCAAGGAAAAGTCAAGAAGGTCAAGTTGCTCGGCCATGCCGGAACCCTCCAATTCACCCGGGATGCCGAAGGACTGAAGGTGAAATTTCCGACCGAAAAGCCGTGCGATTATGTCTATACGCTGAAAATAACGGGACTAAAATTGACGTGATTCGACGGATTGGAGTGATTTGATGATGTTCCCAAACCTGCGCCTTCCGCACTAAAACCCCCCACCATTTCTGACGATGCGACGGCATTTGCCACCGGCGGAAATAAAAATTATCTTTGCGCCGTGAGCCAGCCGCGTAAAACTGATTTTGAGGAACCGCCCGCCCAAGAGGATATACGCGGCCAGCCGCCCATCAGCGACGCCGGACACGGGTTTCATCTCCTGACAAAACCCGTCGGCCCGATCTGCAACCTTGATTGCAAATACTGTTTCTATCTTGAAAAGGAAAAGCTCTATCCCGGCGAAAATCAGTGGCGGATGAGCGACGCCGTGCTGGAGGAGTATATCCGCCAATACATCCAAAGCCAATGCGTGCCGGAAATCAATTTTGCCTGGCAGGGCGGCGAGCCGACGCTGCTTGGCGTGGACTTCTTCCGCAAGGCTGTCGCGCTGCAAAAAAAACACTCTGCCGGGAAAACCATTCTCAACGCCATCCAGACAAATGGCACGCTGCTCGACGACGAGTGGTGCGAGTTTCTGGCCGCGAATCATTTTCTCGTGGGCTTGTCGATTGATGGACCGGCGGAGCTGCATGACAAATATCGCGTGGACAAGCGGCAGCAACCGACGTTCGGCGCGGTCATGCGCGGGCTGGAATTGCTCAAGAAACACGGCGTGGAGTTCAACACGCTCACCGTCGTCAACCGGGCGAATTCCCAGCAGCCGTTGGAGGTCTATCGTTTTCTCAAGAGCATCGGCAGCCAGTTTTTGCAGTTCATCCCGCTGGTCGAACGCGCCGCGTCCACGGAAATGAAAGCGGCGGGTTACGATTTCGCCGCACCGCGGTTGCCAGGCGAACCGGGCGTTGATTTTCTCCCACTCCTCCCCAAAGGAGGAGAGGGCCGGGGAGAGGAGGCCGATGGAGGTTCCAAAATCAAACTCCCCTCACCCCGGCCCTCTTTCCGCTCGGGCGGGGAGAGGGAGTCGGTCTCAAAGCTGAATGAAGCCCCTTTGTCAGTTACATCGTGGAGTGTCGAGGCGGAGCAATACGGAATTTTTCTCTGCGCTATCTTCGACGAATGGGTGCGTCACGATGTCGGGAAAACTTTTGTGCAATTGTTCGACGTGGCGCTTGGCAACTGGATGGGGCTTGGCTCGTCGCTTTGCGTCTTCGCCGAGAAATGCGGCGCGGCGCTGGCCATCGAGCACAACGGCGACCTCTACAGTTGCGACCATTACGTTTATCCGCGCCACAAGCTCGGCAACGTCATGAACCAAAGCCTGGGCGCGATGGTGAATTCGCCGCAGCAGACGAAATTCGGCAGCGACAAGCTGGATTCGCTCCCACATTTCTGCCGCGGTTGCGAAGTCCGCTTCGCCTGCAACGGCGAGTGCCCCAAACATCGCTTCATCAAAACGCCGGACGGCGAGGACGGTTTGAATTATCTCTGCCCCGCCTACAAAAAATTCTTCAACCACATTGATCCCGCCATGCGCACGATGGCCCGGCTCCTGCGGACCGACCAGGCGCCCGCGCGGATCATGGAAATGCCGCCGGCTTCATTATGAAAAGAAAACCCAGTCCGGCCAGGTTGCCTGCCTTGCATCCTCGTTTCCGCATCGTTTGCGGAAAGGAAATCGCCTTCGGCCCGGGCAAGGCAGACTTGCTGGAACTCATCGCGGAAACCGGTTCGATCGGCAAAGCCGCGTCACGCATGAAAATGTCGTATATGCGCGCGTGGTCGCTCGTCCAGACGATGAACCGCTGCTTCAAGAAGCCGCTCGTCCTCGCCACGCACGGCGGCAAAGGCGGCGGCGGCGCGGAATTGACAAAAGTCGGCAGGCAAATACTGGCTCTTTATCGTCAATTGGAAACCAAGGCTTCCGCGGCAACGCAGGCGACTTCAAACAAAATCATTTCGCTGCTTGAATCGTGACCTTGCTTCTCCGGCCCTCTCTGGCACAGGTGGTTTCGTTATACTTGACTGGATATAACGATTGTGGGACCTTGCCGCCGGGCGGATTGACCCCATTCACTGATCATGCTTGAACTTGACGCCAGTCACTGGCTCATTTTGCTCGCCGCCGTTTTTGCGGTGGCGTTTTTTTATTCGTCGGTCGGACACGGCGGCGCGACGGGCTATCTTGCCGCACTCGCATTGGTCGGAGTCGCACCCATGTCCGCGCGCGTGGCGGTGTTGATTGCCAACGTCCTGGTCGCCGGCGTCGCCTGGTGGCGGTTTGGCCGGGCGGGACATTTCGACTGGCGCGTGCTGTTGTCGTTTGTCGTCGTCTCCGTGCCGTGCGCGTGGCTCGGCAGCCGCGTCCACATCAGCCCGGAGGTCTATAAAATCGTCCTCGGCGCGGTGTTGACGGTGGCGGGATTGATTTTGCTGTTTCGTTCGCGCTGGCAGACCGACGACGTGGTGCTGCACAAATTTATTTTGCCGCTGGCGTTGCTCATCGGCGCGGTGCTGGGCTTTCTCGCGGGCTTGACCGGCATTGGCGGCGGGGTTTTTTTGAGTCCCCTGCTCTACTTGTTCCGCTGGGTGAAACCCAAAACGACTGGCGGCATCGCGGCGGGCTTCATCGTGCTCAACTCCCTCGCCGGGCTTGCCGGCACGGGCTGGGAAAACATCACGCACGCCGGGCCATTGCTCTGGCTCACGCTGCCGGCCGTCATCGGCGCGCTGTTCGGCACGCATTTCGGCGCGCGGCGCTGGAGCAGCGTCACCTTCAGCCGCGTGCTGGCGGGCGTTCTGCTTTTTGTTGGCGGAAAATTGCTGATTGAAGCCGCCACCTGAAATCCAAAACTCATGCGCGTTTTATTTTTTGCCCAACTCAAGGACGCCACCGGCTGCGATTCAGCCGAACTCGATGCCGTTTCGCCGCTGGACCTGGAAACGTTTTGGTCGAAATTGCTGGAGAAATTTCCAAAACTCGCCATGCACCGCGCCAACGTCCGGCTTGCGCGCAACTGGGAATACGCCGCGCCGGATGCTGAATTCACAAACGCCGATGAAGTCGCTTTGATTCCGCCCGTGTCCGGCGGCTAAAAAATTCGTCCCATGGAAATCGAAATCCAACTGACGAACGAACCGATTGCGGAAAATATTTCTCCGCTGCAATGGTGGCCGTCTGCAAAGACCGCGCACGGCGCGTGGCTGGAATTTCACGGTGTCGTGCGCGGCGAGGAAAATGGACAAACAATCCATGCACTCGAATACGAAGCTTACCCGGAAATGGCCACGCGCGAAATCCGGCGGCTGCTTCAGGAAATCTCTACACGACATCCCTGCCTTGCCGCAGAAGTGATTCATCGCATCGGCGTAATTCCGGTTGGCGAGACGGCGATTTACGTCGGCGTGGCGTCCCCGCATCGCGGCGAGGCCATTGCGCTGCTCACCGAATTCATGGACCGGCTCAAGCAGGACGTGCCGATCTGGAAACGAGGTGCGATTGCTGACGGAGCGCGGCTGTCCCAGCCACAGCACGTTGGAATGGGTGAGCACGTTGGAAATGTCGGGCGCGCTGCGGCTGGGACAGCCGCGCTCCGCTCGCTCAACGAAGCGGTTTCAGAAATCTCTTCGCGCTGCCGGCCATTGCCCGCCGTGCGAGTGCCGCTGACGGAGGCGTTTGGCCGCGTTCTGCGCGAGACAGTTTGCGCGCCGGAAGATTTGCCGCCATTCGACCGCTCGACGCGAGACGGCTACGCAATCCACGCCGATGATGCGTCGGAAACTTTTTTGGTCGTGGACACGCTTCACGCCGCCGACTGGAAGCCGCGCCAGATCAAACCCGGCGAAGCCGTCCGCGTGGCGACCGGCGCAGCGCTGCCGTGCGAAAATCTGCGCGTCGTGATGCAGGATAACGTCGAGCGCAGCGACGACCAAATCCGCGTCGTCCGTCGCGAATCGGCGACGAACATCAGCTCTCGTGGCGAAGATTTGCGCGCGGGCGAACCGCTGCTGCAAGCTGGCACGAAGTTGGACGCCGGTGCGCTGGCACTGCTGGCGACGGCGGGAAATGCGAATCCGCTCGTCAGTCCGCGATTGCGCATTGTTCATTTCACGACCGGCGACGAAATTGTGCCGCCAGACCAGACGCCAAAGCCGGGACAAATCCGCGACAGCAATTCCATCTTGATCCGCGGCCTGCTCCAACAATTTCCGTGCGAATTAACGCAGGCTCATTTGCCGGAAAATTTTGAAGCGGCAAAGCAGTTGGTTGGAACCTTCAGCCTTCAGCCTTCAGCCTTCGACCTTTTGCTAGTTTCCGGCGGGGCGAGTGTCGGCGAAAAAGATTTCACACGCCCGCTGCTGGAATGGATCGGCTTTGAAATTGTCTTCAGCCAGATCAATTTGCGTCCGGGCCGGCCATTGATTTTCGGTGTGAACGGTTCGCGTGTAGCTTTCGGGTTGCCGGGCAATCCGCTCTCCCACTTCGTCTGCTTTCATTTCGCCGTCGCCACCGCGCTGGCGTGTTTGACCGGCGGCGAGCCGCCGACATTTTTGCGCGGCCAGCTCGCCAAAAAATTGGACGACAAGCCGTGTCCGCGCGAAACACTCTGGCCGGCAAAATTGGAAATCAGTCCGGACTCGACCGCGCGTCTGCATCCGCTGGCGTGGGCGAATTCCGGCAACGTAGCCTGTCTCGCGTCGGCGAACGCGCTGGTCCGCGTGCCGGCGAACACCGGTCCGCTGGAACAATTCGCCAAGGTGGATTTTTTGCCGGTGGCGGCTATGCTGGGAAGCGGATAACAAATGGTAGGGACGCCGCGCTGCGGCGTCCGGGCGGCGCAGCGCGCCGCCCCTACCTCAAATGACAATGAAAAAAACATTTTCCCATCTCAACGCGGCGGGCGCGGCGCGCATGGTCAACGTCGGCCACAAGCCGGTGCAGCGCCGCCGGGCGGTGGCGGCGGGAAAACTCGTTTGCGCTCCGGCAACCATCCGCGCGCTCGGAAAAAACGCCCTGCCGAAGGGCGACGTGCTGACCGTGGCGCAAATCGCCGGCATCCAGGCCGCCAAGCGCACGAGCGAATTGATTCCGCTTTGCCATCCGCTGGCGCTGAACCACGTCGAGGTGAGTTTCAAAGTTCGGCGCGGAACGGTGGAAATTGTTTGCACAGCCGAGACTAGCGCGCAAACCGGCGTGGAGATGGAAGCGTTGACGGGCGTGAGCGTCGCGGCGTTGACGCTTTACGACATGTGCAAGGCAGTGGACAAAAAAATGCGGATTGAAGGCATCTGCGTCGTGAAGAAGGTGAAAGAATGAACAAGCCGAACCGGAGCGCGGGTGTCTCACCCGCAGCAGATCTGAAAGCAATGTGTGGTTTCGAACTTCAGTGTTTCACGGTATCCGAACGTGCTGCGGTTGGGACAGCCGCGCTCCTTTTATGAAAATCGGACGGCTCACCATCAGCGACCGCGCGTCGGCGGGGATTTATGCCGACCGCAGCGGGCCGGAAATTGAAAACGTCCTGCGCGAATTTCTTGGCGGCGAGGCGATCTTTGAATCGCTCATCGTGCCGGACGAGGTGGAGGCGATTTCAGCGGCATTAAGAAAATTTGCCGATGCCCAGAAATGCGATATGGTTGTCACGACCGGAGGCACGGGAATTTCGCCGCGCGACGTGACGCCGGAAGCGACGCGCGCGGTGCTTGAAAAAGAGCTGCCCGGTTTCGGCGAAATCATGCGCGTGCAATCGTTCGCCAGGGTGCGGACGGCAATTTTGTCGCGCGCGGTGGCCGGGACACGCGGCGCGTGTTTGATTGTGAACCTGCCGGGCAAGCCGTCGGCGGTGCGCGAGTGCCTGGAAATTCTCGCGCCGGCCATCCGCGAGGGTCTGGCGCATTTGCGCGGAGAAAATCCGCACGAAAAAAAATAAAATGGATCCGTTTGGACGCAAAATTGATTACCTGCGAATCTCGGTCACCGACCGGTGCAACGAGCGTTGCCTCTATTGCATGCCGGAAGGCTACAAGGGCTGGGAAAGCAAGCCTGACCATTTGACGGCGGGGGAAATTGTCCGCGTCGTGCGCGTGGCGGCGGGGCTGGGCTTCCGCAAATTCCGGCTGACCGGCGGCGAACCGCTCGTGCGCGGTGACGTGCCGGAAATCGTGCGCGCCATGACCGCGATTCACGGCGTCGAAACCATCGCGCTTTCAACCAACGGAATGAAATTATCCTCGCTCGCGCAACCCCTGCGCGACGCCGGTTTGCGCACGGTGAACGTGAGCCTCGACGCGATGGACCCGGCGATTTACCACCGCATCACCGGCGGCGACGTGGCGCGCGTGCTGGCCGGCATCCGCGCGGCGGTGGCGGCGGGCTTTGAACGCGTGAAGCTGAACTGCGTGCTCATGCGCGGAGTGAACGAGGCGGAAATCTGGCCGCTGGTCCTGTTTGCCGCCGAACACGGCCTGCCGCTGCGGCTCATCGAATTGATGCCTCTGACGACGACGGACGTTTTGACGGAAAAAAATTTCCTGCCCTGCGGCGAGGTGATGCGGCTGCTGGCGCAAAAGGATGAACTGGTCCCGCAGCCCGACCTCCGGATCGGCCACGGCCCGGCGCAGTATTATCTTTTGAAACAGACCGGCGCGCTCGTCGGGTTCATCGGCGCGCTAACGAACCAGCATTTCTGCGACAACTGCAACAAGATGCGGCTCACCGCCGACGGCAAGGTGCGTCCGTGCCTCGGCAATCACGTCGAGGTGGATTTGCGCGGGGCGTTGCGGCACGGCGCGGACGACGGCGCGTTGAAGGAGTTGCTGGAAACCGCGTTGCGCTTGAAACCGCAGGAACACCAGTTCCGCAATCAATACCAGCCCTGCCGTCCGATGACCGCCATCGGCGGTTAAAAATTATTCTTCGAAGCAGGAACGCGACGACTGGCAGGTGTTCTTGTGGACGGGCCGGTCATCCATGCCGACGACGGTCTGGGTGAGATTGCACCAGAAATGGCAGGGCGTGGCTTGCCCTTCTTCCTTGTCCGCGAAGGCCTCCGCCGGCGTGGTGGCGATATACATTTTTTTCGTCCGCAGATGTTTGCAGAAAAGCGGGTTCATGGTTCAGCCTTTCAACTTGAGCAGCGTCCGGCGGATGAGCGCATGCGCCATCGGCACCTTGTAGCCGTTGTGTTCCCGCGGCGTCGCGCCGGCCAGAATCATGTCCGCTGCCTGCGACGCGGTGGCGTCGTCCAAAGTTTTTCCGTCGAGAAAATCGTTGGCGGCCTGGACTTGATGCGGCACGGGCGAGATGCTGCCGAGCGCGACGCGCGGCGATTTCAATTTTCCGTCCACAACCTCCGCCGCCGCCGCGCAACTGACCAGCGCCCAGTCGAAGGCGTGCTTGTCGCTGACCTGCATGTAGGCGCTGCGGCTGCGCGTTGTCGGGATTCTCACGCGCAAAATCAGGTCGCCGGGGTTGAGCGAATTGTGCGCGGCCACTTCCTTCCACGCCTTCTGGTAAAGGTCGTCCATGCTCATCCGCGTCTCCACGCCGTTGCACAGGACGATGGCGGTGGCGTCGAGCGCGGCGAACGTCGTGGCCAAGCTGGACACGACGGGGCTGATGCAGTCATTGCCGGTGAAGAGGCTGTGGTAGCGGTTCTCGCTGTTCCGCGCGTAGCAGAGGTCGCCGCCCTTCTTGAGGCAGACGGTGTCGCGGTGCCGGAAATACCAGCAGCGCGAATGTTGCGCGAGGTTGCCGCCGACGGTGGCGACATTGCGGATTTGCGGCGAGGCGATTTCCATGGCCGCGTCGTGCAGGCCGGGAAAGGCCTTTGCCATCTCCGCGTTGCGCTCAATTTCCCCGATGGTGACGAGCGCGCCAATCGTCCATTTTTGTTCGCTGCGGACAATTTTGTCCATGTTCGGCAGCGACTTGATGTTGACCAAGGTGTCCGCGCTGACGAGATATTCCTTCAGCAGGCCGAGCAAATCGTTGCCGCCGGCGAGGTAGGCGCCGTGGTCGGCGACCAGTTCGCGGGCGCTGTCGGTCGAGTGCGCGGTGGCATATTCAAAGGCTTTCATGATTTCGAGACGGTTGACGGCGGCACCTTGCCGAGCGCGGCCAGCACCTTGGCCGGCGTAATGGGCATGCTGCCGACGCGCACGCCGATGGCGTTGAAGACGGCATTGCCGATGGCAGCGGCGGTCGGGACGGTGGCTGGTTCGCCGATGCCAATGACGCCGCGCTCCGGCATGTTGATCAAAATGATTTCAATCTCCGGCACGTCTGCGATGCCGGGCAGCTTGTAGGTTTCAAAATTCGGGTTCAGCACCACGCCGGACAAATCGTCCATCACGCGCTCCTCGTAAAGCGCGTAACCCATGCCCATGATGATGCCGCCGTTGACCTGGCTCTCGGTTGTCAACTTGTCTATGATGAGGCCGCAGTCGTGGACGCCGAGGACTTTTTTCACCGTGACAAGGCCGGTCTCCGTGTCCACTTCAACCTCGGCGAATTGCACGCCGTAAGCCGGGCTGGTTGAAAGCCCCTGCTGCCACTGTCCGTGGACGACGAGCGGAGTGACGCCGAGTTTTTTGCACGCGGCAAACCAGTTTTCCCCACGCGCGTCGGCGATGCCGCTTTGCGTCTGCAACTGCTGCAACGCCTTGTCGCAAATGTCATAAACCGTCGGCGAAATCGAGGAGCATGTCGTGCTGCCGCCGCTGGCGGGGCCGGGTGGAAAATTGGTGTCGCCGACCTTCACGGTGATCTGCTCCGGCTTGAGGCCGAGCATTTCCGCCGCGACGACGGCGATGACCGTTTTCGTGCCGGTTCCAATGTCCTGCACGCCAAGTCGGAACTCGATGGTGCCGTCGGGATTGATTTGAGCATCGCCTTGCGTGCGGCGGTTGGGGCCGCCGCCGGGCCAGTTGGCGCCCGCGCAGCCGATGCCCGTTTTCACAACACCGGGCGAACTGCCGGGCTTCCGGTATTTTTCCTTCCAGCCGAATTTTTCCGCGCCGAGTTTATATTCGCGCTGGCGGATTTCGTTCGAATCATTCTTGAGCCGCAACTCCAGCGGGTCCATGCCGAGCTTTGCGGCGAGGTCGTCCATGGCGCTTTCCATGCCGTAGGACGCCGGAGGGTGTCCCGGCGCGCGAAAGGCACGGGAGGAACCGGCGTTGACCGCGACCGCGGATTGCTTCACGCGCGTGTTCGGCACCGCGTAAATATACGGCGCGGGAATGTTCGCGCCGCCGCCGCCGCCGCCGGCATCCGCGCCCGCGCCGATGCCCGCCGTGCCGTAATTCTCCATTTCAAATGCGTGCAACGTGCCGTCGGCAAGCGCGCCGATCTTGATTTTTTGAAAACTCGAAGGCCGGTTGCCGACGGCCAGCGCATTGTCGAACCGCGTGAGCATCAGCCGGACCGGCGCTTTCGCTTCCTTGGACAGCCGCGCGGCCAGCACGCCCTCGACACCCCCGCCGAGTTTGGCGCCGAAACCTCCGCCCATGAACTCGGTGAGGACGCGCACCTGGCTGTGGTCGAGTTTCAACGCGCCCGCCAATGCGTCGCGCACACTCGAAACGCCCTGCGTGGACGCCCATGCCGTCACACCGTCATCGGTCCATGAAACGGTGTTGCCATGCGTTTCCATCGGATTGTGAATCTGCACCGGCGTCGTGTAAAAACCCTCGATGACGGCGGCGCATTCGGTGAACGCCTGATCCACGTTGCTGCCCTGCTCGCGCACCCTGCCAGTCGAAACGTTGGCCACGCCTTCCCAGACTTTCGGCGCGTCGTCCTTTTTGGCGTCGTCTTCGCGGACGACAAAAGGCAGCGGCTGCGCTGTGACTTCAATCGCGCGCAACGCGTCAAGGCAGGCCTGCTTGGTCGTGCCGGCGACCGCGGCCAGTTCCTCGCCATAAAAGCGGATTGTGCGCTCACCGTCGCGCACGGTGATGGCGGCCTTGATGCCGGGAATTTGCCGTGCCTTGTCGAGATTGATTGCGGAAATTTTCGCCGCCGGCCATTTCGAGCGGAGAATCATGCCGTAGAGCCAGTCGTCGGCCTGGATGTCCGAAGAGTAACGCGCCCGGCCGGTCACCTTGGCCTCCGCGTCAACGCGCAGCGTGGATTGGCCGATGTATTTCGTGTTGGCTGGCCAGCTAGGCATAATCAATGACCTCCGTTTTGCTTGTGGCCGCCACGCCCGCCGCCTGCAACGCCGCCTGCAAAATGTGCGGATGCGTGCCGCAGCGGCAGAGATTCCCGGCGCAGGCATGCTTGACCTCGCCGGCGGTCGGACGCGGATTTTTTTTCAACAACGCCGTCACGCTCATGATGAAACCCGGCGTGCAGTAACCGCATTGCAGCGCGTCCTTGTCCCAAAACGCCCGCTGCACCGCGGTCAATTTTCCATTCTTCGCCAGCCCCTCGATGGTCGTGATTTCGCGGCCTTGCGCCTCGATGGCGAGTTTCTGGCAGGCATAAACCGGCAGGTCATCCATCAACACCGTGCAGGCGCCGCAGGCCGCGCGGTCGCAGCCATCCTTCGCGCCGGTCAGGCTGGAATAATTCCGCAGCGCGTCGAGCAGCGTCACGCGCGGTTCGAGCATGAGTTTGAGCGTCTGGCCGTTGACCTTCAGCGCAACCGGCACCGCGCCGGGGCCGACGGTCTTTTCGGCGTTGGCTTTTTCCAGCTCCGCCGCGACGGATTGCACCTGGGCGGTTGCCGCCGTCGCCGCGACCGTGCCGAGACTTTTGAGAAACGTGCGCCGCGAATGCGCGCCAAATTTTTCCGGCTCCGTATTTTTCATGCGCTTATGTGGAAATCTTCAACCGTTTGTAATCTTCCGGCGTGTCCATGTCAAGCGACAGTCCGGCATCAGCCACGGAACATTGGACGTGCGGCAACGGAAGAAGTTTCAAAAAATCCTTCAGCGTGGCGGCCCGCGAGTCTTTCAACGCCGCGAACGCCGTCCGCGGTAAAATCACCGGATGCCGCGCGTGCCCGCCAAACTCCGGCTGGCAGACCGCGCCGCCGTTCTGCGCGGAACATTCCAGCAACTGCCGCAGCGTTTCCGAACGCAAATGCGGCTGGTCGCCGAGCGCGATGGCCCAATTCGCGATTTCCTTTTTCCAGCCGGGCCAGTTCGCCGCGCAAACAATCGAGCTGAACATCCCGCGTTCCGGCTGTGGATTTTCAATACGGTCATTCGCCGGAAAACCCAGCCGGTCCAATTCCGCCGCCAGCGGCGCGTCGTTGGGCCGGTGGACGACGGTAATTTGCGCCGCGCCGAGTTCGCGCCATTGCCGGAGGATTTCGCCGATGACAGTTGTGTCGCGCCACGGCAGCAGTAATTTTGGCCGGCCCATTCGCGACGACGCACCCGCGCCGAGAATTACCACGCCAAAGGCCGGTTGATTTTTCACGTGTGACATGTGACAAGTGACAGGTGACACGAAATCCTGTCACGTGTCACTCGTCACTTGTCACGGTTGTTGTATTCAGCGCGTTTCTGGATGAACTGCGCCATCGCGCTCACGGCGATTTCATGGGTGCTGACCGCCTTGATGTCCACGCCGACCGGGCAGGCGATTTTGTCGAACTGTTCCGCCGTCGCGATGTTCTGTTTCAAAAACTGCTCGCGCATGATACGCGCCTTGCGGCGGCTGCCAATCATGCCCAGAAAAACAAAAGGGTGATGAATCCATTCGGACAACACGAGCGCGTCGTGCTGGTGGCCGCGCGTGACGATGAGGCCGAACGCGGGCGATTCCGGCAGCGGCACTTTGAGAAGCTCGTGCCAGCCGCCGACTTGCAATTGGACATCGGGCGGGAAAAATTGATGGTTCGCCAGTTCCGGCCGGTCGTCGAAAACCGTCACGGAAAAATCGAGTTGCAACGCCAGCGGTGCGACGGCCTGTGCGACGTGGCCCGAACCGGCAATCCACAAGTCGGACGGCGGCGAAACTGTTTCCTGGTAAAGCCATTCGCTGGTAGGGCGCGTCACTCCGTGCGCGCCGTCTTCCGTTTGCGCGGCTGCGGCGGGCAGAGGACTGCCCGCCCTACCTTCGACAAGCGCGATGGAAAAATCCTTTTTCACGCCCCAGCGGACTGGCCCGGTGACGACGGCAAGTTTGCGCCAGAGTTCCGCCGCCTCCGCCGCGCGCGGCAGGATAAGACCGCTTACGCTGCCGCCGCAAATGAGTCCGTCGTCCCAGCCGAAATTGTGGTCGAGCACCATGTCGAACGTGGCGGGCTGGCCGGACTTCATGGCTTTCTTGGCGCGCGAGTGGACTTCGGCTTCGAGACAGCCGCCGCCGAGCGTGCCGACGATTTTGCCATCCGGGAAAAAAAGCGCCTTGGCGCCGATGCGCTGCGGGCTGGAGCCTTTCGTGCCGGATATCAGCGCGAGCACGAACGGCTGGTTTTCCGCCAGCGCGGCGGCAAGTTGCTCGTAGAAGCGCGTCATAAATTTCTTGCGGACAAATTTAGACGATTCCGCGCAAATGGCAACGAAGCCATTCCAGTTTAGCGGTCCTTCAATTCAATGTTCGGTCGCGGGTCAGCTTGACCGGAGCGCGGGTGTCCTCACCCGCAGCACACGAAAACTCGAACCGGACGTCGAAGATTTCAAAGGCCTTGCCGCTGCCACCCGCTGCGGCTGAGACAGCCGCGCTCCGAAGAATTGCAAATTGACCCATTGCCCAATTCTTTTCACCACCGAGGCGAATGTCGCCGAAACCAGCTTGGATTTTTCACTGCGGATTCATCCGCACGACATCAATCGGCTCATTTCAAATCCACTTCCGGCCATTTGTCCTTGGTCCAATGCATCGGCATGACGGCCAGTGGAGATCCCCCCCGGCGCTGTCCGGGAGCGCCGGCACTGGCTCCCGCCTCATAATGGCAACTCAACCAGTTTGTTCCTTTGTCCACGATGATGCCCGCGTGCCCGGGACCGATATACGGCTTCGTCGAATCCAAAAACAGGGTTCCGCCGCCGAGAAGCATGTCCTTGCCCTCCCGGTCCAGATACGGGCCGGTGACTTTTTTCGAGCGCCCCACGCGGATGTTGTAGGTGCTGTTGGCTCCACGGCAACACATGCCCCAGTTCACAAACAAATAATAATAGCCGCCGTGCCGATAAAGGTAGGAGGCTTCAATGGAATTGTAATGCGCCAGCGACAATATCGGCGAATCCGGCGCGATTCTTTTCCCGGTCTTCGGATCCAGTTGAATCATCCTGATGCCGCTCCAGAACGAACCGAAGGTCAGCCAAAGACTGCCATTTTTATCGTGGAATATCGCCGGATCAATCGTGTTGAAATCGTCCGTCGCGACGGAAGCGATGACCAGTCCCTGATCGGTCCAGCCATAGGCGGGATCGTTCGGGTCGAGGGTGCGGGCGGTGGCCAGCCCGATGCCGGAAACGTTTTTGCCGAAACTCGAAGCCGAATAATAAAGCAGATAGCGGCCATTGACATAAGCCACATCGGGCGCCCAATAATTCATGCCCCGATTGGCCGGCACGGCTTTGGCCACCCACGGCGGCGCATTGGTAAAAATGTTGGGGCCGCGCTCCCAATTCACCAGGTCTTTGGAATGCCACGACGGCACGCCGCGACCGGTGTAGAAAACCCAAAACTCATCCTTGCATTTGATGATCGTGGACGGGTCATGCGTGAAAGCATTGCGGACATACGGGGCAATGTTCGTCGCTGGCACCGGATGCTGCACGGCCGCGGAACCTGCCGGTGAAGTTTTGGACGGCTTCTCGAACTGTGCGCACGACGTCAACGCCACCGCAATCGCAACGATTGCCAGAAGACTGAAACCTGTCTTTTTCATTGGTTTGGATTTTTGAACTGATGCTGGTTGGGGGCCGGATTGAAATGGCGCTGGATTCAATGGGTCCCGGCGGGTTTGCGGAGAACGACCGAAATGTCATTCAGCCAGAGCGTCCCCGTGTCTGCCAACGCGATCACCATCCGGCATTTTGAGGCCGGCTGGCGGACATTCAGCGCGACGCTGAAATGCGCCCACTGGTTGCCGCCCACTTCGGGCAACGTCGTTCGCGCGCAAACTTTTTTCCCGTCCGGACTTTCCAACGAGACCGTCAGCGCAAAAGTCTTTTGGGTGTCGGTGCGGGCATTGAACGAAAGGTCATACCACTGGCCGGGTTCCAGTTTCATTTCCCCCATGTCGGCGCAGACGATGCCGAATCGCCCGCCGGTCTGCTTGACCGTGAGCCGCAGCGAATTTGTGTTTTGTCCGTCCGGCACCGGTGGAGACGTATCCGGCAGGAGTTCCACTTCCGCGCCTCCCTCGGCGAATGTTTTCCAACTGTCCGGATTATTGGGCTGCGCCAATCCCGTTTCCACCGCCAGAGCGAAAATGGCGAACCCAAGGAAACCGTTGCGAAACTTCTTCATGGTGTTTGCCGATGTTTTCATTTTGCCGGCCCGCGGTCAATTTCATACTTCTGTCCGGCTGCAATCGGGCGGGGCTTCTCAAAGCCTGAAACATACCCGCCTCCGTTATTGACGGCATGGCTGGATTCCAAGACTCTGGCGCGGCAATCAATTCAACTCATGGACGAACCTCTCATCCACTCTCGCGGCCTGACCCGGCGTTACAGCATCGGCAAGACCGTCGTCGCCGCGCTGTCTGAAGTTGAACTCACGGTCCGCCGCGGAGAGTTCACGGCACTGGTCGGACCTTCCGGCTCCGGCAAATCCACCCTGCTCAATCTCATCGGCGGGCTGGATCGTCCGAGCGCGGGCGAAGTTTGCGTGGATGGTTTGTCGCTCGGCCAGGCTTCCGAGGAACAACTCGTGCGTTACCGCCGCGAGCGCGTCGGTTTCATCTTCCAAAGTTTCAATCTGTTGCCCACGTTGAGCGCGGTGGAGAACGTGGAGTGCCCCATGATGCTCGCCGAAATTCCGCAACGCGAACGGCGCGAACGCGCGGCCAGCCTGCTCGAATCGGTCGGGCTGGCACAGAGGACCCTTCACAAACCCAATGAACTTTCCGGTGGCGAGAAACAGCGCGTCGCCATTGCCCGCGCCCTGGCCAACCGTCCCCTGCTCCTGCTCGCGGATGAACCCACCGGAAATCTTGACTCGAAAACCGGCGCCGCCGTCCTCGATTTGCTGTGCGGCCTGCACAAGGCACAAGGACTGACACTCGTCATGGTCACACATGACCCGGAAATTGCCGCGCGCGCCGACCGCATCATCCATTTGCGGGACGGAAGCATCCAGCACATTGAAACCATGCGAAACACGGAGGCGCTCTCATGACGATTCGGGATCAAGTTCGCACCGCGTTGTCCAATGTCGGTCGTCGCAAACTGCGCTCCACGCTCGCTTCGCTGGGCGTCGTGGTCGGCACCCTGACCATCGTGATCATGGTTTCCCTGGCTTCCGGCGTGCGGCAGCAGATCAACCGCCAGTTTGAATCCATCGGATTGGACCGCCTCACGGTGACTCCATCCGGCGGACGACGCGGCCCGCCGTTCAATCCATTTAATACATCACCACGCAAGAAACTCATCACCATGCAGGATGTCAAACGATGGAAGGAATTGCCCGGCGTCGCCAAAGTCATTCCCGAAATCAATCTGCCCGGCTCGGTGGGGTTGGAGTTGAAATGGAAAGGCACCAATCAATCCGTCCGCATGAGCGGCGGGGAGCCGATGGGCGGAAATCCGTTTCAAGAAACGCCGAAGCCCGTTGCGGGTTCACTGAACCTGCCCGATTCCGGCGGAATTGTTTTGAGCCAGGGCGCGGCCCAGTCCGTCGGCATCCCGACGAATGATTTCGCAAAGTTGATTGGACAGAACGTGGAAGCGCTGTTGCACACCTCGCGCGGTGAAACGCAGAGTTTTACCTTGCGCGTGCAAGGTGTTTCACAGGAAAGGTCAAAAACCATCCAGGCGTCGGTGGCCGACCGTCTCGCCATGAAGAACTGGTGGTTCAACTCCACGAACGTGCTCGAACGCGAAGGCTATGACTCGGTGTCCATCCGCGCCGTGGACGTGAGCCGCGCGAGTGCGTTGACGGACCAATTGAAGGGCGACGGTTTCCAGGTGCAATCGCTGGAAATCGTCGTGCAAGTGGCCAACCGGATTGTGACCGCCATCACGGTCATGTTCACCATGATCGGCAGCATCGCGCTGCTGGTGGCCACCATCGGCATCGCCAACACGATGGTCATGGCAATCTATGAGCGCACCCGCGAGATCGGCATCCTCAAGGCGATGGGTGCCTCGCGCGGCGAAATCCGGCAGATGTTCATGATGGAAGCGGGCTTCATCGGGCTGATCGGCGGTGTCTTCGGATTGCTGCTGGGCTGGCTGCTGGGACTTGGCCTGAATCAAGCCATTCTATTTTATATGAAGTATCGGGAGATTCCGGTGCATGGACATTTCTTCGTCGTCACTCTGACGCTGGCTGTGGGGGTGATTTTATTCGCCACGTTCATCGGCCTCGTGGCGGGATTGCTGCCCGCGCAACGCGCCGCAAAACTTGATCCGCTGGAAGCGTTGAGGCATGAGTGACGGACGTTCATTGCCCGCACCAACTCTTTGACGATCCGCAGCATCTCGCCATGCCTTCAATTTCAAAAGTGTGCCGCTGCGGGCCGCGTCCGCCGGGTGTTTGATTCGTCAAGGCTCGGTAATCACCCACCGTTGAGCATCGTCGCCGGTGAAAGTTTGAAGCGCGACGCCGTTGCCCGGTTTTGTTTTGACCACCACGGTAAGGGCGAGTTCATCGGCCTTTAATACGATGCGATAACTGCCGTCGGCAAGCTGGTCAATTTTCCAAAGTTGATCGTCCCCGCCGGTGGACGGCACAACATCCACCATCCAGCCGGATACACCTAAAACATTACCGCCAGCCGCGCTGCTGATTCTGTAGAAGCCGCCGCCGGCGGGCGTGATTGTCCATTTTTGATAGTCGCGGACAAAATACCGCGCAGTTTTGACGCCGTTCGTGGAAGACTGGAGGACCATGCCGGTCCGCTGCGAACGGATTTGATAAGTCCCGTCGCGGACATTTTCTCCGGGCAGCGGCCAGCCATCCGGCGTCCAGAGCAGCGGAAGGACGTCCAGAATGGAACGCCCGTTCCGGCCCAGTTCCGCCTCATAGTGGCAACTGAATTTTTCCACGCCATCATCCATCAGCAGACCGAAATGTCCGGGGCCGATGTCTCTGCCCTCTGCCGCGAGGAAAAGCGTGCCGGCGCCGTCCGCCATGTTTTCACCATACCGGTCCAGATATGGCCCGGTGATTTTTTTGGAACGCCCGACGCGGATGTTGTATGTGCTGTTTGCGCCCTGGCAGCAGCTCCCATGATTCACAAACAGATAATAATATCCGTCGTGGAAAATGATGTCGGAAGACTCGCTGTCGTTGGCGATGATCCAGACCTTGGATTTGGGTTTGATGCGGAGGCCGGTTTTCGGATTCAGTTGCACCAGCTCGATGATGCCGTGATAAGAGCCGTAACAAAGCCAGAGCGTTCCATCCGGCGCCGTGCAAACGCCGGGATCAATCGCGTTGAGATTTTCACCCTCGACGGAATGGACCACCATCCCGCGATCCGTCCATTTGAAATTGGGATCGTTTGTATTCAATGTCGGGCTGGTCATCAGGCCGACCGCCGACACGAACTGCCCCCAACTCGAGATCGCGTAATATAGGAAGTATTCGCCGTTCAGCTTGATGATGTCCGGCGCCCACACATCCGAACCGTTGTTCTTCGGCACAAAGGATTTCACGGAATCGGGGATGCGGTCAAACACCCTGCCGCCGCGCTCCCAGTCGAAGCCGTTGCTGGACGTGAGCACGGTGATGCCGCGTCCGGTGCCGAAGACGTAATAATTTCCGTCGCACTGAATGACCGTGGACGGATCGTGGATGCCAATCGCGCCATCGAGCGCCCAGGCCGGAGCGCCGGCCAGGGTGGCGAAAGCAAGGACGTAAAAAAATTCAAGACCTGTTTTGCAACAGAACGATTTGATTTGATGGCGCATTGGGAGTGCTTTTGCGTGTGATTTTCTCAAATTGTAATTTGATTTCAACGTTTCATTGCCTTTCAAGGAGCATTTGCCGGTGCGGGTGATTTGCCGCGCAGAACAAAGGCAGGCTGCTGTTCGGCGATCTTGATGCGACCCTCCGTTTCGAAACTAATTTTCACGATGGCGGGCTTTTCGCGGAACGGCGACTGGTTGTCGTTGCCGAAATAGGCGTCCCACCAGTTGCCTTCCTTGTCTTGAAAATAATCCGTGCCGCCGCCGCACGGCACCGCTTCATGCCAGTTCTTATACGGGCCGAAGATGTTTGTGGACGTGGCGACGACGCTGCTGTAGCGGCCCTTGTAGAAACCCGCGCCCCCGAGATAATAAATTCCGTTGCGCTTGAACAACGACGCGCCTTCCTGCGCGACCGAGCCACGCGTCCAGCTTCCGTCCGCCGGTTTTTCAAATTCGATGTGGTGCGGTTCGCCATCGAAGCCGCTCAAGTCATCGTTCATCAATGCAATGGAACCGGCTCCGCCACTCGTGAAATACACCTTGCCGTCGGCGTCCTCGAACAACGTTCCGTCAATGCCGCCCTTGAAATAGCCGTCGTTTGCCAGCGCGTTGACATACGGCCCTTCCGGTTTGCCCGTCGTGCTTTTCAAAATGCCGCGATTGCCCGGCGGCATGGAAATCGTGATGAAATAATTGTCCAGCCGCTTGATGTAATGGATTTCCGGCGCCCAGATGGCGCGCACCGGCTTGCGATGCCAGCGCCAGTCCTTTTCCCAGGTGCCATCCTTGTCGAAGCTCCAAACCTCGCCGGCGTAATCCCACTTTTTCAAATCCGCCGAGCGCCACAATTCGATGCCATCGTTGAAATCCCAGATGTCCGCGCCCGACGAACCGGTCATGTAATAATTTCCATCGCCGCCCAGAATGACAATCGTGTCGCGCAACTGCGTGTCGGGAATCAGCGGCTTCAGATTCGGGATCAAACCGTTGGTCACCGCCGATCCGGTGCAATTTCGATTGTAGTTCGTCCATACCGCCGTGTGCTTCGCGCCGGGGCCGCTGATGCCGTAGGCGCGGTCGCGCGGGCCGGGTGCGGGGACAATGTCGCCTTCCCGAGGTGTTGTTGAAACAGAATTCGTGTCGGTTACTTGCGCGGCGGCAAAATTGATCGCCGCGAGAAAAATCGCGGGGATTGCAGTTGAGACTTTCATTGTTGATTCAAGGGGATTGATGGCGTGACACGAAACCAGTCGAAATCGGCGTATCCGGTTTTGGTGGCCAATGCTGGCGCGCTGGCGATGACGCCGATCTTCGCGCCAATCCAGCGGTCTCCAGAGGCCTTGAACGGTTCGCCGACGGGCGTGAACGTCTCGTTGTCGAAGCTATAAGCGAACCGGCACAGCGCGCCGCTGCCAACGGTGACGCGCAAATAAACCGTCGAATTGGTGGTGTCCACACCCGCGACATCGCGTTCCTCCGCCCCCGGACGGTTCGCGCCTTGATTTACAAGATACACGAGACGCAGGCCGCCGGCGGTGTGACGCAAACCGAGCAACGCGTAGTCGAAACCGAAAACCGTGAGACCGGCGATTTCGCCTTCGGCGGCGGGAGCGAATTGCAGCTTTGTTGTAACGGTGAATGCCGGCGCGGGAAATTTTTGCAGGAGAAAATTCGGCGCGTCGTAGAGATTTTTTGCCGCGGGCGTTCCGTCATTGCGCGTTTTCGGCGCGGGCACGCTGGCGAGGCGAAGGAAACCGGGATGTGCGCTGAACGAAGTCCAGTCGTCGCGCGGATTGGCGTTCCATTGCCACTGGAGGCCGGGCGTTTTGCCGTCGAACTCATCCGAGGTTTGCGGCGCGGTGATTGGCCAGGCGCGACCGACATTCGGTTTCGCGTGAACCAGCACCGGCTCGCCTTTGCCATCGCCATCGGGGTCGCCGCCGATGACCGGCCAATTGTCGTCGCGCCAAATCATCGGTTCAAGATGAACCACACGCCCGTATGCTCCACGATCCTGAAAATGCAGGAACCAGTCCTCGCCCGTCGGCGTGTCCACCCACGCGCCTTGATGCGGGCCATTGATGGCCGTCTTGCCCTGATCCAGCACGATGCGGTGCTCGTAAGGGCCATAAATATTTGTCGCGCGAAACACGGCTTGATAGCCGCCGGTGACGCCGCCGGACGGCGCGAACACGTAATAATATCCGTGGCGCTTGTAGAGCTTTGGGCCTTCAAGCGTGGTCCAGTCTGGGATTTTATTTCCGTCAATGATGACCTCACCGGCGTCGAGCACTTTGGTTCCGTCGGGGCTTAATTTGTGAAGCGTGAGGAGATTGGCGATGCCGGCGCGGCTTCTTGCCCAGCCGTGGATGAGATAAAGCTGGCCGTCGTCATCCCAGAACGGACACGGGTCAATCAGTCCCCTGCCCGCCTTGACGAACTGCGGCGGCGTCCATTCGCCCGCCGGATTTGTCGCGGTGGAAAAATAAATTCCAAAATCGGGATCGGGATAAAAAACCCAGAACTTGCCGTCGTGGTAACGGATCGCCGGCGCCCAGACGCCTTCGCCGTGTCGCACCACGGAAAAATGATCCGCCGGCGGCTGGACGGCGAAAACGTGGTTGATGATCGTCCAATTGACCAGGTCTTTCGAGTGCAGGATCGGCAGGCCCGGCGTGGCATGAAAACTTGACGACACCAGATAGAAATCAACGCCGACCCGGACGGCATCCGGATCCGAGTAATCGGCGAACAGCACGGGGTTTTGATAGGTGCCGTCGCCGCGGTCGGGAATCCAGGGGGCAATGTTCGCCGCCGCCGCCAAAGCTCTGACTGAAGCAGAAAACTGCCCGGTGAGGATTTGTCCGTCAGCGGTTTCCACCACGACCGACTGCGTCACCTGACCATCCGAGCGCGAGGAATTGAAATTCAGCTCCACCGCGCCGCTGCCGTGCGCGGAAATCTCTCCCGGCGACTCCTGCACCGAAGTGCATCGGCAGGATGCATCCACGCTGGCAATCTTGACGACCCTGTCCGAGCGGTTCGTCAAAACAAATGTCACCGGAACGGTCTGGCCGTTGGTCAGCGCGCCGAGTTGCAAATCTGTATTTACAAATTGAAGCGCCCCCGCCTCCGCCCCATGAACACTGAAAATCAACCCATTCAAACCGGCGAAAAGGATGGAGGCCATTATTGCACGGATATTCATACAATGATTACTGTCCGATAATCACGGCAATTGCAGCAAATAGAAACTCTGCGGTGAATTGGTGTTAATCGGATTGGTGAAATTGAAATTGCCGATGGCATCAAACTGGTTCGTCAGCAGCCGCGTCCAGTTGAAAACCGGCATGGCGAGGTTCGTTGTGCCGAGCAGATAGAAATTCGCGCTGGCGACGCCGCCTGTCCCGGCAAACCCGAACCCATTTCCAGAAATGGCCATCGAACCGATGTAGGGTTTGGCGATGACGACCACCGACAGTGTGCCGCTGGTGTTCAAGGCGCTGGTATTCCAGCCGAGACCGGCGGGCAGCGGCGGCAGAATCACTTTTGAGAACGCGCCACTGTAACTCCCGGCATTGAACAATTTGAAGCTATCACCGTTGGTGAGCGTGCCCGCACCAATGTTGGTGACGATGAGCGTGCCGCCATTGGTGAGCGCGCCGACGACTTTGGCAATGTCATTTGTCAGCGGGGATTTGCTGATTTCAAGAATGTTCGTGCAACCCGCTGCCAGCGACAGCGAATTGCTGAACGTCAGCGTGCCAATGCCCGCCGTGCCGGGTGAAAGTGTTCCGCCGCTTTGGATGGTCGCCGGACCGCCGAGCGTTCCCGTCCCACCGAGCGTGCCGCCGCTGGCGATGGTCACCGCGCTGCTTCCCGCCAATCGCCCGTTGACCAGCAGATTACCGGCGCTTACCAAGGTCGCACCGGTGTAAGTGTTCGTCCCGGCCAACGTGAGCGTGCCCGTGCCGGTCTTGTTCAACGCGCCACCGCCGGACAGAACACCGCGCAACGAAATGTTGTGCGCCGTTCCCAAAGCATCGGCTGCATTGAACGTGAAACTTGTTCCGCTCAATTGGATGGGAAGGCCGCTCGACCAATCTGCTTTGGTGCCCATCGTGCCGCCCAACATGGAAATCGTGCTCGAATAACCGGTGGCGTTCGATTGTGCGATGCCGCCGCTGCCCAAATACAAGGTGCCGCCGCTGACAATCAGGAAACCAGTGCCGCCCACGGTGTCGGTGGTGACGCCAAAGGCGATTTTTTCCGCCGTGGCTGTGCCGCCCGACAAATACAATTCCGAGCTGTTGGCCGTCGTGCCGTTGTTCTGGCTCAATACGATGCCGTTGGTCACGTCGAGCGAGGTGAAGCTGCCGCCGTTGACCTGCAAAATTTCCCAACGGGTGTTCGATGTGTGGCCAATCAACACTTCGTTCGTGACGACAATGTTGCCGGCGTCCACGCGGACGGTATCGGATGAATTGCCCGTGCCGATGGTCAGGGTGCCGAAGCTGACATTGGCGGTGGCGCCGTTGACGTAGAGGCCGGAGGTCGTCGCAGCAGCGATGGGAGATGTCGCCGTCGGGGCGGTGGTGAAAATCGCGGTGCGCCGCAAGGTCAAGGACGAGGCTGAGAAATTTCCGCCGGTAATTTTGACGAGCAGTCCGTCGCTGTTTGGTTCGGTCAGGTCGCCCAGACTGGAGATGCCTGCCGTTTGAAGGAATGCATTGTTCAATGCGCTGAAGCTCGTGGTGCCGGAGGAAATCAACGTGCCGCCGTCCACCAGAAAGCCGGCACCGTTCAACGCGCCGCCATTGATAACACCTCCGGTCGAAACCTCCAGAGTGCCCGCGCTGGACGTTGTCGTGCCGGTGTAGCTGTTGTTGCCCGTCAATGTCAGCGTGCCTGCTCCGGCCTTGGTCAGCGAAGAACCGGAACCGGAAAGAGCCCCGGAATAAACCGTGTTTGAGTTGTTCCCGCCGATGGTCAGCGCTACCGGCGCGGACGCGTCGTTGAGCAGGCTCAAATTTTGCACGCCGCTCAATCCGCCCAGCGTCGCCATGGTGACGCCGCTGAAAAGCACGTTGCCGCTGATGTAATTCAAGGTGCTGTTCTGCAACGCCAAAGAGTTCGAGATTTGCAACGTGCCGCTGGTTAATGTTGTTGGGCCGCCAAAGATGTTCGTGCCGGCGAGCGTGAGCGGACCGGAACCATTCTTGTTCAACCCGCCACTTCCGGAAATGTTTCCCGACAATATTTGCGCCGCCGTGCTGTTAAAGGTGAGCGTTCCATTGTCGGTTATGGAACCGGAATAAGGACCGCCACCCAATTGACCCGTGCCCGTAATTACCATCGCGCCATTGCTGATTGAGATGTTGCCGCCAAAAGTGTTCGCGCCGGAAAGCGCGTTGGTGCCGGGGCCGTTCTTGGTCAGGCCGCCACCGCCAGAGATTGCACCACTCACGACCGCGTTGTGTCCGCCATCAGTGATGGTTAGCAAGTTGCCATTGTTGTTGATGCTCTGGCCAAGCGTCAGGTCGGCGGAGGCCGCATTGACCGTCGCCGGCGCACCGAGGATGACAGGCAGGTTCAGCGTTTGCGCGTGGACAGAATTGTTGGTCACACCGCCGGTGAGGGTCAGCGTGCCGCCGGTCGTGCTGATGCTGAAACTACCAGCCGTGTTGTCGAACGTCACCGCATAGATGTTGCAGGAACTATCCATCAACGGCGCGAGGCGGTTTGCGCCGGCAAAGATTAAACTGTAGCCAATTCCTGGCGCAGAGTTGCCAACCCAATTCGCACCACTGCTCCAGTTGTCATCGCCCGCGCCGCCATCCCAGGTTGCGTTCACGGACCCGACGGTCAGTGAAAATGAATATGGCGCGGAGACGTTGCCCAGATTATCGCGGCCATTGACTGTCAATGTTTTGACGGCAATCGTGGTCGCGGCGTCAACGGTGACCGCGTTGGTGTAATGACCGGCTCCGTCCGAAACCAGAGTCTGGTTGGTCAATCCGCCAAGTGCGCTCACGTCCACGGTGATGGCGCCAATCGGGTTGGCTTGAGCGGTCACCATCGCGCTGATGGTCACATTTTGACCGGGAAACACCGGATCCGGATTGGCCGATGCGGTTGAGATGATTGGGCCGGCTGACGGCACGATGCTGACTTGCGCGGAATCGGGACTTTCGCCAAGGACGTTGGTTGACGAAACCACGTAGAAGTAAGTGGTCCCGTTCAAGACGGAGGTGTCCGTGTAGTTGTTGGCCGTCGGCGTGGCGATGATGGTGTAAGGACCGCCATTCGTGGTCGAGCGCTTCACGTTGTAGCTGGTCGCGCCGGACGATGCCGTCCAGTCCAACGGAACTTGCGCGTTGCCCGACGTGGCTGTCAGCCCGATCGGTGGAGGCGGGCCGGCAATCGTCAACGACCAGTCGTCAACGTCAACCGATTGATTCGCGCTCGCGACGGAATAGAGACCGACATCGCACTGCCCGTTGGTCACGGGAATTTTCGGGATGGTGGCTTGCGTCCAAGAGGCTTGTGCCGAGTTGATGTTTGTATCCATCTCCGTGCCTCCAAAATTTCGGACAAAAATCCGGGCGGTTGGCTGGCCGCCGCTGCTTTCATACCAGGCACTCAGCATGTAAGTGCCGTTGGTCAGACCGGTCACCAATTGGTCGGTGGTGGCGGCATAGGCGCCGACGTTGGAGTGGCGAAAATGCCAGTTCCCCGGGTTGTGGCTGCCCGAAGCATTGCCATATCCGGAACCCGTGCTGGTCCAACCGGCAACATTCGCCTGCGACACCCGGTCGGCTTCAAACGCTGGATTCAATATGTAATTATTGCCAGTTCCGATACTCCACGTGCCAGCGGCGGCGTTCAGATTGAACTTGGTCACGGACTGGAACGTGGGCGTGGAGCCATCGAAGGTGACGGGGCACCACTGATTGTAACCGATGCCGTTGCCGGCGAAATCGCACCATCGGTCGCCATCAAACAAGACCGTCGTGCCGTTGGTGCCCGTCACCATAACACCAAAGCCGGTCTGGGAGACGTGGCAAAAATCCAGATCGCTCCGGCTCATGATGTATTCCGCCGAGTAAGTGCCGAGGATGTTGGTCGAATCAATCACGTAGCAATGCGAAGCGTTCCAGCCATGAAGATCGGAAGAGCAGAAATAGTATCGTCCATTGTTCTTGAACATCATGTTCCCTTCACGGCCGTTGCCGTTGTAAATGTTGTCGCCGGCATCCACGTTGAGGTAATCCGCCGGATGAAGCGGCAGCACATACAAATGACTGCGGCCGTTGGCGCTGGAACAAATCAGATAAGCGGTTCCATCGGTGTCAAGAAACACCGTCTGATCTCCACTCGCATTGTTGACCACCGGCAAGGTTGTCTGGATATGATCATAAACGAAGTTGCCGTTTGGCGTGGAGCAGGTGGCAAAGAGTTCCCCGGAACCGTTGTTGCCGGAGAATTGTGACAAAAGCACATATTTTCCGGTCGCGCTATTGTAGGCGACGCCCATTCGTCCCACCCAGCTGGATCCTCCCAATCCCGGGGAGGATGAGGTCATGATATTAGTTTCGAACTTCCAATCAACCAGGTTCGTGGAGGAATAACAGGTGAAGGCGTTGAAACTGGTGTCGCTGTTCTCGCCGGCGGACGGGTTGTTGTAATAGGTGACGGCGCCGTTGTATTTCACGCCATACCAATACCAGGTGTTGCCGAACTTGAAGATGCCCCCACCTTGTGAGTAAATCGGATTCCCAGACGTGTCCATGCGGAAGGCGTCGTTCGTGATGGTTTGCGCGTCAATTTTCAGAGGGCTTGAGACGCAGCAGAAAATAATTCCGACGCCGAGAGCAGTTGTAAGATTTCGCGGCAACTTCATTCGAGGTCTCAAAATAGCATAGATTTCATTGCTCCGCTTTCAATCCTGAAAATGGCGTTTTCGTGTCGCCGACAAATGGCTCGGTCTGGCCCGCCAGATAATCTTTCAAGCTGTCCTCCCGCAAAACGGCGACCACTTGCGGATAAACGCCCAGAAGATTTGCCAGCGAACCTTTGGTGGCGGCGTCGAGCGAATTCTTGAACACAAAAACCGGCGAGCCTTCGCCGCTGGCTTGACCAGTGTAGGAACTGTTGGCGAGCCAGCCATGACGCCGTGCATCCCAAACCTGCAGTCGAACGCGAGTGCGGACCTTGAATTCGCCTCCAGTGGAAGTATCGAGTTTTGCCTCCTCGACAACGATGTTCACCACCCAGTCTGCCCCTGCCTGCTTGGCCAGCAAATCCAGGTTCACTGCAGTGCGTGCGGACAAATCGCCAAGCTCAATTCCCGGGGCGGCCTCCGCCGCCTTGGCAGCCATCGCTTCGCCCAGCATTTTGAACTGCCGGGTGATGAATTCGTATTCCGCCCGGTGGCGGATCACCAATCGGCGCGGAGCCTGCATATTTGTGGAATCCTTGGTCGCGTCGAGAGCTGGCAACAACAGAACGCCGGTTTCGCGGGGTGTGACCTGGACTGGAGCCAGTATCTCCTCATCTGCACGGGCCGGCGAACTAGTTAGCAAAAGAACGACCGACGCCATTATCAAACCGACTTTGGCTTTGAAAAGTTTTCCAATGATGCCTTTATTTTAACCGGAAACGACATTCCCGCAACCACTGAAGCGATTGACCCGACCCGTGCTGGACCTGTATTAAACTCCGGCAAATCCGGGTTGATTGACTGAAGCGGTCAATTGCCGGGATGAAAAAAAATTCAAACCAGTTTTTTTAACTTCGCATCCTCGCCCAATCTCCTGACCAGCTCCTTCACTTTCTGCGCCTGGCGTTTGTGCGCGAGCAAAACCGCGTCGTCCGTCTGCACCAGGCTTGAATCGCGCAGGCCGACCACGGCAATCGGCGTCCGGTTTTTCGTTCGGGTGTCGTAGATTTTGTTCTTGTAATTACCGGGATATTAGCATAATATTTTTTCAAGGTTCAAATAGGATATCGATCTTATGAAAATGAAGCCGTTTTCCTTCGTGCTGGCAATGGCGCTGGTCGTCTCCACGGTTTCCAGCGCCCCTGCACAAGTTACGAATGCCTTGCCTGGACGCTCGATCATTAAACTGCTGCCCGACTACGCGCGACCGTTGGTCTATGCACTCAATCAGGCCAACGGTTCTGTCCCGGGCACCTTGCTAGCGCTCAATTCCACCAACGGTGCGGTCATCAGCGAAATCTCGGTCAATCTGAATCCCACTGACATGGCGATGAGTCCGGCGGGTAATGCGATTTACGTCATCAACGGGGGCAGCCGGACAATTTCCAAAGTGGATTTGAACACTTTTAGTGTGACGGCGGAAAAAGCCATTACCACGCCGAACACTTACAGTCTTTCCAATCCGCTGTATCTGGTTGCGGGCCAAGCCGGCAATATTTACTACACGGATGGAGCATGGGGCCCGGAAATCTATCTTTTCGATTATAACGCCGGGACGAACATGCTGGTCTTGGACACTGGAGGTAACCAGAGCTCTGGTGCGGGCGGAATGGTGATGAACCGAGGTGGCAATACCATCTACATCTGGCAACAATATGGCTGGAGCGCTGGCTACGCCAACTCAGCCATAGCCAGTCTCGCCGTAGGAACCAATTCATTGACGACGACCGCCACCGGCCCATCACAGAGCCGCGATCCTCTGAATACCCCGATCTTTTTGGACGTGGCTGAAAGGTGGATTTTCAACAAAGTGCAGAAGGTTTCGGCAACAAATGTTACAATCTTGTTAACCCAATTTACCGACAACATTTATGCCATTTCGCTGGATGGCTCGCTCGCGTTTGGGCCCAATGAAGTTTTCAACGCCCAGACTGGCATATTGATCACCAATCTGCCGTTCTCAACCACAGTGCAGACGTTGTCGGGCGACCAGAAGAAACTGTTCCGTTACAATTCCGCCATTACCAACCTCGTCATTTACGACATGGCCAGCATCGCTTCGATCAATGGTCCGGCCATCGTGCCGATCCCGGCGGACGGCAGCGTCGTGGCCTTGATGCCGACCAACCTGGTCTGGAGTCCTTCCCCTACCGCGTTGGCTTATGACGTATATTTTGGCACCAATCAATCGGCAGTCGCAGCAGCAACGGTGTCGTCGCCGCTTTATTTGGGGCGGGTTTCCACTCCTGACATCGCGCCAGGGCAACAACTTGTGCCCGGCAACACATATTATTGGCGCTTGGACACGGTCGGCTTCAACGTCACGAACACCGGGCCGGTCTGGTCGTTCACCATTTCCAAAATAGCCATCACACCCGCTCAAATCAGCGTCGGCGGCATCGCCGGATATAGTCCCGCCAACACAAGCTTGTCGCTGGCGAGCGCCGTGCCAACCGCATGGAGCGCCGCGGTGGCTGGTGGGGCTTGGTTGACGATAAATCCCAGCAACGGAACCACGCCGGCCACGATAACGGTGGCTTTCAATACGGCGGCGTTTGCCACCGGAACCTATACGAACAACATTGAGTTTACCGTCGGCGCCGCAAAAGTCGAGGTGCCGGTCACGGTGACCGTCGCCGCCTTGAACATCACCAAAATGACCGCCGATCTCCAACGGCCATACATTTACGCTCTGCAACCACCCGCGCTCTCCGGACAGAATGGGCAATTGCTTTTCATCAACACCACGACGGGCAACATTGACAAGACGCTGCCTATCGGCATCAACCCGGTGGACTTGACAATTCATTACGGCGAAAACCGGCTTTACATCGCCAGTTGGACCGAAAACGCCACCTATGTCGTGGATTTGGCCAGCCAGACGCTGCTGCCGCCGCTGCACCTAGGCACGGATGTTTACAAAATCAATGCAGGGAAGCCCGGTCAAATTATTACCGAAGGAGAAGACCAATGGATTTACGTAAATCTCATTAGCACTGCTGACGGAACAACGATCGCCAACGGTTTTTTCCGTGAAGGCGATGGCGAATTCGACCCGACCGGACACTTTTACTATCATGGAGACAATAACATCTCCGGCGCGGGTATCACCAAGTATGACATGAGTGCAAACACCTTCTCGTCCGTGGCTAGTGCTGGTGGCCATTATTACTATGGTTCACGCAATGTGGTTATGAGCGCGGACGGAACGCGGATCTTTTGGACTGGCGCAGCTTACGACGCCAACTTGAATGACTTGGGTTACTTGGGCGAAGAGATTTATGCCACTACAGCTCACGGCGATCTGGCACTGGGCGGACAACACGTCTTCAACTCGCGCAACGGCCAGACGCTCTATACCTGGCCTTTTTCTTCCAGTGTGATGGCCGTCTCGGGTGACCAGCAGAAGGTGTTCCTCTACAACAGCACATCGAACCAAATCGTGTCAATTCCGATGAGCTCAATCGCTTCGGTGCCCGGCCCCGGACTGAATCCGACTCCAGCCAACGGTGCGGTGATTAATCCTCCACTGCCGCAAGTCTCTTGGACAGTCAGTCCGTTTGCATTGAGTTATCAGGTCTATCTCGGCACGAATGCCGCTGTGGTTGCCGCCGCAAATACCAATTCTGCAATCTATCTGGGCACAACGACCAGCAACTCATTCTCTCTTTCCACGTCTGTCAATCCCGGCTCGACTTATTTTTGGCGGGTGGATTCGGTAGGTTTTTCAGGAGTCACCACCGGCGCGGTCTGGTCCTTCACCGTTTCTGCGCTGACAGTAACGCCGCAGACGCTTTCTTTGAATGGAGTCACCGGGTTACCAATCCTGCCTCAAACCATCTCTCTGACCGCGCCGTTGGCAACCGCATGGAATCTGACCGTGGCCCAACCTTGGATGTCCGCCTTGACCAGCAATGGCGTAACGCCGTCTTCGGTCACTTTGAACTTCAACACGACGAATCTGACTGCCGGCCTTTACACCAACCAGCTCACGTTGTCTGCCAATGGCATCGTGCTGCAACTGCCGGTGACATTGCAGTTGTTTGACCTCAATGCTTCGAAGATTGTAGCTGATCCCAATCGCAACTACATTTACGTGTTGCATCCCGGCAGCGGCAACCTAGCGGACGCGTTTTTGCTGTTCCTGAACACGGATACAGGCGTGGTGGAGAAAGTCATTCCCATCGGCATCAATCCGACGGACATGACGGTGAACCGCTTCGAAGACCGGCTTTACGTTTCCAATTGGCAGCATAACCAGACTCGCGTCGTGGACTTGAAGACGCAAACCGAATTAACGCCGCTCGCGTTGGGAACGGACATTTACATGATCAATGCTGGCATAGCAGGAAGGATTATTACCGAGGGCGAAGATCAGTGGATTGCGGTCAACATCGTTGACACGGCAACTGGCAATGTCGTCGGTTCCATGCCGTGGCCCGAGCGGGAAGGTGACGGCGAAACCGATCCGAGCGGCACGGTTTACTATCACAGTGATAACAATATTTCAAACGCTCACATCCACAAGGAACAAATCGTGAATGACTCCGCCACGGAGGTGGCCAGCAGCAACCAACATCCTTATGGCACGCGGAATCTTGTCTTATCCGCCGACGGCAGCCGCCTGTTTTGGAATGGCTACGTTTACGACAAGAATCTGACAGAACTGGGCCTGCTTGGCGCGGAAATTTACGCCTGTTCCACAAACGGTGCGATTGCCTTTGGCAGCCAACAGGCTTTTGACACCGCCACAAAACTGGTTATTTACAACCTGCCGGTCTCATCCTCGGTTCAGATCGTGGATCGTTTGAACCAACGGCTATGGTATTTCAATTCCACCACGCATCGGGTCGAGAATGTTCCCATGTCCGTCGTTCGCCAGCCGGCCATAACCCAACAGCCGGCCACAAACACGACCGTCGCCGTGGGCGCCAATGTCAATTTGAGCGTGACCGCCATGGGAATTAATCCGTTGTTTTATCAATGGACACTCTCCGGCACAAATCTCGTTGGACAGACCAATTATTTCCTTGCCCTGAATAATATCCAACCTTTCCAGCAGGGAAATTATCAAGTGGTCGTAAGTAATCCTTACGGCGCGGTGACCAGCATCGTAGCACAAGTCACTGTGTTGACGGTGCCAACAATTGTCCAACAACCGGCCAGCACAAATGTATTTGCCGGCCAGTCATTCTCGCTTTCGATCACAGCCACCGGCACTGCGCCGCTCACTTGTCAATGGACCTTCGAGAATGTCAGCATCATCGGGGCCACCAATTTAACGCTTGTCATTTCAAACGCGCAGGCTGCCAACGAAGGAATCTACCGGGCCATCGTTCGAAACGCCGCCGGCTCGGCCATCAGCAGCGTGGCCTTGGTCCGCATTGATCCTTCTGCGCCCAGCATTGTCTCCGGACCTATTTCCTTGATTGTGCCGGCCGCGTCCAATGTCGTCTTTGGCGTTGCCGCGGTTGGCAGCCAGCCGATATCCTTTCAATGGTTCTTCAACGGTGCTGCAATTCCATCAGCCACCGCTTCGCAATATTCAATTGCAGATGCGCAGGTATGGAACGCTGGAAGCTACCAGGTGGTGGTGAGCAATGCCTTTGGCAGCGTCACGAGCGCCGTGGCGAACCTAGGAGTTACGCCTGTGATTCCCTACTTCGTCGTGCAACCGATCGGCACGGTGTTGCCTGCGGGAACAAACTGGACGCTTAACGGCCAAGCCCGTGGTTCCGAACCGATCGGTTACTACTGGCAGCACGACGGCGTTCAAGTGGCCGGCACCTATCAACCTTCATTGGCGTTGACTAACTTGAAAGTGACAGACAGTGGTAACTACACCTTGGTTGCGTTCAACACTTCCGGTTCATCAACCAGCCTCCCGGCCTCGGTTACCGTGACGGCAGCGCCGCCCGTTTTTGTTCAGCAACCTGTTTCGACCTCGGTGCTGGTCGGCTCCAGTGTGACCTTCAACAGCTTGGCAGCCGGAAGTAGTCCGCTGCGATACCAATGGTATTTCCAGAGCGGCCCGCTGCTCAACCAGACCAATCGCCAATTGACACTGAATCCCGTCACTACCGCTGCTGCCGGCTCCTATTTCGTGATTGCCAGCAATCAATTCGGCAACGCCACTAGCGCGGTGGTGCAGCTTACCGTCAATCAGGCGCCGGTTTTGCAGCAAGCTTTGTCCAATGTGGTGACGGAGGCCGGTAGCACCGTCACCTTGGCCGCCGTCGCCTCCGGCAACAACCCGCTGACCTATCTGTGGCAATTCAATGGCACCACCATTGCCGGGACCAATTCCACTCTGTTGCTGACCAACATCCAGCCCGTCCGATCCGGCTTCTACCGCGTCACGATCACCAATCTTTACGGCAGTGTTTCTTCAACGGCCAAGGTCAGCGTCTTGGGAACAGCCGGATGGGTCATCGCGTGGGGCGACAATTCCGGCGGCCAGACCAATGTGCCCGGCAATCTGATGGATGCCGTTGCCATCGCCGGTGGCGACTACCACAGCCTCGCACTCCGGCACGATGGGACACTTGTTGCCTGGGGTTACAATGGCGACGGACAGACTTCTGTTCCCACCGACACGTTGCGTTTTGTTACCATTGCCGCCGGCGCTTCTCACAATCTGGCCATTCGTGAAAATGGTTCGCTGGTGGCGTGGGGGCGAAACGATATCGGCCAGACCAATATTCCGTCCACTGCTACTAACAATGTCCTCGGCATCGCCGCCGGAGATTCTCACAGCCTGGCGCTGCTCGGTTCCCGCACCGTGGTGGCTTGGGGCGACAATTCGTTCGGCCAAATAACTGTTCCTCAAGGTTTGAATGGTGTTTCCGCTATCGCCGCTGGACGAGAACACAGTCTTGCCCTGCGCACCAACGGCGTCGTCATTGGCTGGGGATTCAATGCTTATGGCCAAGCCACGCCACCGTCTGGATTGTCCAATGTCATCGCCATCGCCGCCGGCTACTTGCACAGTGCGGCACTCTTTTCAAACGGCACGGTTGTCGTTTGGGGTGACAATTCCTTTGGTCAAACCAACGTGCCCGGTGGCGTGTCCAATGTGGTCGCCATTGCCGCGGGTGATTTCGACACGTTGGCGCTTCGTGCGGACGGTAAAGTGATAGCTTGGGGTGACGATTACGATCAAGAGATTGATGTGCCTTTGACAATCTCCAATGCCATTTCCATCGCCGCCGGCAATTATCATGGCTTGGCACTGATGTCGTTCAACCCCGTCCTCCAAACGCAGATAAGCCGGGCCGGGCTCGTGGTTCGGTGGCAAGGGGCCGGCGTCTTGCAATGGGCGCCCGCCCCTGGCGGTCCGTTCACCGACGTTCCCTGCCAGGGAAGCTGTTACACTAACGTGGATATGTCAGCGCCCGCAAAATATTTCCGGTTGCGGCGTTGAAATAACACTGCATTAAATCAGTTTCCGAAGAACCTCGTCCTCGCCCAGTCTCCGGACCAGTTCCTTTACCTTTTGCGCTTGTGATTTGTGCGCCAGCAACACCGCGTCGTCCGTCTGCACCAAAATGGAATCGCGCAGGCCGACCACGGCGATGGGCGTCCGGTTTTTTGTCCGCGCGTCGTAGATGATGTTCCGCGCGGCGTCCACGTGGATGAAATCCGCGACGGCGGCGTTGCCTTCAGGGTCCTGCTTGATGTGCCGCGCCAGCGCCGTCCACGAACCGAGGTCGTCCCATTCAAACGCGCCGTCGGCCACGATGATGTTCTGCGCCTTTTCCATCAGCGCAAAATCAATCGAGATTTTTTTGATGTCCGGATATTCCTTAGCCAGCACCTTGGCGAGCTTGGCCGGATTGTTGGCGACCTTGAACCAGCGCTGGCACGCCGCGAACATCTCCGGCTGGTGCTTCTCCAGCCCATTCGTGACAGTGATGAAACTCCAAACGAACATCCCCGCGTTCCAGCGATACTGCCCGCTGTTGACGTATCCCAGCGCCGTCTCGAAATTCGGTTTTTCCACGAACCGTTCCGCCTTGAAAAACATGGTCTTGGTCTTTTTCGCGCCGGGCGGCGTCGGCAGTTCCTGCCCAACGTGAATGTAACCGTAACCCGTAGCCGGCTCGGTCGGCTTGATGCCAATCGTCACAATCGCCTGTCCCTGCGACGCCACATCGAACGCGTCGCTCAAGACCTGCTGGAATTTTTTTTCATCGGGAATGACATGGTCGGCGGGCAGCACCGCCATGACGCCTGTGGTGGAACGCGCGCCAACCAATGCTGCGCCAAGCGTGACGGCGGCGCAGGTGTCGCGGCCTATCGGCTCGGCGACGAGATTCTGTTTGGGGATTTTGGGAAGTTGTTTGCGGACTTCCGGCAACTGCGCCTCGCTGGTGATGACAAAAATGTTTTTCGCCGGCACGAGCGGCAGCACGCGCTCGACGGCTTCCTGCAAAAAGGATCTTTTGCCGAGCAGCGTGAGCAGTTGCTTGGGCATCTTCTCGCGGCTTAACGGCCAGAAACGTTCGCCGCGTCCGCCCGCCATGATGATGACGAACCGATCTTTGATGTCAGTTTTCATTTTCATAATTTTTTATCCGCGAATTTCGTTAATTATCGCGAATTGTTTTTTATTCGCGTCTTTCGCGTCATTCACGGATTCAAATGGACTTCACAGCATCCGCCAGCGATTTCACGAACGCGCCGGTTTTGGCGACGAGTTCCGGCGATTTGCCGTGCTTGGCAATCTGGTTCACCACCGCGCTGCCAACCACACAGCCGTCCGCTTCCGCCGCGACAAGTTTTGCCTGCGTCGGATTTGAGATGCCGAAACCGACGGCGACGGGCAGATTTGTGTGCGCGCGGATTTTGGCGACCTGTGACGCGAGGTTCGACGCGACTTTACTTTGCATCCCGGTCACGCCTTCGCGGGAAATGTAATAAATGAACCCGCTGCCGCGCTTGACGATGAGTTCCATGCGGTCTTCCGGCGTCGTCGGCGCGACCAGGTAAATATGGCAGAGGCCGGCTTTTTTCATCAGCGCCTCGTAATTGTCCGATTCCTCCGGCGGCAAATCCAAAATCAGCAGGCCGTCCACGCCGGCCTTCGCGGCGTCGGCAATGAATTTTTCAAGGCCGACACGATGGATGAGGTTGAAATAAATGTAGAGGACGATTGGAATCTGCGATTGATTGCGGATGGCGCCAATCGTTTCCAAAAGCTTTGGCGGCGTGGTTCCGGATTCCAGACCGCGCTGGGCGGCAAGTTGATTGACCGGGCCGTCGGCAAGGGGGTCGCTGAACGGCACGCCAAGTTCCAGAACATCCACCCCCACTTTGTCGAAGGCCAAAGCCAGCTCGCGCGTGGCGGCGAGATTCGGGTCGCCCGCGCCAATGTAGACGATGAAGCCTTTTTTGCCGTCGCGTTTCAGTGCGGCGAACTTTTCAACGATGCGGTTCATGTTCGCGGCAAATCCTACTCAGGAGGGACGAGTTACACGAGTCCCAAACTTCAAAAAATGGGACTCTTGGAACTCGTCCCTCCGGATGAATTGATGGATTTGACCACACGGGGGGGTTTTTGCATCATTCCGGCATGGCAAGCAGTTTTGGACAACTGTTCCGCATCACGACGTGGGGCGAATCTCACGGCGGCGGCGTGGGCGTGGTCGTGGACGGCTGCCCGCCGCGCCTGAAACTTTCGGAGGCGGACATCCAGCCGGACCTCGACCGGCGCCGTCCGGGCCAGTCCAAAATCGTCACGCCGCGCAAGGAATCCGATACGGTGCAAATCATGTCGGGAATTTCCTCCTCCGGCAAAACGCTCGGCACGCCAATTTGCCTCTGGGTGAAAAACGAGGACGCGCGCTCCGAAGCGTATTTGGAAATGAAGGATAAGTTTCGTCCCTCGCACGCGGATTACACCTACTTCGCCAAATACGGCATCCGCGCCTGGCAGGGCGGCGGCCGTGCGAGTGCGCGCGAAACCGTTGGACGCGTCGCCGCCGGCGCGATTGCGAAAAAGATTTTGCGCGAGAAATTCGGCGTCGAAACCCTGGCTTACGTCAAACAAGTCCAGCGGCTCATCGCGGACGTAAACCCTGACAAGGTGAAATCAAAGGACGTCGAGTCGAACATCGTCCGTTGCCCCGACACGAGGGCGGCGGGAAAGATGATCCGGCTCATCGAGAAGATGCGGCGCGAAGGCAACACCGTCGGCGGCATCGTCGAGGGCGTCGCGCGCGGCGCTCCGGCGGGCTGGGGCGAGCCGGTGTTCGACAAGCTCGAAGCGGACCTGGCGAAGGCGATGTTGAGCCTGCCCGCGTCAAAGGCGTTTGAAGTCGGCTCCGGCTTCGGCGGCATTTTGCTGACGGGCCGCGAGCACAACGACCCGTTCCGTTCACGCGGAGGGAAAGTTTTCACCACGACGAACCGTTCCGGCGGCATCCAGGGCGGCATTTCGAACGGCCAGACGATTTTCTTCCGCGTCGCCTTCAAGCCCGTCGCCACGGTCATGCACGAGCAGGACACGGTGGACGAGACATTTCACAACACGACGCTCAAGGGCCGCGGACGCCACGACCCGTGCGTGCTGCCGCGCGCCGTGCCGATGATTGAAGCGATGACCGCGCTCGTTTTGGTTGACCACGCCCTGCGGCACAAGGCGCAATGCGGCTGATTTTTTGCCCTCCGGGGCGACTCTTGATTTATGGCTGAAAAAAATCTGAATGAAATTGTGCGCGATGCGCGCTCGCTGTTCACCCGCGGCATGGAGGCGCTGGCGCGGGACAACTTTGATTACGCCATCGCGCTGCTGAACCAGGTGCTGGAAACGGAGCCGGGCTTTTTCGACTGCCGCAAGGCGCTGCGCGACGCCCAATTCCGCAAGGCCGGCGACGCCGGCTCGGGCTTCTTCAAAAAAATGTGGAGCGGTGCCGGCAACTCGCCGCAGGTCGCCAAGGCCAAGATGGCATTGAACAAAAACCCCGCCGAGGCGATGGTGATTGCCGAGCAGATTTTGAACGGCGACCCGAACAGTTCCGCCGCACACCGCATCATCGTGGACGCGGCCAACGCACTGGAGATGCCGCGCACCGCCGCGCTGTCCTACGAAACGCTCGCCAAAAATTCGCCCAAGGACAAGGCGCTGGCCATCGAGTTCGCCCACGCCGTCTCCGCCATCGGCGAAGGCTCCCGCGCCGAAAGGATTTTGATGGACCTGATGCGCGAGATGCCCGGCGACGGCGATTTGCGGGATGCGCTCAAGGATTTGTCCGCGCGCAAGACGTTGGACGAGGGCGGCTACGGCGCGCTCGAAGGCGGCGGCGGCTCCTACCGCGACATCCTGAAGGACAAGAAGGAGGCCGTCTCGCTCGAACAGGAAAAACGCGTCCAAAAATCCGAGGATGTCACCGAGCGGCTCATCGGCGAATACGAGACACGCCTCGAAACCGAATCAAACAACTTCAAGCTCGTCCGTTCCCTGGCCGAGCTTTATACGCAGAAAAAACAGTTCGACCGCGCACTTGAACTTTACGACCAGGTCAAAAAATCCGACATGGGCAACGACCCGTCGCTCGACCAGTCCATCGCCGCCACCATCGTCAAGCGGTTTGACGCCCAGCTCGAACAGCTCAACCCCTTCGAGCCGGAGCACGCCGCGCAGGTGGAGCAAATCAAGGCCGAGAAGCTCGCCTTCCAGGTCGCCGAATGCCAGAAGCGTGTGGAAAAATACCCCACCGACCTCGCCATCCGTTACGAGATGGGCGTGCTTTATTTTCAGACCGGCAAGATTGGTGAGGCCATCCAGGAATTCCAGAAAGCGAAGGGCAACCCATACAAACGCCTCGCCGCGATGAGTTACCTCGCCCAGTGCTTCGCCAAGCGCAAGATGTTCGACCTGGCCGCCCGCACCCTCCAGGACGCCATCAAGGAAAAGCCCTCGTTCGACGATGAGAAGAAGGACCTCATCTACAACCTCGGCATCGTGCTCGAAAGCATGGGCAAAAAGGAGGAGGCCATCGAGCAATTCAAGCAGATTTACGAACAGGACGCCGGCTACAAGGACGTCTCCGCCAAGGTGGAAGCCTTTTACGCCGGGCAGTAAATCCCCGTGATTTCTCCCTCTCCGCCAACGGCGTTGGGGGAGAGGGCCGGGGTAAGGTGGCGCAATTCAAATCCCCTCTCCCTGTCCCAATGACTCGCTCGCTCCCGCTCGGCCCGGCCCTGTCGGGCTTTCGGCTTCGCCGAACTCCTTTCGCCATTTCCCAAATGGCTCAAGTCCCCGCTTGGGCGGGGCGAGGGAATGATTCTTTGACGGTTACGGCACGGAACGGATGCGCCAGAAATTGTTCGTGGTGGCGTCCGGCGGGTTGGTGAACAGCAGCGCCCCGAACGAACCGGCGGGATTGGTCGCCTGCGGAATCCAGTCGGGCGGTGACAGGCTGCTGGAACGGTCCAGCGCATAATTGGCGTTTGCAATTCCCACAAAAGACAATTGCATATTGGTGCAGCCCATGAGTTGGCAGCAGATTTGATTGAAGCCTGGAGTCCCGGCCACGATCTGCTCAGGACGATTGGTCTTGTTAAATGTGCCGTCGCCTAATTGACCAAAGAAGTTTGTGCCCATCCCCCACAGACTGCCGTCGTTCTTAAGAAACAAACTGTAGTAGCCTCCTGCGGCAATCGCCGTGACGTTGCTGGACACAACCTGCTCGGGGCGGTTGGTGGTGTTAAAAGTGCCGTCGCCCAACTGGCCAAATTCATTATCGCCAATGGCCCATAGACTGCCATCGCTCTTAAGAAATAGACTATGGTAACTCCCTGCGGAAATCGCCGTGACGTTGCTAGCCACAATCTGCTCGGGTTGGTTGGTCATTAAGTTGTGTGTGCCGTCACCCAACTCGCCAAACTGGTTGTCGCCCATGGCCCACAGACTGCCATCGCTCTTGAGAAACAGGCTGTGAACTACTCCCGCAGCAATGGCCGTGACGTTGCTGGACACAATCTGTCCAGGTGAGCTTCCACCAGCGCTGCCTAATTGACCAAAAGTGCTCTCGCCCATGCCCCACAGACTGCTATCGTTCTTGAGAAAAAGGCTGTGATATGCTCCTGCGGCAATCGCCGTGACATTGCTGAACACAATCTGTTCTGGGCGGTTTGTTTTGTAAGTGCCATTGTCACTGGTGCCTTCGCCCAACTGGCCATGATTATTGTAACCCATCGCCCACAGGCTGCCGTCTTTCTTGAGAAACAGGCTAAAGAAACCTCCTGCGGCAATCGCCATGACGTTGCTGTTCACAATCTGCTCGGGACGGTTGGTTGTGTTGAAAGTGCCGTCTCCCAACTGGCCGTAATAGTCCCAACCCATGGCCCAGAGACTGCCGTCACTCTTCAGAAACAGGCTGTGCATGCCCCCTGCGGCAATCGCCGTGACACCGTTAGTCACAATTTGTTCAGGTTGATTTGTGTTGCTGTAGGTGCCATCGCCTAACTGGCCTTCTAAATTGTCGCCCATTGCCCACAGGCTACCGTCGCACTTAAGAAAGAGACTCTGGGAACCTGCGGAAATCTTGGTCGCGGGTTGCGCGCCGCTGGTGAGCGCTTGCAACATCACGGCACACAGCAGCCATATTTGGAGCGGGTTCCTTTTGGGGTTTGGGCAGACTGATTTTTTCACAGCATTTCAATTTGCCCACAATTTCAAAATCCCGTCAATCCACGTTTTTTGTCCCCTCAACAACCAAATCGTGCGCTACCAACCTGAATCCCAACGGGAATTCATTTGACCGCACCCGCCGGTGATTTAATTTCCCAGCATGGTTTATTCAACCGGATTTCTAAAATTGTCCGCCGGCAGCATTGGCGCTTCCTTGTTTGCGCTGGCATTGCTGACCGGCTTTGACCGCGCCGCCGCGCAGAGTTTCGTGCCGGCCTCAACCAACAGCGCGGGCAATTCGCCGAATGCAATCGTAACCGCGGATTTCACCGGGGACAGCAGGCCGGACTTTGCCGTGGTGGACTTCAGCGACAACGCCTTGTCGGTGCTGATTTACAACGGCAGCGGCAGTTTTGTGACCGACTCAAAACCAGGCGTGGGCCCCGGGCCTTCTTCCATCGCGCTGGCGGACGTCAACGGGGATGGCAAGCCGGACTTGATTTGCGCCAACGGCACGGACGGCACGCTGACGATATTGACCAACAACAGCGTCGGCGGGTTTTCCGCGGCCGCGACGGTGTCCGTTGGCAGCTCGACCTATGAGCCCGAAGCCGTCATTGCGGCGGACGTGAACGGCAACGGCGTTCCGGCTTTGATCAGCGCAAACTTCAACAACAATTCCCTGACCGTGCTGACCAATTTCAATGGCAACTATGTCATCGTCTCGTCCCCGGGCGTGGGCGTCCAGCCCGTCGCGCTCGCGGCCGCGGACGTGAATGGCGACGGCAAGGTGGATTTGATTTGCGCCAATTACAACAACGACGCCGCCAGCATGCTGACCGTGCTCACCAATGGCGGCGGCGGCAGGTTCACCATTGCCTCCTCGCCGAACGTGGGCAGCGGGCCGATTTCAGTGGCCGCGGCGGACTTGAACGGGGACGGCAAACCGGATTTGGTCTGCGCCAACTACGGCGGCAACTCCCTGACCGTGCTCACCAACAACGGGAGCGGCAAATTCACGGCCGCCCCGTCCCCTCCGGGCGTGGGCAGCAATCCTGATGGCGTCGCCGTGGCGGACGTGAACGGTGACGGCAAGCCGGATTTGATCTGCGCCAACTACAGCGGCAATTCCCTGACCGTGCTCACCAACCGGGGCGGGGCGGTTTTCGGTTTGGCGGGAACGTTCAGCGTGGGCACCCAGCCGGCGGCGGTCGCAGTGGCGGACGTCAACAACGATGGCAAGCCGGATTTAATCAGCGCAAACTTCGGGGCGGACACCGTGACCATCCTCACCAACAACCTTGCCTTCACGCCACCGCCCTTGAACATCGCCCAGGCCGCCGGCCAGGTGGTGGTCTTTTATCCCCAGTCAAACTTGCGCTTCACGCTGCAAATCACGACCAATTTGATTTCCGGCCCCTGGGTGACCGCCAGCAACGGCGTGCCGGTGACCGCCTTCACCTTCAGCAACACCTCGCCCGCCTCCTTCTTCCGCCTGCACTAGTCGACACCTCTCGTCCTATTTCCGAAACGACGGAAGCGGGAACAAGGGAAATTAAGGCACGGAGCGGATGCGCCAGAAATTGTTCGTGGTGGCATCCGGTGGGTTGGTGAACAGCAGCACCCCGAACGAACCGGCTTGATTGGTCGCCTGCGGAATCCAATTGGGCGGTGACAGGCTGCTGGAACGGTCCAGCGCGTAATTCTTCAAGGCGATGCCCACAAAAGACAATTGCATATTGGTGCCACCCAAAAACCGACCGGAGATTTGGTTGTAAGGCCCCAGAATCATTTCGGGCCGGTTGGTGTTGTTGAGGGTGCCGTCGCCCAACATGCCTGCATAGTTCCAGCCCATGGCCCAGAGACTGCCGTCGCTTTTGAGAAATAGGCTGTGGTATTCTCCTGCAGCAATCGCCGTGACGCTGCCAGCCACAATCTGCTCGGGTTGATTGATGTTGTTGGTCGTGCCATCGCCCAATTGGCCGTAATTGTTAGCGCCCATGGCCCAGAGACTGCCGTCGCTCTTGAGAAACAGGCTGTGAAGATTTCCTCCGGCAATCGCCACGACGCCACTGGCAACAATTTGTTCGGGGTTATTCGTGCCGTGGTAAGTGCCGTCGCCCAACTCACCAAAAGCATTGTTACCCATTCCCCACAGACTGCTGTCAATCTTAAGAAACAGGCTGTGGTAGAGTCCTGAGGCAATCGCCGTGACGTTGCTCCCCACAATCTTCTCGGGCTGGTTGGTCGTGTTGTGAGTGCCGTCGCCTAATTGGCCATATTCGTTGTAGCCCATAGCCCACAAACTACCATCTCTCTTAAGAAACAAGTTGTGGTGATATCCTGCAGCAATCGCGGTGACATTGCTGGCCACAATCTGCTCAGGACGGTTGGTGTTGTTATAGGTTCCATCACCCAATTGACCAGTGCTGTTGTCACCCATTCCCCATAGACTGCCGTCGCTTTTGAGAAAAAGGCTGAGATAGGTTCCTGCAGCAATTGCTGTGACGTTGCTGGCCACGATCTGCTTGAAGTGGTTGGTTTGGGTGATGGTGCCGTCGCCCAACTCGCCCCAATCGTTGTAGCCAGTGGCCCAGAGACTGCCGTCGCTCTTGATAAATAGGCTGTGAAAGCCCCCAGCGGCAATCGCCGTGACATTGCTGGCCACAATCTGCTCGGGGTGGTTAGCTGAGTTGTAACTGCCATCACCCAACTCACCAGTAATGTTGTAACCCATGGCCCACACACTACCGTCGCTCTTGAGAAACAGGCTGTGGTAACTGCTGCTTCCTATGGCAATGGTGGTCACGGGTTGCGCGCCACTGGTGAGCGCTTGCAGCATCAGCACACAAAGCAGCCAGATTTGAATCAGGTTTCGTAGCGGCCGTCGGCAGACCGCCGGATTTTCCAATGAAGTCATATCGGCTCTCTGCCAAGAAGCCGCTACGCCAGTTTTGAAGGGGTTCCTTCTGGCTTTCATAGGATTGTATTAGACCTTATTCCCATCCAAGCGGGTGTCAATTGCAATTTGTTGTTCCCAATTGCCGGTCAGTTGCCGTCCGGTGGCAATTCGTTCGCGGCCAGACCGAATGAGTTGCCAATTATTTTTGCAGCCGGAAATACCTGGCGCCGCCGGTGTGCGGGATGGTGGCGCTGATGACGATGCCGTTAGTGACGGTGGTCTGGGTGACGCTCGACCAGACGACCGGCGGGGTCAGGTTGGTGGCGGAGAACAGCCCGTAGCTGGAGGCATACAGCGGCCAGGTGACGACGACGTTGGTTCCCAAGGGATTGACGGTCAGGACCGGCCCGAGAAAAGTCTGCACCGTCACGTCATCCAGACCGAATGCACCCGGGTCGTTTCTAAAATCAAATTCGAGCGTTGTGCTGGCGGCGGTGGCCGGAACGATGAACTGCAGGTTGGTCCAGCCCAAAGCGTTCAGGTTGGTTCGGGCGTAGAGCTTCGAGTTGTTCCATTTGGCGATGAACTGGTTGTTGGTCGTCACACCCGAGCTGTCGGGAACGCAAGTCAACCAGAAGGATACCAGGTATTGTTGATTGGCTGTGGTGGCCACGGTCTGCGAGAGGGAACCCACCGCCGGGTTACCATTCCAAGCGAACTCCCCGAGGTATCCGCCATAAAGCCCCGAACGCACAAACTGCCCGTCGGGCTGGCCGGGCAAGGCCTCAGTGCCGGCAATGTCCGCGTCAGCGGCTGACAGGGCAAAATTAAGTTCAGTGCTGCCGACCAGGGTCCAGTCGGTGAGGTCGCCGGTTTCAAATCCGCCATTGCCGACGTAGAGGTCAAATTGCCGGTTTTGGACGGTGCCGGCCGTCTGGTTGGCAATGGGAACATTGCCGCTGAAGCTGCCGATCAAGAAATTGTTTGCCGCCGGATTGAGGCTGATGGTGACCGTGGTGCTCGCGCCAGCACTCAAACTGCCGGAGGCGGAAGAAACCGTGAGCCAACTGGAGGTGTTGGCCAGGCTCCAGTTCAAGGGCGTTGCGCCGATATTTTTCAGCGTGTAAGTCTGGGAATTCACCGTGAACGGCCCGCCACCGGGTCCGAAAGCAGTGAAGCCCAGCGGAGGCGTGATGCGCAGATTGTCCAATGGGGGCGACAGAAGCGCCGGGATGAGATTGTCGCCGTTCGGCGTGCCCAGGCCCGTGCACAAGTCATAGCCGGCGACCGCATGGTATTTGGTCGGACTGGCGTTGTTCGTGTTCATGCCGGTGGTGATATCGTGAAAACAGGCTTGGTAGTTGGTGCTTTTTGCAATGGCGTAAATAGCCGGATTGATAAATCCGACGGGGGGCTGGCCGCTGGCGGCGGCTTGCTGGTTGGCCAGCGCCACCAAACCAGCCCAGAGCGGGGCGGCCAGGCTGGTGCCTCCCTCCGGCAAGTCAAGCGATATGCCCACAGCATCGTTGCCCCACACGAGATTTATATTGTTGGCCACCATGGAAACGTCGGGCGAATTACGCATGGTCGTGGAGCCTTGGTTGGCTGACATACTGATACCTTGCTGCCACGACGGAATCGCGTAAACGGTGCTGATACCACCTCCGGAGGCAAACAGAGGGTCGCCAAGTGCATCGGCCGGTGAGAACCAAGTGGTTTCTGACGCCCATGGTCCTCCTTCCGACGCCGAGGCAGTCGTCAATGTTGTTCCCCCCACAACCGTGATGTAGGGATCATCAGCCGGTGCGTCAATGGGCCCCGGATAGGCTCCGCCATCGCCGCTGGCTTGAAAAAAACTCTGCCCTTGCGCGGCAAACTGCTGGAAAATTTGCACTGTCGAAAGATTGATGTCCATTATGTAGGAGCAACTCAGTTGCTTGGCCAGGTCATCCGTGGCCATACGATTGAGCACATCGTTGATCTGGGCAGTCGTTGTCGCGTCTTGGATGTAGTTAGTGCCCAAGGGCGGCTGATCCAGCGGCGTAGGACCTTCATAGACCAGCACGCTGCTCAACCCCGGGGCCATGGCAATCGCCATTTCAATGTCCCCCGCGGCCTCGACGCCATAATCAATGTAACCAAGCTGAGTGTAATCAACGTTCACGTCATCGCCGGTGGCGCCGTCAATCAAAACCGGTTGCACGGTGACGTAGGGAAAGATGCTGCACTCGTCTTCATAGTCCTGGATATCTTGTTGGGAGAAACCGAAAAGTTCAAATAGCCCGACCGATTGTCCGGTGCCGTCCAGCACAACGTCAGGGGCGTAAGCGCTCTGGAAATCATAGCCCTCGAAGGGGCCGGTGTAGCCGCCCCCACCCCCACCTCCGCCGCCGCCACCGCCCAATGGCCGGACGTTCGGCCGGGGAGGCGTGCCCGACGGGTGTATATGCGGACGCGGCTTCACATAATTATCCAGACCGCTGATCGCCAGCACGGGCGTATTGAGGTCCAGGGACGGTTCAACATCCGGCGCGAAGAAATTGCGGTTCTCTTTGGGATGCTTGAACGTCAGCATGTGGACGTGAAAAGCCTTCTCAATATCGGCAACCGATCCGGAGACATCGAGCAACGTGCGGTTAGGGTGGGTTCTTTTGACGGTCAGCCCGTGCGACTTCGCGAAATCAATCACCTTCTGGTAGTCTTCCTGGCTGGGGCCAAACGAGGCAGCGAACTGATCTGGCGTCAAATAGTGGTGAAAATTGGCATTGCCCGGCTGATAAAGCTGTTGAAGCAGGTTCGTGAGCTGTTCACGGTTCCGCAACGGCAAACCGATTGCCAAATCCAAATGCGCGCTGCCATCAAGCCGGCGGATGGGGGCGAGCTTTTTGGTTGTCGAAGGCACATGGCCTTTTAGAACTTGTTGCGCTGCCGGGGCCGGCAAAGCGGACAGCATCCAGCACGTCGCTATCAGAGCCAATGCGGACAAGAGGCGGCCTGAAAACTGGCCCGACTTCTTACTCAACAAACAGCTTCCAGAAAAATTCCTCATGACAGGTCAGTAGTATTTGCGGATTTCGTTCCTTTAATTACATTATCGCCGCCGTTCGTCAAGCCAGCTTGCCAATGAAACGGCGGCGGAATTCATGCGGGAATATAACATTCCGCCCGGCACAAAGCAAAAAAAGAC
>Ga0265337_1000048_pt1 | contig 53749 bp, 57 predicted proteins | sample 42122metaG_FD_192441 | JGI IMG/M metagenome (GOLD analysis project Ga0265337, IMG submission 192441) | Rhizosphere microbial communities from Carex aquatilis grown in University of Washington, Seatle, WA, United States - 4-21-22 metaG | ecosystem: Host-associated > Plants > Roots > Rhizosphere >... | reverse complement strand
GTGTAGCCCGCTGATTTGTAGCTGCTGCCGAGCCTCGGAAAAAGACGCCGGCAACAATACAAAACAGGCAGACCGTTACTGCCACAATGATTCGACGGTGCGGCATCGCAAGCTGCCTCCTGTCTCAAGGAACGAAAGGTTCACTGTGAACCAATCTATTAAAATCGCCAGTTTGTAAGCCATCCTGGCCACGCACTTCTTGCGCGTGACTAGGCTTAAAGTCCGAGCCTATCAAATTTGCGTAAATCACTAGACTTACTTTTTGCTAGACATATGTTCGGACCGGTCTGACAACCGCTAAGGCTAGTTTAACACCTAAGAACTGCTAAGACAACTCGCGTAGCGGTGCTTTGGGCAGACCCGAAAGTTGCGTGCGTACCATGAATGAGGTCTTGGTATAAGGATTGACATGCGACCACGGCGTGCCGTGCAAGGCCGCCGCGCCCACCAACTGGCGCAGGTGCCCCGGAGCCTTAACCGGTCTTTTATCAGAAATTGGCAAAGTGTAATTGGACAGGTGTTCAGCCAGCGGCGCGCTGGGTTCTGGAACCGGCACAGCCAGTGCGGTTGTGCCATATCTCAGCTCTATCACCCGCTGTTGGATATAAGTGGTCAATTCGCGCAATTTATGGCGGTGCTTAAGGCTAGTGAAGCGGTGCTGCTTGTTAACCGTATAGATGACTACGGTGGCATCCAGCATACGGGCGCCAAAGTCCACCTCGGAAATCATGTCGTAAGGGATAATTTCGGTTGTCAGGATGGCCACCTTCTTGTCGATTAAAATCAGCCGCCGATCGGTAGCTGACAACAGCGCGAAACCGCCAAAGTAGCGGCCAGGCACTACGCTAATAATCTCCTCTCCTTCGACCAATATTTTTTGTAGTTCTCGTATTTCGGGCTTAAATAGCGCCGACACGTGCAAGCCTAGCTGGCTTAGTCGGGCTTCGATGATGCTCATGTGTACCATACAATTCCCCTTCCGTACTTCTATCATCCGCCTTCGATTGGCAGCTTTCAGTAATCTTGCTCACCAGCAGAACATGATTTATATCACAAAGCTTTATCGCGATGCTGGCTTTGCAGCTCATTTTGTGGCAAAATGTTAGGTATGGCTGCCAGTGACCCACAGGCCAAAGACCTGGTGGAGCTGTTCAGAAGCGGCACCAGGCTAACCTACAAAAAAGGCGAGTACGTGATACGCCCCGGAGAAGCTCCGAAGGGCGTTTTTTATATAGAAGAGGGGCTGGTCAAAGCCTACAACATAACCAAGTACGGCGAGGAGACTCTGCTGATCATCCGCAAAGAGCACGAAATCTTTCCTCTTATCTGGGCAGTTACCGGCCAGGAACGCCATATCATCTATCAAACTCTGTCCCCTACTATACTTTGGCGAGTAGACGAAGAACTGTTCCGTGACTACACCCGCAAGCACAGCAAGGCTTCAGAGACAGTCCTCCAGATGGTAACCGAGATGTACCGCATTCACTCGGAACGCATTCTTAATCTGGAATATCGGTCAGTTAGGGAGCGATTGGTATCATTCCTGATAACAATGTCCCACCGCTTTGGCAAAGAAACGCCCAGTGGCATCATTTTGGAAGTTCCGCTGCGCCACCAGGACATTGCCAGCTCCATAAACGCCAGCCGCGAAACCGCCAGCCGCGAGTTAGCCTATTTAGAACGCAAGGGTTTGATTTCTACCCACCACGCCAACATTACTTTGCACGATATCGAGAGCCTTGAGTCCTATTTGTAGCCAACAGCCGCAGCAGGTAAAAACGCTCGCGGTTGCCGCGCGCTCCGGCAACCGCGCTGTCGGCTTTGGCGACTATTAAAAAGTTGGATATTAGCCAACCCTCAAAGTCTTTGATGATTTGTCTACGCAGACTATCATTTTTAACAATACCCCTGTTAATCTGTGATTTTCCGGCTTCAAACTGCGGTTTTAGCAAGACCAAAATCTGAGTACTAGAATTACTCAACGCGCCAACTGCCGGCAATACCTCGCGCAGGCTAATAAAGCTCAAGTCGGCTAAAACTATGTCCGGCTTTTCGGCCATTTCAAAGCCGCGAATGTCGGTTTTTTCGTGCAATTCCAGCCGCGGCTCATAGCGCAGGCTGGGATGCATTTGCTCGGTGCCCACATCAACCGCAACGACTGCCCTGGCGCCGTGTTTTAAAGCAAAATCACTAAAGCCGCCAGTACTGCTGCCTACGTCCAGCACTAGCTTGTCCTTAAAATCAATTTTCAGTGGCTCAACAACGCTGGCCAATTTTAGGGCGGCCCGGCTAACGTAGCGCTCCCCCTCCGGCACGTCCAGTTCCAGCCGGTCATCACTCTTGACCATTTGTCCGCTCTTTGCGGCGGCTTTGCCGTTAACCTTCACTTTGCCCAAGGCAATGTAATTACCGGCTTGGCTGCGATTGGCCGCCAGCCCCTGCCCCACCAAGGCTTTATCTAGTCGCTGAGTATCGCTCATTAATATATAGTTTATAATTAATTTAGATATTAGCTAAGGAGGGTTTTGATGAATAAACGTAATATGTGGCTGGGCATTGGCGCACTAATTATTGTAGTGGCCGTGATTTTTGCTCTAATACACAAATCGGATAATAAAAGCACTCCAGCATCCAGCTCGACTACCAGTACTTCGAAGGCTCCAACAAGCAGTTCTAGCCAGCAGACTAGTACAGATATAGTTACTACTAAAAATAACACTTCAAATGGTGAATATTTGGCCGCCGCTAACGGTAAGCCGCTTTACACCTACAGTGCCGACACCACCGGTGTTAGCAACTGCACCGGCTCTTGCCTTGAGAGCTGGCCAATCTATGGTCCAGTCAGCACACCGGCTTCCCTGCCAGATAATGTGACTATCGTCACCCGTTCCGACGGCAAGGCCCAGTACGCCTACAAAGGTATGCCGCTATACTACTTCGCCAGCGACAGTTCTGGCGCGCCTACCGGCGACAGCGTTGGTGGCTTCAACCTGGCCAAGCCCTAAGGCCTACTTTACTTCTATATTCTTCTTGGCCGGCTTGGGTTCGGCAGGAGTTTTAGCTGTGGCTTTAGCTTTGGGCTCAGATAGATTGGTCGCCTTGTCTGGAGCCTTTAAGTCTATTCGGTCGGCAGCTGTGCGGCCTTCGCCCTCTAAATCGTCATTGGCTTGTTTGGATTTCTTGTTTTCGCCGGGCCAGAAGATGGCTGCAGCAATCGCCAGCGCGCCCAGAACAGTATAAACAGCGCCGAATATCCAGTAGTTTTGGTCAATCTTTTGCTCCAGGTCAACTATAACCTTACGTACGTCAGTCTGGGCCACGGCATTATTGAGTTTGATTTTTGGCACCTCTTTGGTAACTGCTTCATTCATGCCCCAGGCCAGGACCAGCATAAATATGCCTATTATCACTAGTAAGATCCCAACGTGGCGCAGGCCCTTGCGGCGGCTGGAACTCAAGAAAACTATCGCCACAGCGCTTAATAAGGCCAGAAGCGAAAGTATAATCGGGGTCTTCTTGATCCGTTGGTACTGCTTAGGCGCGTCTTTAAGCTGGCTGGCAAAAATGGAATGGTTGGAATTTTTACCCTTGATAGTACTGGCATCGATAGTGGCATTGTCCAAAAAGCCCTGGCCACCCAAAAGGTTGCCTTGGACTTCGCTGCCGACGGCAGCTGGAGTCACCCCGGGGGGCAAGCAAGTTGCCGCTACCGGGTCATTCACGGCCGCACTAGCGCTGGCGGCATCGGTACAGGCCGGCAGAGTCGTTGCCCGCTGCTCCGCGGCCTGGGACGCCGCAGCCGCGAACTTATCCTTTAGGCTGGATACATCAATGCTAAATTGCGGCTGCGGCGTCTTACCGTTAAGCCAAGCATAGACGGCATCAATCGCGCTATCGGTATTTTGCTGCAGATACTGTGGTGTTATCGTCGCGTTGGCCGCCGACTTAATGGTGGGGTTGGTTAAATCCAAACTGCCGTTGTTGCTGGTTTCCTGTTTTGCCTGGTCCAGCAAGCTGTTAACGGCACTGTTATAAACACCGCTATCGGATAAAACCTGTTTAACATTATTAGGTTGACTGACTACCCGCAGGATTCCCATATCAAAGGCCGCGGCAAAAAGCAGAAAAGTGAAAATCGGCGTAATAATAACGAGCGCTGTTTTGCGCAGAAAATTCATAAGCATCATTGTAGAGTACAACCTTATGCGCACCAAGCAATTGGACGGCTTAGCGTATTAACGGGCTAAATGTATACTTATTCCCGGAAGGGTGGCCGAGTGGTTTAAGGTGCCGCTCTCGAAAAGCGGTGTGCCCCCGTGGTACCGAGGGTTCGAATCCCTCCCCTTCCGCCAGCAAAAAAGAATCGGCTTCTGTCGGTTCTTTTTTGCTGCCGAGAGGTCCGAACCCTCGGGCGGATGCTTTAGCAGACGCGAACCGAGGGTTCGGTGGAGCGAGGACGCGCGCAGGAATTTAGTTCCGAGCACGCCGCAGCGGAAAAGGACAAAGTCCGCTATCCCTCCCCTTCCGCCAATTTTTGCTATCATTAACCTATGGGTCCTGGATTAATTAGTTTTTTCTTCTCGGTCGGCGCCACCACCTGGCTTTATACCAAGCTGCAGCGAAACAGCGGCAATAATACTAAGCAGTCAGTAATAGCGGCCTCAATTGCCGGGGTTGTGATGTTCTTTGTGGTCTTTTCTATCCTAAGCTTAATCTTCTAAAAGTGGCCGATAGCATTTTCACCAAAATCATCAAAGGCGAGATTCCCTGCCACAAGGTGCACGAAGACGAGTTTTCAATAGCCTTTATGGACATCCATCCTATACAACCGGGCATGGTCTTGGTCGTCCCCAAAAAACAGGTCAGCCACTTCTTCGACTTACCTGATCAAGATTATCAAGCTCTGATGAGCACTGTTAAGCAAGTTTCCAAGCATCTTAAGGATGCATTTCCAGATAAATCACGCGTAGGTGTGATAATAGAAGGCTTCGAGATGCCGGACCATGCACACGTCAAAGTTTTTCCCGTGAACAGCGGTGATGAGATCCGAGAATTGCCGGATTCCGAAAAAGAAGCCGATTCGTCTGAATTAGCCGAAATGGCCAAAAAACTGGCCTTTTAGTACAAATTTATTGTCAAAATTCTCTATTAATTGGTAAGATATGGCTATATGAGGTTGAGTTCAGGGTGGTGTTGCCATGGATGAGAGAACACTTGGCAAAAAATTGCAGTTGGCACGCAAGCGTGCCGGCCTGACCCAACAGGAACTCTGCCAAAAAGCCGGCTTATCCTACTCTACTCTGGCCAAAATCGAGCGCGGCGCCATCCGTTCTCCCTCAGTTTTCACAGTCTCAGCCATTGCCCACGCCACCAATACACCCCTAGAGAGCTTGCTGGATATACCGCAAACCCCGGGCACCCCAAGCGCCGGCCAAAACTCCAAGAAACGCTCCAAATCCGGCGTCACCTTCGTTTACTTCGACGTCAACGGCACGCTGGTGCGCTTCTTCCACAAGGCTTTTACCCAAATTTCCCAGGTATCCGGCCAGCCCACGGACGTTATCGAGACTCTGTTCTGGCGCTACCACGATTCATCAGCCACCGGCCACAGCAGCCTGGAAGAATTTAACGGCCTAATAGCCAAAGACCTCGGTATGGATTCCTTAGATTGGCGCAAATACTACATGGATAACGTCGAGAGCATGCCGGACATCAAAGGCCTGATTGATTGGGTCGCCGAAAATTACGAAATCGGCATTCTCAGCAATAACCTGCCCGGTTTTATAGATGAGATGCGTTCCAAAAGCATTATTCCCGACGTGGATTACAAAGCGATTGTGGATTCGTCTAAGGTCGGACTGCTCAAACCCGACCCCAAGATTTATGAAACCGCCCAGCAACTCGCCGGCGTCGAGCCCAGCCAGATTTTATTAGTAGACGATAACCGCCCCAATCTCATCGCCGCCGACCGCGCCGGCTGGCACGGCGTTTGGTTTGACGAAATCCAGCCCACCGAATCCATCGAGCGCGTCAAAAAAGCCCTAGAGTTCTAACAGGCCTCAGCGTCAGCTTGTTTTATAGCGGCTAAAAGTCATAAAGTGTACAATTCTATCAGTTATTACAAGCTTATATGCAATATTTTGAACTTTATATACTAAAAGACCAGCTCACCAAAGATAGCTGGTTAAATTTTTATCAAGCGGTCTCCATGTATAGCGGTTTGCTATCCAAGTTTGAACTTACCTTCAGCTGCACTGATAACATCGTCAGGTTCTTTATAGGCAGTAACAAGGATTTGGGCGCTCTGTCTAATAACATTGAGGGTATCGTCTTGAGACCAGTAGAGAAATCTGAGCTTAAGTTACCGGCCACCAACATTAAGGAGAGAATGGTCCAATTCGTTGCCGGCGGTAATTTGCTGGATCTCAAAGAAAAATACGCTGTTAAACAGGGCAAAGATTTAGAATATGCCCGCTTTAAAGTCCGGACGATTGGGCCACAGAAAGCAATAGTTGATTCCCGACTGTTTTTTAAAAATAAAGCCGGCCATTATTCGCGTTCAGACCGCAAGATATTCGCCTTTCCGGCTCATCTGTTCGCCATTGATTTTAGCTCAAACGCCCATTATCTTAAGAAATCCGCGCCCAAATATCTGAATTTGGAAAAGTCGGTAAACATCCTGACCAGCGACAGTCATGATGCACTGTTTGAGGTCGACACCTTCCCTTATTTTCCTCAGAATTACTACCTAAAGCTGACCGGCTACGAATTCGATAAACACTCTTTTATCGTCGGCGCCAGCGGCAGCGGTAAATCCAAGCTCATCAGTTTACTTGTCGACCGGCTCAGTCGCACCGCCATGAAAATGAATTACCGGGTCATAGTGATTGACCCTCATGCTTCTATCGCCGAGGATTTAGAGTCTATTCCGGACAGCAAAATTATCAACTTTAGTAACGAGAGTACGGAGCTCTTTGCCGGCGCCGAATCTGACATCACAGCTGCCACCGAACTAACTGCTACCCTCTTCAAATCCCTACTATCCGAACAATTCAACCCAAAGGTTGACCGTGTGCTGCGCTTCAGCCTATTTGTGCTATTTACTGCTCAAGCCATGACTCTGGATAACCTAAAACGCTTCCTTACGGATATTGAATATCGCAATCAAGTGACCGAACACGTATCCGGCTACGTGCCTACAAATATCACCAAGTTCTTCGGAGCCGATTTCAACGAAATGCGCACCAAATACTACAATGAGGCCGTTCTGCCTTTAGTTTCGCTGGTAGACGAGATGCAGCTCCAGCCAACCCTAGTCAATAAAGGCGAGGTTTCTCTTCAAAAGACAATCCAAGATCATTTTCTGACTGTTTTCTCGCTGAATAAAGTTAGCATGGGCGAAAAAGTCGTAAAAACAGTGGCCGGTCTGCTTATCCAGCAGATTTTCCTGCTGGCTCAGGCGCGGGCATTTAACCAAAAAGTTATCTTAATAATTGATGAGGTATCGGTCATCCAGAATCCGGCGCTGGCGCAAATCTTAGCTGAGGCTCGTAAATTCAACCTTTCAGTGATTCTCACGCAGCAATACTTTGGCCAGGTGGAAAAAGACCTACGTGACGCCATCTTCGCCAATGTGTTCAATTATTATACCTTCAAAGTTTCCGAGGAGGACGCCCGGGCCTTAGAAGGCAACTTGAATATCGAATTGCCCAAAGAGCTGGTTGAAGAAGAACATAGCAAGGGACTCAAGGAAGAGGATATCCGGGTGAAAATCATGACCGAACTTCACCCCCGTGAATGCCTTGTTCGTGTCCTGGCCAACGGCCAAGTCGTACCCTGCATCAAAGCCAGAACAGTAGATGCTCCGATATCTGGTATCAAGCCGGGGAAGCCAAGTCGTCTACATGAGTATAAGCAAGCCGAACTGCCCAGCAAATTCCAGGAAAAGGATGGTGATGAGGTAGTCTCAACGGAACTTCCGGATATAGCTCAGACCGTTCAGCCAAAGGTCGTAGGTATACCCTCGGCACTGGGTCGGGGCGCCATTGCCTCGGCTAAGACCGTGGATGCTCGAGGTAAAAAATCTTTCAACCTCGGTGAACTCTTAGCAGAACATTCCTCGAGTCGTTTAAAGGTCAATAAAAAGAAAGGCGCCTAAATGACCAAGCAGCAAGCCCAAGACACTCTGGATAAAATTATCGGCCAAATTTTCGGCTACAAAAATCCATTCAGCCTGGAGCAATTCATGCAGAAATATGCTTTTGACGTCCGCCTGCCTAACGGTGTTATCGATTCAACGACCGGCCAGGAAACCTGGGCTCAGTCCACCAATCCCACGAAGTTTATCACCGTGGATAACGCCTGGAAACGCGAAGACTGGTCAATGATGCCGCGCCGCGATATCAAGACTATTGAAGATATTCTGGCGGCCTGGGAAGAGATTAATTACACGGCAACTGAGCGATATCTGGACTCAACTGGCGTGGCCGAATCTGACAATGTTTATGAATCAGAAAATGTTTACCGCTCACAGGATATTCACGCCTCCAAAAACATTCTGTTTTCCGACGGTGTCTGGGACAGTGAATTCCTGGTTGCGACCCAGCGCTCCAACAGCTCAACCTTCTGCGGCCGCCTGGAAGACAGTAAAGAATGCTCGAATAGCTTCGAGGTATCCTGGTCCAGCAAAATTGTTAATAGTTTTTTTATCCATGATAGCGGTGACATGTTTGAGTGCATGTTTTGCTCGCATGTGACCTCTAAAAAATTCTGCATCGCCAACATGCAGTTCAGCGAAGAAGAATACATGAAGCTCAAAAAAATCGTCCTCCAGTGGATGTTGACGAGCTAAAGATTCTGCAGGACTTTTTGCAGTTGAGCTAGTTTTCCCTGGTTATCGGCCAGTTGAGTTTTGGTTTCTTGCACTAATTCTTCCGGTGCCTTTTCTAGGTAGGCTTTGTTAGCCAGTCGGTCTTCCAAGGATTTCACATCTACCTCAGCCTCGTGGAGCCGGGCAGTCAGATTGTTTTTAGCCACAGACGGATCAATGTCTAGCCGCAATTCCAGATTAACGGAAATTAATCGTAACCCACCGGAATAATCAGCCGGCAACTCTTTAACTTCTTTCAGGCCGGCTAATTTGGCAATCAGCTTAGAGTTGGCAGCCATGTCCGGTGCCGGTTGATGATAAAGCCTTTCGGCCTTGGCGCCGGACATGGCTTTGAGCCATCTCACCTCTGCAACAATCAACTTTATTCCTTCAAACTTGTCGGCTTCGGTTTTATCAAATTGCCTGATCTGCGGCCAGGTTTGGCTTATCAGCATTTCCTGGCTCCAGCCCAGCTCCTGCCAAATGGCTTCGGTCACGAATGGCGCGAACGGATGGGCGACTTTAAGTGTTTGCTCCAGTACATATGCCAGCAATGGCGCGTTTGGAGCGATTTTGCTGGCCTCTACGTACCAATCGGCAAAATCGTCCCACACAAAGTGGTAAAGCGTGTTATAGGCCTCACTAAAGCGAAATTCGGCCAAATCTTTGGCAACTCCCTCTGTAGCTACTGTCAGGTGCCGGATAATCCAGTGGTCAGCTGGGCTTTTGGGCTCCGCCCCTTCCCTGCTCTGTTCGCCAACAGTCCCCTCCACATAGCGTGCTACATTCCAGAGTTTATTGGCAAAGTTGCGATTGGCCACAATTTTGCTCATGCCCAGCCTCTGATCATTCCCTGCCCCGGTGCCGGAAACCAGCGCCAAGCGCAACGCATCGGTGCCGTATTTGGGAATAACGTCCATCGGGTCAACGATGCTTTCGGGGTCACTCTTGCTCATCTTTTTGCCCTCTTCAGTACGCACCAGGCCATGCAGATAAACTGTCTTGAAGGGCACCTGTCCCGTTACGTAAGTAGTAGCCAAAATCATCCGCGCCACCCAGAAGAATAAAATGTCCCAACCGGTCTCCATAACAGAGGTCGGATGATATGTTTTAAAGTCCGGGCTTTTAGCCAATAAATCGTTCAGCGACAATGAAAAATCATTGGCCAAATCAGGCTCTACCAGCGTGCTCCAGGTCCACAGCGCGCTGCTAAACCAGGTGTCCAAAGTGTCATCATCCTGCTTCCAGCCGTCGCCTTCCGGTGGCTTCACGCCGCTATAAATCTCGTCGCCCTTGTACCAAACCGGCACCTGGTGGCCCCACCAAATCTGGCGGCTGATACACCAATCATAGAGGTTATCTATCCAGCGGTAATAAACTTTCTCAAAGTGTTTAGGGATTATCTGGATGTCGCCGTCTTCTATCGCCGCCCGCATAACTTCTTTCAGGCTGCGCTGCTGGCCTTTCCATTCCATAGCCGGGCGGTTGACATCCACAAACCATTGCAGCATAATCTGCGGCTCGATAACCCCTTTGCCTCGGCTATTTAAGGCCAGGTTGTGGACGTAATTTTCATCGACTTTTACCAAAAGCCCCTTCTCTTCTAGCTTTTTTACGATTTTCGGCCGGGCTTCATCAATGCCCATACCAGCAAACTCCCCGGCAATCGGCAGTAACTTCCCCTTATAATCAATGATTTGCTCGCGCTCCAAGCCATGGCGTTCGGCAATCTCAAAGTCAGTACGGTCGTGCCACGGCGTAATCGTCATTACCCCTGTTCCAAAGTCCATCTCTACGGCAGTGTCTTTGACCACCGTGGCTGTAATCTTGCCATTTAGCCACTCGGCTTCAAATTGCTCGCCGTCTTTATATTGTTTATAACGCTCATCATCGGGGTGCATGACCACGTATTTATCGCCGAATTTAGTCTCCGGCCGGGCGGTGCTGATCTGGAAAGGCCCATATTGTAAGGTGTAAAAACTCCCCTTCTCTTCTTTATGTTCCACCTCATCGTCAGAAATGGTAGTTTCTGAAGCCGGATCCCAGTTAACAATCCTGTGACCCCTGTAAATCAGGCCGTCGTTATACATTTTGACGAAGGTTTCGTTGACGCATCTGCTAAGTGCATCGTCTAAGGTGTAGCGGCTGCGGCTCCAGTCTACGCTAGCGCCCATCGCCCGTATCTGCGAATTGATAGTATCGCGGCTATTAGCCACAAACTCGCGCGTTTGATTTAGAAACTCCTCGCGGCCAATTTCATGTTTATCTGTCCCCTGCTCCGCTAAGGCTTTTTCTATTAATGAATTTGTGGCTAGTGCAGCATGGTCAGTGCCCGGCAGCCAAAGCACGTCTTTACCCTGTTGGCGGGCGTGGCGGGCTATAACATCTTGGAGAGTTAAAAATAAAGCATGGCCCACATGCAGCGTGCCAGTTTCGTTGGGCGGCGGCATGGCGATAGAAAAGTGCGGTTTACTACTGTTATTATCGGCCTTGAAAACCCCGCTCTGCTCCCACTTCTTATAAATTTCCGCCTCGTAATTCCCGGCTTCGTAAGTCTTTGGCAACTTCATATATCCAAAAGTATAACAGAGGTGGGCGAGTTATGCTTTCTATCCCTGTTATTCACTTTACTTCACGTGAAATTAGACAAATTCCAAAAAATCTTTTCACCTGAAAAGTCTTCCCTAAAATAGACCTAATTCTGGCTTTTAACTTTCCCGCTCTTTGTTTTCAATTAAAGCATAACAAAAATGTAGGAGAGAGGGTAGAGGAGTTCATCGGGAAGAGCAGCCCGAGCAAAAATCACACTTTTTGCCCGGCGCGATGAGAAACCCCGAAGGGGTGTCTTATAAGGCGGAGCGTAGGCGTAGCCGGCCTACATCTGTAAATTAGTGTCAATTTCTAATGTGTAAGGGTCATCTGGCGGTTTCTTGGCGGCCGTATATTGGTAGCCCAAAGCGGCTATCATCGCCGCGTTATCGGTACAGAGTTTCATGTCGGGGTAGAGGACTGGCTGATTTATCTGTTTTTCTATCTGTTGGCGCAAGTACGGGCTAGCGGCTACGCCGCCGGCAATGGCGATGCTTTTGGGTTGGAATTCGTCGACGGCTAGTTTTAGTTTGTTTACTAGTGTCTGCACAGCTACGTGCTGGAAACTGGCAGCAATATTGTTCTTCTGCTCATCTGTTAGTGCCCCTACCAGCTCATGCGAAGGGAAAGTGTAATCTTTCCCGGCCATTTCTTGGGCCGCACGCAAAACCGCGGTTTTGAGGCCGGAAAAGCTAAAATCGTACTTGTTTTCCATCTTGGCTATCGGCAATTTAACGGAGGTAATATTGCCGTCTATGGCCGCCTGCCCCACGCTGGGGCCGCCGGGGTAGGGGAGGCCAAGAATTTTAGCAACCTTATCAAAAGCCTCGCCAACGGCATCATCGCCGGTTTGGCCTAAAAGCCGGTAATCAAAGTGGTCCTTAAACAGAACCAGCTGAGTGTGGCCGCCGGAAACAATCAGGCAGAGCAGGGGAAAGCTGGGCGGGGCAGGGGGCATGGCGTAGTTGGGCAGATCCGTATCTGTTAGGAAGTTGGCATAAACGTGGGCTTCGACGTGATTAACTCCGTAAAGGGGTTTATTTTTGGCAATAGCCAGGGTGCGGGCAGTCATCACGCCAATGAGCAGGCTACCACCCAGCCCTGGACCCCTAGTAACAGCGATGGCGTCGATGTTGTCCCAATCTGTTTTAGCGGTTTTTAGAGCCTCATCGATAGTTGGCATTATGGCTTCTATGTGGCTACGGGCGGCAATCTCGGGCACAATTCCACCGTAAGCCGTGTGTAAATCCAGACTGCTGGCGATTACGCTGCTAAGGAGTTTGCTACCATTTTCTACCACCGCTGCAGCTGTTTCGTCGGCCGAACTCTCGATTCCCAAAATTCTCATCAGTTCTACAGTATACTAAAAAGTATGAACCCCCGGAAACTCGTTAAAGCGCTCATTCCTAAGAAGTTATTTAGGAAGATTGAGCCGTGGGGACATCTGGCTGAGGCGGTAATTTTTAACACGCTGTACGGCTTTCCTGGCCGCAAGCTAAAAGTTATTGGCGTAACCGGTACCAACGGCAAGACTACTGCTTCTTTTATGATCCACGAGATGCTCTGCCGGGCCGGTTACAAATCGGGCCTGATGACCACTGTTGGTTACGGTGTGGGTGAGATTATTCAGCCCCAGGTGGAACACATGACCTCGGTACCAATGCCGCAGTTGATGAAACGGCTGAGAATGATGAACAAGCGCGGCGTGGAGTGGCTGGTGCTGGAAACTACCAGCCAAGCGTTGATGCAAAACCGCGTCTGGGGCGTGTCCTACAGTCTGGCCGTACTGACTAACGTTACCCACGAGCACTTGGATTGGCACGGGACTTTTGAGAAATACCGCGACGCCAAGCGGCTGCTTTTTCAGTTGACTGACAAGAACCAAAAAGGCCTCAGAACAGGGGTGATAAACGCTGATGACCCATCAGTCAGACTATTCAAGTTGGATATTAAGCATGCTGTCACCTACGGTTTGAAGGCCGGGAATTTGCGTGCCAAAAACGTCAAAATGACGCCCAGTGGCAGCAGCTATGATGCCAAAATCGGTAAGGATACATATGCCATCACTTGCAATCTGCCGGGTAGCTTTAACGTCTATAATTCCCTGGCGGTGGTGGCTGTAGGGCGGGTGATTGGGCTGGATAAAGAACAGATAGAGCAGGGGATATCGAGCCTTAAAGGGGTTGAGGGGCGAATGAATACGTTGGATGCCGGCCAGGACTTTGAGGTAATCATCGACTACGCACACACACCGGATAGTTTTGAGAAGCTGTTCAGAGATTTAAAGCCGTTAGTGGAAGGCAAGATGATTGTAATGTTCGGCTCTGCCGGGCGGCGCGACGAAGCCAAGCGGGCGGTTCAGGGCCAGTTAGCCGGACAATATTGCGACGAGGTTATAGTTACCGAAGAAGATGATCGCGATATAGATGGCCAAGTGATTATGAACCAGATTGCCCAAGGAGCTGAAAGCGCTGGCAAGGTTCGCGACAAAGACTTGTTTTTGGTGCACGACCGGTCCGAGGCCGTTAAATTTACGCTTGGCCGGGCTGAAAAGGGCGACACCGTGCTGCTGCTGGGCAAGGGCCACGAGAAGAATATCGAGCGGGCAGAGGGGTTAATTGACTGGGATGAGGCCGCAGTTGCCAGGGCGGCTCTAGCGCAACTCCAGCGTTAGGCACTTAACGCCGCCGCCGGATTTGCGGAATTCCAGGATGGGCGTGCCGATGACCGCAAATCCGGCGGCCCGGTATTTATCTAATAAGCTCGCTGATTCATTGCTGGTGATAACCGTATGGCCGTCGCTGACAGCGTTCAGGCCGAAGCCCTTGGCTTCTTCTAGAGTGGCTTCAATCAAGTTAGGAATGGCCTGCTTCAAGCGCTCCTGGCTATCTTGGTCAATCGCCCCGGGATAATAGGCTACGGTGTCGTCATTCAGGACAGCCAGTGAAGTATCCAAGTGGTAAAAATTGGCGTCCATGATATGTAGACTGACGACTTCTCGGCCGAAGTATTCACGCAGCTCGTCGTGGGCTTTTATATCCGAGCGGAAGCCGTAACCGGCCAGGATTTTATCGCCGCAAACCAGCGTGTCACCGCCGCCTTCAAAGAAGTTATTGGCTTTTTTGATGTCGCTATAGCCATGATCGTGAAACCATTTTTCGAACTGGGCAGTTTCCGGCCGGCGTTCGGGGTAGCGAAAACTGCTGAGCATAATTTTATCGTCTAACATCAGACAGCAATCAGTCGCGAAGACCATGTCCGGCAGACCTTTAACGGGATCAACTTGCTCGATACGCCAGCCCAGTTTTTGACTGTAGATTTCATAAAGTTTTTGCCACTGCTCGGCAGCCGTATTTCCGGTAACTTGGTTGTCCTGATGCATCCAGGGATTAATCTCGTATTCAATATCAAAATACGTCGGCGGGCACATTAGTATTCTTGACACCCCATAAGTATAGCAAGAGCATAAACATAAATGTTTGACAGCGGAAGAACTTATGGTAAAATTCGATTTATCACAGATGAGGAGCCGAAAGGCTGCTTTCCTATGTGGTAATCCGTTCCTACTACCCCTCCCCAGAAAGGGGGCGCAGTACATTGTCAGCCGCAGCCGCAACACACTCCGAGCCAGCCAAGTGGATTCACCTGAATCCGCTGGCGACTCCAGAGCCGGAGGAGCAAGACGACTACGTGATCCTCATGGGCGATGGTCCGCCGTCGCGCCGCAAGGTCACCAGTCCTCGCGCTGAGCGCCGCCGCCTCATGCGTCGCCGCCTACGTGGTGTGCGTCCCGGTGATCCCATCGCGGTGAAGACCACCCCGTGGTATCGCCGCAACAAGCGGGAAACACCGGTTCACCCGCGCTATTGCCGGACGAGACTCGTTCTCGTGCCGGATGAGAGCGGCAAGCTGGTCACGGACGTTGCTCGGGCCTGCCCGAAGCCGGCACCGAATCGTCGACGCGCGGCTTGTCCGGCCATCGACGACGAGGCCTTCAAGGTCGTCGCGGCCGCGACGATGTTGAGACATCCTGAAGACGAGCTCGAGGATGCTCTCGCGCGACGCGAGATGAGCTCGACCGAGCAGGCGCTCGCGTTCCACCTGGACGCTCTCGAAGCCTCCGGCATCGTCCCGATCATCGACGGCCTTCCGCCGCGCACCCATCGGGTGCTCGTACTGCAGTAGACGGAAACGTGTTGGCAGCTGACTTCGGTCGGCTGCCAACACACACTCACACTTTTTCCCGCCAAGCTGGCGGCTTTTTATTTTCATGAGGTAATTGACAGCTACACTGGCACTCAGCTATTATGAGTGCTAGAAACAAGTTCTAATTGGAGGAGTTGAATGTCTGTATTGAATCCATTGGCTGACTGGGTAGTGGCCGAACAAGAAGAAGCCGCGACTAAAACCGCATCTGGTCTGTACTTACCAGATAAGGCGGCCGAAAAACCAAAAATTGCCAAAGTTATGAAAGTCGGCGCTAAAGTTAAAGAGATTAAAGTTGGCGACCGCATTGTCTACAAGAGCTACAGCACAACAGAGGTAAAAATCGATAATAAAGAATATATCTTGGTCAAAGAAGAAGATATTCTGGCAACTGTTAAATAGGAGGATTGATCGATGGCAAAGAAAGTTTTTTATGATGATGACGCCCGCCGCCGGGTATTGGCTGGGGCGCAGATTTTATACGACGCCGTAAAGACCACCATGGGGCCAAAAGGCCGCAACGCGGTGATTGGTAAAAGCTATGGCAATCCAACCGTGACACATGACGGCGTAACTGTTGCTAAGGGCGTCGAAATAGAAGATGTATTAAACGATAAAGAAGATACTTTAGGCTACAAAGTGGGGGCCGAGCTAATTAAGCAGGCTGCCAGCAAGATGAATGACGTGGCCGGCGACGGCACCACCACCGTGACCGTTTTGACCTATCACATTCTGAACGAAGCTAATAAGTTGATTGCTGCCGGACACAACCCGATGCTGCTGCGCAAAGGCCTGGAAGCGGCTTCTGAGGATGTTCTAAAGAAACTTGGAACTCTTAGTGAAAGTATTAGCGGCAAAAAGGGCCGCATCGCCGAAGTGGCGACTATCAGCGCCGGTGATGCCGAGATTGGCGAACTTATCGCCGCTGTCATGGAAAACGTCGGCAAAGAGGGCGTAGTGACCGTAGAAGAAGGCCAAGGTCTGGCCATGGAGAGCGAAGTAGTGGAGGGCTTTACCATGGACCGCGGCTATGTCAGCCCCTACATGGTGACTGACACTGCTCGCATGGAGGCTGTTTACGACAAGCCAGCGATCCTGGTGACAGATCAAAAAATTAGCTCCGTCCAGGAGTTCTTGCCGATACTGGAAAAACTTGCCCAAGCCGGCAAGAAAGATTTAGTGATTATCGCCGAAGATCTAGACGGCGAAGCGCTTGGTACTCTGATTTTGAACCGCTTGAAAGGTGTGTTTAACACCGTAGCTGTTAAGGCACCGAGCTTTGGTGACCGGCGCAAAGAGATTCTGGAAGACATTGCTATTTTGACTGGCGGTGAAATGATTAGCGAAGAGCGCGGAGTCACTTTTGAAAATGCTGAGCTGACGATGATCGGTTCGGCCCGTAAAGTTATTGTCACCAAGGACGAAACGACCATTGTTGAAGGTTCCGGCACGGCTGCAGCCGTTAAAGCCCGGATTGAACAGATTAACAAGCAGATTGATGCTGCCAGCAGCGAATACGACCGCGAGCAGCTGGAGAAGCGTCGCGCGGCTTTGAGCGGCAAAGTGGCCGTCATCAAAGTTGGCGGCGCTACCGAAACCGAGATTGAAGAGAAGAAGTTCCGCGTGGATGATGCCGTAGCGGCCGTCAAAGCTGCGCTAGACGAAGGTGTTGTAGCTGGTGGAGGCGTAACTCTTATCAATCTGATTTTTGCCATTAAGCCTGGTCCCGATACCGACTCTTCAGTCTTGGCCGGCAAAAGCTTACTGTTCCGGACGTTTGAGCAGCCATTTCGTATTTTGCTCGAAAATGCAGGCCTGAACCCCGATGAATGGTTGCCGCAGGTCAAAAAAGGCAAAGCCGGCATGGGTGTCGACGTAAACCATCCTGACAAGCTGGTAGACCTTAAAACCGTTGGCGTGGTTGACCCGACGCGAGTAGTCAAAGAGGCAATCCAGAACGCCGTCTCTATCGCTGGTACGGCTATGACCATGGGCGCATTAGTTGTAGATATTCCGGAAAAAGCACCGGCTCCTGCTCCCGATATGGGCGGTATGGGCATAGGCATGTAATCTCCTAAGCTTGCAATATCGGCTAATTAGGGGTAAAATATACTCTTAATAAGGAGCCGTTGTTATGGTCGACGATAACAAGGAAACCCAGGTCAAGACAATTGAGGAATACCACGAGGAGGCGCCCCGGCGCTGGCCAATGCTGGTTGTCTATTTAATAATCACGCTAATTGTGGCGACGCTGTTAGTTTTTGGCGCCCGGGCAATTTACCGGCATTATCATAAGACCTCGGTTAAGACCACTTCGGCCACCACCAGGCCTACATTCAGCGGTTCAAGCGCTTCTGGCTCTTCTGCCAATAAAAATAACTCTTCAGCTAATAGCAACAAATCGAATGGTTCTGGCGCCAGTTCAACTAATGGTCAGGTTGCTACTAGCCTGCCAAACAGTGGCCCTGGACAAGTTATGGGCCTGTTTGTTGGCGCTACGCTGGCCGCGGCCGGCCTTCACTATATTGTGAACCTGCGGCGTTCTTCTAAGGCTAACTAAACCGCAGCTGAGTCGCCGTTAGCGGCGGCATGCTGTTGGGTAAAGTAATTAATCTCGTTAACAACGTCCAGTAGAGCTTTAGCACGGGCTTTTTCATCCTGTATCTGGTTGGCTATGTCATAAGCTTCTTTGACCAAGGCGGGATTGTCAGAGGCCTGAAGCATCATCATGGTAATCTTGAATTTTTCCTCCGGGGTTTGGTCTAACTGGCTGACCAGCGGTGTCAGACTTTGTAAAGCTTGTTGCTTGAGCTGGATTAAACCATCGTTGGTTGGAGCGTCCAGCGGCATTGGCGGAGTTGGACTGACGGGCGCAGGCGGAGTTGGCTGGGCATCAGGTGGTGGAGGTGCTGGAGCGGTTGGCGCCTCTGGTGCGGGCAGAGGAGCAGTGGGCGGAGCAACAGGTGGTACATCTACCGGAGCAGGTGGCGGAGTAGCTGCCACTGGCATAAGCGGTCCATAACCGGGCGGAGGCACGGAGGGCTGCATAGGTGGCATAGGGCTGGTTTCCGCTAAGTTTCCGGGGGCCGGCATAAGAGGCATACCTGGCGCGCCATTTTGGCCCGCCACACCCGGATTATTAGCGTTATTATCTCCGAACATTCCCACCTCTTTGATTTCTAGTTAGATAAGTTATTCTCAATCATTTACAATTATAAAGACAAGAGGAGATATAAAACAAGGTTATGCTTGACGATTTGAAGTACATTCATCAACGCGACGGCCAGGACGCTCTGGGAATTGCCGAGAGGCAAGCGGGGCAGCTGGAGTACAAATTTGAAGTCCCGAAAATAGAAGGCGACTTTAGCAACATCGTTTTTGCTGGCATGGGTGGCTCAGCCCTACCGGCGCTTTTGAGCCATAGTTGGCCTGGTTATAAATTACCTTTTGAAGTTTGCCGGCAGTACCATATCCCGGCTTATGTATCCGCAAAAACCCTGTTTATCGCCTCCAGCTACTCTGGTAATACCGAGGAAACACTGTCGGCACTGGCCGAAGCCGAGGAACAGGGGGCAGTAATTGCTGTGATGGCTGGTGGAGGTAAGTTAGAAGAGATAGCTCAGCAGAAAAACTACCCGTTTGTAAAAATCCCGGCGGCCGAGCAGCCACGGTACGCGGTATTTTATATGCTGGTTGCTTTAGTGAATATTTTGGAAGGGGCTGGGTTATTGAATGTCCAAGAGGCCTCTCAGCAGTTGCAGCAAACCGCCGAATTTTTAAAGCAATCTGTTCAAGCCTGGGTTGCGACCGTGCCGGCTGATAATAATCCGGCCAAGAAAATGGCTCTGGAACTGGCTGGTAAATCGGGAGTAGTTTATGCCGGACCACTGCTGGCACCGGCGGCTTATAAGTGGAAAATTGATTTTAATGAGAATGCAAAAAACGTTGCCTGGTGGGGCGAATACCCAGAGTTTAACCACAATGAATTTATTGGTTGGAGCAGCCACCCTATCGAAAAACCCTACGCCGTAATCGACCTGCGCTCTAACTTAGAGCACCCACGCGTACAACAGCGTTTTGAACTATCTGACCGCTTACTATCTGGCAAACGCCCTGCCGCGCATGTAGTCCAAGCCCAGGGCGAAACACTCATGGAGCAGCTGCTTTGGACGGTGGTTTACGGCGACTTTGTAACGATTTATCTGGCCCTACTGAATGGTGTTAATCCGGCGCCCGTCGACCTGGTCGAAAAGTTCAAACAAGAACTCGGCTAAGCGAGCCCCTGCTACCGACAGAGAATCAACGGAAGCGCAGCCGGTATGGTGCTGAGCGGAGATGCTAAATTATCTTAGCAGCTCAGGCGAAGCACCTTCCGCGCGTGAGCGGCTCTGGAGGAAGTAGGGACGAGCGCTATTCACCCCTAAGGGCATCAATCGGATTCTTACGCGCCGCCTTAAAGGCCGGGATTACGCTGAAAAATATGCCCACTATAACCGACACGCCAACGGCCAGGACCATCACCCAAACCGTAATTTCGGGCTGTAAATTAGTATCAGCCCGCAAGCCAAGATTTATAAGAAGTGATAGTATGATGCCGATGAAGCCGCCGGCCAGCGTCAGAGCCAAACCCTCGACCAGAAATTGATTGAGGATCTGACGGTTAGTGGCGCCAATAGCTTTGCGGATACCAATCTCACGAGTGCGTTCGCTGATACTAACCAGCATGATGTCCATGATACCTATGCCACCAACCAGCAGGGATATGGCCGCAATACCGGATATAAAGGCCGTGAAAATATTCAGCACACCACTGGTCAGGCCCAGCAGCTGGTCCTGTTTGAGAACCGTAAAATCATCAGCGCCATTGTGCGTTTGGTTCAGAGCATTCTGGATATCGCTTACCGTGCCATTCAAGTCGGAACCGCGGCTTTGAGCCAAGATCTGTAACAAATCGGTGTGGCCATTTGCCAAGCCGTTGGCCACGGTTGTCGGAATGAAGACAGCTGAATTGAAGTCGGTCTCGGCGATAGACAACAAACCGCCTGGTGACGGTGCTAAGACCCCTTCAACGGTAAAATTGACCCCGGAAATGACTAGGCTATGGCCGACTGGATTCAGCTCGCCAAATAAGCGAGTAGCCACGTTGGAGCCGATAACCGCAAAGTTCTGTCCGGTCTGGCTGTCGTCGAAAAAATCGCCGTAATTTACCTTCTGATTTAGTAGAATCGGCAAATCCGGACTGGTACCTATGACGTACAAGTTGTCCATTTCGTGGCCGCCGGTTTTGGCGCTGTTAGTTACAAAATCTATCGGCACAACACTTTGGACCGAAGGCAGTTTAGAAACGGCGCTAACGTCTTTATTGGTTAGGGTACTGGCGCTAAAAAAGCCCAGCAAGTTGAGGCTGTTTTCGGTTGAACCGCTAACCAGTTTGCCGGAACGCACCGTAATAACATTGCTGCCCAGGCTATTAATTTGGCCGACTATTTGCTGCTTGAGGCCTTCGCCCAGGCTAACCACCGTTACCACCGAGCTAACGCCGATGATAATACCCATCATCGTCAGCAAGCTGCGCCATTTGGACTGGCGCAGGGCAGTGATGGCGCTTTTAACGTTGCCGTTCCACATCTTAGTTGATAGCCTTTCCGCGACGCGGGGCGCGCTTTCTACGCTTCGTTTTGCGGCGCGGCATTGGCGCCAGTTCTTTGCCGGGCACGTCGCTAAGAAGTTTGGAAACTCCGCTAACGATATCTTCATCCGTAAGTTCGTGCTTTTCGTAATAAACCCGGCGGGCGCCGCTAGCCATCTGGCCAATGGCAGTAAATTCATCGCCCACCAGCATGCCGTCATACATATAAATCACTCTGTTGGCGTAGCGGGTGAGCTCGGGATTGTGGGTGACTAGCAGGATAGTGTTGCCCTGACGATGGATGTCGCTGAGCAGCTCCATGACCACCTTGCTGTCGGTGCTATCCAGATTACCGGTGGGCTCATCGGCGATGATAATATTCGGATTATTGATAAGGGCACGGGCAATCGCCGCCCGTTGGGCCTGACCACCAGAAAGGTGGCGCGGGAAGAAATATTCACGCTCACGGAGGCCCACGCGCTCCAACATATCGCTGGCCCGCCTGGCCCGGCGCACCGGAGTCATGCCCTTATAAGCCAAGGGCAGGGCGACGTTTTCCAGAACATTCAAGCGCGGCAGCAAATTATAGTTCTGGAAAACAAAGCCAATGCGGTCACGGCGCAGTTTGGCTCGACGATTGGGCCGCAGGCGGTCGGCGTGCCGGCCATCCAGCAAATAATTGCCGTTGGTCGGCCGGTCCAGAAGGCCGATAACATTCATTAGCGTGGTCTTGCCGCTGCCCGATGGGCCCATCACCGCCACGAACTCACCTCTTTCCACGCTTAAGCTGACCTCGTCTAGCGCCAGGGTGGTGGCGTCGCCGAAGCCGTAGAGCTTGGACACATCGGTTAGTTCAATTAAAGCCATTAATTGCTTCCTTATTTTTAAGTATTAAAAAAGAGATTTCCCTCTCTTTACTGCAAGAACACCACCCTAAAAATCTCTGTACCCAATAGTGTACGCCGTAATTGTAGGAGTACACAAGCAGTAGAGGATTAAAAAATTAGTCTAATGTCTATCTGTTAGAATAGATTGCAGCTCTACAATCTTGCGAAATTACGCATTGCCGCAGTATTTCGCAAGATTGAGAGGAGCGACATAGCACTAAGCCGAAGCTTTTGGTAATCTGCCAAAACGAGGTAAGTGCGTAAGTCGCGACGAGGAGAGGTCGCATAGTTGGTCTAGTGCGCCATCTTGGAAAGGTGGTACAGGGGAAACCTTGTCGAGGGTTCGAATCCCTCCCTCTCCGCCATGAAAAATAACCTGCCATCTGGTGGGTTATTTTTCATTGTTGAATGGAGGGATGAGAATCCGGAGGGTTCGGCGGACGAGGAGCGGAGGTCAAGATTATGTCTATATAATCTTGCCGAGCACCGCAGGAAGGAGTCCGCTGCAAGCGGGCGATATCCCTCCCTCTCCGCCAAGCAAGATTACTTACAATACGGTGGTATCATAGGTTTATTACGCAAGATATGAGGCTAGGCATTGGACAAACATAAACAGTCTTCTGGTGCCTCCGTTAACCCCGTCGAAGCAATCATCGATAAGCAAAAACCTTTTGTCTATTTGCACGCGCATGTAATCAACCGAGAATTTTTGACCAAGGCCTTGGACGCTAAAAAGAGCCTGGAGGTCGACATGTCGCTGGCGGCAGACGGCTCGGTTTTTATCGGTCACCCTCTGAGCTTTTACCAATTTAAGGGGTTACCACCACCTGACAATTTGCCACTCGACGACGTCCTGCAAGCCATGAAAGATGCCGGACTCTATCTAGTGCTTGACGTTAAAGACGTTCGTGCTTTACCCAAAGCTCAAGAGACAATTAAAAATTTTGGCGCCAATAATGTTTTGCTGCACGCGTGGGCAGACGCTCTTTTATTCAAGCCTTACCCGCCAGAAATTATTGTCGAGCCACATTGGGCCCTTGAAGACCTGCCTCTAGGGGAAATCGAAAAAGTTAAAGCAACCACAGGTGTCCCTGTTGTTGTTTCTGCGCGCGGCCTGACCCAGAAGCGTCTACGAAGCGAGGGTTCAGAGATTACACAAAAGATTATCGACACCATAAAGGGCAAGGCTGAGGCTGTTAATTTTCAGCTGCCAAACGGCGAGGCTCCCTCAATAGTAATTATGCAGAAGCTTTTAGATGAGGGAATTCTTACGTGGTTTAACGTTGACTGCGTACCCGCCGAGCTCAGGCCGCCCATATACCTTGGCGCAAGCGACAAGCTGGATTCGGTATCTGACCCAGCAGGATTTTAACTTACGCTATTGAATTCCTGAATTTTGCTCATGATAAAATATAGGGGCACATAAAAGGTTGCTTTTACCCCTTTGTGTGAAAAAACTAACAGCATATTCTCAGCCTGCCAGTGCATGCTGGAAATACCATCAAAACACCGAAAGGAGTGACCTGCTATGAACAGCGACAAAGAAGAAATCAGGAACATCATCACCAACGTAGCCCGGCTTCAGGATATGAAGCAGTGGGAACAGCTGGAAGAATATTTTGTGAAAAAACCATTTGTAGATAACAAAGCCTTTAGCGGCGAAACCCCGGCTATGATACCCAAGAAGAGGTTAATTGACGGCTGGCGGCGCGAGATTGGCAGCTATTTCTACGCCACCCGACACTTTATCCGCCACCTGGCTGTAAGGATGCTAAACAGCCGGCGGGCCAAGGTCTCTACATCCGTTGAGAATGTGCATTATGTAGCCGACCGCGGGGACCGCTACGCCTGGACCGTTCGCGGCACCATCGATTACATTTTGGTCAAAACCAGCACCGGCTCCTGGAAGATCAGCCAGATGATTTTTCGCCTGCAAGACCAAGCCGTCCGCCCTATCGGCGCTTAATTTGCAAGGAATCATTCCGCTTACGCTAAAATAGTAGGTAAGTGAATGTATTGATTGTTTACGCGCACGATGAGCCAACGTCTTACACGGCGGCTATGAAGAATGTGGCCATTCGAGTCTTGGGTGAGCGCGGCCACAGTGTGGTGGTTAGTGATTTATATGCCCAAGGCTTTAGCGCCATCGCGCAGAAGTGGGATTTTGTAACCACCAGCGGCCACCATTACAACTACATGCTGGAGCAAAAACACGCCGCCAATCTGGACTTAGCCTTTTCTCCCGATATTTTGGCCGAAATTCAGAAGATGCGAGCCGCCGAGCTACTACTGTTTATAACGCCAATTTGGTGGTTTAGCGTGCCGGCTATTATGAAGGGCTGGTTCGACCGAGTCCTGGCTATGGGCGTAGCCTGGGATGGCGGCCAGATTTATGAAAAGGGCCTGATGCGCGGCAAGCAAGCGATGGTGATAACTGCCGCTGGCGGGCCGGCGGATTTTTATCGGCCGGAGGGCCGGCACGGCGCTACGGCCGTGCAAATCCTGCACCCCATTAACCATGGAACCCTGGCTTTTTGCGGCATGAGTGTGCACGAGCCGTTCGTTAAATTAGGCGTTCTGGGCTCGCCACAAGCTGAACTAGAGAACGGCCTCAGAGAACTACAGTTCAGGCTGGAAAACCTTATGGACAGTCCCCAGTGGCTGATTAAATACTAGCTCCTCTTTTCGTCTTGCGCCCGGCCAGCTGCCATTAGGTCGCTGTGCCATTTAAGCTCCTCGAGCATATTTTTGAGAGCGGTTTGCGGTCCATAAGGATTGGCTTTTTCGGCTTCGCTTAATTCTCCGGCTTCGTTAATCTTCTCGCTCATGCCGGCAATAGCAACCTGGCGGCTAATTAAAGTGGCCCCTGATTCGCCAAGGATATCTTTGAGGTGGATAGTAGCCCGGGCACCGCCAACTGTGCCATGCGAGGCTACGCTGGCAGGCTTTTTGTACATCTCGCTAGTCAAGTAGTCTATGGCGTTTTTTAGCACCCCAGTTATTGAATGATTATATTCCGGTGTGACAAAAATATAGGCATCGCCGGACTTCATCTTATCCATCCACTTTTGGACTCCCGGGGCTGGCTTGCGGTCCGGGTTATAGCGCGGGCTGATTGGCTCATTAAAAAAGGGCATCTTGTAATCTAGCAAGTCGACTAGTTCGACATCCGTATCTGGCACCTCCTTGGCGGCGGCAACTACCCATTTGGCCAGCTGTTCAGTTTTACGACCCGGTCTGGTGCTACCTAAAATGACTAATAATTTCATATCTACTCCTTTTAATTTATAGTTTGCTGGCATCAATACCGCAACTGGCAAGCAGCTGCTTGTTGATTTCGTAAGACTTGTGGGTACCGCTTTTACTCTCGAGCAGTACGCCGGCCGCCGCCAATCTACTGAAGTGATGGCTCATTGCCGGTTGGCTTAATTCGGTACGAGACGATAAATCGCTGCAGCTTTTCTCGCCAGTGGGGCAGTTAGCCAGTTGGCGGACTAGTCTTAACCTGGTCGGGTCGGCCAGTGCCTTTAGCACAGTAACGGTTTTATCCTCATGCATGATGTACATTAAGTATAGTATATACATTCAAATATGTAAATGTATAAATATTAATCCGCTGCATCTCATCTGTTTCGCGGTATAATCCCCCGGTTAGGGGAATTATATGCCGAAACCAAGTTTGCCGTCCTTATAAATAAAGGCAAACCTGGCTAGAAGCTATATAATAATGGCGTGTTCAAGCTAAGTGAGGCCGAAAAAAAATTCATGCGGGCCACGGGCCTGCTAAGTGCCTTGTGTGTGGCTTTTTACATAGTGCGAGTCGTGGTTACAGGTACCTGGCACTTTATCTTCGTACCGGAGAACCTGGCCCTGGCTTGGCTGGCGCTGGCCATTGGCTGGTTTTTAACCAAGCGGCTTAAAGTCCGCGCCTGGACTAGTTGGCAAAATATTTGCTTGAGTCTGCTGTGGTTATTCTTTCTGCCCAACACCTGGTACGTGCTGACTGACTTCGTGCATGTTGTTCCCACCGGCGAGATTAGTCAGCTCTACGACATCGTGATGATGTGCAGTCTGGTCATCGCCGGTTTTTGCTTGGGATTTGCCAGTTTATATATGATTCACGGTGAATTTCTAAAGCGGCGTAGCACAGCCTGGAGCGGTTGGGCAGTCGCTGCAATTTTATTGCTTTCCAGTTTTGCGATTTTTATCGGACGCGATCTGCGCTGGAGCACCTGGGATGTGGTGACCAACCCGACCAGTGTGATTTTGAATGTTTCGGACCAAGTAGTTGATCCCTTTGGCCATCCGCGCGGCATCAACGTTACCGGTTTGTTTTTTGTACTGCTTGGCAGTTTATACCTGGCTATTTGGCTGGTGCTGGGGTCGCCCAAAAAGCGTTCTTAACTGATATGATTAGTATATGGATGAGTTAAGGGCCGCTCTAGAGACCGCGGCTGGCAAACTTTTTGACGTTGATATTGATGTCGATTTGACGCGGCCGGAAGAGAAGTTCGGTGATTACGCCAGCAACGCGGCGTTGCGGCTGGCCAAACAACTGGGCAAAAATCCGCGCGAGGTGGCTGAGGGTTTGGCAGCTGAATTAAAGGGCCACGCCTTGCTGGCAGAGCCGCCGCAAGTAGCCGGCCCGGGCTTCCTGAACTTTAAATTAACAGATGAAAAACTCGCCCGGACCGCCCTGACTGCCGCTGACCTGCCGCAGCCGCTAAAAGACCAGGAAATTTTGGTTGAATTCGGTGACGCCAATCCTTTTAAGGAAATGCACATCGGCCATTTGTATTCTTTGATTGTCGGCGACGCGATTGCCAGTTTGCTGCAAGCTGACGGTGGCAAGGTCAGACGTCTGGGCTATCACGGCGACGTTGGCCGGCATGTTGCCATGGCAATCTGGGGCATGCGGAATAACAAAGGTTCTATTAGCGAATGCTACGCCGCCGGTGCTAAAGCCTATGAGGATGATGAGAACGCCAAAGCCGAGATCCAAGTTATCAATGAACACGTTTATAAACACGATGACGAAGACATCAACAAACTCTACGAGCAGGGACGCAGCCAGAGTCTGGCTGAGTTTGAAAAGATCTACGAATTACTCGGCCTAAAATACGACCATGATTATTTTGAAAGCGAAGCAACTCCGGTTGGTCTAAAGTTTGTCGAAGAAAATCAGAATGTTTTCAAACGAAGTGACGGCGCGGTAGTGTACGACGGCGAAAAAGTCGGCCTGCACACCCGAGTTTTTATCACCTCCAATGGTTTGCCAACCTATGAAACCAAAGATCTAGGCCTGGCCGAGCTAAAAAACCAGGATTACCCGAACGCCGCCCGCTCGGTAATCATCACCGCCAACGAACAGAGCGAGTATTTTAAGGTAATGCTGGCGGCATTAGCCCAGATTGACCCGGCGCTGGCCAAAAAAACTACCCATCTGGCGCACGGCTTTATCAGTCTTTCTACCGGCAAAATGAGCAGCCGCAGCGGCAATGTTTACACCGCCATGAAGCTGCTGCTGGAAATTAAAGACGCCGTCCATAAGCAATATCCCGACTCACCAGTCAGAAAAGAAGTCACTTTTGCCGCCGTAAAATACGCTTTTCTAAAGCATCGGTTGGGTTCGGACATCGCCCTAGACATCAAAGAATCCATTAGCCTGGAGGGCAACAGCGGTCCATATTTACAGTACGCCCATGCCCGGGCACGAAGCATTTTAACCAAGGCCGGCAAAGTAACTTCCAAAGATCTTAATAACCTTGAGTCCGGTGAGCGCAGTCTGGCGCGCAAAATCTCTGAATATCCAGAGGCCATCGCCAAAGCCACCGCCGAACTGATGCCGCACCATATCTGCACGTATCTATATGAACTCGCCCAGACCTTCAATCGCTTCTACGAAAGCAACCGGGTACTTGACGACCCGCGTCAAGAGCTGCGGCTCCAACTGGTCACGTCTTACGCCGGCGTGCTTAAACACGGCTTGGGCATATTAAACATTGCCGCGCCCGATAAGATGTGAATCTTGTATACTTTGAGCGATTAGCGAGAATTATATGCCGAGCCCAAGAAAGCAAGTCTTTAAAAATTAAAGCTTTCCTGGCGCGAAGCTATATAATACGGCCTAAATAGGAGGATTAAGTGAGCAAGCAACTTAGAGGATTTATGGACTTTGTGCGCACTCAAGGCGTGGTCGGGCTGGCTGTGGGTTTGGCCATCGGTACTCAGGTAACGACAACCACCAAAGGAATTGTTTCCGGTTTCATCAATCCGATAGTGTCGTTCGTGCTCAGCTTCATAACGCATAACCCATCCGGCCTGGACAGTATGACCGTCAAGCTGGCTGGTCCGCCGCACACTCTGATTATTCAGTGGGGCTCAATAGTCTCGTTCCTAATCCAGCTGCTTGCAGTCGCCGCGGTAATTTATTTCGTGGTCAAAGGTCTGGGTTTTGACAAATTCGACAAAGCGGCCAAGGACAAAAAATAGCTGTGGCTAAGCAGTTCACAGACGAAGAATTAAAGAAAAAGCTGACGCCCGAGCAATATCATATCCTGCGCGAAAAGGGGACTGAAGCACCGTTTACCGGCAAACTTTTAGAGAATAAAGAACAGGGAGCTTATGTTTGCCCGGTTTGTGGCAATGAGCTATTCAAAAGTGATCAAAAGTTCGATAGTGGCAGCGGCTGGCCCAGTTTCTATGATGTCGCCAGTACGGGTGCGGTCAAACTTAGCGAAGACAATAGTGGCGGTATGCGCCGCGTAGAAGTAACCTGCGCTGTCTGTGGTAGTCACCTCGGCCATGTCTTTAATGACGCCTACGATCAGCCTACTGGCCAGCGTTTCTGCATCAACTCCGCCAGCCTAGATTTTATGCCCAAGAACGAGATCAAGAGAAGCTAGCCTTATTGAGTTTTAAGAATTGTGTTTGTTGGCGTCGGCCAATCGGTAAACGTAGTACAGGATAGCAGCTACTACCACAAGTATACCTACCCACCACCACCATTTTAGGCCCAGCAGTTTGCCACTGCTTGAGGCTGTGACAGCCGAAGCTACGGCGGGAGTAGTTTTTGTAGTATTGGTGGACAGAGCGTGGCCATTACCAGTATTGCTACCCAATACGGACGAAGTTCCTGTGCTACTTGGTGTCACGGCATTACTGCTGGCTGCCGCTGACGAGGTCAAGAGAACTGCACTGCTTACGTTAAGTACGTCGCCAGGCAAGATTAAGTCAAAGTTGCCTGCTGGGTGGCCAGCTTGGGGGTTTAGGCTCTCCAATTGAGCAAGCGTCAATCCAAATTTTTGGGCAATGCTACTCATGGTGTCGCCAGATTGTACTACGTATGTATTGCTCTTTGTTGTCTGAACGGCTGGAGTCACCACAGTCTTGGTGTAGGTAACAAATTGGGTAAAGTGAGTAGTCCAAACAACCAAGTCAGAGCCAACATTCATGTAACAAGCACCGCCTGCGGGGAGCAACTGACTATTGGCCTGGCTCTGGGTGTCTCCGTTGCAAGTCGTGGTTATTGGTGTAAAAGCGCCACCTACGGGGATAAATCCTACTAATTGGTTGGCTGCGCCCGGGAAGAGAAGTCTCGCCGCGGCATCAAAGTTCAGGCTGAAAGAGCCCGAACCAATTTCGATTGCCGATGTGACAGCAGTCGTAAATCCGGGCGTTGGCGGTAAACTGACTGAGGTTATCGTGGGCGGGTTTATGACCCCGTCCCATACTCCTGCACCAGAGGCTGTAACCGTAGTGCCAGCTGGAATGTTTGCCGTCACCGTCTGGCCGGTCTGCGTAGTACCGGTAAGGTTTATCGGTCCGGCGGAAGAAGTTGTAGTATCGATGGTATCACCATCCTTTACACTGGCAAGTACACTGTCTAAGTTGTTCAGAACGGTGCTGACGTGGTAGGTCACCTGCGGTGTTCCGGTCAGAGTAGAGCCGGCTGGGTTGTCGAAGTGGTCGCTGTAGCGGTAGCCGTTTATCCAGTCTGCGCTGGTAGAATAGTCCAGCTTAACGTTAGTAAAGACCAAGTTAACACCCGCGGCGGCAGCGTGGTAGGAAACACCGCCGTTGTTGATAGTAACGTTATCGAGAATTTGGGTGCCGCCTGCACCGTTGTAGTAAATCGAGCCACCCCAATCTTTCTCTGTAGGATCGCTGAGATTGTTATATTCTGTCTGGTCCGTCAAGGTGTTTGGCGTGATTGTAGTGTTTTCGATTGTTGCGTCATTACCGACTACCTCTATAGTTTTGTTGGGCTCAACTTTTGGCATGAGAGTGAGGCCGTTAATGGTTACGTTATTGCCAAATATTGCCATGAGGTCTTGTGTTGCCCATGCACCGTTGGCACTGTAGCCAGTGCCGTAAATGGTTGGGTTACCGACCCCGTTGATTGTGATATTGTTAGCGGTAACGGGGAAGTACCAGCCAGTTTGGCCTTGTGTCGTGATGTCTGAGAATGACGTAAGCCCGTAGTCACCAGCCTCAACCGTCCAAGTCTGGCCATCGGCCTGATTTTTGATTGCGTCACGTAGTTGCGCGACGTTTGTAATGTCTATATCGCCAGTCGCATATGCAGTCTGGCCAAAAAACAATGGTGCTGCGACTGCCAGACTACTGGCACTGACAATAATTACTGAAGTAGCGACAAATGTTCTTTTGACTGTTTGTTTAATCCACCGAGACACCACATATAGACTCATTTTGAACTTCTCCCTCAATTGATACTTTCATTATACTCTTTATGCAGAACTTATGCAGAACTGTCAAAAACTTAGTATATTAATCCCCTACATTTGGTAAAATCGGCTCATGACACATAAAGAAATAGAAAAATACTTGCTGAGTCTACCGAATTCCAAGCTGGAATACCCGTTTGGCGAAAGCGTAGCGGTATATAAGGCCGAGGGCAAGATGTTCGCCCTGGTACGCGAAGGCAAAATGCCCATACAACTAAGCCTAAAGTGCGACCCGTTGCTGGCCGAAACCTTGCGTGAGAAATACGAGTCAGTTCTGCCCGGCTATCATCTTAATAAGAAACACTGGAATACTATTTTGCTGACCGGCCAGCTGAGCTGGGAGGAAATAAAAGATTTAATTCGCCTGAGTTATGATTTAGCTACTAAGTAGCGTCGGCTACTTGGGGCGACTGCAGGATAACTTGGACACTATTATAGGCGTTGCTTAGGATGGTTTTACCCTTTGGCCCAGCGTTTTTGTAAGCTTGCTGCAGGTCGGTTTCATAAGTCGCTAATTGAGCCTTTAGATAGGATGCGTACACACCGCTTAAATTTCCATTGGTGGAGGCGGTTTGCATTTGGGTGTCAGTGTTTGAGTTTTTGTCGGCTGCCAGCTGCAGCGTGCCGGGCTTAACTTTTTGGTCGGCAAGGTAGCTGGTTAATTGGGTTTGCTCGCTGGTCAGTGAATTTTGGACGGTGGCCGATAGGTTTTGGGTTGGAGTGTCTTGGGCCAGTTGTCCAACGCTAGTGCTAACCCGGATAATTTCCTGGCCGCGGGCCAGCGCAACTAGGTAATTCTGTGAATTGTCACCTTTATTGCCTGAAATTGACGATACGATAATTACCAACACAATAACCCCAAAAACCGCCCCCAGAATAATCCAGGCTAGTTTAGGTAAATGCGGCAGCGGCAAGCCTGAGCCTTTTTTGCTGGGCTGCCCGTCCTGCGTTATGAAGTCGAATTGTTGGCTGGGAGTCTGCGGCTGCATAAGCATAATAATACAGGGGCTTAGAGTCGGGGTCTAGAGAAGGCATTAGTAAATAGCTATCAATTTAAGAACTTCGTGGATTGTACGACTTTATTCATATCGTCGGCGTATTGGGTGGTCGTATAGTAACTATATTCTACGACTTTACCCTTATGAGTCAGGATTATCACGTAGTAGGTTCCTCCGCCCAAAGTATCCTTGGCCGAGTATGCGTCATAGCCATTTATGGGGTCAGAATTCTGCGAAACAATGTCACCGGCTCGTCCCACTCCATTTTGAGTGTAGTAATCCACTGGAGTTAAGTTTGAATTATCGGTATAGACTTGCAAAACATTTGCAACGTTGTCGTACGCAACTTTGGTTGGCAAAAATTCGTCAGGGCCAATGATCGGTTTGCCTTGATAATCATTAGCGACTTGGCCGCCACTTAAGAGCGGTTGGCCTTTAGCGAACTTCCAGCCCGTGGGGAGCTTGACTGAATACTCAGCTGCAGAATCTGAATAAGACTGCCATCCGTTATATATCGTAGAGTCTGAAGAGTTTGTGGGGTTATTGGACGTTGCGCTTGTGCTATTTCTTGAATGGTAAACGTAGTAGCCAATAAAGCCCACCAGCAGCACGATAATGACTATCAGCAGCCCTTCAATTACGCCGAACCCTTTTTGCCCACGTTTCATGAGTTTTCCTTATCTTAAATTAATTAGCCTCAATATATCAGAAAACGCTTATGCTGTAACGCTTGATTGGCAAGCCTTATACTAAGGGGCATGGATGCGGTAGCGGAGGTTAAATCCAGATTGAATATTGAGGACGTGGTTGCGCAGTACGTCCAGCTCAAGCGTGCCGGCCGTAACTTTAAGGGCATTAGCCCCTGGACTAACGAGAAAACCGACAGTTTTATTGTCAGCCCAGAGAAGGGCATTTGGCACGATTTTTCATCCGGCAAGGGCGGCGATGTTTTTGGTTTTGTGATGGAGATGGAGGGACTGGATTTTCGCGGCGCGCTGGAGCAGTTGGCACGCCAGGCTGGCGTGGATTTAGAGCAGTTCCGCGGCGAGTCCAACAGCCTGGCGCGCAGCCGCAAAACTCGCGCGCTGGAGGCACTAGAACTTGCTACGCGCTTTTATCAGAAACATCTCATCGCCAACCAAAGCGCCCTGGACTACCTAAAAAATCGTGGTTTTAGCAAGCAAACCCTGTTGGATTGGCACTTAGGCTACTCGCCGGCCAGCGGCCAAGCGCTGACCACTTTTCTGACTAAAAAGGGCTTCGAAACAGATGATATCCGCGGCGCGGGCCTGGCAACTATCCGCTCCGGCCGGCCATCTGATATGTTCCGCGGCCGGATTATGATTCCGCTGTCCGATAGCCGCGGCATGGTCATCGGTTTCACGGCTCGTCTGCTGGCAGACGAGCCGGACGCCCCCAAATATATCAACACTCCGGCCACCGTGGTCTACGACAAAAGCCGCAATATCTTTGGCCTGCACTTGGCCAAAGAGGCCATTCGTAAAGAAGGCTTTGTAGTAGCCGTAGAAGGCCAGATGGACGTGCTTGCCAGCCATCAGGCCGGTGTAACTAATGTAGTAGCCAGCGCCGGCACCGCCATGACCGAGATGCACCTGCGTGAATTGAAGCGTTTTACCGGCGATATCCGCCTGTGTTTTGATGCCGACCGGGCAGGCATTGCCGCTACCGAACGGGTTATTCCACTCGCCCAAAAAATAGAGGTGAATCTGCGAGTCATCAACATCAAGGGGGCCAAAGACCCCGACGAACTCATCCAAAAAAGCGCCGATGATTGGCGCAAAGCCATCAATAAGGCCGTCTATGCTCCGGACTGGCTGATAGAACGCTACAAATCCGAGCTGGACCTGACCACCGCCCAGGGCAAAAAGCAGTTTACTGACGCGCTGCTGGCAACCATCCGCCGCTTGCGCGACCCCGTAGAGCAAGAACATTATCTCAAAAAAATCGCCGAGCTGACCGACAGCAGTTTCGAAGCCGTTAAATCTAAATTCGGCGGCACACAACCCGATAATCAAGTGCTGCGCCGGCCCAAAAACCCCGACCTCTCAAAACCCTTAGACCTGGGGCTGATTGACTACCACAAGCTTCAGGACAACCTGCTGGCCATGGCCTTGATGCAGCCAAAACTGCGCGATTTACTGGGCAGTCTAAAACCTGAGTTTTTTAGTGAAGGCGAGCGCCGGACAGTTTTAGAATTTCTGCAGAAAAACCCCGACTTCAAAGGCCAGCCCAGCACTGCCAAACAATTGCAGCAACAGGGGGATTATGTTAAAATTATAGCATTGCAGTTTGAGGAACTATACCAGAGTTTGGCTTATGAAGATTTGCGGGAACAAGCCATTAACCTCAAGCGCCGCTTGATAGACCGCTACGTAAAAATCCAAAACCGGGCGATTGCCGCCGAAATGCAGTCGACAACCGATGAAAAAGAGCTAGAAAAACTGACTCGCCGAGCCGATAAGCTCAATACATTAATCAAATAACTTATGAAAGGGTGAGGTAAATTATGGCAGCGCCTAAAAAACACTTAGTAAACAAACAAGATCCGATTGAGGCTTACGAAAAACAGATTAAGCAGTTGATGGTCAAGGGCAAGAAAGACAATCGCCTGGACCAGCGTGAAATTTTCAAATTAATTCCGGATACTCCAGCCAACATTGACGTCCTGGAGCATCTTTATAATGAGCTGGCCGAGGCCGAGATTGAAGTCATCGAAGCCGCTGAACCGGTTGTCGCTGACCTGGACCAGTGGGCAGTAGAGGACGACGAAGAATTAATCCCGGACGACAACGCCTATATGGACGATATTGCCGATGACTCGGTACGGCTCTACCTGCGTGAAATCGGTAAAATACCCTTGTTAAATGCCGAGGAAGAACTGGCGCTGGCTAAAAAAGTAGTTAGCGGCGACAAACGCGCCAAAGACGCCATGGCCGAGGCCAACATGCGCCTGGTTGTTAGCATTGCTAAGCGCTACGTTGGCCGTGGCCTGGACCTGTTGGACTTGATTCAGGAAGGTAACAGCGGCTTGCTGCGCGCTGTCGAAAAATTCGACCCCGAGCGTGGCTTCAAATTCAGTACCTACGCCACCTGGTGGATCCGCCAGGCCATTACCCGCGCCATCGCCGATCAAGCCCGCACTATCCGTATTCCGGTTCATATGGTTGAGACCATCAACAAACTACTGCGCACCCAGCGCCGCTTGACACAGGAGCTCAATCGCGAGCCGACCAACGACGAAATCGCCGCCGCCATGGAAATGGACGTTGATAAGGTCGAGCACATCATGAAAATCAAGCAGGACATATCCAGCTTGGATGCCTCCGTCCGCGACGACGAAGAAGACTCAGTACTTGGTGACTTTATCGAAGACGAAGACGCCAAAACACCTACTGAATCGGCCAGCGAGCAGCTGCTCAAAGAGCAAGTCAAACAAATCCTAGGCACGCTTTCCGAACGCGAGCAAAAAATCCTCAAACTGCGTTTTGGCCTGGAAGACGGCAAAAGCCACACGCTAGAAGAAGTCGGCCAGGAATTCAGCGTCACCCGCGAACGCATCCGCCAAATAGAGGCCAAAGCCCTGGCCAAACTGCGCAAGCATAAAGACACTCGCAAGCTCCAGGAGTATTTACAGTAAGAAAATGAAGCTCATCGGCATCGGTGGCACTAACGGTTCCGGCAAAGATACTCTTAGCCAAATCTTGGCTGATGACTATGGCTGGCTGTTTGTATCAGCCTCGGACGATTTGATAATCCCCGAGCTGAAGCGCCGCGGCCTGCCGCTAGAGCGCGAGCAAATGGCGGCGCTAACCGCCGAGTGGAACCGGACCAACAAGGGCGCGGTGGTTGATAAAGCCATCGAGAAATTCGATGCCATGAGCAAAACAAAAGTTTATAACGGTTTGGTGATTTCCAGCATCCGCCATCCGTGGGAAGTAGACCGTATTCATGCCCACGGCGGCCAAGTTGTGTGGGTCGATGCCGACCCCAAAGTCCGCTACGAGCGTATATTTAACCGCGGGCAGGGCGATAAGGACCGGAAAACTTTTCAGCAGTTCCAAGCCGAAGAAAAGGCGGAAATGGAACATTCCGGCGACCAAGCGACCCTCAACATGGCCGGCGTTAAGACAATGGCTGACATTTTTATCACCAACGACAGCAACCAGATTGAAGATTTCAAAGGCCTCGTTAAACAAAAGTTGGGTTTGTGAGCGAATGGCGGGACCTAAGCCCAATCGGTGACGAGGTCCAAAAAGAATTGGACCGCTTACGTGCGGCCGGCGACACCACACCGCCAGCCGCGGTAGTAACAGAACTACCCCATGACGGCACCGAAAGCGTGCCTTTTAATCCCGACAATGAGGGCTTCGGCGACGATATAGTAGTACAAATTGGCGACTATGCGGTAAAAATTCACGAGACGTCTAACTTTCTGATGAAATTCGGTGTTCACATTAAGCCTGAAGTTAAATCACGTTCCATGCTCAGTGCCCAAGAGACCAATGGCAGTCTTTACGCGCCGGATTTGGAAGAAACCCAGTTCAATCGATTGGCCGGCACTCTAAGTCAGACGCACCATAACTTGTATCAAAAATTGGTCTCGATTGCCGAGGAGCGGGCTAAGCTTCAGGACGAAGTTTATCTGGCCATAGAAAAATTTGGCGAGCGTTCCGAACAGTTTGAAAAAGCCAAAGCCGCCACCACAAGGTCTCTGGAGGAATCTAATTTACAGAAATATTACTTTTCTAAGGCCTATGACGCGCTGGCCGATATTGCCAAAAAACTTAATTTAGACGTAGACCTAAAACCCCTCTGCGCATAAAGCCATAAGCAGTCGCCGAAATAACAGATACGGCGTATACTTTAAGTAGTGGCCGAGAGACGCAAAAAATTAGCGATTATCGATGGCAAATCGGTTTTTTACCGGGGCTATTATGCGTTGCCAAACTTATCTACCCGTGAGGGAATACCTACCGGCGGGGTCTACGGCTTTACGGCCATGGCCCTGGAACTTATCAAGAAATTGCAGCCGGACTATGTGGCCGTGGCCTGGGATAAGCCCAAGACTAACATCCGCGCCCGGCTAAAGATGTACCCGGAATATAAGGCCGGGCGCAAACCGGCGCCGCCGGATTTTTATGCCCAAATACCGCTGTTGCATGAACTATTAGAAGCCTTCGGCTGGCCGCTTTACGAGCTGGACGATTACGAGGCCGATGACATCATGGGAACCCTAGCCAAACAAGCTACCAAAAAAAATATCGAAACCATGCTGGTAACTTCGGACCTGGACGTGCTGCAGCTGGTCAACAGCCACACCCACGTCTACGCGCTCAAAAAAGGCTTCACCAACATCGAGCAATTCAATCCGGAAAGTTTCATCGCCAAGTACGGCATCCAGCCGGACCAATTCCTGGACTTAAAAGCTCTAAAAGGCGATAGCTCAGATAACATACCGGGCGTCCCGGGTATCGGTGAAAAAACCGCGACCGAGCTGCTAAAAAGCTACGGCAGCTTGGACGACATTTATAAGCATCTGCCGGAAATTAAAGATTCCGTGCGTAAAAAATTAGAAGACGGCCGTGACTTAGCCTACCTCAGCAAAAAACTGGCCTGCATCTGGGTGGACGCGCCTATGAAGCTTGATTTAACAGAGATGGATGGTACTAAGATTGATACCGAACGGCTGCGTGAGTTGCTGCAACAACTGGAGTTCCGCAGCCTGCTAAACACACTGCCCGCCAATATGCAGACCATTGTGCCGGCGGAAGACCGGATTGCCGGCTCTAAGCTTGAGCTGGGCAAAAATACCATAATCGACAGCGACAAAAACCTGCCCAAACTTGGTGATTCTGAGTACTTTTATATTCATACCCGGGCGGCCGGAAAGCACGGGCGTAAACCAGAAGTCATGATTATGAGCCTAGATGGCAAGGATACGTACACGCTGGATCTGCGAAAATTAGACCACGCGCTCATCGCCAAGAACTTCCGCGATGTGCGACCGCTGGTCGGCTATAACGTAAAATCTTCACTGGAAGTCCTGATGGCACTAGGCGTGAAAGAGCTACCGGAGGTGGGACATGACATTTTAGTCGCCGCCTACCTTCTAAACTCGCTATTGCGCTCGCAAAGTCTTACGGAGCTTGCCGCCAACGATTTGCGCTATGAAGGCTCGTCATTAGACGATTTAGACACCGACGAGTTAATCAGCCGGGCGCCGGAGTTAATGGCTGTTATTAAAGCCCTGCACGATTACCAGAAGAATGAACTGGTAGAATTCCCAACTATTGATAAGCTGGCCAAAACCGCCGAGTGGCCACTGACGGCGGTTTTGGCCGACATGGAATATACCGGTATCCAACTAGACCCTAGCTATCTTAAAAAGTTCAACCGTCAATTAGAGGGCGACATCAGCGACCTTGAACAAAAAATTTACGGCTACGCCGACCAGGAATTTAACATTAGCTCTCCCGGACAGCTGGCCGACATCCTCTTCACCAAGTTAAACCTGCCCACACAGTTTGTTAAGAAGGGTAAAACCGGCTATTCCACCGCTGCCACTGAACTCGCCAAACTGCGCGACTTTCACCCTATTATCAACCTAATCACCCAGTACCGCGAAGTCGTGAAGCTCAAAAATACTTACGTCGATACTCTGCCGGAGCAAGTGGACGAAAACAGCCGCTTGCACACCACCTTCAGCCTAACCGTGGCGCCGACCGGCCGCCTTAGCAGCTCTGACCCAAATCTACAAAATATCCCCGTTAAAACCGACCTAGGTAAAAATATCCGCACGGCCTTTGTGGCCGGCAAAGGCAATCTGTTTGTTAGCGCCGATTATAGCCAGTTCGAACTGCGCCTAGCCGCCGCCTTAAGCGGCGATCCGGGGATGATAGAAGCCTTCAACAAAGACGCCGACATCCACGCAGAGACGGCCGCCCAGCTTTATAGCATCACACCGGACAGCGTCACCAAAGCCCAGCGCTCATCCGTTAAAGCCGTCAATTTTGGCATCATGTACGGCCTGGGACCACATGCGCTTAGCGAACAAACCGGCATGAGCTTTGGTGAGGCCCGGGACTTTATTAACAAATACTTCGAAATTCGTCCTAAGCTCAAAGAATATATAGAATTGCAGCGCAAGCTTGCGCTAGAGCAGGGCTACGTAGAGACTCTGCTGGGCCGTCGACGCCCCACGCCGGATGTTAAATCATCTAACTTCCAAGTGCGCGAAGCCGCTTACCGCGCGGCCGTGAACATGCCGTTGCAGGGTAGCTCCGCGGACATTATGAAAATCGCCATGATTAACGTTTATTCCAAATTAGATGATAATTGCAAAATGCTGCTCCAGATCCACGACAGCATTTTGCTGGAAGTACCTAAAGCCAAAGCCGAAGCAGTCGGCAAAATGGTCAAGGAACAGATGGAAAACGCCTACACCAAGCTTCCCTTGAAGCTGAAAACCGATATCAGCACCGGCCAAAACTGGGGCGAGCTATAATTAGAAGAGAAGGAGGTTAGTATGGCAGTACCAAATTTAAAGATGAACACCGGGGCGGAAATTCCGCAGATTGGCTTTGGCCTGTGGCGTAACACCGACAAAAAAGAATGCGTTGACTCTGTAAAGCTGGCGCTCGATGCCGGCTTCACCCATTTTGACACCGCCCAAGTTTACGGCAACGAGCAATATCTGGGCGAAGCTCTTAAAGACGCTGGTGTCAAACGCGAAGGCTTGTTCATCACCACCAAAATCTGGAACGATAACTTTTGGGATTGCATATCCACCTTTGATGAATCTCTGGAAAAATTACAGATGGAATACGTCGATTTGCTGCTACTCCATTTTCCCGTAACCGAAACCCGGAATATGGGCTGGAAACAGCTGGAGCAAATTCACGCCAGCGGTAAAGCCAAAGCAATCGGCGTCAGCAACTACACAATCAGGCATCTGGAAGAGATGAAGAAGTGCAAGATCCAGCCAGCGGTTAACCAAGTAGAGCTGAGCGTGGTCATGCAGCAGCCAGAGTTGGTAAATTACTGCAAAGCCAACGATATTGTTGTTGAAGCCTACACACCTCTGGTGGAGGGCCATTTCTTCAAAGACCCGACCTTACTAGAAATTGCTAAGAAGCATGGTAAATCGGTACCGCAAATCATGCTGCGCTGGTGCATAGATTACGGCGTAGTTGCGCTGACCAAATCAGTCCACGCCGACCGCATCAAGGAAAATTTTGATATCTTTGACTTCAAACTGGACAAAGATGATATGGCCACACTAAAGAAGCTGGACCAAAATTACCGCGTTAACTGGGACCCGACCAACGTTCCATAATGGCTGACGTAGTTCTCCAAGTTGCCGCGAAGGCATTAATCGTTAACGACAAAGGCGAAGTTCTTATTCTGCGTGAGCCGGAGAAGGATAATTTGGGCTCCCAAGACGGCCTATATGGTCTTGTGGGTGGACGCATAGATAGTAATGAAAGCTATGACCAGGCCCTGCACCGCGAGGTATTCGAAGAAACCGGCCTGAAGGTCGAAATCCTGCGTCCTATCTACGTGGGCGAGTGGTATCCAGTAATTAACGGCAAAAAACACCACATTATAGCTGTGTTTAGTGTCTGCAGAGCCAAATCAACAGATGTGAAACTCAGCAAAGAACACGACGATTATAAATGGGTACAGCCGGAAGAAGCGGCTAAATTCGCTTTTATGCCGCCGGACGATAAAGTTGTCGCTCGTTACGCTGAGTGGCAAATCAAAAATTAGCTAAATCTAAGCACCCTTACTTGCATATTTATAACGATTATGGTATTATAATTCCTGTTAGAGAGTTTTTATGTATTTAGGACGCGTATTTTTGGTCTTTGCCGGCTTTTTAGCCTTAATTATCCTGGTGATTCTCCTGTTTGTTGGAGGCGGCAAAAAAAATACTCCAACCACCCCTGTTAAAACACTGACCAGCTACGCTAATACCGATGCTCAGGTTGTAATGACTATCGACGGAGCCATTAACGGCGATGACACCCACAGGGCAATTAAAGTTACAGTTGATAAAGACAGCCGTGAGTTGAACGTGATTCAGGGCTACAGCAGCACAGTTATTCAAAGCATCCCCAGCTATAACACCGAAGATGCCTATAATGTCTTTTTACACGCCATCAATCTGGCCGGTTTTAGCGAAACCCGTAAAAGTAAAACCGCCGGCGTAGACGAGACCGGGCAGTGCCCGCTTGGCCAGCGAATTAATTTCCGGCTAATCCAAAATGGCAGTACTTTATCCAATCTATGGACGACCACGTGTGGGACCAACACTGGTAATTTGGGCGGAAACTCCCAGTTATTGCAGGAATTATTCGAAGCCCAAATTACCAACTACCAGGCTCTGGTAGAAGACGTCAATCTAGACTAACTGCTACACTGCAAGGGTGATAAAAGCCGTCATCTTTGACTGTTTTGGCGTCCTAACTAAGGACTGGTGGAAAGATTTTTGTGATTCAGTTCCGCCAGGTCCTGGGCTAGAGAAGGCCAAAGAGCTAAACCACCAATATGATTCCGGGGCGATAAAACTGGAAGATTTTATGAAAGGCGTTGAGCTAGCCACCGGCCGGGCGCTTCAACCAGTGGAAGCCATTGTAACCTCCCCTCAAGCCACTAAAAATACCCGATTAATGGACTATATAAGAATTCTGGGTGAAGACTATAAAATCGGCATGCTCAGCAATATCGGAACGACCTGGATAACAGATAGTTTTTTGAATGATGAAGAGCAAAAACTGTTTGACGCGATGGTCTTTTCTTTTCAAGTGGCGCTCACCAAACCTAATCCTAAAATCTACCAAATAGCGGCCCAGAGGCTGCGCGTTCAGCCGAACGAATGCGTTTTTATCGACGACGTTGAACGCTATTGCGAAGGCGCCCGGGCGGTAGGTATGCAGGCTATTCATTATCGAGATTTTGAACAGATGAAAACCGAGCTCGATAAAATTCTATCTGCTGGCACGGATAACTAGTTTTTTGGTCAAGTGGCACTCTTCTATAAGGCGCTGGCGTTCCAGCTGAATAGTGGCGGCCAGCGCCGAGCCTTTGACGGTCACAATCAGCGCGTCGCGCTGAATCTTTACGTAACAATTACTGTTATAGCGCCGCCGGATGTATTCGCGGACATCTTTAAACTCATCTGGCGGAACAAAGCTTTTCTTACCTAAGATATCCTGCAAACTATCCATTTAAACTCTAGTATAGGCCACTTATGTACCGATTTGACTATTGAATAAGTAATGCCGTGAGCGTAACGTAAGCATTATCAACTAAAAACCAAGATGGCAACAAAAGAACAGCAAGCGCCACTTTCCTATCCACCAGAAGAGACCGCGTTAGGTGTACATCTTCACCTTGTGCCTACGCCGGAAGACGACGAATGGACAGCAGTCGCCAGGACAATGGCAATCGAGCCTTTAGCCAAGGAAGATGACGAAGGCCAGACGCACGTCATAAATAGGTTTGGCGAGGTAATCGGTGCCGCAGGGGTATTTACAAGGTCTGTTCCGCTTGGTTTAGACAACGAAGTTCACGCTGTAGAAATAGAAATCTTTGCGACTAACGAGGCTTATTACCACTCAGCGTACCTAGCTCTGCTGAACTCAGTTATCGAGGGGGATCCCAGGCTTACGGAGATAAACGGCGCTCCGGGCCCCGAGATGGCCGCTGTCGCAGCCGACATTAGGCACCATTTGCCGCTAGGTTGGCTCTGCGAATACAGCCTGGTTGGCGGGCCTAACAACGTTGAGGTTCGTACCCATAGTCCTGATAGCTTGGCGGCGCATATTTTAAACGGCGGCAAGGTCGAGCACTCTTTTAAAAAGCTGGCCTCAGCTGAAGAACTAACTACGACTTGACTGTATAATTTAAGGGTATGCCGGAGTTACCCGAGGTTGAGACAGTCCGAGCCGGCCTGGCCAAATTTTTGCCAGGTCTGGTAGTTAAGGACGTTTGGCACGATTGGGCCAAGAGTTTTCCCAACGCGCCGGCGGACGTCGCCCGTTTTTTGGTCGGGGCATCTGTTGCCCGAGTCCGCCGGCGCGCCAAAGTCCTAATAATTGAACTTTCATCTGATTACTCACTGGTAATTCATCTGAAAATGACCGGCCAGTTGGTGTTTGTGGGTAAGGAGCGCTTTGGCGCCGGCCACCCCAATGATTCGCTGATTAACAATTTGCCGGATAAATCCACTCGCGTGATTATCGATTTTACGGATGGCAACAAGCTTTATTTCAATGATCAGCGCAAGTTCGGCTGGATGCGCCTGTTGCCCTCTGTGGAAGTACCAGAAATCGACTTTCTAAAAACCGTCGGCCCGGAGCCGCTAGAGGACGACTTTACAGTAGACCGCTTTATAGGGCGTCTGCAGACCCGCAAAAACAGTCCAGTCAAAGCTGTACTGCTCGACCAGAAGGTCTTGGCCGGGGTAGGCAACATCTATGCCGACGAGTCCCTGTGGGGCGCCAAAATCCATCCCGCCACACTGGTAACGAAAGTCCCGCGCACCAAACTAATTGCCCTGCACAGTGCGCTTTTGGCGGTGTTAAAGCTAGGTATCGAAAAGGGCGGCTCAACGGATAGGAATTATGTTGATGCCGAAGGCAAAAAAGGTAGTTATATCCAATTTGCCAATGTTTTCCGCAAAGAGGGCCAACCGTGCCCGCGTTGCGGCGCCACAATTATTAAAATTAGAGTCGCCGGCCGCGGCACGCATATTTGCCCTAAAGAGCAAAGGACGCCCAAATGATAATAACTTTGGCTGGCGGTAATTCATTCGCTTTACGGCAACGATTAGACGAACTAACCACAAAATTTGTGGCGGAGCAGGGCGAGCTGGCATTGGAGCGTTTAGACGGCTCCGAAGCCGATTATCAGGCCATAATTGACGCCGCCCAAAGCCTGCCATTTTTAGCAGCCCGCAAAATGGTGGTAGTCCGTGAGCTATCGGCGAACAAAGATGCCGCTGAGCGAATTGAACAAATTATTAGTTCGACTGAAGACACGACAGATTTAATAATCTACGAACCGGTCTTGGACCGCCGAACACTCTATTTTAAGGTGTTAAAAAGTCAAACCCAGCTAGAGGAATATGCCGAATTAGATGCCCGCCAGCTAGCCGGTTGGCTAGTGAATGAGGCTAAAACACACGGCAGTCAGTTAGGTTTAGCAGACGCTAATTTTTTGGTTGAACGCATTGGGGCCAACCAACAAATGCTGTCTATGGAGCTGGAAAAATTGCTGGCTTACGAACCACAAATTACTCGACAAAATATAGAACTCCTTGTCGAACCCACACCACAAAGTAAGATATTTGACCTACTGGACGCGGCCTTTGCTGGCAACAAAAAACGGGCTTTAAAACTTTATGACGAACAGCGCGCCCAAAAAGTTGAACCGAAAACCATTTTGGCGATGCTTGGCTGGCAGCTAAACATATTAGCCCTGGCAAAATCGGGCCGCGGCCGGTTAGCGGGTGAAATCGCCAAAGACGCCGGCCTTAATCCGTATCCAGTCACTAAAGCTATGCACTTGGCTTCAAAAATGGATGAATCCAAGCTAAAAAGCTTGGTAGACGAGGCTTATAAGATGGACTGGCAGGGCAAAACCAGCGCCATAGACCTGGACGAGGCCCTCAAAACCTACATTTTGACCTTATAAATGAAGCTGGGCTCCGCCGCGGTGCGGCGGAGCCCATGGGCTTCAGTCGTGCTTGAAGGGCTTCGAGTTCGCGATCTTCGGAATCCGAAGAAGCGCGGTGAACGCGAAGGCGATCATCGAGAGGGCAAAGAGTCCGGTCCACCTGTCCGAGCTGACACCCGGACCGGTCGTGTGAGTGCGGTAGCCGGCGTAAGCCGTGAAAGCCGCCAGCGCTACGAACGCGCACACACGCATGAAACCGCCGGAACGGCTTCTTCTGGAGCGGGCACCCTCAGGATCTCTGTCGAGCCCATAGGGAATCTCCGGGCCGAAGCAGGAGTGTTGCGGTTCAAGCCGCTTGGGCTGAGGCATTTGATGATCCCATTCCTTTCTTGTCGAAGACTGAAGCAACTTCTCTAGTTTCTCTTTAGCGTTCGCGGAGCGAACATCCCCAAAACTCAGAGACGAACAGCATTGTACCACTTTATGCCTAAAAACACAAGAGGAATAGGTGGGTGATTACTTCTTAGCAGCGGGCTTTTTGGCCGGCGCTTTTTTGGCTACCGGTTTTGCGGCGGATTTGGTGGGCTTAGCGCCAGCGGCCTTGGCCAGTTTGGATAATTGGGACTTCTGCCTGGCGGCCTTATTACGGTGTAAGATATCCTTTTTAACCGCTACATCCAGGGCGCTGACTGCGGCCTTTTCGGCCTTGGCTACTTCTGCGGTCTTACCGCTTTCAACAGACTTAGAGAAGGCCTTTAGGGCATCACGCAGGGTGCGCTTGGTTTGAACATTGCGAGCATTGGCCTTGGCGGCCACTTTTACGCGCTTTTTGGCAGATTTAATAATTGGCATGAGCTGTAACTATACAGGCTCAACCCCTGTTTGTAAAGTGTTTAGGCAGATATTTTAGCTCCTATTCTTGAAAAGTGTAAAAACTCCTTGCCTAGCCTAAAAGCTTATGTTAGGCTAAGTCTCAGAAGTCACCTCACAAAAACTTCACCTCACAAAAAAACAAAAACATGGACCAGACGGCAGCAAAACAACAGATAGTTGAGCGCGTTAAACAGGCCAATAACATTCTGGTTACGGTTAACAATAACCCTTCATTAGACCAGTTGGCAGCCTGTATTGGTTTAACTTTGCTGCTGAACAGGATAGAGAAGCACGCCACGGCCATCTTCTCCGGCAAAGTGCCCTCTGTCCTGGCGTTCTTGCAGCCCGAGAAAACTATCGAGACCAACACCGATAGCCTGCAAGATTTTATTATCAGTTTGGATAAAAATAAGGCCGATAAGTTGCGCTACAAGGTCGAAAACGATGTGGTGCGCGTCTTTATAACACCGTACAAGACTTCCCTTAGTGAAAGTGATTTAGTGTTCAGCCACGGTGATTTTAACGTTGAAGTGGTGATTGCTCTGGGTATTAAGGAGCGAACGCAGATTGACCAGGCTATCGCCGCCCATGGCCGGATTTTGCACGACGCCACTGTGATTTCGGTGAATACCGGACCGGGTAAAGCGCCGCAACTGGGACAGATTAACTGGCAGGACCCGGCTGCCAGCAGTTTATCCGAGATGATTGTAAGTATTAGCGAAGCTTTTGGAACCGGTTTGCTGGACGGCCAGATGGCTACCTCGTTCCTGACGGGTCTGGTGGCTGAGACAAAGCGCTTTAGTAATGATCACACTTCGCCCAAAGTTATGACTATGGCCGCCCAGCTGATGGCCGCCGGCGCTAACCAACAGCTAATCGCCAGCAAGCTGGAACCGCCAGCCCCGCCGCCGGCCGCACCTATAAAGGGAGCGCCGGCTCCGCCGGCGCTCGAAGAAGTCGAGCCTTCTAAAACTAAGGCCAGAAGAGACGGCGCCCTAAACATCGGACATGGTAAAAAGGCTGACGATGGCGAGGTAGAAATCAACCCCAAAGAGATTGAGATCGATAAGCAGGGCAACCTGGTGGCCATGGACGAAACCATAAACAATACGCCAGTTCCGCCCCCGTCTGCACCTCCGCCTAAACCGGTTGACGCTACTACACCCGAAGTGCAGCAAACGCATGCCTTGATGGATCCCGGTCGGCCGCCGGCTATGAGCTCGGCTTTTACCGCCGACACCCAAAACGGGGGATTAGATCCGGAGGTTTCAATAGACCCGCTGGGCAGCAATGAGCAAAGTGACGCCATATATAAGCCTTCACAGATTATAAAACCCACCCACCCGTCAGATGGCTCAAGCCTAGACAGCGCCCGCAATGCCGTGGAAGGAGCTCTAGATAGCGCTCCTTTTGATCCGGCGGCCGCCGGTCCAGTAGAGGCACTAAATGCCCAACCGGTCGGGCCTGAGCTACACGGCTCAACCGCTGATTCGGATGACACGCCCAGTTTGGACTTGCCAGCCAACGGCAACGGTGAAATATCTGCCTCCACATCGGCTGGGCAGTCCGAAGATGACCCGGGTCCAGCTGCTCCGCCGCCCGTGCCGCCGCCACTGCCACTTAGCTCCAATCCCGGCGCTATGCTGCCCAGTAGCCCCAGTTATAAAAAATCATCTGATTCCTAAGTCCTATATACTCTGACCAATGGATGGCATTTTGCTGGTCGATAAACCGGCTGGGATTTCTAGTTTTGGCGTGGTAGCCCGCGTACGCGGGATTATTAAAGCTGAAACCGGACAAAAGATTAAGATTGGCCACACCGGCACACTGGATCCGGCAGCCACCGGCCTGATGATTTTGGTTTTGGGCAAATACACTAAGCGGGCAGCTGAATTCAGTAAATTGGATAAAATTTATGAAGCAGAGTTAACTCTCGGCAAGACCAGTACTACAGGCGACAGGGAAGGTGAAATCACCGAAAAATCAGATAAAAAGCCCGATTTAGATAAAATTGAGGCTGTTTTAAAGGATTTTATAGGGGATATTAGCCAAGTCCCGCCTATTTATAGCGCCATTAAAGTAGATGGCCGTCGAGCTTATGATATGGCCCGCAAAGGCCAAGAAGTAAAATTGGAACCGCGGCAAGTCAAAATCTACTCAATAACAGATATAAAGTACGCTTATTCTAAGCTGAGCTTCTCCGTGTCTGTTAGCAGCGGTACTTATATTAGGACTTTGGCTGAGGATATTGGCAAAGAGCTGGATACCGGCGCTTATCTATCAGCTCTGCGGCGCACCTCTGTTGGTAAATTCAAGACAAATCAAGCAATCTCCCTGGAGGGTATCAGTTTCACCAAGATCCAACAGGGGTTGTCAAATAGTCTCTAATCTGCTAGAATGTAGTCAAGAATGATAACTTCGGAGAAGAAGGCCAAGATTACTTCTGATTTGGCTGCGCACAAGACTGATACCGGCTCTAGCGCCGTGCAAGTCGGCATTATGACCGAGCGGATTGCTGAATTGACCGCGCATCTTAAGACCAACAAGCACGACTTTGCCGCCCGCCGGGCATTGCTACAGTTAGTTGGCAAGCGCAAGCGCCTGTTGCAGTACATTGCTTCAAAGGATGGCGAGGCCTATCTCTCCCTTATCAAGCGGCTTGGCATCCGCCGCTAAAGTGCCCAGACTCAGCTCAGCCATTGGCTGATAAGCTTGTGCACATTAAATACTAAAGACCGTTCATGGTCAGAGCTACAGATATATCAATAGCACAAGAAGATATATTTGCACCCTGACCCGTGAACCGGAAAGGAACTATTCACAGCTATGGCAGAAACCATAAACCCTTTTGGAAAGAAAATAATTAAAGTCAGCACCGAGTTTTGTGGCCGGGAGCTGAGCTTAGAAGTTGGCCGCGTTGGCTTTAGAAGCAGCGCCAGCGTGCTGGTGCGCTACGGCGACACCGTAGTGCTGGGCACCGCCATGGTCGGTTCGGACGTTGTGCAAGGGATGGATTATTTCCCGCTGAGCATTGATTACGAAGAGAAATTCTACGCCGCTGGTAAGATTAGCGGCAGCCGCTTTATCAAGCGCGAAGGCCGACCGTCGGATGACGCCGTGCTTATTGGCCGCTTGATTGACCGACCAATCCGGCCGCTGTGGCCCAAGGGCTACCGCCATGAAGTGCAAGGCGTAGCGACTATGCTGAGTATGGATCCGGACTTCCGGCCCGATGCCGTGGCGATGATTGCCATGAGCGCCGCCTTTATGTTGACCGGCGCACCATTTGACGGCCCAATTGCCAGTGCGCGCGTAGGCTTAGTCAACGGTAAGCCGCAGGCTTTTGCCAGCGCTGAGCAGCTAAAAAACGGCGGTTTAGATCTGGTGGTTGCCGGCACTAAAGACGGCGTAATGATGGTCGAAGCCGGCGCTGATGAAGTACCGGAAGAGACGATTATCGAGGCTATAGAATATGCTCAAAAGGCTATCCAGCCAGCCATCGAACTGCAAAATGAATTAGTCAAAAAGATTGGTGTAACACCTCAGGAATACACGCTTTTGAAGGCTGATAGCAACATTGAGCAGCGGGTTGAGACCTGGATTGCCGGCAAGCTGGGCGCTGGACTGCGCTTGCCCTACCCGGAGCGCAACGACATCGTCAATGACCTGCGCGAAGCTATGCACGCCCACTTCGCCGAAGAAATCGGCGAGGATTACTCGGCTGCTAAAAATGATTACGATGAAGTTTTCCAGATGGCGCTGCACAAAGACGTGCGTGAGGGTATCGTTAAGGATAGTATTCGCCCCGACGGCCGCAAATTAACTGAAATCCGACCGCTGTCATCCGAAGTCGGTCTTTTGCCCCGGGCTCACGGTTCGTCGATATTCACCCGCGGCATGACTCAGGCTTTGAATGTAGTCACCCTGGCGCCGCTTAGCTATGCCCAGATGGTCGACACCATGGAAGTCAGCGACGGCGAGCGCCGCTACATGCATCATTACAATGCACCGGGTTACACCGTTGGTGAAGTCCGTCGCTTAGGCAGCCCCGGCCGCCGCGAAATCGGCCACGGCTATCTGGCAGAACGCGCCCTCAGTGCTGTTTTGCCAGCCGAAGCCGACTTCCCTTACGCCATGCGCTCGGTTACCGAGATAATGAGTCAGAATGGCAGCACCAGCATGGCCGCGACCTGCTCTAGCTGTTTGGCGCTGATGGATGCCGGCGTGCCACTAAAAGCCCCTGTTTCTGGCATTGCTATGGGTCTGATGATGGAAGGTGATAAGCCTTACATCATGAGCGACATCGCTGACGCCGAAGATTTTGCCGGCGATATGGACTTTAAGGCCGCCGGTACAGCTAAGGGCGTAACCGCCCTGCAGATGGACATGAAGGTCCATGGCCTGCCTGTTGCAGTACTCAAGAAGGCCCTGGAACAAGGCAAAGATGGCCGCGCGGAAATCCTCAAGCATATGTTGACCACCTTGGGAGAATCACGCAAAGAGCTCAGCCCCTATGCGCCCCGCGTTGAAGCCATCATGATTAACCCTGACAAAATCCGCGAGGTTATTGGCAAAGGCGGCGAAACTATCAATAAAATCATTGCCGAGACCGGCGCCGAAATTGACATCAAAGACGATGGAACGGTAATGATTGCCAGCCCCGACCAAAAGAGCATTCAGGCCGCTATCCAGTACATCCGCAGCCTGACAGCTGAGCCGGAAGTCGGCAAGATTTACGAAGACGTACCGGTGGTCAGCGTTATGGACTTTGGGGCTTTCGTGCAAATCATGCCCGGCAAAGATGGCTTGGTCCATGTTTCGGAAATGAAAGAAGAGCGCGTGGAAAAACCATCCGATGTAGTTAAGGAAGGCGACAAAGTTACGGTAAAATTAGTAGCAATAGATGACCGCGGGCGGTTGCAGCTAAGTATGAAGGCTGCCGCCAGGGAACTTGAGAAGAAATAAGATGGGTAACAAACCAAAGCCAGACTGGGAAAGAAAGTTGATGAACAATCGCTGGATCTTCTTTGTGCTGGCTGTGGTTTTCCTAGCTATCGCCTACGGCTTTGCCAGTCTGGCTATTAATTACGGTAGTTATTGGCAATATGCCTTGGCAATCATATTCCTGATTTGGGCGGCCAAAGAGCTAAAACGCGGCGTGACCAATCTGATTCGTAAATAAGTTGATGAATGACAAATCGAAAAAAACCAAGGAGCTTGAAACTATCAAACAGGATATTTTAAAAGATAAGGTTTGCCCGGAGCTGGCAGTCGGCGCTAAGCAAATAGTTTTTGGCGACGGTAATCCGGATGCCGAAGTAGTTTTTATCGGTGAAGCTCCGGGCAAAAACGAGGACGAGCAGGGTCTACCGTTTGTGGGCGCTGCCGGTAAGTTTTTGGATGAAATGCTGGCGACCGTTAAAATGAAGAGGTCAGATATCTACATAACCAACATCGTCAAATACCGACCGCCAGAAAACCGCGATCCCTTACCGGATGAAAAGAGCGCGTTTTTGCCTTACCTGCGCCGTCAACTTGAAGTCATCAAGCCAAAATTGGTTGTCACCCTAGGCCGCCACAGCATGGAAGTGCTGTTGCCGCCCGGGTTGAGAATTAGCGACTGCCATGGGCAGCCGAAAAGATATCAAGGTCAGGTTTACCTGCCTCTGTTCCACCCCGCCGCCGCGCTTTATAACGGCGGCATGCGCCAAACGTTAATTGACGATTTTGCCCGCGTTCCGCGGATCTTGGCGCAAATTAATTAAAGAAATTCATTTTTATAAATTCTAAAAAGAAAGGAAAATTAATATGAATCCAAAAAATAACAAACCCAGCCATCCGGCAAAACCCGGCGGCAACCCTAAACAAGGGAACAATAACAGAGGTAAAATAACCTCTACCGGACGCAACGTTAGCCGCGGCGCGGCTATTCGCGCCCAAAAACAAGCGGTCCAAGACGCCACCCGCGTGGCCAACCAATACCTGTCCGCGCCGCTAGTCGACCAAAAGCCGCGCCGCGCTAACCAGATAGATGACAGCCCGCGCCTGAAGATTGTGGGTCTGGGCGGCATGGATAGCGGTGGATCCAAGAATATGATGGTCATTGAATATAAAAATGACGCCATCGTCATCGACTGCGGCAATGACCTAGGCGTCGATTTACCTGGCATCAACTATGGTATCGCCGATTCCACCTACCTGGACCAGATCAAAGGCAAAATCAAAGCCTTCGTGATTACCCACGGGCACCTGGACCACATCGGCGCCCTGCCACACATCCTACCCAAATATAACGTTCCGGTTTACGGCAGTAAGTTTACCATCGGCCGGGTAGAGGAAATCTTCCAAAACTTCGGCGTGCCAATGCCTGATGGCTTTGAGCTGAAAACCGTGGTCATGAACGAAACTACCCACGAACGTTTGAAAATCGGCGAGTTCTTCGTCGAGTTAGTTAGGGTAACCCACTCTATCCCGGGAAGTACCTCAATAGTCATCGATACGCCCGTGGGGCGGTTGGTCAATACCGGCGACTTCCGCTTTGACCCCAATCCGCTGGACCACGAAAAAACCGATATGGACCGCTTCATGGAGCTCGGCCGCGAAGGGGTTTTGCTGCTGATGAGCGAAAGCACCACCAGTGACCGCCCCGGGCGCACACCTTCCGAGTCGATAATCGAACAAAGTATCATCGACATTATGGAAGGCGCCGAAGGCCGGGTCTTCTTGGCAATGTTTTCAACCAATGTTAACCGGGTGCAGATGGTTGTTAACGCCGCCGTCAAACACGGCCGGAAGGTCGCAATGGACGGCCGCAGCCTAGTCAGCACACTGGAGATGGCGGTCCGCAATGGCTTTATGAAGATTCCCCAAGGAACTTTCGTGCCAATTGCCGCCGTAGCTACCATGAAGCCTGATGAGATAGTGGTGGTTTGTACAGGAGTCCAGGGAGAGCCTAATTCCGCCCTACAACGGATGAGCACCGGCGATCACAGACACGTAAAATTGGAAGCTCAGGATACTGTAATATTATCCGGCTCGCCAATTCCTTACACCGGCAATGACGCATTGATTAGGTCCATGGTAGACGAGTTCCTGAAAAAGGGCGTGCATGTATACCGGCACGAAAGCCACGACGTGGACCACGTTGGTCCATTGCACGTTTCCGGCCACGGCAGTCAGGACGAGTACCGCGAAATGATTGAGATGCTCAAGCCCAAGTTCTTCCTGCCTATCTACGGTGATTACACCGCTAAGAAATACCATATTGATGTGGCGGTTGAAGCCGGCATACCCCGAGCTAACACTGCAAACATCGGCAACGGCGACGTTGTGACCTTCACCAAAGACAAAATGGAGCTAGACGGTCAAGTACCGCACGGGACCATTCTGGTGGACCAAACCGGCGCGATTGTTTCGACTATCGTAGTTAAGGACCGGGTATTGATGGCCGAAGAAGGCTTAGTGGCAGTGGTCCTAACTATCGATAAAAAGAATGGTACTTTATTGACCAGTCCGGATATCATCAGCCGCGGCTTCATTTACATGAAGGACAACGAAGAGTTAATGAACGCTTTTCGCAATGAGCTGCGCCGGGCGGTAGTTCAGCGCTATAAGCGCGTCGACTTAGACCGCTTTAAGGCCGAGTTAAAGGATTACGTTACGCACTTTCTGTACGAACAGACCCAACGTAGCCCGATTGTCATTCCGGTGGTAAACGTTATTGGCGGCCGAATGGTAGAAAAACCGGCTAACGGCAGCGGCCAAAACGGCGAACCAGCCGCAGCGACTCAGAAATCGCCCGAAGAAATCGCCCTAGAGCAACAGCGCCGCTTCGCCCAAATGCGCCAGCGGCTGCTGAACCAAGACGCCCGCGTCGACTAGCGTTTGCTCTATTTTCTCGCCAGATATTCAGCTCACTCCACGCCAATTAGCGAGCCTTTGCGTGAATCTAACATTAGCATAAATAAAGCCTTTACTATTTAATAATTGCTATGAAGACCGAACTGCCCAACAATGGGCAGCTCAAAAAATACTGGCTGATTGGCTCAGCTATTACTGCCGTGGCAGCTTTTGCGATTGCCTTTGCGGTCGCATCCTACTCGATTAATAATCCCGCTGCCTGTGAAGGGCCCGGCATAGCTTGTGGTATAGGGGACGTTCTTAGCTCAATAATAGATGGATTCATAGCCTACATAGTTTCAGGAATATTCTTGATGCTATGGCTGGTAACCAGTAGAAGAGCTTTGGCA
>Ga0265337_1000045_pt1 | contig 54551 bp, 50 predicted proteins | sample 42122metaG_FD_192441 | JGI IMG/M metagenome (GOLD analysis project Ga0265337, IMG submission 192441) | Rhizosphere microbial communities from Carex aquatilis grown in University of Washington, Seatle, WA, United States - 4-21-22 metaG | ecosystem: Host-associated > Plants > Roots > Rhizosphere >... | reverse complement strand
CGACCATGAAAAAGATTCTCATCCTGACGGCCGGATTCGGTGACGGACACAACGCTGCCGCCCGCAGCCTCCGTGACGCCATCGAATTTCTGGATGAAAACTCGCGCGCGGAAGTCCTCGACCTCTTTGCCGACAGCTACGGCGCGTTCAACACCCTCGCGCGCAAGACCTACCTCGGCATGGTCCAATACGCGCCCAGCCTTTGGGGCGGCATTTATTCGATGCTGGAAAATCCTTTCGTCGAGAAACAACTCGGCAGCTTCACACGGCTACAGACGATGCTGGAAAAAATCCTAAATGAAACCCAGCCCGACTGCGTGGTTTCCACCTATCCGGTCTATGGCCACGTCATCAAAAAGATTTTCAGCGGCCACGAACGCCCGTTCAAGTTCATCACCATCGTCACGGATTCCATCACCATCAATTCCTCGTGGTTCCGCGCGCCGAGCGATTACTTCTGCGTGGCCAACGACGCCTCCGCCGACGTTTTGATCAAGGGCGGCGTCGCGGAGAAACATATCAAGGCCCTCGGCTTTCCCGTCAACTCCATTTTCGCCGACAATCCGGACGCACTGCCCCAACCCGTCGGCAACGAACCCCGCCGCGTCTTGTATATCATCAACACCGGTAAGAAAAAGGCCGGCAAGGCCATTGACCGCCTGCTCGATCTCGAAAACGTCCATCTCACCATCACCGTCGGGCGCGACCCCGAACTGCGCGCCAAACTCATCGAACGCACCCGCGACTTTGGCGACCGCGTGAAAGTCCTCGGCTGGACGAACCAGATGCCGGAACTCATGATGAGCCACCACCTCGTCATCAGCAAAGCCGGCGGCGCGACCGTTCAGGAAGCCATCGCCGCGCGCTGCCCGATGATTGTCAACCAGGTCATCCCCGGACAGGAGGAAGGCAACGCCGAACTCATCACCCGATTCAACCTCGGCGCCGTCGTCGAGAAGAACAAGGAAGTGGCCGAGGCCGTCGAACTCGCCTTTGAGAAGCGCGCGACGCTCTGGCACGAATGGCGCAGGAACCTCAAGAAAATCTCCCGGCCCGACGCCGCTCTGCGCATCGGCGAACTCATCCTTGAAGCCGCCGACCACGACCAGCCCGGACGCAAGGACATCAAACTCTTTGATACCGCGCCCGACCGCGTCATGCGCTCCCCTGCCATTGCCAACGGCGAAGGCCGTCCGCAGATGCTTCTTTGCGATTTCCACATTCACACCAACTATTCCGACGGCAAACTCTCTGTGCCGGAAGTCATTGACTTCTATGGCGAACGCGGATTCGACTGCATCTGCATCACCGACCATCTGGCCGATCCGAAACGGCTGCTCGGCAAGATTACCGAGCTGGCCAACTGCACCCTCCCCCAGGAACAGGTCGGCGAATACTTTGCAGTCATCGAACGCGAACGCCAGCGCGCGTGGCGCCGTTACAAGATGCTCGTGCTGACCGGCATCGAGTTCAACAAGGACGGCTACACGCGCAAAACCTCCGCCCACCTGCTCGGCATTGACCTGAAGGCGCCCATCTCCGCCGCGCTCGACATCCCCGACATCATTGAACTAATCCATCGCCAGGGTGGACTCGCCGTCGCCTCGCACCCGCACATCATGAAAAGCGAGTGGGGCAAGAACACCCTTTACCTCTGGGAAAATCAGGAGAAATTCGCGCCGCTGCTGGACGCGTGGGAAATCGCCAACCGCAACAACATCTTCAACGACATCGGCCTCAAACGCCTGCCCTTCATTGCCAACAGCGATTTCCACAAGCCCAGGCACATTTACTCGTGGAAGACGCTCATCCATGCCGCGAAAGACGCCGAAGCCATCAAGGACTGCATCCGCCGCAACGAACACGTGGCCATCACCCTTTACCGCGACTTTGCCGATGCCCACCAGAAAGGCCACGGCTTCGATTCGGCCGCCGGCAATCTGCCTTACTTCCAAAACCGATTGCCTCTGTGCGTGGTCAACCATTAACACCAATAAAATATGGTGGGGGTAGCGGGAGTTGAACCCAACAACATTTGCTTTTTAGCATGGGTGGATTTCTTTTTGGTCGCGCTCCGTCGCCGCGACTGGCGGCACCTGCGCTGTTGCGCTAAAGACTTTTGGGATCATAGATGCGCGGGCCGCGTGACCGTGGCTGGCCGATGGGCGGACGTGCTGGCAATTCCGCTTGGGCGGATGCCGGTTGTTCGGTCGTTGGCGTCTTGAGACGGCGCGGCTTCTTCGCCTTGCCTGCATCCAGCACCTCGCGGCAGTAGCGGGCGACGGTCTGGTGCGACACCTCGATGCCGGCGTTCTCGTGCAGCATGGCACGGATGGTTTCATACGAGGCTTTGCGTTCCCGCAAGGCCAAGATGGATTCTTTGACTTCGTTCAATGCGCGGTATTTTTCCGGCGCGGGCGGCGTGTAGTGATTGACGGCTTCGGTTAAGCGGGCCTTCGCCTCGGCGGATACGATGGTTGCATTCATAATGTTTGATTCAACTGTGCGGTTTGATTTTCATTTGACGTTTTCGTTGTTACGGCTGCCCCTTGCACGCGCAAGGAGAACAGCGTCCCATTTCCAATACGATTAACAGGTAACATTTCCTGCCATCCATTTTGCGCTACCGATGGCGCAGAATTGCAACCGACATGGTTTAGCGTTCCACCATGCTGACGATGAAGGCTCAATACAGTTTGCGAAATGCGGAGTCCTATTTTCGTGAACATTTGGGCGTTGGTGATTACTACATGAAGGGGCAGACGGTTTCGGGTCAATGGTTCGGTGATGGTTCAAAGGCGTTGGGATTGTCGGGCGTCACCACGGAAAAGGAGTTCTTGAACTTGTGCAACAACCTTCATCCACAGACAGAGGAACAGTTGACGCCACGAATGAATTCAAAACGTGTCCGGGTAGATAAAGATGGAAACATCCATGAATCGGCCAATCGTCGGGTGTTCTACGATTTCACATTGTCACCGCCCAAATCGGTTTCCATTGCGGCACTGGTTGGCAATGATCAGCGGATCATCGAGGCGCATGATGAGGCGGTTCAGGTGGCCATGCGTGAATTACAAATTTATGCTGCCACACGGGTTCGCAAACAGAATCAGTATGCGCATCGGGTGACGGGCAATGTCGTGGGCGCGGTGTTCCGGCATGACACCTCACGCGATTTAGACCCGCATCTGCACAGCCATTGCATCCTGTTCAATGCCACGCGCGATTCAGTTGAAGGCCGTTGGAAAGCACTGGAAGCCTGTGAAATGGTCACGGCACAGAAATTCGTCAGGAATGTCTATTATCACGAACTGGTCAGGTCGCTCCAACGATTTGGCTATGGTATTGAAAACAATCCGCGCGGTGATTTTGAGATTGTGGGGGTCAGCAAGGAATTGACTGACCGTTTTTCCAAGCGCCATCGTCAGATTGACGAAAAGACCAGGGAACTTTTGGAACGTGAACCGGACAAGGCGAATCAAAACATCAAGGTTATCCGGGCCAACATCGCGCACAAGGAACGGGCGCGGAAGATCAAGGATGTCGGCATCGTCAAACTGCAATCCATCTGGAACAAACAATTATCATGGCGGGAACAGTTTCAATTGCACCGGCTGGACAAGCATCGCTCACCAGAAATACCACAGAAGATGACAGCAGAACAGGCGGTCCGTTGGGCGGAGCAGCATCTGTTTGAACGTCGCTCGGTCGTCCACGAGCATGAGCTTTGGCGTCACGCCTTGGAACACACGCGCGGCCAGGCTGTGTCACTGCCAGAAATTAAAGCTGCTACCCGCCTGCGTGATTATATCCGTGGCGAACAATTTCAGGGGAAAATCACCACCCGCGAAGTCCTGCAACGTGAATTGAACATCGTCAGGCTGTCGCAACACCAGATGCAAAAATACGAACCGCTCGCGGCCAATTATCAAATGGCAAACCGTTCGCTGGATGCTGAACAGCGCAAGGCGGTCGAACACATTTTATCCTCGCGTGATTTCGTCACCCTGTTTCGTGGCGGTGCAGGGACGGGTAAAAGTTTTACGCTGCGGGAAGTCAAAGCCGGACTCAACCGAGCCGGTCATGTCGTGCAAGTCCTCGCCCCCCAGCGCCAGCAGGTCGCCGATCTGGAACGGGACGGCTTCACCGGCACACAAACGGTCAGCGCTTTGCTCAAGCAGAATTTTCTGACACGCGGGGCGGTTGTTATTGTGGACGAGGCCGGCCAAATCGGCGGGCAACAAATGCTGGAACTGCTCTCGCTCGTTCAGACGGTCAAGGGCCGGGTCATTCTCTCCGGTGACACGCATCAGCACGAAGCGGTCGAGGCATCCGATGCACTACGCGCGATTGAACAGTATTCGGGTCTTGGCTACGCGGAACTGACGAACATCCGCCGTCAAAATCCCGGCTCGGCAAAAACACGGGCTGAACGTCAATGGCTGGAACAATATCGGCTCGCCGTGAATGAAGCACAGCAGGGCAAACTCGGCGCATCCTTCGACCGGCTGGATAAACAAGGCGCGGTGGTCGCCTGCACACTGGCGGATCAACAGCAGAAATTGACCGAGCATTTTCTTGAACTTTTCAAGAATCAGCAATCCACCGTGGTCGTGTCACAAAGCTGGTCGGAGATTCACAAGGTCAATGAACAGGTCCGGCTCGGCCTGAAAACACGAAAGTTAATCGGCGAAGCTGAAACGGCGGTTACAGCTTTGGAGCGGCAGGATTTGACGGACGCGCAAAAACGCGACAAGCGGTTTTACCAGCCGGAATCCATTTTGGTGTTCAACCGTCCAACGGCCGGTTTCAAATCCGGCAGCGCAGGGAAACTGTGCGGCATCACCGACAAGCATCTGTTGATCGAGGCCGACCACCGTATCCGGCCTGTGCCGTTCAAGGAATTGGATAAAATCACCGTCTGCCAGCCAAAAGAACTTTCCTTGTCCGGCGGCGACCGCCTGCAACTCAAGGCCAATGCCCAAAGCCAGGATGGGCGTCGGCTCGCCAATGGTGAACTGGTGACGGTGAAGGAAATTCATCAGGACGGATGCATCGCCCTGAATGATGGACGGATGCTGCCGAAAAATTACCGGCAGTTCGTGCGCGGCTACGCGGTCACGTCCTACGCCGCCCAGGGCAAAACCGTGGATTACGTCCTGTTCTCGGATTCGGCAGTCAAAGCTGCGACGAATGAGCAGCAATGGTATGTCACGATTTCGCGCGGTCGCAAAGGCGTGAAGATTTTCACGGCGGACAAAATCCAGCTACGCCAGAATATCGCTCACTCCGGCCACCGAACTCTGGCGCTGGACATGGCCAACGAAAGCGCGGCACACAAGCTCGCCAAAATTTGGGGGCGTGATGTGGCCTACGTCCTCAATGTTCAACAGGCGCAACGCAAATTCACCGAACGGCGGGACGAGGCTATCCGGCAGGATGAAGCGGTAGGGCAATCGCAGGCCGCGAAGCCAGCCGAATCCATCAAACCAACCGATTCGGTCATGCAAGAGATTCCAAAACCACAAATCGTGCGGCGGCGAGTTGAAATTCCACAGCAACAATCCAACCAAAAAAGTAAAGGCATGAGAGTATGAGCACTGAAAATCCCTGTTTTAACCTCAAACGCGGCGTCAATGGTAGTCACGTCCCGGCGGACAATTTGCGGCTGGAACTGAATCCAAAGGGTTTTTACCTGCTGCCCTACCACCATTTGGAACTGGTCAAATTTGAAGCAGGCGAAGGTTTGGACACGCTCACGCTGTCATTCCTGAAACGCACGGTGCTGATCACGGGTAAAAACCTGCGCGAATTGGGACTGGCCCTGCAAGACCGCGCCGTAGAGTTCATCAGACCCATGCCGGTGTTTGATCGGTATTCGTCGCTGGCCAGAAATGAAGCTTCGGTCAAGGCAATCGAAATCGAAGACAACAAGGAGCAAGGTTAATCTGTTTTGGCGGTGGTCAAATTGTATATCGCTTTTGTATATGGGTTGCTATTTTTGTAGCCAATTGAGTGCAAACGCCGCCAAAGCTGAAATCAAAAAAGTCCTGTATTCACAAGCGAAAGCAAGGGGAAGCAAACCGAAACAATTCTCAATTTAGAATTACGAAACCGTTGCTCTACCACTGAGCTACATTGGCTTAACGCTCTGAAAAACAAGCGTTTTCATCTGCTTGTCAAAGAACAATGTCTTTCACAAATGATGCTTGGTTGTCAAAAACTTCAAGCTGCTTGTTTGCCGCAAAGCGGCAACAGACAAGTTGAAAATATCTGCTGAAACAAAAACTTGAAAGAAAAAATGCGCCTGGACTTAGGCACAGATGCGCCGCCGGTTCATGGTTTGCCCGTCGTGGATTTCTGGTGTTTTACGACCGCCGCCGCCATGGTGGTGACGCTTTGAAGAATCTGGCGCGCGGCTTCGGTATCGGCAATCTTGAGCCCATACGCCTTGTCGAGGGCCACGACCAGTTGCAGGGCGTCCACTGAATCCAGACCCACGCTGCCGGGGCCAAACAATGGCTGGTCGTCGTTGATTTCTTCCGCGCTGATTTGGAGCATGAGATTCTCGACCATCAGCCGCTTGATGTCTTGTTTGATCGTTGCTGTATTATCCATTACAAAAAACTTCCACGCTGGAAAAAATCCTGCGCGATAGCCGGCTTCAGCGCAAGCCAAGAAGCGCCTGGCGAGTGATGCCGCGGCTCAACACAGTGTCAGACGGCACGGTCGTCTTTCGGCTTTTCCACCAACGACGCGAGTCTTTTTCCGGCTCTTTCCATGTCCGTCAATTCTTGCGACTGCGTTGAGTTGGCCGCCGGCATCCCTCGCTCTGCCTGCGGATGGGAATGGTCCGAAATTTTCGACGCCTCGGGATACGCCCGTCGCATCAGCAGTCCGCCGCCCAGCAGCCACCAGGCAACGAGCAGGTTAAATGCGATGGGCAGAATCGCGTTTATGATGTCGCCTTTACCAGCGTTCCCGATGGCTTCCAAGTCCAGCACCGGCGACACGGCTCTTAAACCAAGATAGAGGAAAAAAAGGCCCAAGAGCCGGACCGCCAGGCCGAATATGTCTCTTGGTTTCATCGCGTGCATGAGTCTAAATAGCGCCGAGGGCTTGTTCAAGCGCTTTGCCTCTTTGTGAATTAACGGCTGAAATTGGAGCATGGGCGTGTTGAGTTGCGCAAACCATGATTTTCGGTTTAGACACGCCCGGCCAAATCAGTTAAAAGAAGTGTCCATGTTTTTTGGTCCGAGCTTTGGCAGGTTGGGTCGCCTGAATAGAAATGCAAGCTGGCCCGTCCTGTTCATTTTTTTGTCGCTTCAAACCTTCCCTTCAACGTGCGCCGCGCTCCCCGCGCGTCTGGTTCTGGCGCTGGATGGAATTGCTTATCGGGACATGCAAGCCCTGCAGACAGGCGTCACTTACACGAACATTTGGGGAAGCGTGCTTCATCGCGAGGCTTTTAGTTTCGAAGAGGGATATTTTCCGGTCAGCCGCATGGTTTCGACGTTTCCATCCACGAGTGATGTCGCGTGGACGGACGTTTTCGGCGATCGCCCGCTGCCCGGTTATCAGCGGACTTATTTCAGCGCGGCGGCGAATTCGGAGATTTCCATCAACGGCGTCACCACGTCCATGGAGCACGAAAGACAGATGGACTGTCAGGTGGAGAACGGTTTCATCCGTTCGATGGGTTACATTTATTCCGTCCACACGTTCGAATACGAGATGCACGGATTGTTCAAAAACTTTTGGAATGCCAGGAGCAACGACGGCAGCTACTACGCCTACTTCCGTGCGTCCGACGATGCCCAGCACCTGGATCGCGACATCTTTTCCATGTTGTGCATGCTGGACAAACAGCTTCAGGAACTGCGCGCCCGTTACAAGGCGCTCGAGGGGCGCGATCTGCAAATCGTGATTCTCTCGGATCACGGGCACAATCACGCCGGCCCCGGCACGCGCGTCGAGGTTGAAGCCTTTCTAAAAAAGGCCGGCTACCGGATTTCAGAATCCATTGTGAATCCAAAAGACGTTGTCCTGCCGACGGCCGGGATTGAAGACTGGGTTGAAATTCACAATTCACCCGCTGAAACCGAAAAGCTCGCACAACGGCTTACGCAGTTGAAAGGCGTGGATGTGTTGACGGCCAGGATTCCGGATCAAACCAATCGTTTCCTGGTCATGAACTCCGAAGGCCAACGGGCCGTCATTGAGTGGAAGCCCGCAAAGAATGCCTACCGCTATTCAACCGAAAACGGGGATCCGCTCAACTACCGTCCGGTGATTGAGTCGCTCGCCCGGGAAAAACTGCTCGACGCCGATGGCTTTGCCACCGCCGATGAGTGGATGGCAGCGACCATGACCAATCGCTATCCACTGGCGCTGGAACGGATTGTCCGCGGTCTGACGCAGGTCACCCTCAATCCCGCCACCATTCTCATCAGTCTGGACAATCAATATGTTCACTCCGGCTGGCTGGTTAAAAAAGGCAGCCGGCTGGTGACCTGCGGGAGCACGCATGGCGGACTGGACGACCTCAACTCGGATGGAATTTTGTTGAGCAATTTCAAACCCACCCGGGATACTTCGAGCGGCCGGGTGGCCGGGCAGTTCGGTGATTTTCCGGGGCTGCGCAATTATCGCGCGGACGAAAACGGAGCCGAATGGGTCACCAAAAAAGAACAATCCCTGACAAGAATTGCGCGCGTCCCGTTTGACCGGGATTACAAATTGCTGCCGGAAGGCGACGTTTTTCTGCGGATTTGGTCGCCGCAATTATCACATCTGGACGCCAAGGTTCCGGTCGAAGCGGCGATAAAAAAAATTCTGCGTTTCCCCAGCGCGCAATCCCAGCGCGGAGATCATGAACCGGTGGAGGCGCCCGGATTGCGTTTGACTTTCAACCTTCCGGTTTCATTTCCCGACCCATGTGCTTATGAACGAGTCTATGCGCTCCCGTCCGATCTGATTCTGGAACCGCAAACGGAGTATCAGCTTTCGGGATGGATTGGAGATCGGGGGAAAATCATCCGCCTCGTTGAATTCAACTTTTACACAAACAGCCGCGGCCGGCCAGCGGCGTATTAACAAAATGGGTTGATGGATTGGCGGATAATTGGATGGCAATTCTCATTCATCCATTTTCCGACGCAGACGTTCACGGTTCGGTGGCCGCAAAAACCTTTCCGTTTTGGGCGCAGATCATTTGTGCCACATAGCGGCCGGCAATCGCCGCCGACGGCAGTCCGCCGCCCGCGACCACCCAGTGGCCGGCCATGTAGAAATTTTTCAATCGCGGCAGCGTATAAGGAATGCGCCGTCCGAGAATGCGCGGCGTCGGCAGCCAGCCTTCGTAACTGCCCTGCCAGTTGCCGGTGTAGCGCACAAAGGTGGCGGGCGTGGCGATGTCGGAACGCTCGATGTGCTGCGCCAGGCCGGGAAATCTTTTGTCAAGGATGGCGATGATTTCCTGGATGATGCCTTTCTTTTCCGCCCGGTAGCGCTGGGGATCGTTTTTTTTCAGGCCGGTCCAGAACTCGTGGCGGGTTGGAAACCGGAGCGTCATGACGGTGGTGCCTTCCGGGCAGAGCCCCGACTCGGAACCGAACGTCTCGACCTCCAAATTGTTGTGCCGCGTCTGGTCGTCCACGCGGAGCGGCTGGAGCAGATGCAGGTTGAGCGTGTGCGGCGCATCGGAAAAAAGTTTCTTGATTCCCAGCGAGACCTGGATGATGGCCGGGAACGTTTTGCAATTCTCGTAGAGGTAGCGGATTTTTTTGTCCACGAACCGGCCGTCCAGCATTTTGAAAATCGTCGTGTGGCCGTCCGCGCAGGAAACGACGGTTGCCGCCGGGACGAACGTCCCGTCGGCGCATTGCACGCCGGTGGCGCGGTTGTTTTCAACTTTTATCGAAGTCACCCTGGCTTTATACCGCACGGTGCCGCCCAGGCGGGTGTAGCGGTCGGCGATGGCCATCGCAAAATCCCACGAGCCTCCGGCGACGAAGCCGGTGTTTTTTCGCGTCCGGAACGCCAGCAGCATCACCAGCACCAGCGCCGACATGTCTTCACTGCCGACGATGAGCTGCAATGCCTCGCGCAGGAATTTATTTTTGTAGCGGGCGACATAGGTGGTGATCGGGACATTTTTATAGCGGAAAATGGCTGGCACCATTGGCAGGTAACGAAGCCCCACCTTCATTTTCTCGAAAAGCGTCATCAATTCCACCGCGTTTTCCAGCGGCGGTTCCAGCGGCGCGCAACAGCGCGCGTCCCGCACCAGCTTGTCAATCAGTTTGCCGTCTTCGGGCGCGATGCGTTTGAACTCGCGCGCGAGTTTGTCCAGGTCAGCGGGCACGGAGAGGGTTTTGCCGTCGGCACCCTCGATCCGGAGAATTTCGTCGTGGACGAACACTTTTCGCCCGGCGATCGCGCCCAGTTCCGCCCAGACCTGGTGGAAGGCCGAGGGCGGATGCGCGCCCATCAACCAGCGCAGGCAGCCGTCAAAAACATACGGCCCGCGGTGCCACGCGGTGCATAATCCACCCGGCAGCAGGCTCGCCTCCAGAATCTCGGTCTGGATGCCGTTCATTTGAAGATAGCAGCCGCAGGAAAGACCGGCAATGCCGCCGCCGATGATGATGACTTTCCTGGGCGAGGGCACGGCGGCAGATTCGGGCATCGGAGGCGTGCCGCATGACTGTTCTTCGACTGGCATTGTGTCAGCAGCCATTGAAATTGCCTCTCATAAAATCCCGCCGTCAACTTTGAGAACCGAGCCGGTGACGTAACTGGCTTCGGCGCTTGCCAAAAACTGAACCGCCGCCGCCACTTCTTCGGGCCGGCCAAAACGGCGCATGGGAATTTTCATTTGCGCAGCTTTTCTTTCTTCTCCGGCCAGATTGGCCAGCGCTTCCGTTTCCACGAAGCCGGGACAGATGGCATTCACGGTGATGCCGATTCGCGCCACTTCCTTCGCCAGCGATTGAGTCAAGGCAACCACGCCCGCCTTGGCGGCGGCGTAGTTCGCTTGTCCAGGCGGAACCAGCAGCGCGCTTAGCGAAGATACATTTACAATTCGTCCGGCGCGCTGGCTGATCATCGTGGGCAACACAATCTGGCAACCGTGAAATACTCCGTCGAGGTTCGTCGCCAGAATTCGCCGCCAGGAATCCGGCGGCATCGTGGCCAGCAAGGAATCTTCGTGGCTGCCGGCATTGTTGACGAGCACGTCAATGCGTTGGTGGCGAGCCAAAATTTCTTTGACCGCCGACTGCCAGGATTCAGACGAGGTGACATCCAACGTTACGCAGAAACAGCGGTCGGAATTTTCCCGCTCGAGTTTGTCTGCGTGTTCGCGCCGGGAGCGGACGCCGAGCCAGACGATGTTGGCGGGTGATTCTTGAAGAAAACTGCGTGCAATAGCCTGCCCCAAACCGCCATTGGCACCGGTAATCAAAATGACTCGCAAGCTCATGGCCGGATGTTGCATCAGGGCCTGGCGCCGGACAAATGAGAAATGGCCGCAAACCGCGCGCCCATTGCCTGCTGGTTGGAGCCAACCAGACTTACGTTTGCCCCGGCGAATCGTCCGTTGGCCACCGCATCGCACGCCGCCACACATTGCCAGGCAGCAGCGGCCATCAATCCTTCGCCCAAAATGCGTTTCGGGCTGATGCGCGGCCCGGTCCAATCGCGCCACGCCGCAAATTCCGCTGCATCTGTTCGCCGGCTGTTTCCGATGCCATCGCAAAGGAGTTCCTTCGGAGAACTTTCCCCCAATTGCCCGCGCATGGCGGCGGCGGCCTGCATCCGGGTGCGGCGCGCGGAATAAGTTTGCGAGTCGGTGATGGCTGCCAGTTCGACGCCGGACGACAATTTCGCTTCACGGCACAAACACAAAGCGCCGGCTCCGGCGGTGACGATGGCGTGGCGATCCAGATGCCACAGCGCATCCGCCATGATCCAGTTGGTTTCTTCAGCGCCAATGACAAGGCACGCATCCACACGATTTTCTTCCAGCCACTGAACCCCGAGCGATACTCCCTGCAAATAGGCGGATGGATCGCCCACGAGAGAACAGGCGAGCACAACATTTTCAAGCAGCGCGGCGACATGGCTGGCCGGGGCGGCATAAACGGTTTCCGGAAACACGAGCGGACTGGCCGTCGCCGGGTTCTTCAGCGTTTCATCATAAAAACGGCAGGAGTATTGGACGCAGCCGGATTGCAGGCAGACGACAATGCCCAGCCGGCAGTTTTTCGCTTCCGGGTTGGTTCGCAGTCCGGCCACGGCTTCGAGCGCTGCGGCAGCGGCGTAATGTGTGATCGGACTGGTTCGGCGCAGACGTGGATGTGACAGAAATTCAGGCCGCAAAGACGGGTTCGGGACCAGGCGCGCTGGCAATGGTTTTTCCCAGCCGGGCCGGGCCATCTCTTGAACTGGAAGAGGCTCGCCTTTTTCCAGAGTGTCGCGCAAGGCGCCTACGTTCCAGCCGGCGGGCGATACCGCGCCCAGTCCCGCCACGAAAATCCGGCTCATGCCCACCTCCTTAAAATCAAGGTCGCATTGACGCCGCCGAAACCAAACGAATTGGACAGCGCAACATTCACGCGCGCGTCCTGCGGTTTGTTGACAATCGGAAATTTGCAGGCGGGATCGGGAGTTTCAAATTCAATCTCCGGCGGCAGCCACTGTTCGCGCAGGGTCATCAGGCAAACCACCGCCTCGACCGCACCCGCGCCTCCGAGAAGATGGCCGATGCTGGCTTTCGTGGAACTGACCGGCAAAGTGGCGGCGCGGGAGCCGGCCCATTCGCTGATGGCGAGCGCTTCCGAACGGTCGTTGAGCACCGTGCCCGTGCCGTGGGCGTTGATGTAATCAATTTCTTCGGGCGTGACACCGGCGCTCGCGCAAGCCTGCTTCATGACCATCAACGTGGTGCTGCCCTGCGGATGCGGTTGGGTGAGGTGGTGCTGGTCAATGGACGTGCCGTAACCGATGAGTTCGGCCAAGATGATCGCGCCGCGCCGTTGCGCACTCTCAAGAGTTTCAAGCGTGACGACGGCCGCGCCTTCGCCAAGCGCCAGCCCGTCGCGCCGCGCATCGAATGGGCGGCAGACCGTCGGTGAGAGCGCCTGCAAGGAATCGAAGCCGGAAAAAACCATTTCACCAAGCGCGTCGTAACCGCCGGCGACCACGCGTTCGGCCTGCCCGCAACGAATCAAATCCCACGCATGGCCGATGGCATTGCCGCCGGAGGCGCAGGCGTTCGAGATGATGGTGATTGGCCCGCTGAAACCGAGGGCGTCGAGAACCATTCGCGCCTGGACTTGCGGCTGATAATAAATGGCCCGGGTGGCTTGCTGGCGATGCCGTTGCGGTTGTCGCACGGCCTGCCGATAATATGCTTCGCCCAGCAACATGCCGCCCGCCGTCGAGCCCAGAACCAGCGGCAGATTTTCAGCACATTCCAGGCCGGCTTGCTGCCATGCTTCCAGCGCGGCCAGCACGAGCATTGCGCCCGCGCGGTCGAGCCGGGCAATTGAACGCGCGCCAAGTCGTGTCGGCGGAAGGATTGCCGGCAAATCCACCTCCGCCGCGGTTTTCACCCGTTGACGGCTGACATCAAATTGCGACACCGGACGGAAGGCCGCCTTTCCGGCGCGAAAGCCCTCCGCGTTTGGCTTCCAGCCGGTGCCCAGGCCGGTGATGATTCCAGCGCCGGTGACGACGACACGGACTGGCGTTCGGGGCGATGACGTTGTCGGAAAAAGCATGACAATTTAGCGGAGGCAACAATACAGCAATAAAATGCGCTCGAAAAGGAACAACACGCAACGCAAAAGCCACCGGTTTTTGCCTCGATTGACGGCGCGGTTGAGGTTAAACTGAATGCCTATGACATGCGCTGCGGTCATTCCTTGTCTCAACGAAGGCGCCGGCATCGCCGCGTTGGTTTCGGCACTGCGCCAACAGGTTTCCTTTGTGCTGGTCGTGGACGACGGTTCAACGGATGACACCGCAATCCTGGCCAAAGCCGCGGGTGCGGTGGTGGCCAGCCATGAGCGCAACCTCGGCAAGGGCGCGGCGCTCCGAGCCGGTTTGTCGCAACTTTTCAAGCAAGGCTTTGAATGGGCCGTGACGCTCGACGGCGACGGACAGCATGCGCCGGAAGATTTGCCCGCGCTGTTGCGGTGCGCCGGACAAACCGGCGCCCTGCTGGTGATTGGCAACCGCATGGACAACGCGCGCGCCATGCCGTGGCTGCGGCGGCAGGTGAACCGGTGGATGAGCCGCAAACTGTCGCGGCTGTCAGGCAGGCACCTGCCTGACACGCAATGCGGATTGCGGCTCATTCACCTGGAGACCTGGGCGGCCCTGCCTCTCAAGACGGAACGCTTCGAGGTTGAATCCGAAACGTTGATGGCTTTCCTCGCGGCAGGGCGGCGGGTGGAGTTTGTTCCGATCCGTGTCATGCGCAGCAGTCGAAGCAGTCACATTCATCCGGTGACCGACTCGTTACGCTGGTTGAGATGGTGGCGGAATTTCGGCCGGTTCTCGACATTGTGCAATCCGGCGAATTCAGCCGTCCAAGCATCCCTGCCGGCTGTTGCACAAACAGAAATTCTTCGCTAGGAAAGCCGGGCGGACATCCGCGCGGGCTCACTTGGCGGGATTCCAGACGTATTTTCCGCTGGCGTCAATGTAACCGGTCCGTCCGCCCGCTTTGACACGCGCCAGGCCGTTGGCAAAGGACGCGGCTTCGTCGAACTGCGGGTTGATCACAATCTTGCCGCTCGGATCCACGTATCCCCAGTGTCCCGACTGACGCACCGGCGCCAGCCCCTCTGAAAACGCGGCGGCTTCATCAAACTGCGGATTGATCACAAATTTTCCGGCGGGGTCAATGTAACCCCAGTGCTTCCCCTGCCGGGCCGGCGCCAGGCCTTTGATAAAATTCCCCACGTCATCAAACTGCGCATTGATGGTGATCTTTCCGGTCTTGTCAACGAACCCCCATTTGCCACCCGTCCTGACTCCCGCAAGCCCTTCAGAAAACGTCAGCGCCCGCTCAAACTGGGGGTTGATGACCGTTTTGCCGCCGGTGTCGGTGTAGCCAAAACGACCAGCCATTTTAACGACTGCGAGTCCCTCGGAAAACGCGGCGGCTTCGTCAAATTGCGGGTTGATGACCATTTTCCCGGTCTTGTCAATGAAGCCCCAACGGCCGCCCAGCTTGACGGCCGCGAGGCCCCCCGCAAACGTTCCCGCGTCGTCGAACTGCAAATTGACGACGTATTTGCCTTCCGAATTGATGTAGCCATAGCGACCGCCGCCACCGAAGGGATTGAAGGGGGTGGGACCGCCGCCGCCGAGCCTGACTGCCGCCAACCCGTCGCTGAAAACATCGGCTTTGTCAAACTGCGGATTGATCGCGACCTTCCCCGCAGCGTCCACGTAGCCCCACCGGCCCATACGCACTGGGGCCAGTCCTTCCGCAAAAACCTCCGCCCGGTCGAACTGCGGATTGATCACGGTTTCGCCGGACTTGTTGACATATCCCCAGCGGCCGTTGACGACAACGGGATAAAGGACGGATGCGGCCGTGCAAACGGAGATTGCACTCATTGTTGCCACGGTGAACAGCATGTAGAACCAGGATTTTTTCATAATATTTATTTCAGGAACTGTTTTTTTCATACCGCACGGGAATCAGCCACCATCCCGCATCAACCTCAATATATGCGTCAGAGTTTATTTTGCAACGATTGCGAGTCAAGAGCGATTCGAACGCCGCCCCCGCCGCTTCGGACTTGTCCCGGTTCGCCGCCGGCGGCACCGGCACCGATCAAGATCGGCAAATAGCGTGGAGCGCGAAACGGATTCAACCGGGCGTTCAGCCGCTGAACCAGCGCGCCTTATCCGCCGGATTTCAGGATTTTATATTGACTGGACGGACGAACCGGGCAAACAATCCGGCGTTCGTAACAAGGCACTGAAACCAATTTCGGCTTATTAAAACCGCAATCAAAACAGTTGGCATCATCGGCAGCGGGCCGTCCGGCGCGACGCTCGCTTCGCTAACGGATGCGCTCCACGTTTTCATCAACGGCAAAGTCGCCTGCATGGCGTCAGGCGCGACCACCGCCTCGCGGTTCGGGCACGGCATGTTGGAAATCATGTCCCATCCCGCCGGCTGGCTCACCAATCCGGCGACGCTGGCGATACGCTAAAATTATCCTTTCGGAAACTCCTCATTAACTGGCGCGTGTGCTTGTGGCGCGATATATTCCGCCCATGTTTATCATCGGAACCGGCACGGCCACGCCGCCGCACCGTTACACCCAGCAGGAATGTTGGACGGCGCTTAAAACATCCGCGCGGTTCCGGGAATTGAACGCCCGCTCGCAGGCCATTTTGAAAAAAGTTCTGACGGGTGAAAACGGCATCACCACGCGCCACCTTGCGCTCGACAAGCTGGATCACGCCTTCGACCTCACGCCGGATGTGCTGCACGCACGGTTCATTGAAAACGCGCCAGCCCTCGCAACATTGGCGGCGGAACGCGCGCTCGCCAGGTCCAAAACCAATCCTAGCGAGATTGACGCAATACTCATCAGCACCTGCACCGGCTACTTGTGTCCCGGCCTGACTAGTTACACCAGCGAGCGATTGGGTCTCCGACCGGACGTGCTGGCGCTCGATCTGGTGGGGCAAGGCTGTGGCGCGGCGCTTCCCAATTTGCAGACGGCCCAGGCGCTGGTGGCTTCCGGTAATTGCGGGCGCGTCCTGTCCATCTGCGTCGAAGTGTGCAGCGCCGCATTTTATCTGGATGACGACGCGGGCGTTTTGATCAGTGCCTGTCTGTTCGGCGACGGCGCGGGGGCGGCGGTGCTTTCGCCGACCGCGAATGGAGGGCGGCGCGTGAAATGGAAGAGCGGCGGCTCGCTCCTGAAACCGGCCGACCGCGACCTGTTGCGGTTCGAGCAGAAAAACGGGATGCTCCGCAACATTCTCACGCCGGACGTGCCGGTGCTGGCCGCGCAACATGTGGGAACCGTTTTTGACGAAACACTCGCCCGCGATAATGTGGCGCGGTCGCAGATCAGCGGCTGGATATTGCACCCGGGCGGACGCGATGTGCTGCTGGCCCTGCGCGAAAAACTTCAGTTGTCCAGCCACGACGTGCGCCGGAGCGAAGCCGTGCTGCGTGAACACGGAAACATGAGCAGCCCCTCCGTTTTATTTGTCCTACAGGCGGCGCTGGCGGACGGCGCGCCGGGCGGCCTCTGGTGGATGTCATCATTCGGCGCCGGCTTCAGTTGCCACGGCGCGCTGCTGGAGGTGGAATAACTCATGGAACGTATTGTCCTACCTGAACTGCTGGATGCCTTGCCGCCTCAGGATCAATCCGCCCTGCGTTCGCGCCGCGATCTCCGGCGGATCAACGCTTGGATGCGGCATCCGCGCATCATGGCCGACCTGCTGGAAAAATACTTGGTGAAGCAGGACGCCCATCAAATTGTCGAACTGGGCGCGGGCGACGGACATTTTCTGTTAAGCGTCGCCCGGCGTTTGCAGGGACAATGGCCGGGCGCGGAGGTGACCTTCGTGGACCGGCTGGACGCGCTTGATCCGCAAACGCGCGATCAATTCCAACGCCTTGGCTGGCGTGTCCACGCGGAAATCGCTGAAGCCTCCGAATGGCTGCGGCAGTCGCCGCCAAACCCAATGGGAACCATTGTCAGCAATTTGTTTCTCCACCAATTTCAAACGGAGCAGCTCGCGGAATTGCTCCGGCTGGCGGCACATTCGTCGCGCGTTGTCATCGCTCTCGAACCGCGCCGCTCGTGGCTGCCACGGCTTTGCGGACGCCTGCTGTGGGTGATTGGCTGCGGACCCGTCACATGCCACGATGGCCCCATCAGTATCCGGGCCGGATTTGCCGGCAGCGAACTTTCAGCGCTCTGGCCGGACAAAAAAAATTGGGAACTGGTCGAGCGCCCCGTCGATCCGTTCAGCCACCTGTTCATCGCGCGGCGAAGGGATTGAAAAATGTCGCCGGGCAAACCCATCACGATCATCGGCGGCGGGCTGGCTGGATTGACTCTGGGCATCGGCCTGCGGCAGCGCACAGTTCCCGTCACAATTTGGGAGGCGGGACGGTATCCACGCCACCGCGTTTGCGGTGAATTCATCAGCGGAAATGGACAGGCCGTCCTCGAACGGCTCGGATTGCTTGCGCGCTTTGAACAGGCCGGCGCCGTTCACGCCCGCACGGTGATGTTTGTTTGCGGACAATGCCGGTCACCGGTCCGCCATCTGGCCGCGCCCGCGCTTTGCCTGTCGCGCCATGCGATGGACACGCTGCTGGCCGGAACATTTCAACAGCTCGGCGGTGAATTGCTCGTGAACACGCGCTGGTCTTCAGGCGGGAGTCGTGAAGGCGTCGTCCATGCCGCCGGGCGGCGCACGCACTCTGCCGAAATAAATCCGCGCTGGTTTGGAGTGAAGGCGCACGTTTCGCGCTCCAGTCCGGTGAATCTCGAGGCGGATTTGGAAATGCATCTTTCGCCAAATGGCTACATCGGCGTCAACCGGATCAATGACGGCGAGGTCAACGTGTGCGGACTTTTTCGCGTGCGCCATGGCAATCGCCAGCCGGGGTCGAAACCCGATTGGCTGCGCGGTGAAACGGGTTCGCTGTTGCACGAACGACTGGGCGCGGCGAAATTTGAGCCGGATTCATTTTGCTCCGTCGCGGGACTGCAATTGAAACCACAATGCGCGGCGGCAAAAAACGAATGTTGCATCGGCGACACCTTGACGATGACGCCGCCGGTCACCGGCAACGGCATGTCCATGGCCTTCGAGTCGGCGGAGATGGCCGTCGAACCGCTGGCCGCTTACAGCGAACACCGGTTGACGTGGGCACAAGCCCAACAACAAATCGCCCGGCGTTGCGATGCGGCCTTTGCGCGTCGGCTGGCTTGGGCGCGGCTGTTGCAGTGGATGATGATTTCGCCCGTGCTGCAAGGCCGGCTGGGTTCGATGTTGTTGCGCTCCAACTGGCTTTGGCATTTGATGTTCGCGCAAACGCGGTAGTCTTCGAAATATTTTCTGCACCATCAAAGAGAAAACCTGCGGCTCAAATTGAAATCGGGCTTGCAACTGCAGCAAATGATGGCTTATTACAAGTAAAACAGATGCTTTACGAACGCTGGCAAAAGGTTGTCCAGGAACGACGAGATGAAATTGCCTTGCGCGATTTGGGTGACGGACGGTGCTGGACGTTTGCGCAGTTGAACGACGCAGCCGAAACGCCGGTGCCGGGAAATCCGGCGATGATCCATCCGCAGGGCAATTCCCCCGAATTTATTATCTCCGTTTTACGCGCGTGGCGCGTGCGCATCGTCGTCTGTCCGCTCGAAGCCCATCATCAACTGCTGGAGGTTTCTCCGCCGCGACTGCCCTGCTGCCATCTCAAGACCACCCCGGCCAGCACGGGTGTGCCGCGTGCCGTCGCCTTCACCCAGGAGCAACTTGCCGCCGATGCGGGGAACATCGTGACCACGATGGGGCTGCGTCCCGACTGGCCCAACCTCGGTGTGATTTCGCTGTCTTACTCCTACGGATTTTCGAGCCTCGTGCTGCCGCTGCTGCTGCACGGCATTCCGCTGTTTCTCGTGCCGTCGCCGTTGCCGGTGGCTTTGCGTTGCGCGGAGCATGCCCACTGGAATCTCACCGTCGCCGCAGTTCCGGCGCTGTGGCACGCGTGGCACAAAGCCGGCGCGATCCTGCGCAACGTGCGTCTAGCCATTTCAGCGGGCGCGCCGCTGCCGCTCACGCTGGAGCGTGCCGTCTTCGAGGAACACGGCGTGAAAATCCACAATTTTTACGGCTCCACCGAATGCGGCGGCATCGCTTATGACGCAACCTTGACGCCGCGCACGGATGAATCCTCCGTGGGCCGTCCGCTGAAAAATGTGAACGTCGAGATCAGCGGGGATGGCTCGCTCGTGGTGCGCAGCCGTGCGGTGGGCGAAACCTATTGGCCGACGCCGGAGCCGGCGCTGGGCGGCGGAATTTTTCAGACCTGCGACCTGGCCGAACTCAAGGATGGCGAGATTTGCCTGCGTGGCCGCACCGACGACCACATCAACGTCGCCGGGCGCAAAGTGTCGCCGACCATCATCGAGCAGGCGTTGCGCGAGCACGAGGCCGTCGCCGAATGCGTCGTCTTTGGCGTGCCCAGTGGAAACGTGGACCGGATGGATCTTATCGTGGCGTGCGTCGCGGCGGACCGGCCCAGCACCAAGGACGAACTGAAACAGTTCCTGCTTCAGAAACTTCCGGGCTGGCAGGTGCCGCGCGAGTGGTGGTTTGTGGAATCCATCGGCAGCAACGGCACCGGCAAGCCTTCCCGCGCAAAGTGGCGGCGCGACTTTCTCGAAAATCGCGCGAAACGGAGCATGGCGGTTTAGGGTGTTTAGGGAATGTCGTAATCCTAATCTTAATCAGCTTCAGCAAACGATTACGATTAAGAACAAGATTATGATTAACGGGGAAAGGCTCAACCGGAAAGGGCTGCCAGCTTGATCCGTAATTTTTGACACTGGCTGCCCGTCCTCACAGCAAAGACGACTGCCGACGTGGTCACACCCAACGCTCGCGCCGCAGCCGCTTTGGACGGGAAACGTCGTCCGTCAGATAGAACGACCGCCTTGCTCAAACGCTTTCGTGAGCCGTCCTGCTTGTCGTAAGTTTCAGAAGAAGGCCATTTGCTCCGACAAAAATTAAGAAGGCTCTCTCTGCTCTCACGAAAACACTTGGCTTGTGCTTGGGTAATCTGAGCAACACCAAATCCCATGCAGCTATTCCCCCGACCCTTCGCGACAGTCCGCACGCTGTTTGGATTGGCTTCGATGGCTTTCGCACAATCTTCAATCGTATCAAAGACACGAGCACTAGCGTAGCTGCCGTTTCCAGCTTTCGCACCCAATGGCAGCACGACGACTGGAACCGCGCGTTGTTGTATCAAACAAAGTCGGCATTTGTGACCGCGCAGAAAATCTGCGAGGCGTGGCTTGTATTCATGACCGCACACACACAATAACGACAGCCGCTTATTCGCACCGGAATAGTTCGTGGTCTTGAGCGTGTAGCCGGTTTCTCGAACTTGCTTCAAAACCCGCTCCCACATTTCTTCGGCTGTAGTGGCTAGGTTGTGTGCGTCGAGTTTCAGATGCACGCGGTCAAAATCGTCGGGTAGTTTGAAGTTTGCTTTCTGACATTCAGCACGGATGAACTCCTTCAGGTTGCCAGCAACGTGATTCCGCGCGGTTTCAAGGTTTCTTCAATTTGCTCCGCCGAGAGATATTTGCTTTCAGCCTGCCGCTTATTCCCGCACTTTGGGCAACCGTGACCGTGGTTGATGTGGCGCAACCGCGTTGTCCAAATGTGGTCACAAGAAAGACAACGACAGATGATTGGACACTCAATTCCTGAATAATTTTCGGAGACCAGTTCAATGTCACGACTCTTTAGTTTGGCGCGAACTTCCTCGATTGATAATCGCAGCACTGTTCGCAGGCGTTCCCGAAAACACCGGTCGCACCAAGTGCCACCTTCTGTCCGGTTGCCTTTCACGCTTGCGAAAGATGCTTTCCATTCTGGGTGATTTGGAACGGAGCATTTCCAAACGGCTTTGCTTTTGATGGTCGGAATGTCAGATGTCAAACATGAGCCTCCGCGTCCGGCTGCGATTCGGTCGGCTTCAGGCTTGTAGTTTGTTTGCTCTTTCGACTTCACTTCATTTTAGTGTGACAAGAAAATCCTTTTCGCGTTGGCGTCTTTGAGTTGAAAGAATTATTCCTCAAACAATGCCTGCGCGAATTGTATTGCATCGAAGGGCTGCAAATCGTCCGCGCGCCGATGCCAACCATGCCAGGCGAGGCGCATGAAATGGGCGTCAGTCATTTGTTTGCACTGTCCAAATAAATTCCAGTCTTTCAGCCGCCTCTGCAAACAACCGAGAAATTAACCAATGGTTGGGATATGATTTGAATGAATCAGCTCCTGCGCGCTTCAATGAATCTTTGTAGAATCGTTTGGGATAGCGTTCGTCAGCCCAACGATATTGGCTATTTGTCACCGGAAGGTAAAATTTATTTGAGATTCCACCCAATATTTTAAGGAAACGCAACAGTTCGGCATCTTTTGAATACACTTCAATTGCTTGCACACGTTGGATGAGTTTTAAAAGATCGTGTTCTTTGGAAAGACTCTTCAATTTCTCAAAATAAGAATTTCGCCTTTCTTCAGCAATGTATGTGTCTGACTGTATTTTCCTACACTCATCGTGTTGATAAAGCCACATCCCCTTCAAAAAAATTTCTGCCCCCATCTGAAAAACTGGATATGGAAGATACGCACGAAAGTCTGCACCTTGCACACCATCGGATAATTGGATTGTTCCAAATCCTTTGCGACTACCAATCAAATCCAAGCCGTGTTGTATCCAACGATCCGGCTGTAGTTCCACACCCGCTATGTATCCACCTTTCAACTTACGTCCGAAATCTGAAGACGGTGAAGCAAATTGATTACACCATGCTTGGTATTGCTTCTCGCGTTTCATTTGCTCCTGACGCTTCAATATTTCCATCACGTCACCAAGAGCGTTATCTAAGTTTTCATCTGCGTTAAATTTGCGTTTCATCCGTGGCTAATATTAATTGAACTTTATTCCTCAAACAACGCCTGTGCGAATTGTTTCGCGTCGAAGGGCTGCAAGTCGTCCGGCTGCTCGCCGAGGCCGATAAATTTGATGGGCAGGCCGAGTTCCTTCTGGATTGCCACCACCATGCCGCCTTTGCTCGTGCCGTCGAGCTTCGTCACGATGAGGCCGGTGAGCGGCACGGCCTTGTTGAATTCGCGCGCCTGGTTCAGTGCGTTCATGCCGGTCGTCGCGTCCAACACCAGCAGCACTTCGTGCGGCGCGCCCGCGAGCTGCTTGCCGATGACGCGATGCAGCTTCTGCAACTCCTGCATCAAATTGTGCTTGGTGTGCAATCGTCCCGCCGTGTCAATGAACAGGTAATCGGCCTTCCGCGCCTGCGCGGCGGTGACGGCGTCGTGTGCCACGGAAGCCGCGTCCGCGCCGTAGTTGCCGGCGATGACTTCGATTTTCAATCGCGTTCCCCAAAGTTTTAATTGTTCAATCGCCGCCGCGCGAAACGTGTCGCACGCGGCGAGCAGCGCGGTCTTTTTCTGCGACTGAATCAGGTGCGCGAGTTTGGCGGCGGTGGTGGTTTTGCCGGTGCCGTTGACGCCAACAATGGAAACGACGGTCGGTCCGTGTGCGGCTTTGAGCAAATCAGGTTTGTTCGACGAGAGATTCCTTTCGACTTCAGAGCGCGCGATTGCGAAAACGTCGTGGCCGGTTGTTCCCTGCGATTCGTAGGCCTGTTTGACGGCGGCGATGATTTGTTGCGTCACGGCCAGGCCGAGGTCGGCGGCGATGAGGGCAGCCTCCAATTCTTCGAGCGTGGCGGAGTCCAGTTTTGGCGAACGCGAGACGATGCGCTTGATTTCGTGCGCCAGCTTGCCGTGGGTTTTGGCCAGGCCGGCCTTGAATTTTTGAAAAAGGCCCATGAAATTTTAACCACGGATAGACACGGATGGACAGGGATAAAAAAATAAATCCGCGAATTTCGCGAATTGACACGAATTGTTTCCGGCCAATTTTAATTTGCGAAAATTAGCGCAATTCGCGGATATAAATTGGTGTTTATTCGCGTGCATTCATGGCGGCTGGTTTTCGTTCGGCAACTTTGGCTTTGAGTTTCTCAACGTGCTCGTAAGGCAGTTTGATGCCGCCAATGAGCGGCTTGCCTTTGCTGAAGCCGTGACAGTCGGAGCCGCCGGTGACGAGCAGATGGTATTTCTCCGCGATTACCAGATAGCGCTCTGAGGCCGCGGTCGAATGCTTCGTGTGAAAACATTCGATGCCGTCCAGGCCGGCGTCCACCAGCGCGGGGATGATCTCGTCGGTGCGGTTCAAGCCGGGATGCGCCATGACCGCGAGTCCGCCTGCTTGATGAACCAAGTCAATGCCTTCCAGCGCGGACACTTTGGCCTTGGGCACCCATGCGGGGCGGTTCTTTTTCAGGAAACGCTCGAAGGCCTCATCCAGATTTGAAACCAACCCGGCCTTCACCAGCGCGCGCGCGACGTGCGGACGGCCTGGAGATTTGCAGTTGGCCAGCGCAAAAACGGATTCGACCTCGAGCGGCACGTTCACTTCGTTCAGCAGCGCCACCATTTCGTGGATGCGCTGCTGGCGGACAACCTGGAACCGGGCGATTTCAGTCAGCAGCGTTTTGTTTTGCGTGTCCAGAAAATAACCGAGGATGTGAAGCTCCGTGTGCTCGTATTCGGCGGTGAGTTCCGCGCCGGGGATGAATTCGATGCCTGCCGCCGCGCACGCCGCCGCCATTCGCGCGCAGCCCTCAACCGTGTCGTGGTCGGTCAGCGCCAGCGCGGCAAAGCCGAGCCGAGCGCCATGCCCGGCCAGTTCCTCCGGCGTGAACGTGCCGTCGGAAAACTGCGTGTGCAGATGGAGGTCGGCAAATTTCATTTGACGATTCGCGCGGGACGCAAAAGTTCACCCCGGATTTTGTCCAAAATTCCGTTCACAAACTTGCCGCTGTCCTGCGTCGAAAATTTTTTGGCGATGTCCACCGCCTCGTTGATGCTGACGACTGGCGGAATGTCCTCGCGGTGGAGCATTTCATAAATCGCCAGCCGCATGATGTTGCGGTCCACGGCGGCGATGCGGTGAAAATCCCAGTTCTTCGCGTGTTTCTTGATGTGTTCGTCAATCGCGTCGCGGTTCTGGAGCACGCCGCGGATGAGCGGTTCGGCGAACAGCCGTGTCTCGGCCTCCTCGGTGGTGGGCGGCGGCAATTGAACCGGCTGGCCCCAATTGGCCGGGCCTTTTTCCTCGGCGATGGCCGCCGCGCGTTGCGAGTCCCAGAATTCATTCAACGCCCGCTCCAAATCCTCCGGCGGATTCAAATCGTGCTGAAACAGAAATTGCACCGCGTGCTCGCGGGCTTCGCGTCGTTTGCCCATAAATCAACTCAATCATGCCGGAGAACCGGGTGGCGGGAAATGAAAAATTGCCGGTGAATTTTGGAAAAGACCGTCGCGAGTTGACTCATATTAATTGTTACCGGGGCTGGGAGGTGGACGAGGCGTCCGCCGATACGTTGACTCACATTCGTGGTTACCCAAACAACGAACATGAGTCTGTCTGCCAAACGCGAGTCCCTGACCCGCATCCACGGCCGCTATCAGCGTGCCGGTCGTCCGCACAAGACGCGCATCCTCGATGAGTTTTGCGCCATGTGCGGTTATCATCGCAAAGCCGCGCTGCGGCTCTTGAATCGGCCACTGCCCACGACCCCGCCCAAGCACAGCGGGCCCAAAATCATCTACGATCCGGTTGCGGTGCTGCCGGTGCTCAAGCGCGTCTGGCTGGCCAGCGACCAGTTGTGCAGCAAACTCCTCAAGGCGGCGCTGCCCGAATGGCTGGAACATCACGAGCGGCGCTCCGCGCCGCTGCCCGAAGCTTTCAGGAAAAAACTTTTAGGGATCAGTCCCGCGCAGATGGACCGTCTGCTCCGTCCGGCGCGCGTCCAGCATCCCAAGAAGGGACTTTCGACCACGCGGCCCGGCACGTTGCTGCGTCACGCCGTGCCCACGCGCCACGGTCCGCCCGACACGAGCCGGCCGGGTTCAGTGGAAGCCGACACCGTCGCCCATTGCGACGACTCCACCGAGGGCGACTACGTCAATTCGCTAACATTCACCGAACTGTTCAGCGGTTGGACCGAGAACCGCGCCATCTGGAACAAGAGCGCAGAGGCCGTGCTCGCGCAGTTGAGGGAACTGGAACAAGTCGTGCCTTATACGATGGAGGACTTCCACACCGACAATGGCGGGGAGTTTCTCAACTGGGCGCTGCACCGGCACCTGACGGGACGGGCGGTGAATCTGCCCTGGACGCGCAGCCGGGCCTATCGCAAGAACGACAACGCGCACTGCGAACAGAAGAACTGGACGCACGTGCGGCAACTCTTTGGCCACGACCGTTTCGGGCATCCCGAACTGGTGCCGTTGATGAACGACCTGTATGCCCAGGAATGGAGTCAGTTTACCAACCACTTCAAGCCGACCTTCAAGCTCTTGAAGCGGGAGAAGAAGGATGGGAAGACCAAACGCATCTATGAGCCAACGCCGCAGACACCGTATCAACGCCTGCTGGCCAGCACGGACATCCCCGCAGCGACGAAGACCAAACTGCGGTTGGAACACGCGGGATTGGATCCCTTCGCGTTGAAGAAAAACATTGAGCTCAAACTGAAGAAATTCTTTACTGCCCTGGGTAACTTGGATCGTGAGGCAACGAAGCCCTGATGGCTCCAGCCGCCGGTAACATTTAGCCGTGAGTCAACACGATCGAGCCGGGCGGCGGACTTTTATCTTGCGTCCTCATGCAGCCTGCGAAATAATTTTCGCGTGAAAAATAAAATTCTCCTAATTGTTGCGGCCATCGGTTTGCTGTTCACCAACGGCTGTATCTCAATCGGCTGATCATCAGCCGCCGACGCGCAATTTCACGCCGGCTTGCCGCGAGCATGAAAAAACTGCGGGTGAACAAATTGCTGCACACGCGCTACCGCGTGAATGACCTAGAACGCACGGTGAAATTTTACCGCGACGTCCTCGGTCTTGAGGAAATCAAGCGGCACAAATCGCCGCGCGGTTCGGAACTCGTCTTTCTCAAGGCGCCCGACAGCGAGGAACAGATCGAAATCACATTTTTCCCCGGCAGCGGTTCGGTGCAGGTGCAACCTGACCTGACGCATCTCGCGTTCGAGGTGGATAGTCTCGAAGAATTCGGCGGGCACCTTGCCAGGCATGGACTCAAATTTTCCGACGGCCCGACGACAAGTTCCAGCGGGACGACGTTCGCCTTCATTGACGCGCCCGAAGGCTACGAGATTGAACTGATCCAAAAGGGCGGCAGCTACTAAAAATCCGCAACCCGAAATTCATAATTTAACATTCCCATGAGCGTTTTAATTGTCGGTTCCACCGCGCTGGATTCCATCAAAACTCCGAAGTCCGAAAACCCGCGATTGCTCGGCGGCTCGGCCAGCCATGCCGCCGTCGCCGCGAGTTTTTTTTCGCCGGTGAAATTGATTGGCGTCGTCGGCGAGGATTTTCCGAAGAAATACATTGAGCTTTACCGCCGGCACAAAATTGATTTGAGCGGCCTCCAGATTCTGCCCGGCAAAACGTTTCACTGGTCAGGCGAATATGAGGCGAACATGAACAACCGCCGCACGCTGCTGACCGAGCTCGGCGTGTTCGAGACGTTCACGCCCACGCTGCCGAAGGCGCATCAGGACACGCAATTCGTCCTGCTCGCCAACATCGCGCCCACGCTCCAGCATCACGTTTTGGATCAGATGCGCAAACCGAAATTCGTCGTGGCCGACACCATGGATTTGTGGCTGAACATCGCGCTTGCTGATTTGCTGAAGCTGCTCCCACGCATTGACGGCTTTGTGCTCAACGACAGCGAGGCCGCGCAGCTCACGAAGGAGGACAATATTTTCGTCGCGCTGAAGAAAATCCACAAGCTCGGGCCGAAATACGTCATCATCAAAAAAGGTTCGCACGGCTCCATTCTGTCCGGGCCGAAGGGCATTTTCATCTGCCCGGCGTATCCGTTGCACACCGTGGAGGACCCGACCGGCGCGGGCGATTCGTTCGTTGGCGGCATGATGGGTTATCTCGCCGCGGCCAAGGGCGCGATTGACGCGAACATCCGGCGCGCGATGGTTTATGGCAGCGTCACCGCGTCGTTCTGCTGCGAAGGCTTTGGTCTGACGCGGACGACAAAGGTCAAACGGCGCGACATTGACCGCCGCGTGAAGGAACTGGAAAGGCTGACGAAGTTCTAATTTGGTAGGGACGCCGCGCTGCGGCGTCCGGTCGGCGCAGCGCGCCGACCCTACCCAACAAATTTTGGCTCGAACACCGGGCCGAGACCGTGCTTGCGGAGCAGTTCGCAGAATTTAGCGATGCCGCGCTTCTCGTCCGAGCCGAGATGGAAATGGACCTGCCAGCCAAGATAATCCTTTCGGAAATCGAGGTCATAGGCCGGATGGTTGCGGATGATGACTTCGAGCGTCTCCATCCCGAAATGCTTCGTCTCGCGCAGCAACCGCCGCAGCGCCTTGTTCTCCACCCCACGCCGCAACGCCCACACGGCATAGACAAACGGCAGGTTCATCGCCTCAAACCACGCCGCGCCCAGATCAAAAATCTCGTGTTGATGGGGCGCGCGCTGGAAATCAATCGCCCGGTCGCCGATGAGCAGCACAAAATCCTTTTCCGCGGCGGCCTTGTAATTTTCCAACGGCTTGAATTCCGGCTTCAACCCGCGCTCGGCCAGCAGCACCTTCAGCAGGTTCACGCTGGTGAGCGACGCCGTGTCGCAAAAAACCTCCTTCACCTCCACGAGCGGCTTCTTGTGCGCGAGCAGGACGCTGTAAACCTCGCCGAGCGACGCGATGGCCACGCCGTCGAGGATGTCATAACGGTCGGTGAGCAGCGGTTCGGTGATGCTGACGAGCGCGGCATCCAGTTCATCGCGGCGGAGCAACTCGGCAAGCCGCGCGGGCGTGGCGAAGACAATCTGGTCCTCGATGCCGCGCGTGAGGGGCACGGCGTTGAGATATTCCACCGAGCCGACGCGGAACGGCGCGAGCGAATCTTCGAGTCCGGCCTCGCGTTCGCGGTTGGCATTGACCCGTTCGCGCTCCAGATGCCGCGCGATTTCCTCCGGCGATTCCGGCGGGGCCATGCGAAGTTTCGGGATGTCGTCAGGCGAACTCATGCCAGAACCAATTTGCGCCGCCGGTGTCCGCCGCGCGAGTTTTTTATCGGCGCCGAGGACGGCGGCAAACCCCGCCCGCCCGGAGTTCGGATGAAAGCTGGACAATTCAGCGCCGCCAAAATAATTTCATGCCGTGATCCAGCCCGGCGGAAATAATGACAGTTGTGCCCCGCCAGGCCAATGGCGGCGGGCTGCCGACATGAATCGCGACACTCAAAGAAAGGCAACCTCATGAAACAGAAACTCGCCTGTATTTTAGCCGGCTGGCTTGTGGTCGGTGTTTTCACTGCGTATGGCCAAAACCCGGCGCAAGCCGCGCTGACGCCGGAACAACAAGCCGCCAAATTGAAGGACAAATGGACCAAGGCGCTCACCGAGGCCGTCCAGGAATTCCAAAACAACAACGACATGGAATCCGCCAACTTCGTGTCCGGCATCCTCGCTTCGCTGGACCAGCCCGGCGGCATGGCGCCCGCCGCGCTCACGGCCGATGGCCAGCGCATGAAAGACCGCGTGCGCCATCTCGTCCGGCGCGGCGCGCTGGAAAGCGCGGCCATCCTGAATTGGGAACAATGGCGCGTCTTGAACGTGCCCGGTCCCGGCGTAAGCGGCCCGGCCAATCCCAACCACAAGACCGGCGGCACGCCCGGCCCCGGCGGCCTCGTGCTCTATCTGCCCTTTGACAAGCCGGACGACGGCGGCATCGTTCACGACGAAAGCGGCGCGGGCAACGACGGCCGCGTCTTTGGCGCGCAATGGGTCGCCGACGGAAAATTCGGCGGCGCGTATCAATTCCATATCACCAATCTCACCGACCGGATTGTCATCCCCAACAGCGACACGCTGAACCCGGATTACATCACCATCTCGGCCTGGATCAAGACGGTGGACCGCGACGGCTTTTTCAACCGGATTGTGGACAAGGATTTTCGCAACGCCTATTGCCTCCGCCTCGGTGGCGATTACAACGGCAAGGCAGGACGAGGCAAACTCGGGCTCGAATCCAGCCGCGGCGGCATCTCCTCCGACCGTGTGCTGGATGACAACCAGTGGCACTTCGTCGCCACTGCTTACGATGGCAAGACCGTGCGCTGCTACGTGGACGGCGAGGAAAAGAGCCATCCGGTGAGGAATTCCGACCCGCTCAAAAAGAGCACGTGGGACCTGTGCATTGGCAACAGCGTGGTGGATTACAGCACGGGTGAGTTCCTCGCCTTCGACGGATTGATTGACGAGGTGCGGATTTATAACCGCGCCTTGTCCGAAGCTGAAATCAAGGCGCTGGCCACCGCCACCCACGCCGGTGCCGATATCCTGCCTCCGCCCACCGGCGCCGACGGCAAACCCGACGCTGCCACGCGCTTGAAACAAGTCAAGGCGCTCCACGACCAGGGGCTTATCAACAAGGACGACTACGACAAGAAGGTGAAGGAAATCATGGACTCGCTGTGAGCGGCACGGCGATGTGGATTGCCGCCCGCAAAATGGAAAGCGGCGGAGGGCCGCCGCAGACCAAGATGCGGGGCGTTTGCTGGCGGCGTGCGAATTGCGCGAAGCGTCGTGGAGTGCGCCAGCCCTCTGGCGCTTTCGGGCGGCGGCAAAACATTTCGCTCCCGCTTGCCACGCCGAAGCCGGACGAAGGCGGGACGGAGCTGGAAAATCTTTTCGATGGGTTTCTACAAAGATGTCGCGCCGATGGCGATGGCGATAAATAGCCGAGCTTAAGGCTGGGTAATCGCAGTTCCACCCGAACCATTTTTTAATCTGTAAAACTTGTGGGGTGTGTCCGCAGGCAAAATCACCCGATTGAATCCATTAAACACGCTTGGCGCTACAATAACGTCTGTCCAGTTTGTAGTCGTCAAATCTGAATTCTCCTGTAACGCATATCCCGCAACTGAAGATGGCCACGCAACAATAACCTGATTCCCCAAAATGGAAATACTCAAGACCGGAGGCGACGGCGAATCGCTTCCTGAGATAATCAGTCCGCTTCCATCTGAACCCGAAGCGACTGCATACCAGTTGCTAGCAGGCACGGCGGATGCTGGTTGTTCATTGGTCAAGATGGTTTGCACGGCGAAAACTCCGCACTCACTGTCTCCTGAAGTAATCAACAGGGAGTGTTCGCCTGGATTGTTTATTGTTTCCCAAGTAACCCCCGAATTGGTTGAAGAATAAATCGGACCATTATCTACGCCAGCCACCAACCGTGTATTATCCGTTGTTGAGACAACCGTGACCCAATTTTCTTTGGATGCGGCGGAAACCTTCCATGGGGACAAAAAATTAGTCGAAGTGTAAATCGGTCCTCTGAAATATTTGATCGTTAATTGGGCTCCATTGGTGGTGTCATGGCCGGTATGCAACCGCACCGACATTTGAACATTGGGTGGTTTTTGAAAATGTTCATCGAAGTCTTCTTTTGACGCCACCTTTTGGCCAGGCGGAAGCGGGGAACGAAGAAAAGTTTGAACCGCTGTATATCCGCCCGACGGTTCGGCAACGGGATGCCAAGCCAAGCACCAAGTGTTACTTTGAATCGTCGCTGCGGCAGTCGGATGGCTTACAGCAAACAGGCAGCTAAAAGCTAAGAAGACTACGAATGGAAACTTCGCATTCAAGCGATTCTATTGGTAACGCGAAAGGCAAGCATTAATCAACTTATATTCACGCCGTCGCGAGATTGTCTTCAAGCATTTTCGCGCGCGCGGGATTTTCATGCGGCTTCTTGGACGGTTAAATTATTCATGAATTTGCGGAGTCCCTCTGGCCGCGTGCCATACCCGCAAGATTTCAATCAGCTTCTGTCCTTCGCGCACGCGATAAACAATTCGATATGGCCGGTGGATGATTTCCCGGATGTTTTCAATTTTGAACTCCGGCACCACACGGCCAAGCAGCGGAAATTCATCCAACTTTTCCGCTTTCCCGATAATCGCATAACCCAATCGCTCCGCCGCCCGCAGATTGTCGCGGCTGATGAATGTGACCAGTCCGTAAAGGTCGGCAATGGCGGGCTTCGTGAAGACTATTTTGAAGCCCATTTGGGAATCATCTTTTTGACTTCTTCGAGCGGCACGACTTCGCCACGGTCGGCGGCTTCAATTCCTTCGCGCACCGCCGCGCGAAAGGCCAGTTCGTCCAGAATGAAGCCGGCGAAGATCTCCTGTTCCTCGCCGGGAAGTTTCGAGGCTTCCTGAAACGCTTTTTCCAATGTTTGCGTCATGCCGGAAAGCTAGTCCGGCAAACAATGAAAGGCAATGTTCAAACTATTCCTTAAGCCGTCGCCAGATTGTCTTCCAACACTTTCGAGTGGGCGAGATTTTCCGCTGGTTCGGTGGCTGCCTGCAAAGGCTCCAGAATTTTGATCGGTTCGTAAAAGGTGTTGCGCTGGACGGGCGTGCGACCGGCTTCGCGGATGGCTTTGAGCATGGCCGTCTCGGTCTGCAATTGCGGCGAGGTCGCGCCGGCCATGTGGAAGATGTGTTCCTCGATGATGGTGCCGTGCAAATCGTCCGCGCCATAGCTCAACGCCACCTGCGCCAGCTTCAGCCCGAGGCCCACCCAGTAGGCGGTGATGTGCGGGAAGTTGTCGAGGTAGATGCGGCTGACGGCGATGGTGCGCAGCGAATCAAATCCCGTCGGCGGATTTTTCACCGGGATGTCGTTGTTCTCCGGCTGATACGCGAGCGGCACGAAGCCGGTGAAGCCATGCGTCTCGTCCTGCAACACGCGCAATTGCCGCAGATGGTCCACGCGGTCGGCGAGGCTCTCGACGTGGCCGTAAAGCATGGTGCAGGTGCTGCGCCCGCCGAGCCGGTGCCAGGTGCGATGCACGTCCAGATATTCCTCGGCGGATTCCTTGCCCTTGGCGATGGCGCTGCGGACTTCCTTGCGGAAAATCTCCGCGCCGCCGCCGGTGAGCGAATCGAGTCCGGCGGCTTTCAATTCAATCAACGTCTGCTCGACGGATTTTTTCGCGAGCCACGCGAGATGGAGAATTTCAATCGCAGTGAAACATTTGAGATGCAACCGCTGGTTAGGGACGGCGCGCTGCGCCGTCCGGTCGTCGCAGCGCGACGACCCTACCTCTGCGTTGAGCGCTCGCAACGCCTTGAGCATGTCGGTGTAATAGCTGAACGGCAGCGACGGGTGCAGTCCGCCGACGATGTGCAGTTCCGTGATGCCGAGCTTGAGCGCCTCGCGCGCTTTCTGGACGATTTCCTCGACGGTGAACTGGAAACCGTCGGCGTCGCGTTTCTTGCGCGCGAACGAGCAGAACTGGCACGACAGGATGCAGTAGTTCGAGTAGTTGATGTAGCGATTGATGATGTAGCTGGCGCGGTTGTTGCCGGTCTTTTTCTGCCGCGCGAAATCCGCGATGGCACCGACGGCGTTGAGATCCTTGGATTCAAACAGCCGCAGCGCATCGGCCTCGGAAATGCGTTCGCCGGCGGCAACCTTGTCGTAAATGTCGCGCAATCCGCTGCGTTGAATGAAAAAATCCATTCCACATATTAAAGCAGCATTGGGGCATCAAGGCAAACGTTGTGCGCCTAATCCAGTTGCTTGAGCCTGAAGAATCTCACGGCCGGGCCTGACGGGAGGTCAATCACGGAGTTTTCGTTGGTGAGCAGAATTGTCTGTAGGGTCTGCCATGGGGTGCCATTTAATTGGTCGGTGTATTCCACATCGTAGTGGAAGCCGCGCCGGCCTTGGATGCGCAAACACTTTCCGGTCCGGGCCGAAACGGACAACGCGGGTGCGGCAACCGGATTGGTGTTGAAAGGCGTTTCGAGTATTTCCAGCGGGGAATCGTAACCCGCGATATAAACAAAGTTGCCGTCCACCCAAATTGCGCCGCCGTCACCCCCAACGGCATAATCACCGATCGGAATCGGTTTGGAGGGATCACGCACGTCGAAAACAATTAACTGCGTCTGATTGTTCAGTGAAGCAAGCATATATAGCAGGTCATTCACAACCTGGACATTAATTGGCGAAAGCATGGACGGCAAATATGACGAGTAATAATTCATCGAACCGATCACGGCAGGCTGGGCCGGGTTGGTAACGGAAATCACCGAGGTGTCGACAAAAACCAATTGGTCGCGGGCCGCCACTTCCCCCAACGATCCTACCCAACGCACGATTTGCGCCGGCTGGGCCGGACAGGAAACATCCAGGACGAGCATCCCGCCAACCCAATAATTTGAACCGCCGAGGATTTGTATTGGTTGAAGCGCCGTCAAATACACAAGGTTTCCCGAGAGACAAATATGCGCCGGGCTTAAATTGGTCACATAGCTGCCGACCAAAGAGGGCGATGTTGAATTGCTGACGCTAAGGATTAAAAGTCCGGCGTTGCCGTCGGCCAGGTAAACCAGATTGCTCCGGATCGCCACGTCACTCGCGTAACCGGGCGTTTCATAGCCGCCCACGAGAATCGGGTTTGATGGGTTGGTAACGCTGATAATCTGTAACCCCGCTGAACCATCGGCCACGAACGCCAATTCGTCCGATACGCGCACCGCCGAAGCATAACCGGGCGTGTCACAGCTTCCGAGCAATTGCGGCGACGACGGGTTGCTCACATCAAGAATGGCCAGCCCGTTGGTGCCTCGCGCGAGATAGGCGAGTCCGTTGGTCACAAAAACATCTTCCGCGTCCTGACCCCACGAACCGACATTTGTTATCGCCGGCAAAACCGTCAGGAGTGCGTCCTGACTGACGACTGCACCGCCATAGTTGCTGACCGTGGCAAAATAAACGCCGGCGTCGTTCGTCGTCGCGTCGTTGAACAAATGCTGCGAGTTGGGATTGAGAAGTTGTGGAGGCGGAATCAGGCCGGGTGGTGAGACCGGTGGCAAGTCGCCCACTTTTGTCCAAACGTAGTAAGGACCGGGCGTACCCGTCGCTTCCACCGTCATCCACGTGTTGACGCCTTCCGCCACCTCCAAACTGCGCGGCTGGCGCGTGATAACCGGGGCAACGGAAGGAATAACGGTCAGCACTGCGTTGGTGCTCTCAATGCCGCCCCAGTCGTTGGTGACGCATAGCGTGTATATGCCGGCATCCGTTGGGGAGAGGTTGGTCAAAGTCAGCCAAGACCAATTTGCCGCCGGTATGTTCGTCCCGTCTTTGCGCCATTGGAAGGTGAAAGGCGGCGAACCATCCACGCCAGCCCACCACTGGAAGTTTTGGCCCGTATAGGCAATGACACTCTCCGGCTCGTAGGTGAAAAATGGGGCTACGGGCGGCAGAACTGTCAGCAGTGCATTGCTGCTCACAACATAACCTTGCGAATTGGATACGATGAGCGAGTAAATCCCCGTGTCATTGGTTGCGGTTGATGGGAGATAAAACCAAGCATTGGTGGCAAAGACGATGTTTGTCCCGTCTTTGCACCACTGATATTGGAGCGGTGGAGTGCCGATTGCCGACGCCCCCAAAGTAATCGCTTCCCCGGAATAAATAGTGGTGTCGGTGGGTTGATATATGATGGCGAGAGGTCTTGGCGGCGAGACCGCAAACTGATCCACGCAGACGAATCCCGATCCCGGTCCACCAAGCCAAAGGGAAACAACCCACCGCAACACATTCGTGCCTTCGCCGAGATCGTAAGTCTGTTCACTCCAATAAGAACTGATTCCATATCCATATCCGGAAAACGGCCTCATCCCGTTCGCGGTGAAACCCCAACTGAAAAAGCCTGACCATTGCGTAGCACTCCAAAAACTGATCGTCGCCGGCCCGACCACGGTGGTTTCAAGCCAAGTGGTCTGGTTGGAATTAACAGTGCCACTCCGGACTGCATCAACGCCGTCGTAAGTGTTCGTCGTTTGCGCGAACCAAATCGCATCGCCGCCGGTAGCCCAAACGAGATTGGTCGTGTCCAATGCGTCGGCCAGAGACTGCGCGGCAGCGGGAAGGGTGGCGCCCAAGGCACAGGTCAAAACCACAAGAAAAGAGAGCAGGCTAGATTGGGAATGTGTCCTTATGAAGACGGCTCTCACAAAGAAGTTTTACTACAAAATTGACGGCGCTGTCAATGGCGAGCTCGTTCCAAGTGCGTGATGCAAAATCTTTTAGGACAGACGAAATGATTGTCTTACGCTGAAAACGCTCCGAACAGCGCGCGCATTTCCTCGTCCGCCTGCGCCGGGTCGCTTAACGTCTGCACAATTTCGTCGCGCAGCAAAGCGCGGTAACGCTTCCGCAGGCGATGAATCGCCACGCGGACCGCGCCTTCCTCCATGCCCAAGGCCTTCGCCACCTCGGCCTGCGCCGACTCACTTTTGCCCGCCGTGAGAAACACTTTCAACTGCTCGAACAGCTTCACCTTGCCGTCGGCTTCACATTCCTTCTGCAATCGTTCAATGACTTTGGACAGCAGCGCCAGCGCCCATTCGCGGTCGAATGCCTTGTCGGGACTCGGCTCGGCGGTGGCGGCGACTTGGAATTTCGTGTCCGCCGTCTGCCAATCGAGCGAGAGCGGCGCTTCGCCGCCGCCGCGTTTGAGTCGTTGAGACTTCTTCCATTCGTTGATGAGAAAATGTTTCAGCGACGCGAGCAGGAAGGCGCGGAACCGCCCACGTTCGGCGCTCAAGCCTTCGAGATGGTTTTTCTCCAGAAACCGGGCGAAAAAAGCTTGCGTCAAATCCTCCGCGTCTTCCTTGGTGTGCCCGCGCCGTCGGACGTAGGCATAGAGCGGAAACCAGTAAGTGCGGCAAAGCTCCTCCAACGCGCCGTCGGACTGCGGTGTGTGCCGTCGGCCCGCCGCGAGCACGACCGTCCAGTGTGTCGTGGCGAAGATGTCACCCGGCGCGCTCGAAGATGGCGAATCAGAATTCATTCGTGAATTGCTGTGTGGATGTGGGGATCGCCCCTCATCGCGGCTGCTCCGTCGCGCTCTTTTTATAGAGCGTGTGCCGGTGTCTTTGCCCGCAACTTGGGCAGCGAAGATAGCGGCGCTCGCTGCCGGCAGCCTTCCAACGGATACCACCCGACTCCCAGAATGACCGCTCGCAGCCGCAGGGGCAGCGGGTGATCCAACGACGCGATTCCGCCTCCATGTTTTCAGCCCATCGGCGGGGCAGAATGCACACAAAGAATTTTTGAATATACGACATAATTCGTTAAGCGGCCTAACGACGAGTCTGCCGGCAACACAACCAAGCCAATGCGGCACAAATCAGGCCAGCCAAGCTTAGGCAAATCCGCCAGACTACAAATCTGGCATCCGTGGCCGGAACGGCCTGTCCCTGGATTACAAAGTCGTCGCTGACAAATAAGAAAAACACGGCGGCAAATGAGAACAGCGCCAAAGCGCCAATCCCAAACAGGCCGATCCGCAAACTGGAACGGGAAGTGATGTGTGGCTTCATAATGTGCGTGTGGTTTGATTCGGTGGCTGATTGAGGAATGGATATATCCGGTTCATTCGTGGTTCAATTCTTTCCCATCTGCACCAGCTTGTAGCGGATCTTCACGCCGCGCAGGTTGCCGGTCACGCCAATGACTTGCAGAACACCGCTTTGCCCATCATCAGTTTGGAAGGCGAAAAGATTTTGCAAATCGGCGCCAGTCAGTTGGAGCAACCAAGGGTTGCCGTCAGGACCGTAATTGCGCCTTGCCGGAGCCCCTTGCAATGCGTTTGAAATTTGCAGAGGAGTCAGGTTTTCAAAGGCAGTGTTCGCATCAAGTGGGATGGCCGCTTTCATTTCAAAACCATACACCGCTGGTTGACTGACCACGGGCGGCTGATGTTCCTGTGTCTGAATGACGATCACCCTGTCGGTCTTCTCATTTTGATTGACCATGGGGAAACCCGTGACATGAACCCCGTGTTGGTGCGCCCACTGCCAGATGGCGGCGGCATTCCTGTCCCAATCCAAGCCGGCCGGCAACAAAAATGTTTCCCCGGTTGCCAGATTAAGCAGCCAGTCCTTGCCGGATTTGCAATCGTAAATCGTGCGTTCGATCACCGGGCCGAAGACCGCATGCCTGTTCTGTGTGGCTTGCGCCGCCTTCAATTCGGCTTCGCGCATCTGCACCTCGGCTTGGGCCGCTTCGGCTTCCGAGGCAGACACGACCTTTTGCCCGGCCAAATCCGAGACACGCTGCAAAGCATGCTGCGCCGCCGCCAATTTCACCTGCGCGACCCGCACATCGTCACCGTCGAGTTCGGCCTTCAGGGTTTCGACCTTCTCCTGGTCTGCCTCCAAGTCCGCCGCCGAGACTGCCTTCGCGGCGGCCAGATCTTTTACGCGGGCGAGATCGGTCTCCGCTTAACGAAGTTGAATGCGCAACACGTCTGGATTGCGCGTCGGAATATCTGCAACCACTTTCTCCGTGGGACTGAGGGCAGTTGACGAAGCCGCCTCAGCGGCTTGATTCGAATTTCGCACCAGCTTGTAGCGGATTTTTAAGCCGCGCGGGCTCTCGGTGAAGCCGGTGATTTGCAGCACGCCAATCCCACCCGCGCTGGTTTGGAAGGCGAAGGTCAGCGGGAATGCCACGTTCGTGCCCAGTTGATACGAAACGATGCCTTCCATCGGGCCGGGCATGGCGCGCTCCAATCCGACCACCCCGGATTGCAAAGCAGCCAGCAGGTTCGTCACCACCGGTTTGTCCCATGTCGCGGCGGGCACGGCAGCCAGTTTCGGGGCGACCCACAAATCCCATGACCCCGTGTGGGCGAACGCAAGCACGTCCGCACCGTTGGCCGCGAGCCAGTGAAAAAACCGTTCCTCGCCGGCATTTTCCAACTCGGCCGGCACTTCAATCTCCCGACCGTTATCCAAGTCCTCCGCCTTGATGGGCCGCTGCACCGCAACGGAATAAAGCACCCGCTCAGTCACTGGGCCAAAAGTTGAATTGTTTGCCTTTTGAGCCGGTAAAGTCTCCAGCAATTTATTCAAATCGAAATCCGCGATGTCGAACCGCACAATCGTCAGCGCGCCCTGACCTTGAAACACCCATTTGTTGCCTGCAATACGATTGGCCGTGAGTGAGCCGACGATGTCCTGCCATGTGTCCTTTCCATTGACCACCTGATGAGCCTCAAGCCCGGAAAATGAAACCTCAAAAGCATTATCGGAAGGCGCGGACAGGTGAAGGTCGTCGAAGCGGACCGAGACATGATCAAGTTCCTGCCTGATTCGCTCAACTATCGCATTAAAGGTTGGCGCGGTCGTTTTTGTTTGGGATGCCCGCCGCGTTGCATCTTCTTTCAGACTGGCGGTCAGTTCCGAAATGCCGCTCATGTGCATGAATAATTTGGACTCGCCGAAAATCAACAGGATTCCCACGCCGGCAAAAATCAGCATTCGCCAGATATTTTGGCGCGAGAATGAAAATAGTTTCACCTGTTCGGCAGTGTAGCCGCGTTCCCTCGCCCATGTGGTTGAACAGAGGAAACGGCGCTGCATCCTGATCATCGGCGGCAGGCTGGCGATGAAAAGTGCCGCAATCACGGAAGCCACAATCCAACTTCCGGGCGCGGGGAACGATTTTAAAAGAAACAAGTTTCCCAATGTCGCCACCGCGACCCAGACACCCCACAAAAGCCCATGCAGAACAGCTTCGCTTCTTTCCGCTTTAGTCAAATGCGCGGCGATTTCTCGCACCTCCGGCGTTGCAAGTGGCGAAGTGAACCACGAGCTTTTCTTGTCGTGTCCGGCCGGGCGGATGAGATAGCCAATGGCGCGCCACTCGCCATTTGGCTGCATGGCGAACGTCACGGTTTCAACCGCTGCCAGCAGGCGGTCGAATGAGGTGTCATACTTCGCCTCCCAGCGCGTCCCGGCGGCGGTGGGCTTCATGGAACTCAATTTGCGCGACAGCACCTTGCCAAGCGGTTGCCGGACTTTTTGCAATCGGGCGGCCCATTCCTCCTTGGAAATGCAGCGTTGAAAATACGGCGCGGCGGCGTCCCAGCTTTGCGCGTAATTCCCGTCATCCATGAGCGCCAGCCAGGCTTCCACGGCGGGCAGGCCTTTTGACTTGGCGCTTGCTTCGATGTTTTTATTCACCGCCGGCCAGACGCGGAATAAAGTGCGGATATAAAATGCGATGAAAATTCCAACCACGATCAATAGGGGAAGCCACCACGCTATTCGGGAGATGTTGGTTAACTGGGTCGTGGATGCTGTATCTGCCAATTTGACGATTAATTTGCCTATGAGCGTTCCCACAAACGCAAGGGCGGCCAGCAGCAGCAGCCGTCGGAACACGACAACAACTCTCCGCGCCGTGATGCTCCTGGCAGCTTGGTCGCGTCCGGTTCCCGCCACATTATTGGAGCCCAGATTAAGTGCCGCCAGACGCCCTACGCCACTTATCACCATCCATATGAGAATCTGCTTCTCCTGCATCGAGAGTGCGAAAATACTTCCATGCGGAGACATCACGTTCCATACCCGCGTCCTGACGAACCCCCCGCCATTTACCAAGAATCCGATTGTCGAGCAGAACAGCAACAAGAGCGGCCAGAGGTTGAGACGCCGCCGTCCCTCGCGCTCGACGTATTGCGTCACATATGCGGTGAAATCAAATAAAAGCAGGGCTTGGTCGGCGGCGAACAAAAGCAAGCCTTTCGGAGTCAACGCGGCTCTGATGTCACGCGCAAATTTCACGGCCTCAGGCCTGAAAACGCCGGGCGCGACAACCGGTTCGGCAGGCTTGTCGGACAATTCGTCACTGACTGGCTTGATATCATAGCGAATGACCTTGTATTCACCGTTCGGGTGTAAGGCGAAGGTCGCGGATTCCACCACCGCCAACCGGCTGTCGAACGCTGATTCGTAAACGACGTCCAAGAGAGTCCGGTCAGGGGTCATATTCATGGAACGCACTTTTTTTGACAGAGCTTTGCCCAGCGGACGCCGTTTTTTTTCCATCATGCCCACCCATTCCTCTTTGCTGTTGGTGCGTTGAAAAATCGGCGCAGCGGCTTCCCAGCTTTGCGCGTAATTTCCACGCTCAATGGCCATCCAGAATTCCATTACCGACAGCGGAGCTGCATTTGCCACCGCCCCCTTCTTCGCCTTGCGCCGTGCGGCGTTTTCAACCATGAACGCAAAACCAATCAGACCGAATAAGCCGAAGAGGCCGAAAAAGCCAAAGCAGCGGTGCATTTGCGGCAACGGCAAATTGCCCAGGAAACCGAGACTGCCGAGAAAGCCGAGCGCAGAGATGTTGATTAACGTGGCCGCCAAGGGTGAGGTAATTGAATCGTTGAACAGGACTTCAACCAGACGCACCATTTGGGATTTGATTTTGTCTGCTCCGCCAGTTGGTGCCGCCGTAACGTCCATCTGTTCGCCCGAATTTATCTTTTGCGAACTCTGTGCTCCGTCCGTCTCGGTTGCCGTGCCGCCGGCCCCGGTTTCGGCAAAGCGCATCAGGAGGGATGCGATCCACGCAAGCAATACGATGAAAAAACCGACGATCAGCAGGAGCATCGCGCCCATTTGCAATTGCGGCGGCGAATGGAGGTTGGCCTGCACCGTCAGCGTGTGCAGCACGCCGCAGAATATCGTCATCACCGACGCGAGCCACAGCAGCCGGTTCAGCAGCAGGGCGGAGGTAAATTCGCGGCGATCCGGCGCGAGCCAGTAATCGCGGCGCGGGAGGTTGAGCATTTTGGGGAAATGAACCGCCGACCGCGCGGCAAGCCAGAACAACCCGGCGAAAAAGAGCGGCATTCCCGCCATCAACAAAATATCGGTGTCGCGCGACATCCAGCCATCGGCGTTTCCGTTCAAGCCAAAGTGAGACGCCATGGGATCGGGCAATTTCGCGCCGGATGACAGCAACCAGACAAGAAACGCGGCATAAAGCAAACCCCAAACGACCGCCGGGACAACCGGGGAGGACGGTGCGACGCGGGATTTCGAATATTGGATTTCGGATTTTCCAGCGTCAGCCGATATCGTCTCGACCTGCGTCTTGAGCACGCTGGCTTGCTGGAAGCGGAGTTCGGGATTTTTTTCCAATGCGCGTAGCACGACCTCATCCAAGCGGACGTCAATTTGAACTTTGTGGGACGGCGGCTCGATTTTTTCGCCGGGCAATTCACCGGTGAGCATCTGGTAAAACACAACACCCAGCGCGTAAATGTCCGCGCGGTTGTCCACTTCATTGGGATGCTCGACCTGTTCCGGCGCCATGTAATTCGGCGTGCCCATGACTTTGCCTGCGTCGGTCAGCTCTGGCGAACCGGCGGCGGTTCCCCCAACAGCCGCCGGTTCATTCCCGACCCCAACCAGTTTCGCCAGCCCGAAATCCGCCACCTTCACGCGCCCGCGCCGGTCGAGCAAAATGTTTTCCGGCTTGATGTCGCGGTGGACAATGCCCTGATCGTGCGCGAATTGCAGCGCGTCGCAAATTTGCGGAACGATGGCCAGCGCCTCGCGCGGCGCGATGCGTCCGGTGTTGAGCAGCCGCCGCAACGTCACACCGTCCACAAATTCCATCAGGAAATAAAACAGGCCGTCCGCACGGCCAAAATCGTATATCGTCACGATCCCCGGATGGTTCAGCTTCGCCAGCGCCTTGGCCTCGCGGGCGAAGCGCCCGGCAAACGCGGAATCATCACCAATGCCGGGCGGAAGAATTTTCAACGCCACCACGCGATCCAGTTGCCGTTGCCGCGCCTTGTAAACCGCGCCCATGCCGCCCTTGCCGATGAGTTCGAGGATTTCGAGCTGCGGAAATTTCGCGGCGAGTTCGGCGACCGGCGGCGGATTGAACGGCGTTTGTTTCGCACCCGTGATGGTGTCCGCCGCCGCGCCCATTTTGAGCAGGCAGACAGGGCAAAGTCCGGCCAGTGCGCCGGCCGGCAGCAGCGTGCCGCACTGTGGACATCTGTTTCCGTCGGGCATGGATTGATCCAATTTTACAGTGTCCATACCCACTTCAGAAGCAAAACCGGAAAGATGTTACCGGAATAATTTCAATTCAGCGCAACTTGAACCCGCCTTGAAAAATCACCTCGGCGGCGGTGACGATCAGGAAAACCGCGCCAACGAGCGCGTTCAGCCGGAAGAACGCGAGATTGATCCAGTTCAAACTGCGGCGGCGCGCAATCCAGTGTTCCAGCACAAGGCAACCGACGATAATGAACCAGCCGACGAGGTAGGCCAGGCGAAACCGGCAGAGCAATCCAAATGCCAGCAGCAGCCCGCACATGACCATGTGCGCAAGAAACGCGGCAGCCAGCGCGTTCTTCGGTCCCCAAGCCACAACGAGCGAGCGCAGTCCATGCGACTTGTCGAACTCGTAATCCTGTAGCGCGTAGATGATATCGAATCCGACGAGCCACAGCACGACTGCGAGTGCGAGCGAAGTCATTTGCAGGATTTCCCAAACGGAAACGTTCGCGCCTTTTACGGCCAGCCACGCGCCGATGGGCGCGAGCGCGAGCGCAAGGCCGAGAAAAACATGCGTGTAATCCGTGAACCGCTTCGTCAGCGAATAGAAACAAACCATCACCAGCGCAACGGGTGAGAGGTGGAAGCAAAGCGGATTCAGACAATAGCTGGCGGCAATCAGACCCGCGCCGGAAATCGCACAGAGCAAAATGGCGCCAGCCAATGAAATTTGCCCGTCCGGCAAATGCCGGTTTCTGGTGCGCGGATTCAGCGCGTCAAATTTGCGGTCAACGATCCGATTGAAAGCCATCGCGCACGTTCGCGCGCAAACCATCGCGGTGAGAATCAATCCGAATGTGCGCCAGCCCGGCCAACCGCGATTGTCACGGGCCGCCACCATCATCGCCGACAGCGCGAATGGCACTGCGAAAACCGTGTGCGAGAAGCGGACAAAGCTTCCCCATTTTTGAATCGCTGAAATCATTCCTTTTCTTCGGACCAGCGCGGCACCAGTTTTTGCGGGACGCCGAGATGGTCGAGCACGCGCGCGACAACGGTGTCCACCACGTCTTGAATCGTTTTGGGGCCGGCGTAAAAGCTTGGATTCGCCGGCAGAATGGTCGCGCCCGCGAGCAGCAGCAGTTCCATGTTTTTGACATGGACGAGGCTCAAAGGCGTTTCGCGCGGAACGAGAATCAATTTTTTCTTTTCCTTCAACACCACGTCCGCGGCGCGGAGCAAAACGTCCTCGCTGTAACCGTGCGCGATGCGGCCCATCGTGCCCATCGTGCAGGGAATCACGACCATCGCGTCCGGCGGGTTCGAGCCGCTGGCGAACGGCGCGTTCATGCTTTTCAGTCCGTGCGACTTCACGCCGCCAGGCATGCACAGGCCGCCGGGCAATTCCTCGGCGATGACCTGCTGCGCGTAGTTGCTCTGCACGACGTGGATTTCGTGCCGGCGCGGATCCAAATTGTCGAGCAGGCGTTGCGCATAAAGCGCGCCGCTGGCCCCGGTGATGGCGACTAGAATTTTCACTGCGCGGATTATGGACGAGCCGCTCAAAACGGGCAACCCATCCCGCTCGTCCTTGAATTCCACGGTTTGAGAGCGAGGATTGAACTCGAAACAGCTTGAGTCCGGTTTTCCGTTCCGCACAATTGGCGCGTGTTCAAATTCGCGGAAATCCTTTTTTGCGGCACCCTGTTTTTTCTGGCGGGCTGTGCCACACAACTGTCGGAGCCGCCGGCGGAAATCATCGCCGAAACTAACACCGTAATTTCCTCGCCCCTGAACTGGACGAATCCCGCCGCGAAAAATCTGTTCGCGCCGCCGCCGGTTCAAAGGCCGGTCATGCGGACCGTTCCACCCAACCGGCCGCCTGCCGTGGCCCCAAAGCCGGCGCCACCGGTGACGACGTGGACTTCGCTCAACGCCTGGGCTGCCGCGCACAACATCGGCGCACCGCACCGGCTGTCCGACATGCCCGTGGCCGCATATGCGGTCGGCTCCAGCAACGGCGTGATGGTCCTGGAAATCGGCAGCCGCGAGGCGACCTGGAACGGCGTGCAGGTCAATCTCGGGTTCGCCCCGGAATTCATTGACGGCGAAATTTTCCTGCACGGGCTGGATTTGCAAAAAAATCTGGAGCCGCTTTTGTGCGGACCGCCGCTGACGTTCAGCACAGATCGAATCATTGTCATTGACCCCGGCCATGGCGGCGGCAACATCGGCACGCAGAGCGTCCTTGATGGGCGGTTTGAAAAGGAATTCACGCTCGACTGGGCGCTGCGGCTCAAACCGCTGCTGGAAACAAAAGGCTGGACGGTTTTCCTGACGCGCACCAGCGACGTCATGGTGTCGAATTACGATCGTGTGACCTTTGCCGAGGCGCACCACGCCGGTTTGTTCATCAGCCTGCATTTCAACGCGACGCCGGACCGCAACAAGAAAACCGGCGGCCTTGAAACCTATTGCATCACACCGACGGGAATGCCCTCGAACCTGACGCGCGGCTACAGCGACATGTTGTCGGAAAATCTTCCCAACAACGCCTTTGACGCGCAAAATCTCCAGCTTGCCGTCCGCGTCCACACCGCGGAGCTGCGCGCGACGGGATTGGAAGACCGCGGCGTCCGCCATTCGCGGTTCGAAACGGTTCTGCGCGGGCAGAACCGCCCGGCGATTTTGGTTGAAGGCGGCTACCTTTCCAACCCGCGCGAGGCGGCGCTGATTGAAAGCGCGGAATATCGGCAGAAGCTTGCAGAAGCTGTCGCCGACGCACTCCGATAAAATGAAGATGGAAAATAGATGATGGAGGATGGAATATGCCGCTGATTAAAAGTTTCCGTGATTTGAACGTTTATAAATTGGCGCGTCAGGAAACGCAGAAAATTTATCTGCGCAGCCGGAATTTTCCGGCAGAAGAAAAATATTCTTTGACCGACCAAATCCGCCGTTCTTCGCGCGCCGTCAAAGCAATGATTGCCGAAGCTTGGGCACGACGCAGATACCGTGCCGTCTTCATCAACAAAATTGACGAGGCGCTCGGCGAAGCGACCGAGACACAATCCTGGCTGGATGATTGCCTCGATTGCGGCTACATCTCTCAGGCAGAGTTCAAGCAAATGGACGACGCGTGGCAAAGCATCGGGGCCATGCTCAACAAAATGATTGCGCGAGCCGATGATTTCTGTGGAATGTCAGAAAACTGAACGAACGCAAATGCCATCCTCCATCCTCCATCCTCCATCCTCGTTCGTTCTGGTCACCGGCGGAGCCGGCTTTATCGGCTCGCATCTCGTCGAGCGTTTGCTGAAAGACGACAAAAGCGTTGTCGTCATTGATGATCTTTCAACCGGCAGTTTGGGAAATTTCCGCGCAGTGAGAAAAAATCCACGACTGAAAATCATTCAATCCAAAATTTCCGAGCGCAAAGAACTGCCGGAACTCGCGGCGGAAGCGGAATTTATTTTCCACCTCGCCGCGACCGTCGGCGTGGAACTGGTCGTGAAATCTGCGTTGCACGTTCTCGAAGCCAGCTTCAACGAGACGCAGATTTTGCTGCGCGCCGCCGCGAAACATTCCACGCCGCTGCTGCTGACTTCGACCTCGGAAGTTTATGGCAAAAGCGCGAAGCCGGAGTTCGGCGAGGATGACGACCTGCTCATCGGGCCGCCCGGACAATCGCGCTGGAGCTACGCCTGCTCGAAGCTCACCGATGAATTTCTCGCGCTCGCCTACGCGCGCGAAAAAAATCTGCCCGTCATCATCGCGCGGCTGTTCAACACCGTCGGCCCGCGCCAGACCGGGCGTTACGGCATGGTGCTGCCACGCTTCATCGCCGCCGCGAGGAAGAACGAGCCATTGAAAGTTTTTGGCGACGGCAAGCAATCGCGCTGCTTCTGTCTGGTGAATGACGTGGTGGAATCGCTCGTGCGCTTGCAGAATTGCGGGAAGGCGGGCGGGGAGATTTTCAACATCGGCGGCACGGAGGAAGTATCAATTCTGGAACTCGCGAAGCTCGTGGTGAAAACGCTCGGCTCGAAATCCAAGATTGAACTGATTCCCTACGATCAGGCTTACGCGCCGGGCTTTGACGACATGCGCCGCCGCAAACCACTTGTGGAAAAATTGGAACGGTTTGTTCAATTCCGTCCACGAACGGCGCTTCGTGACATTATCAGGCTGACAGCGGGGAAAATTTAAAATGGGGAGCGCACGCGCCCCGCGTGCCGCCAGCGACGCCCTCGTCGTTGGCATCGTGCGATGGCGATTGATCTTAATTCGAGAGTGTCAACACGTTCGTGTTCGGCGCGAGGGCGCGCCGAACAGCAACCGAGGCGGCTGCGCTCCCCAAAATAAAACTGGAATACTTCGTGAAATTCAAACCGCAGACGCCGCTGCGCGAAATCATCCGGCTGACGGCGAAATAAAATTGGTAACGGAGCGCCCGAGGCGCGGATGAAAATAGCCCGCAGTTGAAACTGCGGGGCGGCAAGCGCAAATAATCAAGCCCCGGAGGGGTGGCTGAATTTCACCGGTGAATTTTCGGTCGCCCCTCCGGGGCTTGTGGATTTTTGGGATTCAAAACCCGCAGTTGAAACTGCGGGCTATTTTCGGTTGTCCCTGCGGGACGAAATCACGCCGCCGCAAGCCGCTCGTGGAAAAACTGGAACGCTTCGTGAAATTCAAACCGCAGACGCCGCTGCGCGAAATCATCCGGCTGACGGCGAAATAAATTTTGAGCGGAGAGAAAAATTCCCCCACCGGAAACTGCTATGAACTGCCAGTCGTGTTGGCCTTGTTCTCGTCTTCCGCGCCTTGAATTAACGCGTCAAGGTCTTCGGGCCTCATTCGCTTGACGCTGCCCTCAATTTTGCGGCTGTAACTCCGGTCGTTCGGATCATAGCCAGCATGGGCTTTGCGTGCATACTTTTTGAGAAACGTGCCAATCTCTGCCTGAAGCATTTGTTTGCGGGAAAGCTTCTGGCCGGACACACGCTGCCTTGGAACGGTTGTGGACTGCGGTCGCGGCGTAGGTGAACACCACAGAACGATTAGCGCTTGATAAGTCTCGCACCAGACGAGTCGCTCATCTACAGCGCGGTGTAGCACCGAGCGAACGCTTTCTCTTTCGGCGTAAATAACTCCATGCTCTTCGGACAAGATTGTAGCATGAGACATGGCCAACTCTTCACATTTGCCTCGGTAACGTAATTCGTTTTGCCTCCTCCGCTCCTCGCGACTGGCGTTTGAATTTTTATTATTTTGCATTCAGCTAGAATTTTATTCCTTCGCGCTTGAGCAAACTGCGTTTCCAATCCAATCCGCCGGAGAAGCCGCCGAGTTTTTTGTTCGCGGCCAGAACGCGATGGCACGGAACCAAAACGGGAATTGGATTTGCGCCGCATGCGCCGCCCACGGCACGGACGGCCTTGGGTTTGCTAATCGCCTGCGCGATTTCGCCGTAGCTTTTCGTTTTGCCAAGGGAAATTTTCCGCAGCTCGTTCCAGACGTTTTTCTGAAAATCCGTTCCATCCAAGTCTAGCGGCGGTAGATTTTTCGGTTTGCGGCCGGCGAGAATATTCTTCAGCGCAAATTTTGTCGCGCGATGCCAGGCACGGATTTTGGTAGGGACGCCGCGCTGCGGCGTCCGGTCAGCGCGGCGCGCCGACCCTACCTTGGGGAAATTCAATTCAGCCAATCCCTTTTCCGAATAGCGTGCCGCAAACTGGCCGTCGCGCGCGGAGATGGGCAGTTCCCAAAAGATGTTTTTCAGGCTCATCCTTTCTTTCAATGGTGGTGAAGGAAAACGGATAAGATGCCGAACAGGATGACGAGCAAAAAGCCGACCAGCAGAATGAAGCGTCTGCGCGCGATGCGCTTTTCGTAACGCAGCGGGCGCAGGCCGCGCACGCCGCCGGCGGCGAGATAGGTGACGAGGCGCGGATTGCCGGACTCCGGGCGGCTGAACTGCCGGCGGAGGCGGTTGAGGAGCGCGGGCAAATCATATTTGCGCACGCCCAGCTCGTTGAACTGATCCGGCGTGGCGGTCTCGTCGTCCGCCCGCAATGACTTGATTTCCTCAAACACCGGCTCGTTTGCGGGCTTGGGTGGCGGTGCGACCGGATCGCGCGTGCGGGAAATGGTCGCGCCGTGCGGCAGCGCGGTGGACCGCAGTCGCGGCGTGGTGGTGTGCTGGATCTGCGTGTCGAGTTTTTTAATTTGGGATTCGAGGGCGGCAATCTGCTCGTTCAAGGCGCGCGCGCGGTCGGAAATGGGGTCAACCGATTTTGCTTTTCGCTTCGCGAACGCCATAGGCCTCGAATCTCAATGCCGCAGCAGGATGGCGACGAACACGCCTAGCGCGGCGAGCGCGACCAGCAGCAGCGGCCAGGTCATGGCCAGGCCGAACCGGCACAGTTCGCCGAAGCTCATGCCGGCAAATGGCGAAACGGCGGGTGCGGGCGCGGGTTCCGTTTCGGTTTTTTGCGCGGTTTCGCCGGCGAGCACGGGCAGTTTGAGGCGCGCGGAATTCCATTCCATGCGGGCGTTTTCGATGGTGGTCAGCGCGCGGGTGAGTTCGATCTGGAAATTTTCCTTCGTCCAGATTTCGTCGTGGATGGCCTGGATTTTTTCGAGGGCGTCCCGGAAATCGCCGACGGTCTTGACCATTTGCTCGGCGTCGCGGCGGGCGTTGAACTCGGCTTCCTCGAGCAGGCCGAGGCCGCGCGTGAGGTTGCGGACCATCTCCTGCCTGCCGTTTTGAAATTCGAGCTGGCGGCGGCGCAATTCCTCGAGCGTGGCGCGCTCGCGCTCCAAATCCTCCTGCGCGCGTTTCAATTCGGCGAGTTTCTGCTGCGCCTCGACGACCTTGCGGTCCACTTCCTCGCGGGTCGGCGCGCGCAGCGGGTCGGTGAGGGACGCGCCGGGCGATTGGTGCGCCTGAAAATCGGTGTCCACAAACTCCGTTGCATCATATTCGGCAGCCATGGGGCGAATCTAGTCCTCCGGCGTGAAAGTGTAAAGCGGTTTGCGCTTGTCAGTCCCGGCCGAAAATTCTAGAATGCGGTGGTTAGCAAAGCGGTCAAATTTGACATGATTGAATTGATTCAGTTTCCGTGGAGTCCATTCTGCATCGTGCAGCGGCGCATTTTGGAATTTTCCGGGACACCGTTCAAAATCACGAACATCCCAAATCAGGATCGCTCGCTGGTCTGGAGACTCACGAAGCAGCGTTACTATGGCGTGCCGATTTTGCGCGATGGGAAAAATGTGATATTTGAGGTCAACGACGACTCGCAGGTCATCGCCAAATATCTTGACGAGGAATTTGAGCTGGGCCTGTTCCCGAACAAATGGTGCGACGTCCAATCCATTCTCTGGCGCAACATCGAAAACGAAATCGAAGGCGCGGCGTTCCGGCTCAACGACATTTACTGGATGGAAAATGTGCCGGCGAAGGAGCAGCTTCAATTTTTGCGGTTCAAGGAACGGAAGTTCGGCCGCGGGTGCATTGACCAGTGGCGCAAAGACCAGAAATCCTGGCTCAAGCAGCTTGAGGAACGCCTGCTGCCATTCGAAATGATGCTGACGCATCTGCCGTTCATTCTCGATGAGCGCCCGCGCTTCGTGGATTTCGATCTGTTCGGGATGCTCGAAAATTTTCTTTACTCCGGCCATTACCATTTGCCCAGGCGCCACAAACAGATTCAGCAATGGCATCACCGGATGAAAACCGCCCATCACACCGACTTTAGCGCGTGAAAAATTACATCCTCGACACCAACGTCCTCTTGCACGATCCCAACTCCCTTTTGAGCTTCGTGGACAACCATGTCCTGATTCCCATCGAAGTCATCGAGGAAATCGACCGGTTCAAACGCGAGTCCACCGATCTGGGCCAGAATGCGCGCAGCGTGTCGCGGATGCTCGACGGATTTCGCGGCACCGGCAGCTTGAGCGAGGGCGTGAACCTGCCCAACGGCGGCAAGCTTAAAATCGCCTTTTACAAAAACGGCCATTCGGGGAACGGCGACGGCGCCTTCAACGGCAACACTGTGGACAACCGGATTCTGTTGCTCGCGGCGAGCATCCAGAAGACGCAGCCGAAAAACCCGACCATTCTCGTCAGCAAGGACATCAACCTGCGGATCAAGGCCGACGCGCTGGGGTTGCAGGCCGAGGATTACGAAACCGACCGCGTTTTCATCACCGACCTTTACACCGGCATGATGGAGATGACCGTCAGCTCCGCCAAAATCGCCGAGTTCCGCGCCAAGAGCGAACTGGCATTGGACAACGGCAAAAAATACTGCCCGAACGAATACTGCACGCTCACGGACGAGTCGAACACCAAGAAGGCCGCGCTCGCCAAGGTGGACGCGACCGGCACGAAATTGATTCCCATCATTGACTGCCGCGAAGGCGTCTGGGGCATCAAGCCGCGCAACCGCGAACAGCATTTCGCGCTCGACGCATTGCTTGACGACCGCATCAAGCTCGTCACGCTCATGGGCAAGGCCGGCACGGGGAAGACCCTGCTCGCAATGGCCGCCGGATTGAAGCGCGTCGTGAACGACCGCGAATTCCGCCGGCTCGTCGTGGCGCGCCCGACCATTTCCATGGGCAAGGAACTCGGCTTTTTGCCCGGCTCGCTCGAGGAGAAACTCGCGCCGTGGATGCAGCCGATTCATGACGCGCTGGAAATGTTGAGCGACCTCAACATGGGCCACGACCATCGGCGCAGCGGCGACCTCATGCGTTCCGGCGCGATTGTTGTCGAGGCATTGAGCTACATCCGCGGCCGCAGCATCGCCAACCAGTTCATGATCATTGACGAGGCGCAAAACCTGACGCCGCTGGAGGTCAAGACCATCGTCACGCGCGTCGGCAACGGCACTAAAATCGTCTTCACCGGCGACCCGTATCAGATTGACAATCCTTACGTGGACTCGTCGTCGAATGGATTTAATTATGTCGTGAGCAAATTCCGCGACCAGGCCGTTTCCGCGCACATCGAATTGCAGAAGGGCGAACGCTCCGAACTCGCGGAACTGGCGGCGAACATCCTGTGAGTTGCGGGAACAAAAAGCCTTCTTAAGTCTCTCAGTTTTATGCCCGTGCGACGGGAGCAGTTTTTATCAGTTGACAAATCGCCGCCGCCGCCGGAATTTTGGCCAAGCTGGAATGGGCGCAAAACGGGCGTCTTCAGCGGGAAAGGCGATGTTATGATCTCAAACGAAAGACCTTCACCGTTCGGGGGGCGGCCTTATCAGGGCCAGCCCCGGCCACCGTCCAATGAAGACACGCTCAAGTCCGAGAAGGTGCAGATTGAGCGCAAAACCTTTGTCTTCACGCTCAAGGAAAATCCGCGCGGCCGGTTCCTGCGCATCACCGAGGACGTCGGCGGACGCCGCGACACCATCATCGTGCCCTCCACCGGCCTGGAGGATTTCAAAAAACTCCTCGACGAAATGGTGAAGGCGGCGAATGAAATTCCGCAGAAGGCTCAGTGAAATTTTAAGCGCGCACTTTACAGAAACCCTCGGATTTGTTATCAGCAAATATGCTGAAAAACATAGTGCTGCTGGCACTGATAACTCTTCCTGTCTTTCTTGCTGGCTGTGTAAGTGAGCCAAGCCTCTCAACAACTCACGATTACCTGTCGGCCCCCAGCCGAGTCAAAGTTGGCAAACCAGTTTATTTTTCAATCGAAGATCAGCGACCACAAATTGAAAGGAAGGCCGCAGAAGGACCCTACATTTATACCGTGGATGGAACGAATCCCAATGGAGCAAGTTCGGGTCTTGGTGAGGATTTGTCCCGGGTCATGGAAGAAAAAGGTATCACATCCCGCGCTCGGGTTGGTTCACCGGGCGAGGTTCCGCCAAACGACGGCATCATTGTTCATATTCAACTCCTCTCGTGGTATGGGCGGTTGCCCAGCAACGATTTGGTGACGGAAAAAGTTTTCAGCACAATTCTTTCACAGCCGGTTTATGCTGAGGGTCAATGCAAATTTAATTCCACACTCATTTATGACGGAAAGTCGGTTGATTTAGGCATCAGCGAAGGAACGGCGACATTTCAAGTTTCTCGAAATGCGTCTATTGGGAGGGAAGGAAACCAAGCTTCTGCTGCCGCTTCAGATAAGGCTATGACTCAGTTTTTCCAAGCATTAGAAAAACATTTTGCCCAATAGCTTTATTGTTTCCTGTTTCCCAATTTTGGCGGTCGCGTCATTTTTGCTTGGCTGCTTTCCTTTTAGGCTTCACCCGCTTCGCGTCGCCCCAGAGGCTTTCCAGATCGTAACGCTCGCGCACGTCCGCGCGCATGACGTGGACAATCACGTCAAAAAAATCCATCACCACCCACGCGCCATGCACCGAGCCGTCCGTGCGAAGCGGGCGCACGCCATGCTCATCGCGAAGCTGGCCGGTGATTTCCTCCACGATGGCGCGCAGGTGCGGCTCGCTCGTGCCGGACGCGATGACAAAATAATCCGTCACCGACGACAATTTGCGCACGTCGAGGATGACAATGTTCTCCGCCTTTTTGTTGTCCGCGAAATCGCGGCAGAGCTGGGCCAGTTTTTTAGAATCCATAGTTGCCGGGAGCATTTAACCACAGATGGACACGGATGGACACGGATAAAATTTCAAGTCCACAATGAATCCGTGTTTGAAAATTCAAACGTAGAGTTTCGCCGCGCGAATCGCTTCGGCCACGAACAGCGGCACGAGATTTTCAATTGGCAGACCGGCCTTCACCCGCGCCCGGATTTCCGATGACGAAATGCTCAGCGGAAAACCCTTGAGCGACCGTCCGCGGAACGGCGGCGGAAAGTTCGCTGGCGCCTCGCCCGGGCGCGGAATCACGACGAAATCCGCCAATTGCGCCAGTTCCGCCGGCGCGCGCCACTCCGGCAGATGCGCCACGTGGTCGGCACCGATGAGATAAAACAATTCCGCTCCCGGAAATTTTCCCGCGTAATCGCGCAGCGTGTCAACGGTGTAGGAAACTCCGCCACGCCGGATTTCCTGCCCGTCAATCTCGCAATTCGTCCGGCCCGCGAGCGCCAGCCGGAGCAGTTGCAGACGGACGGCGGCAGGCGCGGGCCGGCTGTCCGGCTTGAATGGCGATTGCGCCGCAGGAATAAAAAACAGTTCGTCCAGCCCAAGCTCCTCAATCGCCGCCTGTGCGACGAGCAGGTGGCCGAGATGGACCGGGTCGAACGAGCCGCCGTAAATTCCGAGTTTCATTTTTGTTTCTCTAATCCAAAGCTCCCATTAACACCCGGCTTCAGCCGGGTGTAAAATGTCGTGCACGAACCGGAAACCGTTGAAACGGTTTTGGTTTCTCCGTGTTGCGCATCACCCAGCTAAAGCTGGGTGTTAATGAGACGAAACGCGAGCGAAATTCAGCAACACCGCCGAACGCCATTAAACCTTTCTTCCGTCACCTGCGCAAAAATCCGGGCATCGGAATGTTGTTCGCAAACGCACGCCTGTTGCCGCGCCCGCTCGAAGTGCGATTCGCCGGACAGCTCCTTCGCCAGGCCGAAGGCCAGCGCCGCCGCGCCCGCGACCGTGCGGAGATTCGGGCCGGTTTCCTTCAGCGCATAATCCGGCAGCCAGACCGGCGCAGTTTCGTGCAGCACCGCCGGTTTGCGTTTG
>Ga0265337_1000043_pt1 | contig 56064 bp, 52 predicted proteins | sample 42122metaG_FD_192441 | JGI IMG/M metagenome (GOLD analysis project Ga0265337, IMG submission 192441) | Rhizosphere microbial communities from Carex aquatilis grown in University of Washington, Seatle, WA, United States - 4-21-22 metaG | ecosystem: Host-associated > Plants > Roots > Rhizosphere >... | reverse complement strand
GCTCTAAAGCCTCTGTCAGATGCAGGGCGGCTTCGGTATCTAAAGGCTTGTCATTAAGCGCCGGATTATTTTGCCAATTCAGATACTCATCAGTGTGATTATGCCTGGTAATTAGAGCTGCTTGGTCCTGGCAGCTGCGTATGACTCGGGTGTATCCATCCGCTTCTGGACGCGGATTATAAGACTGGTCTAACCAATGTATCCAGTAAGAAGTAGGTGATTTGTCCACCTTCCTTGACTCAATAACCACCCAACCATCATCGCCATTGGGAAAGGGCAAAACTGTCTTTTGGCCTTCGTGTCTAACAAGATGAGCGTTCATCTCAAAAACATTCCCTATATGGGCATAAAGGGCTTTGTGGGCGGCTTCGCGAGCCGCCTTTTCCGATGCGGCTTGCTCGCGCCTGGCCGCCAGTTGGCGACTGGCTTCTATCAGTGAGCCGACCGCGCTAAACGTATAGTTCTTGGCGGTTATTATCAATTCGCGTCTTTCCATCTGTTCAACAGATTAGCCTAAAGTTCTGGATTTGCAAGCTTAAGTACAATTAAATGTTGCCAATTAATTACAAATATTATAGATTATATCTAATCCGCCGGAGTCCATAGGGGACCCTGGGGTATCCGAGAGGAGATGGCACCATGGTAGTAGCGACCCAAGAGGTCGGTTCCAGCACCATCGGCTCGGACGTTCGCTCCGCGCTCGACCAGGCGCCCACCAGACCGACAATGGGCGCGGTGGTCCGGTCAATCCGCGACGAGGCCTGTGCCAAGGGGTACAGGTGCAATCGCCGGCAGGCTCGGGAGCTCTACCTGTTGCTCCGCGACGCGGTCGTCAAGGCCCGCCGGAGCAGGTACTACCGCTGCCAGCACGTTCTCAGCCCTCGGCAGTACCTGCGGGTTCACGCGCTCCTCGACGTCATCATGCCGGACGACACGGCTCCCCAGCCGGGCTCGGCACACGAGGTGATCCAGCTCAGCCTGCTTCGCGGCCGCGAGCTCGCGATCATCCACACCAAGGACGCCGCGGACGAGTGCGTTCTCGACCTCCGGCTGGAGATGGCCGGCTGATCGGGCCGTAGAGCGAACGGGGGAGTGCGGTGGCTTCGGCCACCGCACTCCTCGCACTCAAATGATTATTCAGATTCGTAATTTATAAGCCGCATAGCACAGAACAATCCATACGCAGACCCCGCCAGCCGCAGCCATAACCTTAGCATTGGGCTTTTGGACAGACGCCATCGCTGTCAGCTCGTTCGGCGCGGCGGTAGCCAATTTTTTAGCGCTTTGCGCCCCCAGAACCTTAGAACTTGACGTCGAGGGATTGGAACGCTGTATAGAATCCACCTCTGCGGCATCCTTTATCTGTGCCGGTGGTAAGGCGACTGTTCCATCGCAACTATCATCAATGCCGTCCTGGTCCAGGTCGCGGCCGGAAGCCGGAACGCCAACACAAGCCTCACCACTATCAGGAATCCCGTCGCCGTCTAAATCATCCGGGCTGCCGGCAATATATACGACTTTATAGATATCTATGGGCTGATCATTGAGATCATTGCCGTAGAGATGAAGCGTGTGATAACCAGCCGGTACGCTATCGGGAATTGCGATTTGTACTGATAGATTGCCAGTGTCATCTGTCGCAAAAGTTCCGAGCGATACAGGAAATGAGTGTACCTCGACCTGTAAACTCGTATTGGCGGCGAGGGAATGATCTACGCCTTTTACTGACATTGAGTTCAGCGACTGCTTGAACAAGACATCCCCCGATATAGTAGGATCGTATTCTGTAGTCTTCACATCTCGCCCATCGCTAGGCACGTTTAGGATGTCCAGTCCTGTTTCTGATGGTTCGGAAGCCGTAAGGTCAGCCGCGGGCATGGGGTCAGTTAGGTTATGCGTCTTAGATAAGACAGTATTTTCCAATAGCTCGTGGCCGAAGGCATTTGGATGATAACTCTCATTACCAAATGGGCCGCTCAGGAACGCCGGGGCGTCATGACCTGCAGTTATACCGTTCATTGCTATCGAGCCCGGCCCGGCCTCGCATAGCCGGTGCCCGTCCAGCGCATTTTGCGTATCCACATAGTCTACTCCGGCCTTGGCCGCAGCCGCTTGGACAACCGTATCTAGATAGCTTATGGCTTGTTGGGCAAAAATTAACTCATCATTGTTCATATGGACGTTATCGGCACAGTCGCCACCGGCTTTGGCAATTTGCGGATAGCCGATGACATAAATCAGGGCGTCCGGCGCATCGGCATTTTTGATCTGAGTATAGGTGTTAACCAAAGCGTCGAACTTGCCGTTAACCTCGCGCACAAACTCTAACCGGTCTTCATAATTGTTATAGCAGGTACTTATGCCCAAGCAGCTGCGCAGTTTAGCTGAAAATCCGATGTCATTGCCGCCAATTGATACGGTAATAATTTTGGGTTGGTAATTGCTGACAAAGTCCAACTGGTCGATATAGCCCGGCTGGAAATTATTAATGATACTAGGGACCTCTCGCTTACTGCGTGGAAGTTTATTCCTTACTTGACCACTATAGTTATCGTCTGTGTCTGTAATATCGTTTGTTAGAGCTCCAGAGCAGGCAACCGAATGATAAGAATCAAAATTTAAATCGTGCCCCAGTAAATAAGGATAGGCTACCTGCGAAATATGGCAGTGGTTATCATCAGTATCGGTTCCAGCCTGGTAGTCAAAGGCGCCTTCGCCGGATATGTAAGAATCGCCCAGTGCCAGATATTCTAGCTGATTAATATTTGAGCCACTGTCGCTTAGCAAAAATTTGGCCGTAACACTAGCGACGCCAGAGCCGTAAGTCGCGTATAGACTCAGAACATCGTCATCGATAAAGCGAATATTACTAGAATTAATGTAGCCATCAATTTGCTGGTGGAGTAATAAGGATAAATCCCGTGACTGGCAGTCAACTGGACCAGTTATATTCCCGGGCGTAGGCTCGCAAGTGCTTAAGTCGTAGATGGTAAGGACATTAAAGTTTTTAGACGACACAACAGCATAGCGGCCATCGTCACTGATAGCCGTGCGTAAATCCGGAGCCAGCCCCTCCGTATAGTTAAATCCCTGTGCAAAGGGGGTTACTTGGAAAGTCTGCAGATTTACCCGCAACATGGCCACATTAGGGTCCGACACCACCATCCACTGGCCGTTTTGCGAAAAACTCATGGAGGTATAGTCGGCCGGCAAGAGATGGCCGCTAGCATCTGCCAGCTCGCCATCCGGTGGTTGGTTGATTTTATATTCCGGGCCCGAGCCCTGATTAATCGCGGATATTGAACCAGCAAGGTCATAATTAAAGTACAGATAGAATCCGTAAGTCGGGTTCGTGGTATAAGTAATAACCGTGCTGGAATTGGGAACCGGGAGAAAGCGTTGGTGGTTATCAATGTAGCTAATCACCGGGTGAAAGACCGATGAACCGTGCAGCGCCGCCGAGCTATTAAAGGTGGCTGAGCCGTATTGCGTCGGGATAGCACAGGTATTAATATCTGACTGATAGCAATCGATGTTGCCGTTTACCGCAACTGGCAGAGTCGAGACTTCGGCCTGCTTTTGCAGGTTTAGCTCGTTGCTCTCCAGCCAAGACGGAGCAGAGTCAGCACCAGCCATATTGGCCAGCAAAATGAATAGCGCTGCCCCAACAAATGCCAAGAAATATCTTAAAAACTTAAGCATAATAACTAATTTGACTAACGGTCAAATTATATCAGCTCATTCTCAGGTTCGGTAAACTATTGATCTAGTGAGTAATACTGACTCTTGGCCGAGCCAGAACATGCTATGCCAGCCTCAAAGGACTTTTTATCTGAGTTTTTTATAGAGAGATTAATCTCTCTGGGCGTGTCATAAATATAACTCGATACGCATAGTAACCCGTGTGCATTTTGATAATAATCAAGCGTTGAATGATAATAAGTATTTACCACTAGCGTGTCAGCTATCGCCCCAGATAGCGGTTTGGTTGGCTTAAACTGGTCCGAATGCATCGCTATAACCCCTTGAATTTGCTTAAACAGCTGGTTGGCTTGCTCCTCGTTATCGACCCCATAAATAAAGTCCGTAGCCACCGAGCAGGAGAGCGGCCCTTGCTCAAACTCTTCACTGGGGCGGCTGCAATCGTTGGTTCGTTTAGAGTTATCCGGCTGGCCAACCTTGGCCACAATGTCAACATAAACCGCATCAATCGCCGCCCGTGCCTGAATAAAATCCCTCTTATTAATTTGAGTTGCAACATATTGGTAAACAAAATACCCCGCAATTATCAATACGATCACGGACGCAGCCCAAATGAATTTACTTTGTCTAACTTTACTTTTAGCCATAACAATTATTCTAAGTTATTTCTAAGTTATGCGGAACAGTTATATACGACCGGCTTTTACGGGTAGGGCAATTTATGTTAATATGACCTCCAGAAATCCAAAACCAAAATGACCGAAGAAAACCGGCAACCACCATCTGAATCTGGGTCTAGCCCCGAAGTTAGCGGCCCAAGCGCCGAATATATCTGCCGGGTGGTTGCCGGCTACTCCGCGGCCCAAGCCTTGGCCTTAAACCGCGAAACCGGCATAGATAGAAGGGCTTTTTGCCAAGAAAGCCTGGACGGCCTAAAGACACCGCAGCTGCAGGAAATGATTAGAAACGTGGCAGCCTTTTGGGAAACGGACCAAGCTAAGACTGTAGAGGCGAACTTTGTAGCCAATGGTCAGGTAGGAGAAACAACCATCCTGATTGCTGATGAAGGACTGCGGGCCGACTTGGCCGGAATTGTACGCGCCGGAACAAGTGACGTTTTAGACACCGCCTATGCCAACCGGCTAAAAGCTCTAATCGGGGAGGCCGACGCCAAGATTAATATTAGTCGGGCGATTGACCAGGATGCATCTGAGATTCGTCGGGTAAGGGATTTTTTTGCCCACGAAAGGAGAGCAGCGGCAAGCAGCGGGATTATCTTTAGCGGCAAGGTAAGGAGTTTATTTGAAAGTGATTTTGGCCAACAAGCCAAACTGGGGCGTTCACACTTAACGCAGATTATGGCGGCGGCTTGTCAGGCCAATAGAAATTATGCCGCGAAGAGGGAATCAGGCGTCAGCGCCGAATTGGCAATTAGCAAAGCGGTGGCAGAGGAAGTAAGTGAGCTGGATGAAGCTTCCAGAGGTACTTTGCGTTATGGAACGGCCGAAGAGGACGCCATGGGCGGAGACGTGGTTTATGAACGCAATGGCTGGATATTTTTTATCGACGCAAAGTCCTCAAAGCCACGGGGCAAGGGGCCCAATGAAAAATATGAAACGGAAGCGGCCATTCGCAAAAACCATGGGCGGGATTATAAATTCACGGTTTGGCCGCCCGAGCAAGCTGAAATCTCTGAGGATTTTAAGATTGAGGGAGATGAGTTTAAGCAAACCGTCAGAGACTTACTGGATGAAGCCAATCGGCTTAGCGAACACACACGAAAGAGAATTGCCAGAGTGCCGACGCGCGCCATTCGTAACGGCCATTGACCAAAATAAATTAATCTGTCATACTATAAACGCATAAGGTGTTGTCTCGTTGAAACAAGGAGGTGATGCAGTATGCCGCCGGGCTCCAAAGGGCCCCGTCCCGGCCCGCACGGGCTGGCGCTCCTACGGGAGCAATTCGGGGATGACGAAGTCAGGGCTGCCCTGACATCGCCCGTCTACGGACCCCGCTATCGCGCCCATGCCGGAAGGTGTACGGCTGGGTGTCGCGAGATCATGAACGAGCTGTTCCCGGAAGGGATTCAGCCTTCGGACACCCATCCGCCCGAGATTGACTGGGCGGTCTGGGATCGCGCGCTGGATGATTGTCCGGGATCCACTGATCCCGAGTGATCCGCCAGCAAACGCCGCGAAAGCGGCTTTAACACCACCGAGGCGGGGCCTAACAGCCCCGCCTCTCTTTCTTTTACTGCGCAGTGATAACTGTTTGGGTATTACCTACGCTGGCGCCACTGCCCATGGCATAAACAGATACATGCCATTTGCCGGATTGTACGGGGAAGCTAACCGTTGCGGTACCGCTACTATTGGTAGTAACTGAAGGATTCCAGTACAAAGTTGTGCCGCTGTTGTTTAGCAGGCCAGGCAGGTCGAATCCGCCACCGCCGCATTTACCGCCACCGCCGGCGCCAATGCCGGTGAGTGAAGAAGACGAATTGGTAGAGTACTCGCGGGCTGAGTAGAAATAAGCAAGCATATCCGGCTGGAAACTGCTGTTTAGGTTAAACTCTGAATCGCTCTGAACTACCACAATGGCATTGGCTGACACCGGCTGGCCGCCATTAGTACTCTTGATAGTGACACTGGCAGTTTGGCCGGCAGTGTAGCTGCTTTTGTCTGGAGTAACGTTCAGGCTAAGTTGGCTGGCTGGATTGGTAACTACAAACTTGGTGCCTTCGGTGTGGTATCGGCCATTTACGAAGTAGCTGAAGACCAGGTTGAAGGACGGCGCCATTTGCGCGGTAACGTCTATGGGGAAGCTGTTGGTGCCTTGCTTCAGATTTACGGTCTGGTATTTGTAAACACGCCCGCGTTCGTAGCTGACCAGGACTGTCATATTTTGTGGTGCGGTTATGCTCAGAGGGATTCTATCGCCAACTTGGGCTGTGCCATTACTGCCGGAAACATCCAGGTAGTCCAAATAATCCGCTCCAGCCATTACCGGGCCGCTATCGCCGTTGGAATAGGTTGTATATTGAGCCTGGACCTTATTACCGCTGCTATCTGTAGCATTCGCCAGAATAGTTATTGAATCGTCGGTATTAAATGAATGGCTGATCTGCAGGTAGCCGTTGCTGTCGGTTGTGCCGCTGCCACTAGCTAGAACAGTTGGGTCTTCCTGTTGAGTTGATTGATTATAGGTATAGCTTACAAATTGATAATCGATATTTGTATTGGCGGCAGGATTGCCATTAAGGTCGGTGGCATAGACTCGCCCTGTACGGGCTTGGCCTTTGTCGAAATAAGATTTTCCGGGGCCAAAGTGCAATACTAGATTGCCTTGGTGCACGATAGCCGAAGAGCTGCCGTCGGCTTCGGCGCCGGGAGCCATAGTCTTGGCTTGAAGAGTAACAACCTGGCTGGTGGTGGTGAGACCAAGCGTTGAAGGGTCGATATTAACTACTGCTTGGCCGTTGCTATCCAGCTTTGTGACAATCCAGTTAGCTACCTGTGAGCCGCTGGAGCCAAAGGATTGCAGGTTGGATGCCGGGTCGTTTTCGTAGTAGGGTTTGGTGTAGGTACTGTACTGGATATTGCTATTGGCGAGTGACTGGCCGTTGCTGTTGGTCGCGGTAATTGTAGCCTTTATGGTGCCATTGGCCGTATATTGGCCTTTATCAAAAGTTACCTTCAACGAATTTGCCGCCGGTGAACTTGAGACCGTAAAGGCCGCCAGAGTCACGGGGTAGCTGGAATTTGGATTGCTGTTAGCGGCGTAAATGCCGAGTCCGGACTTGCTACTTAGGCTGCTGTTTAGGGTAAATTGGCCGCTGAAAACCCCGCTGGAGCTAACCGGAACACTAAGGTTCTGCAGCGGAGTAGTTGGATCGTCTTGGCTGGCTACAAAAAGCGACAATGCGCCTTCTTGGTTGGGCGTGAATTGGGCGTCGTTATCCAGATTATCGAAGCCAGCGAATTGAACCGTGTCGCCAGGGCTATAGGCCGGCCTATCGGTAACAGCGTAAAACAATTGGTCTGAACTTAGGTCCTGCATTACGCGAGAATCGGATAGGCTCTGTGGCACGGCAATCGGAACTACCATGGTATCGCCGCCAACGGTCACTACCGCCGCGTCAACCCGTTGGTCATAGGGGAAGTTGAAGCTTTGCGGTGACTGTAGGTCAGATTGCTGTAATTGGGACACGCCGTTTTCTAGATTATAAAACGTAACTGTGGCGTTTGAGGGAACTGAATTATCCGTAAGGCTGTATGCTCCCAGGATTATTTTCTGGTCGTCCTGGCGCATGACGGTGCCGTAATCGTTGAAGACCGCCCAAGTCCAGCCAACTTGAACGCCCTTGCTAACAGCCGCCACCAAATAAATCCCGCTTGGCTCCTTGATATCGAATGTGGCTTGATCCTTCAGCCCCTTAGAAGTTGTCAGTTGCTGAAAGCCTGTAGTATCAACCGACTGGTTAGAGGGCTTATCGTAGCTGAAGCCGGCAGACGAGTCAGTCAGCCTTTGGTACTCCAATGAACGCAAAAGGGGATCGACCGAAGACGCCTTGTAGATAACCAGCTGGCCATTCGGGTCAACCGCCTTGCCCACGGTCAACGTCATTTTTTGATCGCTGCTAGATTGGGAGCTAAGTAAGTTGTAATAGGTGTATCCCTGAGAAAACTCCACGGTATTATCTGGAATGTTGGTAGTAAAACTAAGTGTAAAATTACCCGCCAGCTTTTGGCCGAGCGTGCTTTGAAAATCATTGTCTATCATTAGCGTAACTACGGTCGTGTCGTTAAACGGTACGCTGGGCGTAAACACGACTTGCTGGCTGTTTGCGCCTTGGGTAAGTGTGCCTTTAACTGTTGGGGTTAAAATGAATGACTTCTCAAGCTTTTGGGCATTAACCGGCTGATTGAAATTGACCGTTATTTTAGTGCCGTCATCGACGCCTTTAGAGCCGTTGGTTGGCGTAGCGGAAGTAACTTGAAACCGCTTTACCGGCACAACTTCTGAATTGATGACTGCCGCTTTGTTACGGTGATGCGTATAAAGCGTGACAGTAAAACCAACGCCACCCAGGATTACGAGTACTACAAATACAGCCAGCGGCGTGGCCGCCCGGCCAAGTTTGTTTCTTATTGGGCGCGGCCAAAGGCGACTAGGACTAAAGCGATATTTGGCTTTTGGCGGTTGCTCGGCGTGGGACATATCTGGATTATCAGATGGACTTGCGTCCGGCGCTGCTGGAGGCTGGTCTGTTTCTGGATTGGGTTGGGCTGTTTCGTCGTCCATTTAATACTTATTAAGTTAAGCACCAGTATCACAGAACCAACGCCCAAAAACAACTTGCTATCGCTTTTAAGCGACCGTAGATTTTTATAGATGAAACTGCTATAATCACCCCTGTTATGCACCCGTAGCTCAGCTGGATAGAGCGTTGGCTTGCGGAGCCAAAGGTCGTGAGTTCGAATCTCGCCGGGTGTACCAAGTCTTTATTGCTCATAATTTATGAATCCAGAAGAACAAAACAAGCACGATGTTTTTGACAAGGTCATATATTTTTTTGCATTTACCACTCCGCTGTTTGAGCTTCCTCAACTCTACAGCATCTTAAGTGCAAGGAGTTCTAATCATGTCTCTTTGGTTACTTGGAGTTACCTAGCATTATCCTCTATGGTTTGGTTGCTGTACGGAATCCACAAAAAAATAAAACCTTTAATCGCATCATATATCCTCTATTCAGCCGTGGAACTAGCAGTAGCGGTTTCGATATTATGGTTTAGATAGCCCTAGTTATTGACTAATTTGGCTCTAACCTGGTTCGGCGTGCTGTACCAATTTGTAATTAGAGTTTTAGGCGGCGGGTGAGGTTTTCGAAACCGTCTGGGCTGCGTTGTTCCAGTGGAAGGTGTTCGCCAACTACTTCAGTCACACGAGCCTGGTCCTTGGGATCCAAAAAGGCGGAAACTGTCAGGCTGAAGCGTTTTAGAGGGTAAAAATTCAAGCTGATTAGCGCCCCTTCATGAATGACTGAGAATGATTTAAAGGTGTTATAAGCGTACGATTTTTCGCCGATCTTTATTCCGGTGCTGCTAATTTCGTAGCCCACTTGGCTTGGTTGATGGCCAGCGTAAATTCCTGTGATAATACCCAGAACAACGATAATCCCTACGGCAAAATAGTCGTGAATTAGAAAATAAATACCAACGGCCAGGACAACTGTGATGATAAATAGCAGGGAATACCAGCCGGCGCCGCGCTGGTGTTCTATAAATTCGGACGCCGTCCAAGCTACCGTTTGTTTTGAGTCTTTCGGGGCAGTAGAATCTGCAGACGCCGAATCGTCGGGTTTATAAAAATTGGTTTCTTCTGATGCCATTGCTTACGCTTATTGTAGCTCAAATACTAACGCCAGAGTAGTTAGCCTAGCCAAGCTAAGGTGTTTGCTGCTATAATTGCCGCTGTCTAACCCCTGTAATATGGAAGGGTGACCGAGCGGTTGAAGGTACCGGTCTTGAAAACCGGCAAGCGCAAGCTTCGTGGGTTCGAATCCCACCCCTTCCGCCAAGTCAAAGCCAGACAAGGAGAGGTACCCAAGAGGCTGAAGGGGTCGGTTTGCTAAATCGATAGGGGGGCGCAAGTCCCCGCGAGGGTTCAAATCCCTCCCTCTCCGCCAGTTTTATAATTTTTTGGCGAAGACCGATGCGTCCACATGGCGGGCGCCGGCGGCACGCAGAGTTTTAGCGCATTCAATAATCGTGCCGCCGGTAGTGATGACGTCATCGATTAATAAGACATCGCGGCCGGCAATCTCTGCCGGCCGCTTTATAAAGTAGTTCCCGGCGGGCTGGGCCAGGCGCTGGCTGCGCGGCGCGCCCAGCTGCCGTTCCTGCCCCAGGCGGCCAAGGGCGGCCGAATAGGGTAGCCTCAAGTTGCGGGAGATTGACTTTGCCAATAGCGCCGAGTGATCAAAGCCACGCTGGCGCAGCCGGCTGGTGGCGGTTGGCACCGGAACCACGATATAATCAGGCATCTTGGCGTCCGTATTTTGATGAAAATCGACAAAAGTTCTAGCCATTATCCTTGCTAAGGGCTGGCTGGCCGCGCGCAGTTGGCCAAATTTATAAAGCTGGACTAATTGTTGCGCTGTGCTCTCATAATTGGTGCTTATCCACACCGCGCGCGGCCCACCGGCTGTACGGCAGCTCGGGCAGCCCCGAGCCATCGAACTAAGCGCGCCGCAGCGCCAACAACGACCACCAAAGGGCAAAATTTCAGTGGTCAAACAGCTTATGCAAAGCGCAAAACCTTCCCGCCCGCAAGCTACGCACTGCGGCGGCGCCAACCACCCGATTGCTTGCTCCAAAACGCTCATGTTGTCGTTATTTCGTTGTAAATGTTAAGTATAACATCTTGCGTACTCCGCACGCCCTCAGCTATACTAGCAATAACACAAACAATCAAACTCAAAAACCAACTTAAAGCGTTTTGGAGGGCAAGACCTATGGCTCGAGGCAGCCAACAACAACCGAGTGACGACCTTTTGATGGGCGACGATATTACCGCGGCCTTTTTGACCGAGGAAGAAGTTCCTGTAGCCGATGATGGCCAGGGCGGTCAGCCCGCGCCAGTTGATGACCAATGGGACGAAGAAGAGCCGGTAGCCGGCCAATTGGCCGTAGACGTTTATGAAACTAAAGAAAAGTTGTTTGTTAAAGGCCGGGTAGCCGGCGTTAACAAGGGCGACTTAGACGTTAGCATCGCAGACAATACCCTTACTATCCGGGGAACCCTTAGCGCCGGCAACGAAGACGGCGTAGAGAATTATTTCCTGCAGGAATGTTACTGGGGCGAGTTCAGCCGCAGCATTGTTCTGCCGGTAGCTGTCAAAGAAGAAGAAATTGAAGCCGTGCTCAAAGATGGCGTGCTAACCATTAGCTTCGCCAAGCAAAAGCAAGATACCGTCAAGAAAATCGAAGTCCTTTAGCTCGGAACTCTAGGAACTCTAGGTGTTAGTTACTTTGTCCAGTATGAACCGGACCAGTATTTGGGATAGAGCGACAATTACCAAACCAATCACCGCATAGAGTATGGTGTTTTTGGCGCCCGTCACACTGGTATCGTTGCCGCCACTAGTGACGTAGCGCAGACCGCCAACGATTATCATAACCACCGCCACGACTCCGACTATGACCGAGAGAATATTGATTATTGTATGGACGAGGCTATTGATGCTATCTGTCGCCGAATTGGTGCTGGCGCAAGCTCCCGCAGTATTACTGGTTACATCAAAGTTAGCGCCTGAGCAGAGGCCGTTATTGATTTGTTGCTGAGGGGTTTGGGCATATACCAGACCCGATGCGCCAAAAGCCAATACCAACAGCCCGCCCAGGCTGACAATAAATGCCTTCAGGCTAAAGCGCCGGTGTTTCACTAGTTTAAATACTCGTGCTCTTATTCAAGACAAACTGGACAATAACCTGGGCGAGGGCCACGATAATCAAGCCGATGATTCCGTAGAGAATGGTGTTTTTGGCGCCCGAGACACTCTCTTGCTTGCCGCCACTGGTGATGTAGCGGAAGCCGCCGACGATTATCATGATCACGGCCACTACACCTACGGCTATGGACAGAAGGTTAATGACTGAGGTAATGGCCGAATTCGCGTTGGTATCAGCACCACCAACGCCAGCGGTTGCACAGTCAGTACTACTTACAGTAGCTGTCGAGTTGATGGTCCCGGTAGCATTACCAACGCCATTGCACACGCCGTTTTGGATGTTATTAGTAGCAGAGACAGTCGCGGGGACGGCTACCATTGCCATCGGCACAAACAGAATACTTAGTGATACTATTAGTGTTTTTAATTTTTGGATCATTTGGATAATTTCCTTTTTTACTTTATCTAAAGTATATATGCTCTTATACCACAGTCAAGCTGCTTACGGCAAGCTAGTGCGGGTTGTTAGCGGCCCCTTGGCTGACTGACCCGGGTGCCTGCGCCGAGTTAGAGCTCCCAGTAGTGTTATTATTTACATCCAGTGACTTATTCAGCACGAATTGGACAATAACCTGGGCGAGGGCCACGATAATCAGGCCGATGATGGCGTACAGGAGTGTATTCTTGGCGCTGGTAATACTTTCTTGTTTGCCGCCGCTGGTAATGTAACGGAAGCCGCCGACGATTATCATAATCACGGCCACTACGCCTACGGCAATGGACAGAAGGTTGATTATATTAGCGACCGTTGCGTTCAGGTCATCTGGTGAGCTGGCGCCACTGGGCACGCCGGCGGCATTATCGGTGCCACACTGAATGGCACCAGCGGTTGTAGTAGCATCGCAAGCGGCAGCCGCAGTGGCGAGCGGCAGTAAGCCGCAAATGCCTAGAACGGCTACTGTTGCCACTGATAGTTTTAGCAGAAAGGCGCGCATCTTATTCATTTACCTTATCATTTTAATACATTGTCGCTTACATAACGCACAATCGACCAAGCTAGGAACACAACCACCAGGCCGATGACTGCGCCCAAGATTCGTTGCCGGGCTTTTTTGGCAGATTCGGCGTTGCCGGCAGAGGTTATATAAGAAAATCCGCCCAGGATGATTATGATGACCGCCGCGATTCCAGCGATTATGGCTATGATGCCAGCAGCTTTGTTAATAATTCCGTCTGGTCCGGCAATCGGATCGGACTTACCCTGACTGGTAGCTTGCTGGCAGGTTGCGCTGCTGGCAGCGTTGCCAGCACAGGCCCCGCTTGTACAATTACCATTGGAATCCGTGGTTGGACAAAGTGGGTTATAGGCACTAACCTCAGCAAAGCTCAAAAATGGCAAAACCACTAATATTGCGATCAATATTCTTAGCTTGCTAATCATTTTAGTTTATCTATCACAAAGTTAACTACAGTCGCCGCTACAGCGGTAATTATCAGTCCTATTAACGAGTACTGAATCTGGTTTTTGGCCTTCTGAGTACCCTCGGGGTTACCGCCAGAGGTTATATAGCGCAAACCGCCAATTACCAAATACAGGAACGCCAGGGCGCCGATGACCGAGAAGCCTATCAGAAAAGCGGTGTTCAGGATGTTGTCTTTGCCCGCGGTTGCCGGCTGGGGGAGGCTATCGCCGCAGATTAAGCCGCCCGTACCGGCCGCGCTGCAAGCTGCTAAAAATTTTATAGCTAATAAGTTCATCATTTATCCGCCTAAACTATTGCCAATAAAGGCCACTAAGCCGGCCGCCACAAAGACAATTGCTAGGCCGATAAGAGCGTTATAGATGCGACCGCGGGCTTTGGCGGCATTTTCGGCATTGCCACCGGAAGTTACGTAGCCGATACCGGCAATAATTATCGAAACTATTGCTACCAGACCGGCAATTCTAATCATAATGTCTATTAGCGCCAGCCCAATTGGAAGAACAACATGCGGGAAACTTACGCTTGGGGAGCACTTGCCAAGCTGGTCATAGGCACCGTTAAGGTACTCCCACCAAGGCGGCAGAAAGAAAAACTTATTAGCACTGGGCAAGGGACAGGCTTGCCCCGGCGTACCAATAGCCAGCGTAAAAGGTAAAAACCTAGTAATAAGTAGGGCAAACATCAGCTAAATACTCCGCCAGGAATAATCCACTGCAGAAAAGCATAAGTCAGGATAAACGCCAGCAAAGCCAGCAGCCCATTAGTGATGCGCGCTTTAGCTTTGGTGACCGCCTCGGAACTACCGACAGCCGTAGCATACTGCACGCCACCCACTACAATTACCGCAGTTACAACCACGCCAACCAAGCCGCTTAATACATTTACTACGAGGTTTAAGTCTTTGACTATTGGGTCTTGGGTTAAGCAAGCGTTGGCCGTTGTGCCTTTGGGGCAGCCGTTACCGATACCACTGGCAGCATAGACAGGAGCAGCCGATATCAAAAAGGCAATGACGGGCAGAAAGATTATTAGGATTGTTCTTTTTAGTTTTTCAGCCATGAGTTGACTACCTAGGTAATAGCTTATCAGCTTATGTTTGTTTGGCAATAAGTTCCCGGGTCGGCTAAACTGTTGTAAACGTAAGGACTATGTTATATTCAAAGAAGTATATATAGATAAAAATGAAAATCTCTAAAAAATTTGCTTGGGTGTTGGCGTTGTTTGCTATCCTGTGCGCCCCCTTTGTGTTAAGCCATCATAAGGCCTACGCCGCTGACATAAATGATTTATCCCAAATATGCGTGCCTAAGTATTCCAACTCGTCAACTGAATCTGGCCGGCACGTTATTGATGGTTGGCTGTCCGTTAGTTTCACGGACCGAGCAGATATGACGGCTACTTATTCGGCTAACGGCAATTGCGCCTCACCGGCCGGAAATGACTCTGGCACTTTCTTTGGTAATGTGACCTTTGACCAGATATTCCAAAATATCAGCGGCCAGTCGGGAGTCATGCTACTGAACGACAGTGCGGGCGATAGTAATGTAAGCTACGGCGAAGCCGTTGGCGGTAGCGGTCAGGATGATACGCGCATAGACCAGTTCGCCAGCAACTTGGATAACCTCATGCAAGATCCGCTAGGGGGGCATGACGCAATTGTTTCAACCAGCGACCTAAGCAACGCGCTTTCTAAAGCCGAAATAACCATCGGGTTTGAAACAGATAAAGTCGGCTATGGTTGCGACTCAAGTGTATCGAATGAGAATTTTGTCCTTGTGGACGGCAACCCTCCGGAATGGAAGTGTAATGATTCCGGGAACATAGCCGGTGATAAGGGGCTAATTATAGGGGCCGGCAATTTTACAAATTTAGCTAACTTCAATATTTCCTATACCGTTACTACCACAACCGACAGCAGCGGCAACCCAATGATCGAGTCGGTTTATCCCAATGAGCAGGGCGACAGAACATTCTCTTATTGTACCGACCGTTCTGAATATGTTAGCCAAAGCTGCCAGGGCAATCTAACGTTGGACGCTTCATTGTCAGATATTAATAATCTGGGGACCGGCACGAAGCAATTCAACATCAAGAATCAAAGCGGTACTTCGGTTGCGGTTATTGTAGCCGGCTCTGGCGCCCAAGCCTCACAACAAAATCCGGGCGGTGGACCAGCCGGTACCGCCTCTGATGATCTATGTGCCACAGCTTCCAACTCGCCGCTTTCTTGGCTGGGTTGCCCAGTATTAAACGCCGCTCAGGACGCATTGGTAGGCAAAGACGGCCAGAGCGGGCTGGTAGGCATATTTGACGATCAACTTTCATTCAGGGTATCTGATTTAGACGGTAATAATGGACAAGAGAGTGTCCAAAAGATCTGGGCTTTAATTCGGGACCTATCCAGCGCAGTGATTGTGATTATCCTGCTGATTATGATAATTTCCCAAGCAATTGGCGGCGGTCCGTTCGACGCCTACACTGTTCGTAAATTGCTGCCTAAGCTGGTAGCCGCGGTCATTCTGATGCAACTCTCCTGGGCCATCACTTCGTGGGTGGTAAATACTGTTGATGACCTAGGCCGTGGCCTGGCGGATATTATGTACTTCCCGTTTGGAGGTACGGCAAATATGGGCCTTGGCGTCTTGCTCGGCCATGCCGGCGTTGGCAGCGGCGCTGCGGGTCATGGCGCTGACGCTTCGTTGATATTCGTGAACTGGGTGGTACTTTTGGCGGGAGGTATTCTTCTGGTGGCTGCGTTGCCAGTTGTCTTGGTTTTTGGTTTCACTGCGGTCATGGCTTTGTTTGCCGTAATTGCCACCTTGATTTTCCGCAAAATTTTGATAATTGCTTGTTTGATTTTTTCACCTTTAGCCATAGCCGCCTGGATTCTGCCGGGTACCCAGAGTTATTACAAACTATGGAAAGATAATTTTCTTAAGGCGTTGATGATGTTCCCGCTGGCGATAGCTATAATTGCCACCGGCCGGATATTTGCCTACATTGTTGGTACTCAGAAGAACGGTATTTTCTTGAACGTAATTTTTATATTAATAGGTTACTTTGGCGTTTTGTTTATTCTACCAAAGACCTTCAAGTGGGGCGGCACTATAATGACCGCTGGCTCTAACACCATAAACGGCCTGGTCACCAAGGCGTCTGCCGGCGCTAAGGAGCCTATCAAGGGCTACGGCCAACGCTGGCAAGGAGAGAGAGCTAAGCGCTACAATCCGCAGGCTAAATGGGGGACTAGGGCTGTTAGGCGCATCCAGTCTGGCCATATACTGCCTACTGAGCGCTCGCGCCGCTTGACCATAGCCTCCGGAGATAAATGGGCCCAGGAAAGAAATGACGAGGCCACGGCCTATGTAACTCGAACCCAAGAAAAGGCCTTAAGTGGATACGACTACTATGATATGGATGCTGACGGCAAGTTCTTAAATCTCCGTAAAAATGCTGCTGGGCAATATCTTGACAGTACCGGTAATATAGTTAAGAAGAATAAAGCCCAGGTCTTATACGCAGGCACCGATAAATCCAAGGCCAGCTTCGAGAGGCTTACCGGAGTTGCCGCCGGCAAGCAGGCTTTGATAGACATTTCTGGCAATGATGGTACTTCCGTCACAGACCAACGGGCTGCCCAGGCCGCTCAAAAGCTACTTATTGACACCCACTCCGAAATAGAGCTTCAGAGCGCACAGATTCAGGGCGGCAAGCATCAGGGCAAACGAGCTAACGAAGTTAAAAGCTGGAAGACTAATATCACAAGCAGCCCGCCGCATTACAGTGCCATTAATGGCAGCCGACCTGATTTAGCGCCTGACTTGATAGAAAGCGCCGAGGGGGCGGCAAGTAGACGGCTCGGGCGCCAAGTCACGTACGATAAATCTTCTGCCGCAGACAGACGTCAGATCGACGTAGAGAAGGCCAGAATTGCTATAGAAAGATTAACGCCCGAGCAAGCCGCCCAGGTCCATTATGGCTTCTACGACGACGTTGGGAAGATTGGCGGCGAGGCGGCCGTAGACGGGAAAGGCAATGCCATCTTGGACCCAACAACAGGCCTACCGATGAACATATCGCAATTACTTGCTAATAGGCTTAAAGACTTTAAGGCCTCTCCAGGGCCGGTGGGGGCCAATGCGGTTGGCTCACTAGTCGGCGGCAAACAAGAGCACGTAGACGCGGCTCTTGCGGCTGCTGGTACCAATTTAGATACTATAATCCGCTAGAGAAAATTGCCAATAAAGCTTATGTATCAGATACTAGAAGAGAAATATGGCAGTATATAAAGTAATCCAGGACATCGAGGCAGAAGATAAGCTGCTTGGGCCACTGACGCTCAAGTCGTTCATTTACGCCGCCATCGCTGGGGTATTAATTTTTATTGATTTTAGGCTATTAGTTGCCGGCGGGCCAATTTACGTTAGGCTAGTTGTCGCTTTTATCCTTTTAATGCCAGCCTTGCTTTTGGGCGTACTGGCCAGTCCGCTCGGGCGCGACCAACCGACTGAAGTATGGCTATTGTCCCACATCCGTTTCATACTAAAACCGCGCAACCGTAGTTGGGACCAAACCGGCTTGGATAAATTGGTGACGATTACGGCGCCTAAGCGGGCAGAACTCCACTTGACCAAGGAGTTTAGCCAAAATGAGGTGCAAAGCCGCCTGCAAGCCCTAGCGACTACCCTGGACAGCCGCGGCTGGGCGGTTAAAAACTCAGCAGTTAACCTTAGCAACCAGCCTAGCTATACGGGGAGTGATGATAATACTTCGGACAGGTTAATAACACCGACCGCCGAACCCGCCCAGGTTATAGACGTCCACCCTTCGGACGATATTTTGGACGAACAGAACAATGTCACTGCCCAGCATCTGAGCGAAATGGTGACGGCTGCTGATAATCAGCGCAAACAAGCGGTAGCCGACAAACTCAATGCGGCTCGCGAGCAAGCCCAGAAGGCTAGCAAGAAAGCGGCTGCCGCTACTCCAGCTCCCAAGGACACCCGCTTCTTAGACGGCAGCACGACCAGCGGCGACACTGTCTTTATTGGCCGCAACGTAGTCACACCCCAGGCTGAATCAAGCAGCAAAAGTGATAGCACCATACCATCAGCTGAAGATGAGGCTATCTTGGCGCAAATTCATAAGCGTGACGAGGAAATCCATCGGCTCAGCGCCAGTTTCCACAGCAAGGCCAAAAACGCTGCCCCCAAGGACACCCAAACAGCTGCTCCCGCGCCAAGAACCCAGCCTGTTAAAGCCCCGCAAAACACCGTGACAGCCGCCCCAGCAGCTGCTAAACTGGAACTAGCCCAAAGCGGTAATGATTTAAGTGTGGCTTCAATCGCCCACTTGGCCAACCGCACCAGAGAAGAAGTTCGACAAATTGGGCCGGGCGAAGTAGAGATTTCTCTACACTAGTTAAACAACAGCAAAAATCAGCAAACCAAAACGGGTGGAAACCATGAATCCAGCTCAGCCAACCAATCCAATTGCTCCCAGTCCGGCCCCCTCCCAGGGGGGAAATTATCCAGCCGGCGACAGCAACGCGCCGGTGGTTTCAACAGGCTCCAGCGCCCAGCCGCCCGTGGCTCAATCCAAAGGTTCAGCCAACCCCAACAGCACACAAAACGCCTTGCTTATCAGCGAAATCCGCGATGGCATAGCGATTATGAACGACGGCACCTTCCGGGCAGTCATTATGTGCAAATCGATTAATTTTGACTTGATGAGCCCCCAGGAGCGCGAGGCTGTAGAGTTCAGTTACCAGGGCTTCTTAAACTCGTTATACTTCCCAATCCAAATTTTTATCCGCAGCCAGAAGGTTGACCTTCGGCCTTACTTAGAAAAGCTCGATAACATTCGAGTTACCCAGGACAACATGCTGCTGGGCCTGCTGATGGAAGACTATATAGCTTTCCTGAGCGATATTGCCCAACAGACCAACATTATGGATAAGAAGTTCTACATGGCAATCAGCTACCCCGATCCCAACCAGGATGTCCGCAACGTGGTTAAGCAAAGTACCGGCTTTTTTACCGGAGTCGCAAGTTTGTTTAGCCCTAATAAAGCCCCGCACGTAGTGATAGATGAAAATACCCTGGAAAACGCCAAGACCGAACTGCGAAACCGAGTCCAGGCGGCGATGCAGGGGCTGCAGGAATGCGGTATTCAAAGCTTACCTCTGGACACTCAAGAGCTGATTGAGCTTTATTATGACGCCTACAATCCGGACACTGCCACTCGCCAGCAGCTAAAGAATTTTGATGACTTGAAAGCGCCTGTAGTAACCAAGGCAGCCGGCGCTTCTCCCCAGACTAATCCCAATGGAGGCTTGGCCTGATGGCGCTTGGTTTTGGCAAGAAAGCCCCACCCGTAGATCCGGCGCTGGCCGCCCAAACCCAAGAGCAATTTGAGGTTAGCGCGGCTTTTGCCAAAGGTGTTACGGCGCTCCGCGATTTTATTGCCCCCAGCTCGCTAATTTTCAATGGTAACTTTTTCCAAATCGGCACCCGCTACGCCCGGACATACTATGTTTACGGCTATCCCAGGCAGGTCTATACCGGTTGGCTATCCAGCATGATTAACCTGGACGAAGTGGTTGATATTTCGATGGTTATTCAGCCTGTAGATAGCCAGGTTGTCTTGAATAACCTGCGCAAGAAAGTCAGCCAACTGGAAGCCGGGATACAGATTGATTCAGAAAAAGGCCGAGTACGCGACCCAGGCAAGCAGGCTGCCGTCCAGGATGCGGAGGAAATGCGCGATAAACTGCAGGTTGGCGAAGAAAGATTTTTCCGTTTTGGCCTGTACTTCACAATTTACGGCGGTTCTATGGAAGAACTGGAGTTCGTTAGCCATAAAGTCGAAAGCCTGCTGGGCCAGCAACTGGTTTACTCCAAACCGGCCAGTGCCCAGCAAGAGCAGGCCCTAAACAGCGTTTTGCCGCAATTTACCGACCAGCTGCAGATTTATCGCAACATGAACACTGGCGCAATTTCTACCAGCTTTCCATTCACCAGCGCCGACCTGACCCAAGACAGCGGCATTTTGTATGGCGTCAATATGCACAACTCCGGCTTGGTAATTTTTGACCGCTTCAGCCTGGAAAATGGCAACAGCGTGGTCTTTGCCAAGTCCGGCGCCGGCAAAAGCTTCACGGTTAAGCTGGAGGCCCTGCGCAGTATGATGCTCGGTACCGAAATCTTCATTGTTGACCCAGAAAATGAGTACCAAAAAATGTGTGATGCCGTAGGCGGTGCGTATGTCCGCTTGAGCCTCAACAGTACTACCAGAATCAATCCTTTTGACTTACCCCAAGTTGTCGATAGCGAAGAAGCGGATAATGCCCTACGCTCCAACCTAATCACCCTGCATGGGTTGTTGCGACTAATGATGGGCGGCGCCCAGGCGCAAATGCAGGCTCAAGGCAATGCAGCGGTAATGCCAGCCCTTAGCCCGGTAGAAGAAGCCGATTTGGACGCTGCGCTAATAGAGACTTATGCCAAGGCCGGCATTACCAATGACCCGCTAACCCATGGCTCGCCGCCGCCGACCATCAGCGACCTATATGACACCTTGCTGCACATGGGCGGTACCGGCCCGCAGCTAGCCCAACGGCTGCGCAAATATACCAGCGGCACCTTTGCCGGAATCTTCAGCCAGCAGAGTAATATCAATGTTAATAACTCGATGGTTGTCTTTAATATTCGCGACCTGGAAGACGAACTGCGTCCGGTCGCTATGTATATCGTCTTGAACTTTATCTGGAATAAAACCAAGGCCGACCGCAAACGCCGGATTATGATAGTCGACGAGGCTTGGCAGTTGATGCGCTACGAAGATAGCGCCAACTTCCTGTTCAGCTTGGCCAAACGCGCCCGCAAATATAATCTAGGCGTTACAACTATCACCCAAGACGTTGAGGATTTTATGGCCAGCCGCATGGGTAGGGCAATCGTAGCTAACGCCAGCATGCAAATTTTACTTAAACAATCGCCGACTGCAGTTGACGTTTTATCTGATGTTTTTAAACTCACCTCCGAGGAGCAGAAACGCCTCAGCCAATTTCCGGTAGGCCAAGGCTTGTTCTTTGCCGGCCAGAACCACGTTCACATCCAGGTTATAGCCAGCCCAACCGAGGCCGACCTGATAACCACCAGCCCAACACCTGTGCAGCAAGAACAACCAACGCCCATGCCCAGCAGCGTGGAGCTTGGCAGCGCGCAGGGGTTAGCCCCGACGGGTTCTTCTGCAGTGCAGCAAATTCCGCCAGGAACCTAAGTAACCTCTTATAAAAATGACAACAAAAACAAACTCGCCGGAGAATGATCTCAACCCAGGGACTGATCCCGGCCAGGATGAGTTCGACAAACTGATAGAGAAGAATTTTAGCGCCGGCGATGAACGGATGATGGAAGACCGCGCTCAAAAAGCCGCTGACGATGAAGCTAACGGCGATGAGCCCACGGACTCCGATGAGCCAGCCGATAATGAGGATAGTGCTGCATCCGATGAGGCCCAAAGTATAGAAAGCCGCCACGATAATCAGGTTGGCCGCGGCTACAAGCCGACTAAGCAGCAGCCAGGTTTTGTTAGGCGGCAGCTAGGCAAACAGAACCGAATTTTTCTACTTGGCGGCTCGTCGTTTGTGCTCATCGCAATTGCCCTAGTCGTCATATTCCTGGCACTGTTACCTTTCAAGCTTTTGCACATTGTTGATAATTTGCAGAGTCGCTTTTATGGGACCAGCGAGAACGCCGTGGGCAATGAGACCAATGCTTTATTTAGCAATTACTTACGCAAATATGTCATGCCTGGTCTTAGGAACTGCCCCGGCGCGACCACGCGTACCTGCACCCCGACAAAGGCGACTGGCAGCGGGCTGGTTTCTCAGTTATACAGGGGCTGGTACAATGCCAGGATAGAGGAAAAAATGGCCACTAAATATGGCCTGGAATTCAAGTACACTGCCCATCATTTTTATTTAAAAACTTCAGCGACTCCGGGCAACGGTATTGACCTGGGCAGCGATAGTGACCCAGCTAGTTTTGTTAATCAGCCCCTAACTCTGGATGACTATCTGAAGAGTAAGGCACCGGATTCAGACTTCAAGGTCGTTAGTCGCAGCGCACTGAGAGCAGCCATCAACGATTCTTTGGACGGCGAAACCAAATGGAAAAATATTCTGTACCGTAAAAAGGTTCTCCATTTCATGCAAAAGAAGTACGGATTAAAGAGCTGCGTCATAGCTTGCAACGCCCAAGATAACTTCGATGATTGGAAAGACAACAAAACCCGGGCGGCTAAACTTATCATTGTAGAAAGAGTCCTGCTGCCTCGCAGCCAGACTTTAGGCCTAGTCGTTGGCTGTGTTATCAGCGGCAGCTGTAACCCCAATGAGAGGAGCGGCAATAGTGGGCCTGGTGGTGAACCCCAAAGCGATGTTGAAGCCAGACTCCAACAGAATTTAGTCGCCCTTGCGCTGAAGGACGACGGCAAATACGCCACAGTCCTTACGCATGCCAATGGCATTCTGAAAGATGGTTATCAAAAATATATAGCCAGGGCGGTAATATCCGGAATCATTGGCAATGGGGAAACCGCCGACGAAGTAACGGAAACACTAAGTAGCGATGTAGTTCCGGTAGTAGGCTGGGCAAACACTGCATTAAACACCGTGTATAAGCTTCAGCACACCCCTGCGGAAGTTAAAAAGTTGTCTTACCTAACCAACGCTACCGCGATGGTCTCGCTTTATACCACCTACAGAACATTCGCGGACGAGACTAAAAGCGGCCACGTTGATTCCACCATAGTAGGTTCTTTCAGTGATGCATTGGGCCCCGGTGTTGCGGGGGACACTGGCGGTAAGGCCAGCGCCGAGCAAACCCCGCTATATAATTACCTCATAAATGGTAATGCCCCTAGCTCGTCTGTAGCTTTAGGGAATCTTGTGGATGGAAAAGCCTATGCCGCCTCGGTTTCATCTCCTTACACCTGTAGCAACGGGCCAGTACCGGCAGGCCAACTAGTCTGCCCGGAAGAGGTGTTGGGCGGGGTTAACGGGGCTCTAGCTTCTATTCAGGGTGCGATGGGCCACTTGGGCGCCCTGACCACGCTCGCTGACACCTGGCACAATACAGCCAGTGTCATAATTACGGCCATCGGTTCGCTTGTCGCATCGGCCATATCACATATCCCTGGCGTAGGAGCAATCGAAAAAGCTATCGCTGGTATTCTCCAACCAGTTATTGATTCCTTCACGAAATGGTTAATCCCTTCGCCGTTTTCCGATAGTATGGGCGGCGGTCGGACTTTTGATTTGATGGCTGGCGGCGCTGATGTTTCCGGTAATGATTTCGCCCAGAATGGCCTGGGGGGCGAAAAGCTCAGCAACCAGCAGCTTTCGACTATCCTAGACTCACAGGACCAACAAGCTTTGCAAAGCTATCAGAGCCAACCGCTCGTTGCCCGCTTATTCGACACCAATAGTAAATATTCACCGGCCACCAAACTGGCGATGGCAATGCCGGATAGTTTTAGCGGCGCAGAGACTTCAGTGGCCAGTTTTTTCAATGACCCCTTTGGTAAGTTATTTGGCAGCTTCGGCTCTATTTTTAGCATTAGTCACGTAGGCGCCGCCACACCGGTCGTGAATGATCCTTTCGGAGTAACGCAATACGGATACCCGGCTAATGACCCAGCCGCAGCAGCGGCTAATCAAGACCCAGAAACATATTGGACAAACAATTGCAGCACGGACGGTACAACCTTAGACTGGACAGATCCTAATAAAGAAAATTACAAGTGGATTAACAACGCTGTTATAAATCAGGACACCGGCCAGTTCGAAAATGACTCAACCAATCCCTGTCTGCTCATTCAATCTGCCGTAGAGAGCGCTGGCGCTCTCTCCAACCCAAGTCTAGTAGCTTCGGAGGGGCAATGATCAAATCCCGCAGGTTTTTCAACCTTCTTCTAGTAGCATTGCTCACCTTTTTGGCTCTGCGCGCTAATGTCTTAGCGCAAGGTCTAAGCCAGGATGACGTAAACAGCATTTATAACAACACTGTCTGGTACGACCCTTCCGGCGCAACAGATTGCTTTGGCGGTTCGTTAACGGGCGTAACTGCCGGCGCTGGAGCGGCGGACGGCGCACAGTTTCCTAAGCTTGACCCCGCAGCTATGGCCAGTGCGATAAACGCCTGGGTCACCAAAGAGAATCCTCAAAGTACCCTATCTGGCCTTGGTTCAACCATAGTTGCAGGCGCGAAGAATTCGAATGTAAGCCCGTTTTTAATCGTAGCCATAGCCGCAGAGGAGACCTCGGTAGCGGATCCTAATAGCTATAACGTAAAGTATGCCAACAATCCATTCAGCCGGGAAGCAGCGCCGGGCCAGCCTTTTTATCCCGGCGCAGGGGTTAATGCTGGTACCCATTGGTATAAATGGTCGAGCGTTAAAGCTAGCGTGGATTATACGGCTTCAGAAAATCAGAATGCCGAAGGTGGTGGTGATATAGCCGCTTATATCCGCAACGTATACAGTGGCCAGCTGGATGCCGGTGACTTACTGGCTTTATTTGAAAAATACGCGCCTGTTGGCGACGGTAACGACCCCGGCGCCTATGCCGCAAAGGTTACGACCTGGATTAACGATATGGTGACCCTGGCAAACGGGCAACCGGTTAATTCAGGGACTTTGCAAATTACTACGCCTGCTGCTTGTTCGGGCGGTATCAGTTCGGGCAGTATAATCCAGACAGCCATTGGCCTGTCTTGGCCTAGTGGCGATCACGGACCTTTAGAATCTGATGCTACCCCTGCGTATCAGACTGCTTTATCACAGTATAATGGTTCAACAGACGATCCCAGTGACTGCGGCGGCTTTGTTGCCACGGTTATGCACGCCAGCGGAGCGGATACCAGTTACGTGGGCGTTTATGTGCCAAATCAATATAACTACGTCTCTGGTACTGCAGCCGCTAAGTATCAGGTTACCAAAGCTATAACCGACACCTCGCAGTTACAGCCCGGAGATATACTTATGTTTATAAACTCCGATAATCCGGCCGATAGCCACACTTTTATTTATGTTGGCCAGCAGGCTGGTTTTGACGGCGATGGAGCTGGGGCATCTCTTGGAGGGCACGTCCCCCAAGCAGTTTCAGCTGCGGCCTCATTTGCATATAATGGCAGAGCGGCCAGCGGGGACTATATGGCCGTAAGGTTAATACAGTGATACGACAAGTTAAGTTATTGCTTATATTTCTGGTTTTGATTATTTGCGTAGCGGGCATCTCAGCCCTTCTATTTTTAGACAATAGCAACACCTCAGGGAATGCCAAACTTGACATTCTTGTCGCTCCATCGGGCTCGCAGCTGAAACTCGACGGCAAGAATATAAAGTCTGGCATTAGATCAGTTGCTGCTGGAGAACACACTGTCAGTGTGTCTAAGGGCGGCTTCGCTGGCCAGGAAGAAAAAATTGAAGCAATTAAGGATCAGTCCGTGTTTGTGGGGATAATACTTAAGTCTAACTCTCCACAGACTGCCAATTGGTATAAGTCAAACGACATCAACCTTGTGCAGTCCATCAATAATCAGCTATATGATCAAAGCTCTAAGAAGGTTGTCAAAAGTAATCCGCTCGCGACCAAGTTGCCCTACATTGGCCCCGGGTTAAACTACCGAATTGACTACGGTGCCTCTACAAGTGGCTCAAAAACCAACCAAGTTGGCATATACATACGCTACCGAACCGATCAGGATAAACAGGCCGCTTTGGATTGGATCAAAAGCCAGGGCGTTGACCCTAGCTCCCTGGATATCGTCTATTTACAAGGCAATTTTTAGTCTAGCTAAGAGGAATGAGGGTGTGGTGCCCCGAAAAATACTGAAGAGCCGTATCGGCATCCGTGGTTGTTATGATTGTCTGTTGGTTTTGCAGGTGATCAACCAGCGCATGACGACGGTGACCATCTAATTCCGAGAATACGTCGTCCAGCAGCAAAATTGGCTTCTGACCGCGGGCTCTCTCGATTAATCCCAGCTCAAAAATTTTAAGCGCCAACATCAGACTGCGAGTTTCGCCGCGTGAAGCGGCTTGGTTGACCAACCTTTTATTAATATAAAAACTGATGTCCTCGCGGTGCGGGCCGTAAGCAGTAAAGCCGCGCTCAAAATCTAGCGCAGAACTGCTTTCCAGCTTTGACAGCAGTTTAGTGGAGTAATTATCGGCAGGGAAGTGGCTGCTATAGTCCAGGCGGACACTGGTCCGAGCCTTGGCTATTTGGTTGTAGGTCCGGCTAAGTTGTTTATTGGTTTGGTCTATCAGTTCTTGCCGAGCCTGGACAATCTTGCCGCCCAGTTCGCTGAGGCGCAAATTCCAGGCAAAAAGCTGGCTCATCGCCCTGGCGGGGTCGTGCTTTAGCAAGGCATTGCGCTGAGCCAGAGCCCGTCGATACTGACTAGCTAAGCTTTTGAACTCTGGGCGGCTCCGCCCTAGCAGATCGTCGATATATTCGCGGCGTTGTTCTGGTCCCCGAGTAATTAACTGTAGGTGATTCGGCTCAAAAAAGACCAGCGGGATCGATCGCCCTAGGCTCAGGCGCTTAAATTTTTTGGCTTCAATCATGAAGCTTTTATCGGTCGTTTCTTCCTGCTGCTGTTCAATTTTTACTGTCCGGTTTTGGTTACCAAAAAATCCATCAAGCCGAGCCCATGGTTGGCCAAAGCGTATTAGCTCCTGGTCTTTGGCTCTAAAAGAGCCGCCCCTAGCTAGTACCAATACGGCCTCCAGCAAGTTGGTTTTACCGCTGGCGTTTGGCCCGACAACAATATTGACGCCCGGCTCGAATTCAAAAGACTCATCTTTATAAGAGCGGAAGTTTTGCAGACGTATATTATCTATCACACTAGTAGGTTATAGGAAGAATATCCAGCCTCAAAGCATTTTTGACTAATTGAAAATACTAGTGCTTGCATTTTTACAAGTTTTATAGTATTATATAGTCATCCATTGGTGCCTCCTCGGGGGTCACCCCTGGAAGTACCCCCTTCGATACAGGCGGTGAATCGTGAAGAATTCGACCATCTCTGCCCTGGTCGCCCTAGTAGCTGCCGCGTGTGTCCTCGCGACCACCGGCGGCGTCGCTCAGGCGGCACCCAAGGCCACCCCGTGGCCTTGGCAGATCCAGGCAACCTTCGCTGCACCACCGGCCGTCACGGCCGGAAAGACCGTGCCCTTCAAGGTCACGGCGACCAACACCGGGAAGGTGTCGGTCGACATCGACATCCTCATCCCCATCGGGGTCACAGTCACCAACGCCAACGCGTTGGGGATAAAGCCAGACCCCCAGGGCGCTTCGGTGGTGTCCTTCCGCTCTGTCCGTCCGCGCAAGAGCGTCAGCATCACGCTGAAGATCATCATCCCGGCCGACGCCACAGCGAACCCCGTCTGGTGCTACGACAGCGGGATTCGCTACGGCTACCTCACTGGTGCCTTCGGCGGCTGGAAGGTCGCTTCCATCGACGGCAACGTCTGCCCAGCAGTGCTGCGGTAGACGAGAGAGGAAGGAGGTACGAACACGGGCCCGACGACAGCGTCGTCGGGCCCGCTCTCTTTTTATCTTAGAATTAGCTGCGCAACGGCATAACCAGGTGCAGGTATTCCGGCTCGCTGGCGCTACGGATAATGCACGGCTCCAGCTTGCCGTTAAAACAAAATTCTACTTCTTCCGAGCTGAAAGCCCCCAAGGCATCTATAAGATAGCGTGAATTAAGGGTGACCTCCCCGCCGCCGGCAACAACTGCAGGGGCAGTTGCGGTATTTTCGCCCAGCTGCGAAGCCACGGCATTAATGCTGACCTGCTTGGCGGCTTTATCCACTTTAACGGTGATGCTGCCGGCGCTCTCCCGGGCAAACAGACTGGAAACCTTAGTGATGTTTATGAAGTCAGCGCGCTTTAGGCTGGCGGTAGTAGTGAACTTGGTGGGGATTAATTTGCGGTAATCCGGGTAGTTGCCTTCGATCAGCCGGGCTACTAGCGTCACATCACCAGCCTGGAAGAGCACTTGCTGGTCATCATGTGTGACCAGCACTTCTTTGTCAGTATCGTTAATTATCCGCAGCAAGTCATTAGCGGCGCTGGCCGGCAACAAAAAGTTAACTGGTGATTTACTTTTACCCAGCTTATACTCCGCCAGGCGGTAGCTATCCGTGGCCGCGGCAATAACCTGGCTGCCATTGCTATGGAAATACACTCCAGTTAAAACTGGCCGCGAGTCGTCGTTGCTGGCAGAGAACACCACTTCGGATAGTGCTTTTTTAAAGTCCGCTGCCGCCAGTCTCCAGGTTGTGCCGCCGGTAATAGCCGGCATCACCGGGAATTCCTCGGCGCTCATACCGTTGATGGTTGACTGGTATTGGTCGGTGGTGATATTGAGTTTATTGTCGTTCAGCTCTAGTTTTAAAACACTGTCAGGCAAGCTACCAACGAAGTCCTGCATCAGCCTGGCCGGCACGGTAATTGAGCCTTCTTGTTCTATCTTAGAGCCAACAAAATGAGTTATCGCTATATCTAGGTTGGTAGCGGCGATACTAAGGCGATTATTGTCGGTTTTAAGCAGTACATTGGATAAAATTGGCAGGGTATTGCGGCTATTGGCGACTCTTGCAACTGTGCTTAAAGCTTTGGATAAGTTTTCCTGCGTAACTTGGAGTTTCATAAAATAAATTCCTTTATGAATTAATTAGTTTATTAGTATTAATAGGGCCTGTGGTTAATGGGTATAAGATACTAGCCAACAACTTAAAAAGGGTCACTACAGGCTGTGGAGCCAAAACACTAAGCCGGTTAAAAGCTGTGGGGGAAATGCTTATAAAAAATACTTGACTTGTTAAGTATTTTTGGCCGGTTGCCATTTCCGAGTATAACTTGCGGATTAACCCCAAACTATTCGCAACAAGGTCCACAGTTTCTGCACAAGTTTTAGGCATATATCCGCTCCCGTAGCTCAAGGACATTTTGTTTGATAGGGCCGTCATAGTTAATCTCTCTCTCGATTTTGTCGACCGAGTGGATGGCGGTGGTGTGGTCTTTGCGGCCGAGTTCACGGGCAATTTTGGGGAAGCTCAAATGTAACTCCGAGCGCAGCATATACATCGCGACTTGGCGCGGGACAACAATATCTTTGTCGCGTTTGGGGCCGAGGATATCTTCCATAGAAATCTGGAAATGCTTGGCTGTGCGCTCAATGATCTGGTGGGCGTTGATGTGTTTGGGGCGGTTTTTGCTGCCTTCAAAGATGGCCGTCACAATCTGGATATCGGGTTGTACACCGCGCATTTCGCAGTAAGCCAGGACTTGGTTAAGGGCGCCTTCTAGCTCGCGGATATTGTTTTGCACGTGGCTGGCCAGAAACTCGACCACAGCAGGCGGCAGGTCAATTTCCTGAGAGCCGGCTTTCATTTGCAAAATTGCGCAACGAGTCTCGAAGTCGGGGGTTTGCATATCGATATTCATACCCATAGCAAAGCGGGAACGCAGCCGCTCTTCCAGGGTCGGGATGTCTTTGGGCGGCTTGTCGGAGCTCATAATAACCTGTTTATTGGCCTGGTGAAGGGCATTGAAAGTATGGAAGAACTCTTCCTGGACTCGTTCCTTGCCGGCCAAAAATTGCACGTCATCAACGATTAGTACATCGGCGCTGCGATAAAAACTGGCAAAATCCGAAGTATTTTTCTTAAAACGCAGAGCATCCACGAATTCCTGGACGAACTGTTCGGTTGAAGCGTAGATAATATTGGCCGACGGCTTAGAGGCCAGCACACTGTTACCCACAGCCTGTATTAGATGGGTTTTGCCAATTCCAACACCACCATAGATAAACAAAGGGTTATATTTTTTCCCGGGCTTGGCGGCAACGGCTTGGCAGGCGGCATAGGCTAGCTCGTTGCTGGACCCAACCACAAAATTATCAAAGGTATAGCGTTCATTAAGCCCTTGGCGGTAGGAGTGGGTGACATTAGCAATGGTTTTTTTGGCCGGGCCGCCAATGGGCATTTGCCGTTCGGGGGCTTTTATGCCATTTGGCGCGCCCAGGACATCACTGTCGCTGGGGCGGAGCTGTGGTGAGACAGCGGTGTGGATCTTGTATTCAATTTGGTTGGGTTTGACGCCATTTTTGGCCAGAATTTCTAATAGTAGGTCGTTAAACTTCCGTTCCAGCTGGTTCTTAACAAAAATGTTGGGCACGCCAACTACAACGATGCCATCCTTATAACGAATTAGCTGGGTGTTTTTAAACCACGTGACATAATTACCGCGCGAAACGCTCAGCTCAATTTCGCCCAAAACTGCTTGCCACAAAACCCCATCTTGCATATTTTTTGTCGTTGATCCCCGCATTTAAGTTGTCTCAGTACCCTTACTATAGAGAATGCCGAAGGGCTTTTCCACAGTTTCGACAAAAAACACTACAGTCCGGGGGCAAAAACGGCCGTAGAGAGAAAACTTGTACACAGCGACATTACTAATCTGTTAATGTGTGGAAAAAAGTTGGCGATAAGTGGAAAACCTGCTAATATTTGTGGGTTAATATTGTGAATTTCACTCAAATTGAATTATGCCTAAACGAACTTACCAACCCAAAAAAGCTAAACGTGCCCGCCGGCACGGTTTTATAAAACGCATGAGCAGCCGGGCCGGGCAAAAGGTCCTAAAAAGCCGCCGCGACAAAGGCCGCACCAAGCTCTCAGCCTAGGCGATAGCTTAATTCGGCCAATTCTCTTATCCTATTAAGGTGATTAGCAGCACTCATCGGTTCCATGGCCATAAGGGCCTGCGCTATGTTTATCAGAACGGCCAGACTGTCCGTAATGCGGATTTCGCCATTAAATTCTTGCCCAACCCGCACCGCCGGGAGTACCGTCTGGCGGTTGTAGTTAGCCGGAAGGTGGAAAAGTCGGCCGTGGCCCGCAATCGGCTGCGCCGGCGCTTATACGAAGCCGTACGGGTGGTACAAGACGATATCAGCGAGCCTTACGACATGGTGCTGACGGTTTTTAGCAAAGAGCTATCGGCCGAACCGGCGGTCTCGCTGAATAATCAGGTTCATAAGCAGCTGCGAGCAGCCGGGATTTTAGCAAAGCAGCCAAGATCTAAGGGGTAAATCCCGGTTCCCATGGTATAGTAAGTCCCAGAAAGATTGATTTTTGATGTTTGCGAATATTTTTACGACTGTAATTATCCAACCAATTTTTAACCTATTGGTGCTGATTTACGCGCTGATCCCCGGCCATAATTTCGGTCTGGCTATTATTATCTTTACCGTCATTGTCCGGCTTGTGATGTGGCCGCTGGTCAAAAAACAAATCCGCCAAGCCAAAGCCATGCGCGAGCTGCAACCAGAGATCAAAAAAATCAAGCTTGCGGCCAAGGGTGACCGCCAGAAAGAATCGGCCATGACCATGGAGCTCTACCGTGAGCAAGGGGTTAACCCGATGGCCTCACTGGGCATTGTCATAGTGCAGCTGCCAATACTGCTGGGCCTATATATAAGTGTCCGCAAAATTGTCGCTAACCCGCACGAAATTATTACTTTCTCTTATCCTTTTGTACAAAACCTATCATGGGTTAAGCAGTTATCGGCCAATATTCATCTGTTTGACGACTCATTATTCGGAATTATAAACCTGGGGCGCAAGGCCCTGGGGCCAGATGGGCTGTATTTGCCGGCGATGCTACTGGTGGGTGCCAGCGCCATAGCGCAGTTTTTCCAGGCTCGCCAGTTAATGCCCCAGAGCAAAGACGCTCGTGGTCTACGCACCATTCTTAAGGATGCCAGCGGCGGTAAATCGGCTGATCAGGCTGAGGTCAACGCCGCGGTTGGCCGGGGAACTCAGTATTTAATTCCGGCATTTGTTTTTATATTCGGCATCGGCTTTCCCGCAGCCTTGCCGCTATACTGGCTGGTCAGCAGCCTGGCGGCTTATGGCCAGCAAGCTCGTATTCTGAACGAAGACGTCCAAGCGGCTGACGCCAGCGTCAAGGTCATCACCAGCAAAAGCGAAACCAAGGAGCCCAACAAACCAAAACCAGCTATCGGCCCTAAGCGCCCCAGCAAAAAAGCTAAACGGAGGCGAAGATGAACGATAATTTAGAAGAAGCCATTTTGTACGCCAAAAAATATTTGGAAGACCTGCTGTCTTTCTTTGGGCTCAACACCGATATTCATGCCACCACCGAAGACGGTGAAGTCATTGAACTGGACATTCCCTCAACCCACCTCAACGGCTTTCTAATTGGTCAGCACGGAGACACGGTGCGCTCTTTTCAGTATCTTATAAGCTCTGCTCTCAAAGGCCAGAACTTCAGCCACACGCGGGTGAATGTAGACGTGGCAGAGTATAAAAAACAGCGGGCAGACCGCTTGGCCAAGCAGGCCGAGGACTGGTTTAAAGAGGTCCAAAGCAGCGGTGAGCCCAAGGAGCTGGCCCCAATGAACCCGGCCGACAGAAGGGTAGTGCACAAAGCAGCCTCCGACTTTGGCCTAGAGACCGAATCTGTGGGCGAAGGCCGGGAGCGGCATGTTGTGTTAAAACCAGCGGCTGACACCAAAGAGGAATAAATCCTTAAGCCGATACCTAGTTGTTGTTTTGGTATTGGCGCGTTAAGTAAGCACCGTAAGCCTGATCAGTGATACAGCGTTGCAGGGTCTGGCAAGAGCCGATGTCGAATTTGGTGTAAGTCGCAAAAATTAATTCTTTTTGGGTTAAATCGTCGCCAGAAACATTGGGCGGCCGCTCGTGAATTGGATAGCCTATATAAAACTCAAGGGGGACCAAAACTTTATCCTCATACTGCTGTAGCTCGTATTGCTGGTAAGCTTGAGTAGCGTAACGGCCGACAGTCATGTGGTCGCTGTGATCCGCGTACTTTTGGCCGGGGAAGCTGGACTGGGTTCTTATTTCAGCCGGCTGGTAGGCGTGCATCAGGGTCGTTAAAGCGGCAGTCAGCTGGTCTGAGCTATAAACCGACTGGCTATCAACTGACTGGATTTGTGGTATGGCGACTGACTGGAGTTTGGCCAGGCTCTCAAAGTTTGAGGATTTAAAGCCCTGACCCTTGAGGTTACCATCGGGCAGGTGCATGAAAATTAAAGATACGTTATTGTTGCCCCGCGGGTTGGCGATGGTTATAAACTCCTGGGTGGTTAGCTTTACAACTCTCTCAACCCATATATCGCTGATTCCCAGCATCTCGGCGTAAGCTGCCTCGGAACCTTGCTCGCGGGACAACCAATAGAACTTGTCGTTGCCGGCGTCACCAGCCGTTACATAAACCGTTCTGATACAGTGCCCAGCTTTAATGTCATGCAGAGTATCGGGGTTCATAAATAGTAAGTCGTCATCTTCGTGGGCGACTATATTCATAACAGTGGGCACAGAGCAATAGGTGTGCGGCAGCTGGTCGAGTGTGATCGGCAAGACCGTGCTTAACGGAGCGGAGGCGGTAACCGGCGAGCTTTTATGAATGCCGTGGGCGTAGAACAAAAGCAGTTCTTTGGGTTTGGTCAGGCTGCCAGCAATCAAGGTGCTGGCGTTTGGCCGCCCATAGCTATTAATAATCTGATTTAGGGTGCAGTTCGGGTAATCCGTTTGGCTACCGTCTAGAGTCAGAAGGTAGGCAAAGCCCTGTTTAGCCAGGTTCGGTTGCCAGGTGGTACTAGTCAAGCTCCCCCTTAGCTGGGTGCAGCTAGTCAGAGGGGCGACGTTAAGACCGCCGCCGCTGGTCAACTTGATAGGCAGGACGCGCCAATAATCGCCTACCAGGACGCTAACCTGGTGGTGTTTCAGGGCTTGGGATACCAGAGAGTTGCGCTCATTCGCAGGAGCTAGAGCAGCATTGTCATTATTGTAGGCTCGCACAACCGTTGGCAGAGCCAGCAATATCGCCACGACTATCACTGTGCCGACTATTGGCGCGAACTCCGGCCGCCACTGTCGCTTGGCTGAATAGCTCGCCATAGATATAAAGAGTGCGAATAGGGCTATGGTCAGATAGCGGGCGTCGCCGGCATAGTTATGGCTGCTTATGATAAAGAGCCCTAGTCCAGCCAAGCTGGCCCAAATCAACATGATAGATAGCCGGGAAGAGCTATCCAATTCGGTTTCGCTATTTTTGTTGTGGGCTAAACTTATGACTAATAGGCGCCAAGCAGCAAATATACCAACAACTAAAATTACAAAATTGACCATAAAAGCTAGGCCGCTAACACCTATCAAACTATGTAGAGCGTCGTGCGGGATATCGCGTAAGACGGTTGTGCTAAAGGCCGGATTAGATCCAAAGTTAGTTAATAGTCCCAAAAGCCCGTAGATGCCGCCGAGCACAACATCATGTAGGCTGTGCACTAAACCATAGGGGCTAGCCACCGCTGAAATATGGGTGATGCCGGACCAGTTGAGCCACCATAGCACCGCTAAGCTACCAAGCCCAGCTATCAAACCGCCTACCAGCCATCGAACTGTCAGGCTGACTAAGTTCCAGCCGCTGGATAGGGCATAAACCACTAGAGCCAAAAGCGCTCCGCCGACTCCCAAGAATAGAAAGAGCCTGTCGCTAGCTACTAGCAAACCCATCAATATCACGGCTAGCCAAAAGCCCGGGCTGCGGAGTCGCGGCGAACGGGCAAACAAAAAAACGGCAGCGATAAATAGTACGTATTCCAAATTGCGTGCGGCGATCATGGCCATGTTTACTGGCAATAGCGCGCCGGCGTGGGGCTGGGTTGGCACTAGCAGCAGAACTGACGCCAAGCCTAAACATAGAGTCCCAAAAGCCAGAGGCCGTCTCTCAATCCGGTAAAGGATGAGAGCTAAGACAGCTACTGTTATAAGAACAGTCGCCACAGTAAAAGCAACGAAAGTCTCGGTCGATGGCCCAAAAACTCTTAACAGAGCGAACAAAGGCCACTTGAGTAGGAGACTATGGGGACCGGGGAATATAGCGCTACTCAAACTGGACGGCGTCTTAAATAAGTAGGCGTTAACCAGCTGGTCAGCGTTAGAGGACTGAATCCTAGCGCTTAGGATACTCCAGAAAATCGTGGTTGCTAAAAGCACGCCCAAGGAAAAGATCAAGTAGGCTTGGGCAAAGCTCGGGGCGTTCGCAATCCCCACAAACTGCTTGAATCTTTTGCCCGCAAGGTGTCTGTTAAGCCAAGAACGTAATCCTGAATTTTTATCCATTTTTTTGTATTTAAGGGGTCGTCATCAGTATACAGGGTTGTCATCTGATTTGAAAATGCGGGTTTTGTATAGATAAAAGTTCCATATGGTGGTGATGGCCAGCGCTAAGGTTCGGGTAGCGACTGCCGGGATAGTTCCCGCCAATAATTTAGTTACCAGCAAAGTAAAGCCAAAGTTAAAGAGCACCAGTAGTGAAAAGGCCATAATTTGCGGTAAAAGTACCTTGTGATGCAGCCGTTTATCGCCAAAAGTCACCAGCTTCTGCAAACCAAAAGACACAATCAAACCAATCCAGAAACTAAGGCCTACAGCCAGCACCGCGCTGGCTCCAAGTTGTTGGGCTACGACAATGATTACCAGCTCCAATAGATAAACACTGCCGCCGATAACCAGATATCGTCCGCCCGGCCGCTTCAAGAAACTTTTAAGCTGATCCTTCATTGAGATTTGCCGACCCTTCCTTGTCTATTATATACAGCGGTCGGTTTTGGGTCTCGGTATGGATATGCGATAAATAAAGTCCGATTATGCCTTGCGAGACCAACAATACGCCTACCAAAAACAGCAGCAGAACCACTATGTAGGCGCTACCGGTCGCATTAATATTCAAAGGGTCGCCTAGCAGAGCATCTACCACCATTACCAGGCCGATAAGGGTCGAAAGCGGCAGTATAATCACCCCCAGGTAAGCGCTGATATAAAGCGGCGATTTGCTCATCGAAACCATGCTATCGACAAAAAGTTTCATAAGCTTTTTATAGGAGTAGCCAGCGCTACTGCCCAGGCGGGGGTTGGCTTTAAACTTTATGTACTCTCGTCGATAGCCCAGCCAATCTATTAAGCCGCGAGTGATGCGGCTGCGTTCAGTCATTCGCACGAACTCCTGTTGAACCGAGCGGTCAATTAAACGGTAATCACTGGAACCGGGAATCATCTTAATACCAATAAGTCGGTTATAGGTCTTATAGAAAATTTTCGAGCCGTAGTGTTTTACTAGACCTTCGTGCTGGTTTGACTGCCGGACGCCAATTACCACTTTGGCTCCAGCTTGCCAGCGCTCGACGAATTTCGGTATAAGTTCTGGCGGATGCTGGCCGTCGGCATCGATGGTGATTATGGCATCGCCAGCGGCGGCGTGCAGACCAGCGGTGGTGGCAATTTCTTTGCCGAAATTGCGGCTTAGGCTAAGAACACGCACCCTAGAATAATCCTTGGCAAGGACTCTAAGTTTAGCCAGAGAATCATCAGTGCTGCCATCATTAACATAGACTATTTCAAAATTATTGATGTGGGCGGGTTTGATGGAATCCAATAGGGAAGCGTGGAAGCCAGCAATGCCGGCTCCTTCGTTATAGACCGGGACCACCACCGATAGCAAATAGTCTTGAGACTTAGTCATTACCTGTGCTTAAGTATAACAAAAACAGCGGTGAAAAATACTTAACAAGTCAAGTATTTTCGGACGAGGCTTTTTTGTAAACCTCTAAAGTCTGTTCAGCCATTCGCCGCCAGGAATATTTGGCGGCTTGTTTTTTGCCGGCATTTATCAGCTTTTGCCGCAGCTTGTCGTCATCTAATAGCTGGCTTATTTTGTCAGCCATGTCAGCGATGTCTAAAGGATCAAAATAATGCGCGGCTTGGCCGTAGATTTCCGGCAAGCACGTGGCGTCGCTGCTCAGTACCGGCGCGCTGTGTGCCATAGCCTCCAAACCGGGCAAGCCAAAGCCCTCAGACAAACTAGGAAAAACATAGGCCTGGCAGTTTTCGTACAGCCAGCGCAACTGGGATTCGCTGACAAAACCGGCGAATATCACTCCGGCAATTTTTTTCTTAGCGACTTTACGATCCAGCCGTTGGTATAGAAGATCTTTTCGGCCGGCTAGTACCAGCTTAAGTTCCGGCTGGTCTTTCTGTATTAACTGGAAGGCTTCAACTAGCCGCCATAAATTTTTGTGCGCCTGAGCGCGGCCAACGTACATAATAAACTTCTTGTCAGCCAGTTCTTTAATTTCTTTAGCCGGCTCAGTAATCCTATCGGCAGCCTCATGGGTAACGACAATCTTGGCCGGGTCAATCCTGACATATTGTGCGACATCCATTTTTACGTATTCACTTGGTGTAATGACATATGCGGACTTGTGCGCCACTCGTTTAATGACCCGTTTATAGACCATTTGCTTAAATCCGAAGACCAGTCGGTTCTTGGCCGGATTTCTAAAGCGGGCTGTGGTCAAATCGTGAATTGTCGTGATGCTCGATCCAAAATACAAAATCGGCTGCTGGGTCATGCCAAAGTGCACCAGATTATTTTTGATGCTGTAAAGCTTCCATACAAAGCTGTACTGTTCGGCAAAACTAAACTCCTGGATATCGCAGCGAACGATCTTAAAATCAGGCGCGATGTTCTTAAAAAAATCCAGACGGTGCCGTTTAGCCAGAATTACAAATTCGTCCTTGGACTTAAGTGCGTGAAGGTTTTCTACCAGCTTATCGATATAGCGGCCAGTGCTGGTTCCCGACTCGCGAGCATCAATAATAATCCTCATTTTTTACTATCCAAAATACCTCTAAAGCTACGCATAACTTCATCAGCTACGTCATCCCAACTAAAGTTTTTCAGTTGAGCTACAGATTTTTCTATAAGCTGAGCTTGAAGAGACTCATTAGTTATCACGTCTTTTATGGCCGATGCTATGGAAGCCGGATCGTCCTTATTGAAGTATAGGGCTGCTCCGCCGGCTACTTCGTGGAAAACCGGGATATCACTTACCGCTACGGGGACAGCGTAGCTCATCGCCTCAAGAATCGGCATGCCGAATCCTTCGTAATGGGAAGGCACGACAAGCAGTGAGGCATTTTGGTATAAGAATAATCTCGTCGACTCATCGACATAACCGGTTACTACTATGTTCTCACCTGATTCCTGGAGTTGCTTAATTTCGGCCATGGGCTCTTCTGTCTCCCACCCCATCCCGCCAGCTAAGACTAAACCGTAGTCTTTTTTTAGCGATCCGGGTAATAGGGCATAAGCTCTAGCCAGACCCAGGTAATTCTTGCGTGGCTCCAAGGTGCTGATAAATAGTAGATATTTTTTGGGTAGAACCAGGTTCTTTGGTGGCGGAGTCTTTTCTTTAGCGGTCGCTTCGGGTGGTATTGGCGTTATGAGAAACTTTTTAGAATCTGTTGCGTAGTGTTTCTGGATAGATTTTTTGGTACTTTCAGAAATTGTTATCACTAAATCAGCTTTCTTTACTGATGGCGGGACAAATCTTTTCAAAAAATTCCGGTTAGGCTTTTGTAAGTACTCTGGAAAGTCTTCAAAACAAAGGTCGTGTATTGCTATCACTTTTTTGGCGGGCTGCAATACCTGCAGGCACACGTAATTAGGGAACAACACAATATCTCCCTTTGATTTGACTAGTAAGTCAAACGGCAACTGCAAACCTACGCGTCGTAATATCGACAAGACCTTTCCGGGCAGCAGACGGGACGATTTATAGCGGATATTTGGGTGAGTTGGCAGCTGTGGGTGCTTGCGACCGAGAAAATTAAAATAGTGACCAACTAGCTTAATATCGTCAGGAAAATTTCGAGCGAGGGCGTCTATAAGCCGATAGGTATAGTAGCCAACGCCAGATTTTTGGCCATTGACCATTGGCCCAGCGTCAAATAAAACTGTAATTGGCTTATCCATATAGCGGTATGTACTTCTCTTTAACTATTTTTTCAAAAACATAGCCATCTTCATAGGTTTTGCGAGCCGCTTTTCCATACTGCTGACGCAGCTTTTTGTCAGCCACTAATTTTGCCATGGCCATAGTAAGAGCATCTGTGTCACGGGGTGGGATTAATAGCCCGTTCTTGCCGTCCCTCACAATCTCCGGGTTTCCTCCAACACGGCAGGCAATAATAGGCTTCCCAAGCATGGCTGCTTCTATGAGGGAAATGCTAAAACCCTCCAGGTAGCTAGAGTGTACAAAGATGTCGGCTTTGGCGACTTGTTCTAGGACATTTTCCGGAAAGCCTTTGAATGAGATACCATCCTGCCCACTGGCAAGTTCTTCAAATTTTTTTTGCTCCGGTCCTTCACCGAAGAGCCATAGCTCGGTCTTAGGATGTTTCAGCGCCACGGTCTTAAAGGCCTCAATCAGTTCACCAATGCCCTTGGCGGTTACCAATCGTGAAGTGGCAGCAAAAACGATTTTGTCGGTATCGTGCTCTTTGCCCAAAAGTTCCGGCCTGTCGGAAATCCCGTTATGAATGACCAAATAGCGTCTTCCCAGCCGAGTGCCGAGGGCAGCTTCAATCAGCTTCTTATCGTTTTGGCTTGTCAGGATTATAGCGCTGGCCATCCGGCTGGCCCATCTTACCAGCTTGCCTACGGGGTTTTTATACCAAACGCTAGTATTCTGGTAAACGTATTTCAAGTCCGCATGATCCGACCACACTACTTTAGCGCCCAGTAATTTACCGGCGACGGTAGCCGCGATAAAATCATCTTTGCTCTGCGGGTGTACCACCTTGGGCCGCAACCGTAGGAACAAACTTAAATACCAGAGAATCAGTAGAAGCTGCCAAATAAAATAAATAGGGGTTAGAAGTACTCTGGGTCCGCTCCAATTCTGCCGTGACCACCACCAACCTCTTACGACTTTTATGCCCTTGGTGGAGGCATAATCCAGTAGTTTAGGCGAACGGGAAACAATAACCGTAGCATAGCCATTTTTTGATAGGATGTCTGCCAAATTCACTGGCACTCTCTCGCCGCCGCCAAAATCATAACGGTGGGCGTTTCTAATGATAACGATTCGTTTCAGCTGCCCGTCAGTTACGCCTTTTTTCATTAAACCCAGTTTAACCTATACTATCTACCCTGTGAAAAGATATAATTGTAGGGAATGCGTTATTTGACTAAAGAGAACCGCGCCTTGCTGGCGGAGTTGGTGAGAACGGACTTCAAGCTAAGGTACCAGGGGTCGGTGTTAGGCTATGCCTGGTCATTGCTCAGACCCCTACTGCTATTCGTTATTCTATATGTGGTTTTCGTCAAGTTCTTAAAGCTAGGCACCGGGGTGCCGCACTACCCGGTATACCTGTTGCTGGGCATCGTAGTCTGGAATTTTTTTAACGAAATGACCGGCCAAAGCCTGAGCTCCATCGTTAACAGGGGTGATTTAATTCGTAAAATTCGAATCCCACGCTGGATAATCGTAGTTAGCAGCAGCATCTCAGCGCTTATTAACATATTCCTTAACCTGATAGTTGTGTCGATTTTTCTTTTTGTTAACCACGTAGATCTTTTAAGGACTTCACTTTGGTTGCCGCTCATACTACTCGAAGTTTATTTATTCGCGCTTGGCATATCTTTATTTTTATCGGCGGCCTTCGTTAAATACCGGGACGTAAATTATATCTGGGAAGTAATTATACAGGCCGGCTTTTACCTAACTCCAATAATCTACCCCATATCAAAAATAACCAACCTGACCTTGCAGAAATTCATTATGCTCAACCCGATGGCGCAGGCCATGCAAGATGCCCGCTATGCCGTAGTCACTCATCAAACCACAACAATATATCAAGTATTCAACGGTGGATGGTACAAATTTATCCCTTTTATTATTGTCATTATTGTCTTCATAGGCGGTCTCACATACTTCCGCAAGGAATCTAAATACTTCGCGGAGAATATATAGATGGACGACATCGCAATTAAAGTTGATAACGTCAGCAAACTGTTTAAGTTGCCGCACGAAAAGACCACATCTCTCAAATCAGCCTTCATCCACTTCTATCGCCGGGGAAAAACTTACGAGATGCAACAAGCTCTGAAGGATGTGTCATTCGAGGTCAAGAAGGGTGAGTTCTTTGGGATTATCGGGCGTAATGGCAGTGGCAAAAGCACAATGTTGAAACTTCTTGCCGGCATATATGTGCCCACCGAGGGTAACGTACAAGTAAACGGGAAACTTACTCCGTTTATTGAGCTTGGGGTAGGTTTTAACCCAGAGCTGACAGGGCGGGATAACGTATTTTTGAATGGCGCACTGCTTGGGTTCAACCGCAGAGAAATGCTGGAAATGTATAACGACATAGTAGAATTTGCCGAAATAGAAAAATTTATGGACCAAAAGTTGAAGAATTATTCTTCTGGTATGCAAGTCCGCTTGGCATTCTCCATCGCTATACGCGCCAAAAGCGACATACTACTGATTGACGAAGTGCTGGCTGTCGGCGATTCCAATTTTCAGAAGAAGTGCATAGGGGTATTCGAAGAACTGAAAAGAGCCGGTCGAACAATTATCTTCGTTTCCCATTCGATGGGTGACGTTAGGGAATTCTGTGACAGAGTAACAGTAATTGATGATGGCAAATCAGTCTTTACAGGCAACACCGAAAAAGGCGTTGATGTTTATAACAAACTCAATTTTGAAAGAGAGAGTATCAAAACAGAAGAAGAAAATAAAAAAATTAGAGTAGATGAGCGATTGGGCAACGGCAAAGTACGGATATCAGAGTACAGACTGTTGAATAGTAAATCAAAAAAAACATCTTCAATCATGGCTGGTGAAGAATTCACAGTTAGGCTGAAGGTCACAGCTCACGAGAAAGTTAAAAACTGTGCAGTGGGCGTGATGTTCCGGAAAAATCCTCAAGAAAATTTATATGGTCTTAATAGTTACTACTTGGGCAACCCAATCAAGGAGCTGAACCAGGGCGAGGCAGTAGAAATGACATTCAAAGATCGATTACCGCTGAACCCTGGGAAATACTACCTTTCCTTTGCCGCAGCGGGCATGAAAGGGGCGAGCTACGAAGACTTTGATAATTTGAATAACATCCTGACCATAAATGTATCCGGCTCTTCGGATTATTGGGGTATTGTTCATTCAGAGCCAACCATTAAAGTAAGCAGAGTAAAGGGATAAGTGGGTCAGGACTTTAAATTGACATGAGGTATCATTATTTGATTACAAATTCGGCATATATTTTAAGGAGGGAAGATGGATAAGAACTTGAAATACTACGACGACGCCTTCTACAAGCAACATGAGGAGTGGACCGGAGATTATGCCAAAGTCTCCAAGTGGATTTACGATAATATTGGTGGCCAAATTTTTGGCGACGTAGGATGCGGGAATGCTTACATGATTAGCAACTTGTATAAAACGGGCAAAAAAGTCTGGGGCGTGGACGCTGCAAAAAACTTTGAGGAGTATGTAGATAAAAAAATCCGGAAATTCGTCAAAAAAGTGGACCTAACCGTTGAGACTAATCTTGATAACAGCGATGTTGCGCTTTGCTTTGAGGTAGCGGAGCATATAGATAAGAAATTCGCCGATGTGCTGGTAAAAAACATAGTAAGTACAAACGCGGATACGATTCTCTTTACAGCAGCTCGTCCGGGGCAGGATGGGACTCATCACATCAACCTCCAACCCCCTCAATATTGGCTGGATAAGTTTAAAAAGTATGGCTATTGCCACGACGTAGCGCTGAGTGAAAAATTTAAATCCGACCTGGAGGCTGGTATCCAAACAACAGTGTGGTATCTACAAAACATTATTGTCCTCCAGAAGTGTGATAGCCACAGGCTCAAGGACGCCTATGAGATATCAGGCACGGCTATTACAGAACTTAAAAGTCGGCTTGAAGCTTCTGAGTCGGAGAATATTAGGCTAAATGACCAAGTAGCCGCACAAGAACGAGAGCTACACGCAATCATAAACTCTAAGCGATGGAAGCTTGCCTCCAAAGCTATAAAGATTATAAAGAAGTGAAAGTAAGCATAATAATTCCGTGCTATAACCTCGGCGCATACGTTAAAGACGCCGTTGAATCGGTTAGGGCACAAACTTACTCTGATTACGAAATAATTATTGTCGATGACGGTTCAACAGACCCGAAAACAATTAAAGTACTGGAAGGGCTTAGCCGAAATCAAGTTCAGGTTTTGCGGACTAAGAACAAAAAACTCCCCGGCGCCCGGAACCACGGCATAAGCCAGGCCTCCGGAGAATATATGATGTGCCTTGATGCCGACGACATGCTTGCCCCTACCTATCTAGAAAAAACTGTGAAGGTCCTAGACCAAGATAAAGAAAAGAATCTGGCATTTGTGACGACTTGGCTTCAAGAATTTGGTGAACGCAGTGACGTCTGGCGAGCCGGCGAATTCAACATCCCCCAATTGCTTATGAATAATATTGTCCAGGCTGGCTCTTTGTTTAGAAAAAGTGTCTGGAAAGAAGTTGGCGGCTACAAGGACGAAATGGTAGGCGGCTACGAAGATTGGGAATTTTGGTTAAGTACTGTAGAAAAAGGATATAAGTGGGCCGTGGTACCTGAACCACTTTTCCTATATAGAATCAGAGGCGAATCAATGCTTCATTCGCCAGGGTTCCCGCACCTGGATTTATATACCAAGCTGTACGATTTTCATGAAAAATTGTTCTTAAATAATTTACGGGAATTCGTTTTGGCGAACACCGAAGATGAAAAAGTACTCCGTCAAGCCGTAAAGGCTAAGGATGAATCAATAGCGGAACTAGAAGTCAGCAAAGAAGAGTACGAAGAAGAAGTCATCAGCCTCAGGCAGCAAGTTTTTAAATTGAGGGATGAAATAGGCTCAATGAGAAATTCCCGCGTTCTGGGAAAAATAATTAAACTGAGAGAGTTCATTGGAGAGGCCCGCAAAACAAAGGTGCCTTTACCTAGAAACGGGGCGCATAGAATCAGGGTAGTCGTGGCCCCCTTTATCCCAGGCCCAATCAGGAGGGCAATTAAAAGATCTCTCAAGCCTAAAGTAGTTACTAAGACTCAATCCAATGAAGAGTGGGGCAGCAATTCGCCAATCGTAAGCGTGGTCATACCCCATTACAACCGAGCGGACACTATTGACGAGACTCTAGATTCACTTATGTCACAAACTTTCAAAAACTTCGAAGTAATTATCGTTGATGACGGATCGACCGACGAAGTTAGCGCTGAGAAACTTAAGAACCTAGGAGTTAAGAAGCTAAATGTAAAAGTTATCAAACAAGAGAATCAGGGGGTCGCCGCGGCTAGGAACAATGGTATAAGCCACGCTAGAGGCAAGTACATCGTCTGCTTAGATTCAGACGATGCTCTAGAGCCTACTTACATAGAGAAGGCCACCATAGTCCTTGAAACCTCACCTGATGCCTCGCTTGTGACAGCGCACATGCAGACTTTTGGAGTCACTAGCGAGGTGTATAAGCATATCGATTACGACCCCCTGCAAATTACGCGAAATAATATGGTTATAACAGCAGCCGAGTTCAAAAAACAGGCTTGGGAAACCTCGGGCGGCTACAAATCTGGGATTGGCTATGAAGACTGGGAATTTTGGGTAAATCTAGCTGAGCACGGCTTCTGGGGAAAGCTTATACCAGAGACGCTATTTAAATATAGGACGTCGATGCAATCGCGCTATGTTGATGATAAAGATGGGCACTGGACAAATATGAAGAATATCCGCTTATATCATGCCAAATACGCCCAAAGAGTTAAAAAACTTCTTTCGAAACGGCGCTCAACGAAAAATATAATAGATTCTAAGACAGCTTTTATAAATCTCGATGATAGAAAAAGTTACCACGTCCCAGATAACGGTAAGGGCAACATTCTTATAATTGTGCCTTGGTTGACATTTGGCGGGGCGGAGACCTTAATCCTTAATTTCTGTCGCGAAGTAAAAGATAATTTCAATTTATCTTTCGTCACCGGCTTGGATTCAGAGCACGAATGGGAACATAAATTTAAGGAAATCACTCAGGATATTTACCATCTAACCAACCTCTTCGAAGATAAAGCTCTCTACGTTGAATTTATTTCAAACTATATTAAAACGAGAAGTATTGACGCTATCCACATTATCCATACCGACTATGCCTTTGAAATGCTGGCCGAACTAAAGAAGAGGCACCCTAGCCTGAAAGTTGTCGTGACACTATTCAATGACAGAGCGGCGCATTTTGGGGAATCGCTACAAGTCAAAGAGTATATAGATGTCTTTACCACCGACAACCAATCTGTCTATAAACACTATCACCAAGAGCTTGGAGATGAAGCTGACATAAGAGTGATACCCAATGGTATAAATTCGAACGACGTTTTTAATCCGGCCTTGTTTGATAGGAAGAAAGAAAGGGCAGAACTCGGGCTCAGTGATGAAGACTTGGCGGTGTTCTTCGTTGGCAGGATATCCGAAGAAAAAAATCCGGACGTATTTCTCAAAGCGGCGAAGGCCGTTGTTGCCGAGAGCCAGAATGTAAAATTCTTTGTCATTGGCAGCGGGGTAATGACCAAGGAGGTTGAAAGAATTGTGTCGGCGATTAATCATCCCAATGTGCAGTATCTTGGTTACCAATCCGATATAGCTAGATATTTAAGTATGGCTGATATTTTCGTACTGCCCTCAAGCATTGAGGGGTTCCCATTATCCATACTGGAGGCTATGGCTATGCGCGTGGTTGTTGTCGCCTCTGACGTCGGCGCAGTCCCGGAGATAGTAAGCTCCGGCGAAGATGGCTTTATCGTGGCCCCGGGCTCTGCCACAGAGATAGCAACCACCATAAATATGCTCAGGGATAATCCTAAGCTAATGGCAGCGGTCAAAAGTAAGGCGCGTGAGAAGGTTGATAAAAAATATTCCAACGTTATTTTGGGCGAAAATTATAAAAAGCTCTACGGGGACTATACTAAATGAAAGTTTTGATTACCGGAGCTAACGGCAGGATAGGGCGCAATCTGGTCCAACGGCTTGCTAACAAACATAAACTCATCTTGTTGGGTCAACAACCTGAAGCTTCATCAGCTGGGCATAAATATTATCAAGTCGATATGACAGACAAAGACCAGCTGAGCGAAATCATGACTGACGAAAGACCCGAAGCTATCGTGCACTTGGCGGCGTTACTGGCCTCCACTTGCGCATCAGAACCTACTCTGGCCCATAAGATTAACGTTGATTCCAGCGAAAATTTAGCTAATCTTGCCATCACCAATCAAGTAAAGATGTTTGTCTTCGCTTCGTCATCGGCGGTTTATAACCAGACGGAGCTTTTGCCAACCGACGAGGAGCATAACATCGATCCGCAGTCAGTTTATGGCAAAACCAAGCTACTGGCCGAGAAGAAGCTTATGGCGGTGTCTAAGAATGGACCCACCCAATTTGTAACGCTCAGGCTGTTTAACATATATGGCGCCGACTTTGACGACACGTTAGTCTATCAGTTGCTCCATTCGACAAAAGATAAACCGGCCCCACTGTTTGGGCCTGACAATTTCTACCGCGATTATGTGCATATATCCGATATATGTGCGGCTTTTGAGCGCTCGCTTTCTGTAAATGTGGGTTCCTACAAGGTCTTAAATATCGGTAGCGGTAAAGTACTGAACAACCGGCAACTTGTGGAGGAATTAGAGAAAAATGGTGCTAGTATATATTTTGAGATAAAGAAGACCCCAGCCAACATCAGTTGGGCAGATATAAGTCGGGCTGAAGAGGCAATTAACTGGAAACCGCGGGCTGAAATTAAAGGATCAATAGAAGAGATAACCAATGCAAGATGATCCGAGAATAAAAATAATTATAGTGGGCGCCGGGAAAGCTGGCGAGCTTATCGCCAACGATATTTTGAAAAATAAAGAATCTCCCTTCAGGGTAGCGGGGTTCGTAGACGACGACACTAAGAAGCAAGGCACAGCTGTAGCGGGAGCTAAGATCTTGGGTACGGTTTCTGAGCTTCGGCAGTTGATCAAACAGCATGATATACAGGAGGTCTTTATAGCCATACCTTCGGAGAGAGGCGAAATTATAAGAAAAATTATCGAGAGTACCTCAGGCCTACGGGTGGTTTATAAGATATTACCAAGACTTTCCGAGGTACTGATGCAGGACTTCGAAGAGGATTACCTTAAGTATGTCAGAAGGGTGAGGGCCGAAGACTTGCTCGGCGGGGAGATTTTAAAATCGGACCAGCAAGAGATAACCGAATATGCCAAAGGGCAAATAATCCTGATTACGGGTGCCGCCGGATCAATCGGCTCAGAACTAGCCCGCCAAATTGCAGCCCACGGCGCCAAGAAAATTATTCTTTACGACTGGTGGGAAAACGGAATGTTTGATTTACGCAACCAGCTTTTAGAAAACCACCCCGAGGCCGCCTTTGAGTTCATAATTGGCGATGTAAAAGACCGCCAGAAGATAAATTTGGTAATGAAAACCTACAGACCAACGACTGTTTTTCACGCGGCTGCCTACAAGCACGTCCCACTGATGGAGCATAACCCGTCCGAGGCAATAAAGAATAACATCATTGGCACCAAGACTGTCGCCGAAGCAGCCATAAAACACAAGGTGGAGAAGTTTATTTTAGTTTCCAGCGATAAAGCCGTTAACCCAACGAACGTAATGGGTGCCACTAAGCGCTCGGCAGAGAAAGTTATCCATATATTGTCAGAAAGTCAGCCTGACACGATTTTTTGCGCGGTTAGGTTCGGCAATGTCATTAATAGTAACGGCAGTGCAATTCCTATCTTTGAAAAGCAAATTGAGCGAGGTGGCCCGGTTACGGTTACACACAAAGAAATTACGCGGTTTTTTATGACTATTCCAGAAGCCGTACACCTGATTTTGCAGTCTTGGGTAATGGGGCAGAACAATGATTTATTCGTTCTGGACATGGGCGAACCCATAAAGATATACGATTTAGCCAAACTATTAATCGCTTTGCAAGGCTATGAACCGGAAGAAGATATACAGATTAAGATTGTCGGGCTCAGGCCTGGAGAAAAACTGTACGAAGAGGTGTTGGTCAAAGAAGAAGAAACTCTATCAACGCCCGTCAAAAAAGTCTTCAGAACTAAAAACTATCTTAATTTCAACAAACTGGTATTTCTAAATAACTTTAATTTACTAGTCGAATCGCTAGAAGAAGACGGCTTAGACATAGAGACTCTAAAAGACCGGCTCAAGGCTATGGTTTCCACATATAAGCCAAGTAAAGAATAAATAGTTGAAAGCCCTCGAACTAAAAACTATCGGGACTGCCATACAAAGCATTTCGCCGGTTAAGTTCTTTATCGTCATGGCCGCAGTTTTTGGCCTAGTCTTCATAATTATTATCCCGCCTTTCCAAGGGGCTGACGAACCTCTGCATTTTTACCGCGCCTACCAGGTATCGACCTTTAATTTTGTAGTTGATGAAAATGTGGGAAGGGATTTTGGCGGTGTTTTACCGAGCTCCCTAGAGAACACTGTGGCTTTAACCGCCAATAACTCGAACCTTGGCAACCTAAAACCTAATGAAAAGTACAATATCCATACGACCTCAGAGGCTCTATCCATAAAAGAAACCCCGAGTCAGCGTGAGTGGGTTAATTTTACCGCCACTGCGCCTTACCCCCCTGTTGCTTACATCCCCCAAGCCACGGGGGTACTCATAGCCCGGATTTTACGAGCACCTCCGATTTTAATGATGTACGCAGGCAGGTTGATGAACTTAACGGCCTGGATTGTCTTGCTTGCTCTGAGTATAAAAATAATGCCTAGAAAAAAGTGGGCATTTGTATTCATAGGCTTACTGCCAGTCGCCCTCACTCAAGCAGCCTCTTTGAGCGCCGACGTAATGACAATAGGGCTGTTCGCTCTGTTCTTTGCCACTATAATGCGGTCTATCCTGCGGACTAAGCCTTTTACTAACTTAGAGCTGGCTGGCTTACTTTTGATTATGGTCCTGCTGGTCCTCTGTAAGCAAATAAGCTTTGTATTTTTACCCCTCCTTTTGTTGATACCCAGCAAAGCATTCGGCTCAAAGAGAAAGGCCTATGCAATTAAAGCGGTTTTTCTTTTAGTTTCCCTGGCTATATATACGACATGGCTTTACATAATCAGAGACCTGAATTTTAAAAGCGTATTTGCTAATCACGAGAATCCAACCCAACAGATACATTTAATTATCCATAACCCCCTGGGTTTTATTAATGCTCTATGGGATAGCTACTTCTTTAGCTGGGGCGATGTTACGACTAAGTCCTTTATCGGTACTTTCGGCTGGGGAGATACAAGCCTATCGGAACTAATAGTTACTATGGGCTACATAGGCCTATTCCTTGTCGCTACAATAAATCCCTACAACCACCTACGGCGCTGGGTTACAAAGCGACAAAAAATATGGCTCGGTATTATGGGGATAGTATACTGGCTCGCTATAACTGCAACCCTATACGCCTACTACAACCCCGTAGGGGCAAAAACCATCCTCGGCTTACAAGGCCGGTACTTCTTGCCGCTTGGATTCATTGCAATACCGTTGCTATATAGTAATTGGCTAAAAAGCAGTAAAACGGCATATAAAAAAATAGCGGTGTTAGTGCCATTATTCCTTTTGCTAACCAGTGTTGTCACAATCTACTTTAGGTACTACATAAACTATGCCTAGAATCGGATTCATTGAAAAAACAAGGGTCCACTCAGCCTCGAAGTACTTTGTGGTCGGCTTATCGGCCTTCGCGGCCGACTACCTGGTTTTGCTAATAACTTACTACCTAATTAACTTACCGCTAAAGGTCGCCACCAGCCTTGGGTTTTTTAGCGGCTTTATTATCAGTTTTGGTGTTAACCGCAAGTGGGTTTTTGGTGGTAATCAACGCAAGCGTTTGTGGCGCCAGATTGCAGAATATCTAGCGCTTCTGATTTTCAACTATGTTTTTACGGTTTGGGGGGTTAGCTTTCTGAATAACCACAGCATAAAACCCTTTATCGGCAAGCTGCTGGTTATGGGCCTGGTGATGTGCTGGAACTACGCGCTATTTCGCTGGATTATTTTTGTTGGTGTTGAAGAAGCTAGTTAAGCTTATTTTTGGAAGCGATAACTGAGATTTTTTCGTGCAAGTCAGAAAAGCGCTTTTCTAAGGCTTCAATTTTAGAGTATGCACTGAGGCATAGGGAAAGACTGAGCATCAGGCCGGTGGCTAAGACTACGTCCGGCAAACTCAAAGGGGTGCTATCGGTCAGCCCGTGGTTGAATAGGTAGTTATAAATTGGCTCGGCGAATATCAAGCCAGCCAGAATTATTAGCCAAAAAATAACCCGCAGCGAAAAGGTCAGCCAGTCGATTAATTTTGTTCGGTAAGCCATCAAGGCTTTGAGTAAGCCAAGGAATACGAAAGGCACATTGAGAATAAACAGCAACAGGTATTTACTCATTGAAAAACTCCAATAGGCGGAACTTTAGAAGCTGGCGGACAATGTTAACTACCTCCCAGTTGGTTTGGCCCTTAGACATGGAGTATTCACTGTAGATGGCTTTGATAGGAATTTCTTTGACCGTGAGTTTATTTTGTTTGATACGCCACATCAGCTCCGAATTATAAGTATAGTTATTGCTGTAGAACTTTATAGACTGCAGAGCTTTTCGATTGTAGCCGCGCAGCCCGGACTGAGAGTCTTTTACGAAGATTCCAAATAGTGCAAAGGTGAATAAGCCGCCGCCTTTATTCAAGAGCACCCTATACCACGGCATGCCTTCGGCGTTAACCAGCCGGCTGCCAATCACAATATCGTTCTTGTCTTTCATTATTTCGGTAAGGACTCTTGCGGTGTCCTCTGTAGCGTGTTGGCCGTCGGCATCCATACTGACCAGGTAGTCAAAGCCGTTGTCGCGGCCATAACCCAAGCCAGTGCGAGCCGCTGCGCCCGCTCCACAGTTCAGCAAATGGCTTACGAGCACCACGCCTTCGTGCTTGAGCACAACTTCAGCGGTGTTATCTTTCGAACCGTCATTTACTACCACAACCGTGATATTTTTTGAATTACTTAGTTTAATGTATTTGAACAGGTCATCTAACACGCTACCAATCACAGTACCTTCGTTATAAGCAGGTATAAAAATAGCTATTTTTTTCTTAGGCTCTCCCATATTCAGTCTATATCTTATCAAATCTGGAGCAACCATGCGGATTTGTAACCCTTGGTCTATCAAGTTCTATGAAATAGGGTATTTAGAGCGTTAAAGTTAGCTGGCGGGCTACCGAGTTATCTATCGACTTGGGGTAAGTAGTATCCCACGTGCCATTCCAGTGAGCAATATAAAATCTGTACGCTCCGGATGAACTAAAGGAGCGCGGCTCCGAATATGTTTTGGTGCCTGGTACACCGCCACTGGCGGCAGGAATAGTAAAATCATTTTCAATTGGAAAATCTACATTATTTCCGCCAGGATCTCTACCAGCTACCACTAACGAACCTATGTCTATGGGGTTAGAGCCGACGTTGCGTACCGTCACAGTAGCGGTAACATTTTGTCCCTTTGCCGGGGATGACGGGCTTAAGCTTATACCAGAAGTTATTAGTGGGTTATCTAAGACCGGCCAGATTACTTGTCGAACTACGGCATTGCTAGCCGAGTCCGGGTAAGTAGTATCCCACGTGCCATTCCAGTGGGCTACATAAAAAGTGTAATTACCGGGCACTGTGAAGGTACGCGTCCACGTGAGGTTGGATGTTGTACCACCCGCTGGGATAGTCACGTCATTCTTTATAGGGAAGTCTACATTGTTCCCATTTGGGTCCCTAGCCGCGATGACGAGAGATCCAATATTAATGTTACTGGCGCTCAAGTTTTTGATAGAAAGATAGGCTGTAACCGGCTGGTTAATAGCGAAATTAGTCGGGCCAAGAATTAGCCCGGAAGTAATCAACGGGCTATCGTTGACAGTTAGAGTAGCTTGCCGGCTCAGACCACCGTTGATGTCATAGGGATAATAGGCGTTGGCCCAACCAAAAGCGGGATTGTATGAGCACATGGAAACAATTAGATTGCCTGGCACAGTAAGTTTTTTGGAATAACTTACAGTGATGGTCCCATTGGCCGGGACAATAACATCGTTGGCAAAGCCAAAATCATACCATTGGCCGTTTAGCGTAGCGCAGACACCCAGGCTGCCTGCATCTATGCTGTAGCTAGCGGTGTTTTTGACTTGATAACTAGCCGTCAGCGAATCATTTACGTAAGAACTTGAGCCTGATGGCGACAAGGATAAGCCCGAAGCTGACTGTATGGAGCCGTTTATGGCGTATGTTGAGCCAAACCAGGTATTAAAGTACCACCAGAAGTTGCGATTGCCATAAGTCGCACAGGTATCTCCATCACTCACAGAACCCGGACCATTTGGCGAACCAGTAGGATTAGTATTACTTAGGACATCAGGATCAGGTTGATAAGGCGTGTAGTCATAAAGCGCTGCGGTAGCTGCATTTTGGATAAAGACCGTAGTACCGCTATTACACGGGTAGTATCCTATTGAATTATTTTGACCAGCGATAAAATTGAAGCCGCCAGGATTGGTTAAGTAGTTCCGGAGTTGCGCTGCAGCACTGTTAACCTGTACCGTGAATCCGGCATAGGCACTATGGCAACCAGTACCATCATCCGGACAGTCAAATCCCATAGCAGCCGCATACTCATTAGTCCATGGCCAATCGTCAGTTATAAGCCCCTGCTCCTTTTGAAGAGTTACCAGCAGCACCTGTGGGTTTATGTGATAAGCCAGTGCTGCGTAGTAGATAATTTCGCCGGGGGTGACCCCACCCGAAACTGTTGCGCCCTGAAGATTATTTTGGTGCGTGTTTGGGTTCTCGCGGTAATCCTTCAAGCAGACATAAGGTGTTGTAGCGATAGTCGTCCCGTTCCAGGTATCATATCGTTGGCCATAGATCGCACGAGTTGTAGTTACGTATGAGGCGCCGCTGAAGCTATCTTTTTCTACCTCACCAGAACTTGAGTTGTAATAATAAGATTTAGATAATGAGCCACTAGTGTCGCAGGTAGGGGCCTCAGCATTCAGGAAGTTATTTATGTCTTGAACAGACATTGTTGAATTATCTGTAAAAACCGCATCATCTATGATATGGCCGGCTTGAAAATCGGCACCGGTCAGCGCATGAGTAGCCGGTTGGCGAAAAATTAAGATAGCCGCCAATGTAACGGCAGGGAGCATGAGCAGTATACTGATCTTACTTAATATCCTAGGCATTGATTCGATTCTAATTAAGCGAAACCGGGTTCTTAGCCCAATTGCTACTTACAGTTTTACTGTTCGACGTCACAGTCACACTAACATTCCACTGGCCGTGGTTAGGAAATTGGCTCAGGGGCACGTTAAAAACGGGGCATACATAGCTATTGACCTGCAAGACTACGTCCTCGGATTGGCTAATCGTAGTCTGCCCAGCTTGGTACACGTTGAGAGTGCAGCTACCGGATGTGGCGCCGTTGATAAGTGTGGCTACCTGTAAGTCGGTAGAATCCGTGTTAGCTCGAGTTATTGATACGCTAAAGCTACCGGTGTCAGGGGGTGGTTGATAGTTTTCCAGCGTCGACGACGGGCTGCTAGAACCTTTCCGATCATTGTTAGCATTATTGTCGGCGGCGGGGGCGGCCGAATAATTATTTTTTGAGGTTGGACTCTTAGTTGAAGCTTGTGGTGGGCTGACTATCCCTTTGTTGGAGTTGCTGTGATGGTGCCAATAAACCAAGCCACCGATGATAATAACTAACATAGCGCCAGAAATTAGAGCTGTTTTTTTAGTAATCCTGAATTTTTTTGACTTTTTGGCCATATCTTTATTTTAACGCACGCTTAATAACTACCACTCTAATCTGTTAAGAGGTCTATGTCAATCTGTAAAATCTACACCGGAACTACACCCTTAAAGTGGTAACATATTAATAATGAGTCAGAACCAATCCAAGCCGCCGGTACGTAAGGCGGTGATCGCCGCCGCGGGCTTTGGCACGCGTTTTTTGCCGCAGACCAAGGCCATGCCCAAAGAGATGCTGCCGCTGGTCGATAAACCGATTATCCAGTATATCGTGGAGGAGCTGGTGGCGGCTGGTATTGAAGATATTATTATCCAAGTTAGAAATACCAAGCGAGCCATAGAGGATCACTTTGATTTGCCCGCACAGGAGCTTATCGATAACCTGAAGGCCGGCGGGGAAAGTAAAAAACATCTGCTGGAGGAAATAGAATCTATACCCCGTATGGCAAACTTTGTGTTTGTGCGCGCCAAAGCGCCTTATGGCAATGCCGCGCCTGTTTCTGATGCAGCCCACCTGCTAGGCGACGAACCATTTATCTACACCTTTGCCGATGATTTCATTCTGGCCGAGCCCAAAAGCCGATTCCAGCAAATGATTGAGCTATATAAGGAAAAAGGCGGCTCGGTTATTTCTTGCATTCAAGCAACCAAAGATAACCAGTATAAGCGCTATGGTTTTGTAGGCGGCAGTCCGACGGGCAATGGCTTATATAGCGTCACAAAAATTGTTGAGAAACCCGGCAAAGCGGCAGCCCCTTCGGATTTAGCGAGTGTTAGCAGTTATTTACTGGAGCCATCAATTCTTGAATACATTGAAAAAGCTCGCGGTAGTCTTGAGCCGGGTGGGGAGTTTTATATCCAGCCAGCTATGCAAGCTATGATGGATGATGGTCACGCTTTCTGGGGCATGCAAATTCAGAACGGGACCTATTATGATACGGGTGACAAGCTGGAGTACCTCAAAACCGTCGTGGATTTTGCCCTGATGCACGATGAGCTTAAGGATGATTTTAGAAAATTCTTGAAGGAGAAAGTCTGAATGGCGCTGAATAAAAAATGGGGAGCTAAGATAGTAACCTTGGACGAATTCGCCAGCTTGCGGCCCAAACTCGGGAAAATTGTAGCCACTAGCGGCGGCTACGACCCTATACATCCTGGTCATATCAGCTTAATAATTGAAAGTCGCAAATTTGGTAACACAGTAGTGGTTATAGTTAACAGCGATGATTTTTTAGTTGCAAAAAAGGGTAAGCCTTTTCAAAACTTGGCAACTCGCTGTTTGATTGTCAGCGGCATCAAGGAGGTTGACTATGTTGTGCCGGCAGTTACTGAAACTGACATGAGTGTCAATGAGGCGCTAAAAGTAATTAAACCTCATGTTTATACAAAAGGCGGGGATACCGTCGATCCATCAACCATTCGTGAGTGGGAGGTGTGTAAGAAAAACGGCACCAAAGTAGTGTTTGAAGTAGGCGAAGGCAAGGAATGGTCATCGAGTTGGTTCACTAAGGACTGGGATAAAACTATACATACAC
>Ga0265337_1000042_pt1 | contig 56158 bp, 51 predicted proteins | sample 42122metaG_FD_192441 | JGI IMG/M metagenome (GOLD analysis project Ga0265337, IMG submission 192441) | Rhizosphere microbial communities from Carex aquatilis grown in University of Washington, Seatle, WA, United States - 4-21-22 metaG | ecosystem: Host-associated > Plants > Roots > Rhizosphere >... | reverse complement strand
CACTTCTCGCTGGCCGGGAACACCTGGTTGACGGTGACGCCGCACATGTCGTCGTCCGGCACGTCCGCCAGCAGCGGGCGCAGCATCAGGTAGCCCATCGCCTCCGGGACGGGGACGGTGTGCAGCACGCCCTGGTCGTGATCCATGTCCGACAGGGCGGTCCAGCCCTGGAACGTGCGGAACACCGAGCACATCGTGGATCCCGGGTACTGCGGCCCCGCCGTGCGGTGGGCGGCGTCCCACGGGTCGTAGGACTCGACGGTGCCGTCGAACAGGTGCCGGAACGCCCGCTGGTAGGCCTGCGTCAGCCACAGGTCGAGAGTCCCCGGGTCAAGGTGGGTGCCGAGGCCGCTGGAGTCCGCGCCTTCCGGGCGGCGGCGGATGCGGTCCGGGTAGAGGGAGTCACGGTCGGGGTCGAACCAGCGGACCCCGTCCGACTCGTAGCGCCACAGGTGGTTGAGCAGGCCCTGGACGGCCGCCATCCGGTCGCTCTGCCGGGCCTGCATCTGGGCGGGCGACCAGTAGACCGGGTAGATCTCGGGCCTGGAGCCGACGCTGCCGAAGAAGTCGTCGCCCGGACCCCGGTAGTTCTCGAAGAAGCGGTTGGACTCGACGTAGTCCATGATGCCGGCGTCCCACGCCAGCGCCTGCTCGCGCGGGAAGTGCCCTCTGACCACGAGGCAGCCGCGCCGGCGCAGCTTGGCCAGTTCGCCGGCCGGGACGGTGCCGGCCGCGATGTCGGCGTAGTCGATGACCGGCCAGATCGCCTCGCCGCGGGCCTTCGCGGCGGCGATCTCCTCGACCCCCGCGCGCACGCGCGCCTCGATGACGGCGAAGACCTCCTCCACGGTGCGGCCGGAGGCCGCGATCCGCGCCCGGAGCGCGGCCTTGACCTCGCGGACGGCGGCCTTCAGGTCGGCCGGCGTGGTCTCCCAGTGCGGCAGCGCGGGCAGCGAGGCCGTGGCGGGTGTCGTCGTGGCGGTCACTGTGGCTCCTTTCAGTTAGATCTCCTTACTGGATGACTTAAGCATGCGGCGTCGATTCAGTCAAGAGTCCTTACCAGTTGGATTAGGATGGCCGCGTGACCTCGACCAAGCCGTCGCTCGCGCTGCTGCGCGAGATGTCCGACGAGGCCGTGCTGCGCGCGCTGATGGACCGCCCGCGACTGACCCGGGCCGAGCTAGCCGTGCTGACCGGCCTGTCCAAGCCGACCGTCGGCGAGGCGGTTCGCCGGCTGGAAGCCGCGGACCTGGTGCGCGACACCGGCGAGCGCACCACGGGCCGGGGCGGTGTCGGCACCTACTACGCGCTGGCCGCCGACGCGGGGCTGGCGCTCGCGGTGAGCATCGCGCCGCAGGGCGTTGCGGTCGAGGTGCTTAACGCGGCCGGCGGCGTTACCGGCCGGGCCGTCGAGCCGGTGCGCCGGCCGGCCACACCGGACGCGATCGCCGGGGTGCTCTCCCGGGCCGCGCGCGGCGCGCTCGGCGACCGCCGGGCTCGCGTGGCGGCGGTGTCCGCCGCCGACCCCGTCGACAAGGCAACGGGCGAACTGGTCCACCTGCCCGATGCGCCGTTCCTGCTTGGCGCCATGTCGCCGGCGGCGACGCTCGCGCCGCTCATCGACGGGCCGGTCGTCGTCGACAACGACGTGAACTGGGCCGCCCGCGCCGAGCAGGCCGCTCGCACCGGGGCGGCTCACCCGGACGCGGCCGGCGACTTCGTCTACTTGTACCTCGGTGAGGGCCTGGGCTGCGCGGTCGTCGCGGACGGACGGGTCCGCCGCGGGCACCGCGGCCTGGCCGGCGAGATCGCCCACGTTCACGTCCCCGGCCCGGGCGGGCAGGCCATGCCACTGATCGAGGTGTTCGGCCGGCTCGGCCTGCGGCACGCCGGGTCCACGGCGATCGACGTCGGCCGGCTGCTGGCCGCCCTCGGGGACAGCGGCGGCACGGTGCTTGCGCGCGCGCTGGCCGAGGCGGTCAGCGGCGTTCTCGACGCCGCCGTCGCCTTCACCGACCCCGCCTTCGCGGTCATCGGTGGGCCGTGGGGCTCGGCCGCCCTGTTCGCCGCCGAGCTTGCCGCGACGCTGTCCGCGCGCCCGCGCGGACTCCGCATCGCCCAGCCGCGGGTGAAAGAGGACCCCTCGCTAACGGGCGCGCGGGCCGCCGCCGTGCACCGCCTCCGCGACGACCTTGTCGCCCGCAGCCGTTAGCCTCCCTGCCCTTCAGCCGTCACCACTGTCGCGACGCGCGATATGTGTTCCCGCCCACAATGCTTTCCGCTCAGTGAAAACACGCGCTTGTCCGCAAGGCGACGCTCCGGTTGAGTGAGTGAATGCGGGAAAGAGGCCGGGATCACCGGCATTAGCCCGCTGAGCTGTCTTTGAACTACCTGCATGTTTGCAAGTGCATTAAGTCTGCCATGATCGAAATCACCGCATCCTGAGCCTGGCCATGCCGATGGAGAACGCAACTTCCGATGAACGTCACCTTCGAGCCCGACGCCGACTGGCTTGTCTACCTGGCCAACCCGCGCAAGCCGTACTACGTGCTGCCACCGGGCGCGGTTGACGCGCACTGCCACGTCTTCGGCCCGGGCGATGTCTTCCCTTACGCGCCGGAACGGAAGTACACCCCGGTCGACGCCCCTAAGGAGAAGCTGTTCGCGCTGCGCGACTTCCTCGGCTTCGAGCGTCAGGTCATCGTGCAGGCCACCTGCCACGGCGCGGACAACCGCGCCCTGGTGGACGCGCTGCGCGCCGCCGGGGACCAGGCCCGCGGCGTGGCGACGATCCGGCCGAGCGTCAGCCGCGGCGATCTGGCCGAGATGCACGAGGCCGGCGTCCGGGGTGTCCGCTTCAACTTCGTCAGGCGCCTCGCCGACCCCAAGCCGGACGACTACTACCGTGGCCTGGTTGACCTCATCGCCGAGTTCGGCTGGCACATCGTCATCTACTTCGAGGCCGCGGACCTGGCCGAGCGCTGGGACCTGTTCACTTCCCTGCCCACGACCATCGTCGTTGACCACATGGGCCGGCCCGATGTGACGCAGCCGCTCGACGGGATGAGCTTCGCCCTGTTCCAGCGGCTCATGCGGGAGCACGAGAACGTGTGGGCCAAGCTGAGCGGCGCGGAACGCCTCAGCAAGTCCGGCCCGCCCCGCTACGACGACTTCATCCCGTTCGCCAGGCACATCGCGCAGGCGTTCCCTGACCGGGTGATCTGGGGCACGGACTGGCCGCACCCCAACATGAAGAGCCACATGCCCGACGAGGGCGACCTGGTCGACCTGCTGCCGCGGATCGCGCCCGCCGAGGAGCTGCAGCGCAAGCTGCTCGTCGACAACCCGATGCGCCTGTACTGGCCCGAGGAAGAAAGGTAGGGCCTCATGACGTCATACACCGCGGACTTCGATGACATCCCAGGCACCAGGGTGTTCACCGCCCAGCGCGCGAAGTCGGGCTACGCGCTGAACCAGTTCTGCATGAGCCTGATGAAAGAGGCCAACCGCGAGCGGTTCAAGGCGAACGAGCGCGCTTACCTCGACGAGACAACCAAGATGTCCGAAGAGCAGAAGCAGGCCGTCCTCGACCGCGACTACAACAAGATGATCGACCTCGGCGGCCAGATCTACTTCCTCGCGAAGATCTTCGCCACCGACGGGCTGAGCTACCTGCAGGCGGTGAGCACGATGACCGGGATGCCCATCGACGAGTACCAGCAGATGATGATCTCGGGCGGCCGCCACCCGGAGGGCTGGCGCTCGATTAAGGACGGTAACTGACGTGGCTCGCATCACGCACGGGCTTACCACGAGCCACATCCCGGCCGTCGGCGCCACGATCGACCACGGCCGGACGCGGGAGCCGTACTGGAAGCCGCTGTTCGACGGGTATGAGTGGACGAAGGCCTGGGCGAAGGAGAACGTCCCCGACGTCATCATCCTCGTCTACAACGATCACGCGTCGGCGTTTACCCCGGCGCTCGTCCCGACCTTCGCGCTCGGCTGCGCCGATGAGTTCCCGCCGGCCGACGAGGGCTACGGGCCCCGCCCGGTGCCGGTCGTCACCGGGCGCCCCGACCTGGCCGCCCACCTGGCCGAGGGCCTCATTCTCGACGAGTTCGACCTCACCCTGATGTACGACCTGCCGGTCGACCACGGCCTCACCGTGCCGCTGTCGCTGGTCTACGGCCAGCCGCAGGCGTGGCCGGTGACGGTGATCCCGCTAGCGGTGAACGTGGTGCAGTACCCGCCGCCCACCGCCCGCCGCTGCTTCATGCTCGGCCAGGCGATCCGCCGGGCGGTGGAGCAGTTCGACGACGACCTCAACGTGCACATCTGGGGCACCGGCGGCATGAGCCACCAGCTGCAGGGCCCGCGGGCGGGCTTCATCAACCAGCCGTGGGACCACGCGTTCATGGACCGGCTGATTAAGGACCCGGCCGAGCTCGCGCAGACGAAGCACCTGGAGTTCGTCCGCGAGGCCGGCGCCGAGGGCATCGAACTGGTCATGTGGCTGATCATGCGCGGCGCGCTCGGCCCCGAGGCCGAGGAGCTGTACCGCTTTTACCACGTCCCCGGTTCCAACACCGCCGTCGGGCACCTGGTGCTGCGCTCGGTCGACACGCCCGCGTAGCCAAGCAGCCAAGTAATCAGGGAGACACTGGACATGAAGATTGCCCTCGCCGGCACCGGCGCGTTCGGCATCAAGCACCTCGACGGCCTGGCGAACATCGACGGCGTCACCGTCACTTCCGTGGTCAGCCGTCGCCTGGAGCAGGCCGAGGAGGTCGCGCGCAAGTACGGCATCGGGCACGCGGGCACGGACCTGGACGAGGTACTGACCAGGGACGACGTGGACGCGGTCATCTTGTGCACGCCGACCCAGCTCCACGCGGAGCAGTCCATCGCGGCGATGCGGGCAGGCAAGCACGTCCAGGTGGAGATCCCGGTCGCCGACAGCTGGGCGGACGCGCAAGCGGTCCAGCGGGTGCAGCAGGAGACCGGCAAGACCTGCATGGTCGGTCACACCCGCCGGTTCAACCCGTCGCACCAGTGGGTCCGCCACCGCATCACCGCGGGGGAGCTGTCCATACAGCAGATGGACGTGCAGACCTACTTCTTCCGCCGCACCAACATGAACGCGGCCGGGCAGCCGCGCAGCTGGACCGACCACCTGCTGTGGCACCACGCCGCGCACACGGTCGACCTGTTCCAGTACCAGACCGGCGAGCAGGCCTCGATCGCCAACGCCGTGCAGGGCCCGATCCACCCCGACCTCGGCATCGCGATGGACATGTCCATCCAGCTGCGCACCCCGTCGGGCAAGATCTGCACCCTGTCGCTCAGCTTCAACAACGACGGCCCGCTTGGCACCTTCTTCCGCTACATCTGCGACAACGGCACCTACATCGCCCGCTACGACGACCTGGTGACCGGCCGCGAGGAGCCCATCGACGTCTCGCACGTCGACGTCTCGACCAACGGCATCGAGCTGCAGGACCGGGAGTTCGTCGCGGCGATCCGCGAGGGCCGCGAGCCGAACTCAAGCATCGCCAGCGTCCTGCCCTGCTACCGGGTGCTCGGCGAACTGGAGACGCAGCTCGCGGGCCAGCGGTAAGCCGGCGGCGGGCTATTCCGCGCCCGCCAGGCCGGCATCGGTCCCGCGCTCGGGGTGCGGGCCCATCGTGCCCGCGGCATCGGCATCGCGGACCGTCAGGGCCAAGAGCAGTCCGAGGAACGCCACGCCCGCGCCAGCCAGGTACACGGCGTGGAACGCGGAGACGGGCGCGCGAACCCGGTCGGCGCTGCCGGCGGCGAGCACGGCCGACAGCAGCGCCACGCCCATGGCGCCGGCCGACCGTTGCCCGGCGGTGAAGATGGCGGTCGCGTGGCCGGTGTCCACGGAGGAGATCCGCGCGTAGGCCGCGGCCTGGACCGGCAGCATCACGTAGGACACGGCGAGCCCGATCGCGAACATGAGCCCGCGGACCAGCCACAGGCTGGTGGACCCGCCGGCGGTGGACAGGGCGACGTTGACGACGACCAGGCCGAGGAAGCCGGCCGCGATCAGCCGGCGGGGCCCGACGCGCGGGTAGAGCCGGGCGACGACCTGCGAGGAAAGGCCGATCGCGACGGCCTCGGGGAAGGTGGTCAGCCCGGAGGCGAGGGCGCTCCCGCCGCGCCCCTCCTGCACGTACAACGCCGTGAACACCAGCGAGCCGAAGAACGCGGTGGTGCTGCAGCCGATCAAGACGCAGCACGTGCGGAAGAGCCGGTCGCCAAGCAGCCGCAGCCGCAGCACCGGCCGCGGGCTGCGCAGCGAGTGCCGGGTAAACCAGGTCAGGGCCAGCGCGCCGAAGACCCCGGTGCCGACGGTGGCCGGGGCGGCCCACCCGGCCGTCGGCCCGGTGCTCACGCAGTAGAGCGCGGCCGTGAGGCCGGCCGCCGCGAGCGCGAAGCCGGGCAGGTCGAAGGGCTGCGGGTCGGCCGGGGGAGTGCGGGGCAGGAAGAGGAAGCCGAAGACCAGGGCGGCGCAGGCGACCGGCACGTTGATCAGGAAGATCCAGTGCCACGACAGCTCGGCGATGAGCGCGCCGCCGATGACCGGCGCCGTAGCGGGCGCGAGCACGGTGACCCGGGTGATCATCCGCGCGATGTGCACCCGCCGGGCGGGCGGGTAGGCCCGGTAGAGCATGGCCATCGCGACCGGCATCATGAACCCGGCGCCAAGGCCCTGCAGCAGCCGCGCGCCGATGAGTTCCGGCAGGTTCTGCGCCGCGGCGCACAGCGCCGACGAACCACCGAACGCGGCGAGGCTCGCCAGGTAAACGCGGGTGGTCCCGAGCCGGTCGCCCAGCCAGCCGGACAACGGGATCGACGCGGCGATGCTCAGCAGGTACCCCGTGATGACCCACTGGACCTGCGCCGGGGTGGCCGAGAAGTCCCGGCCGAGGCTGGCGACCGCGACGTTCACGATCTGCGAGTCCATGATCGACATGAACATGCCCGCCGTGAACACGACGGCGACCGCGGCCTGGGGAGACGGCCGGCGCCGCATGATCGTCAGGCGGTGGCTCCGATGGCCGTCAGCCGCCGCCGCTCGTCCGGCGACAGGCTCATCGCCACGGTGAGGGCGCCGAGGTTCGCGGTTACCTGCTCCGGCCGCGTCGCGCCGAAGAGCACGGCGGCCACCGACGGGTTGAGCAGCGCGAACGCCATGGCCAGGTTCGCCGGGTCGCGTCCGGTCGCGCTGGCGAACGCCGCGAGTTCCCGGCCCGCCGCGATCGCGGACGCCCACTGCGGGCTGTCCAGCGTGCCCGCGGCCCGGCCCGCCTCCGGGTCCTTGTCGTACTTGCCGGTCAGGATGCCGCCCGCGAGCGTGTACGAGGCGACGACGGACAGGCCGCGTTCCGCGGCCAGCCGCCGCATCAGCGGGTCGTCCACTGCCGTGCGGCTGACCAGGCTGTAGGCCGGCTGCGTGGCCGAAGGCCCTGGCAGTCCCGCGCGCTCCGCGACCTGGAAGGCCTGCTCGATCTGCGCCGGCGTCCAGTTGAACACGCCCCAGGCCCGAGCCTTGCCGGCCTTGATCAGGCCGCCGATCATGCCCACCGCGTCCTCGACGGTCACGCCCGCGGGAAGCCGGTCCGAGTAGATCAGGTCGATGTAGTCGAGGCGCATCCGCCCGAGCGACCCGGCCAGCTCCTGGGCGGGCGTCTCGTGCGGCCAGAACTCCCACCACAGCTTGTTCGCCACCACGGTGTCCGCGCGCCGCCAGCCGGCCGCGCGGAACAACTCGCCGAAGACCACCTCGGAGTACCCGCTCGGGATCGGCGCGCGGCCCGTCTCGTCGTTGTACCTGGCGTCGTCGAGGAAGGTGATGCCGGCGTCGCGGGCCGCGGTCATGACGCTGACGCCCCGGTCGCGGTCGATCCTCTCGAAGGTCCGCCAGGAGCCAAGGGCCAGGCGGCTGACCTGGATCCCGCTCCGTCCCAGCGGAACTGCCGGCATCGCTGTGGTCATGCGCTCCTCGATCCTGCTCGGTTTCCCGGCCCGTCAAGGCTGACGTTAGTGCGGGTTTAGCCGAACCGCACCATGCTGAGGAGGCCGAACGCCAGGCAGTAGATGGCGAACGGGATCAGGGTCCGGGTCTGGAACCAGCGGACGAGGAACCTGACCGAGAGGTAGGCCGCGATTCCGCAGACGATGAAGCCGACGGCGACCTGGCCGTGGATGTGCGCGCCCGCCGCGCCGGCCAGCGAGGGGACCTTGAGGGCTCCGGCCGCGAGGATGACCGGGGTGGCCAGCAGGAAGGCGAAGCGCACGGCGTCCTCGTTGTCCAGGCCCCGCCACAGGCCGCCGGCCATGGTGACCCCGGACCGGCTGATTCCCGCGAGCAGCGCGAGGATCTGGACCGACCCGATCACGATGGCGTCCACGTAGGGCAGCCGCGAGATCCGCTCGTCGGACCGTTCCGCGTCCGCGATGTCGGAGGCGTCCCGCGCACCGGACGGCCTGCGGTGCGCGGCGGACTCCGCCAGGGCCGCCGGCCCCGGAGGGTAGGCCGCGCCGAGCGGCGCGCCGGCCGGGGCCGGCTGGCCGGCGGCGACCGGGACCTCCGCCTGCTTCCGGCGGGCGGCGGACCGGCGCAGTGCCTCGGCGCCGAGCAGGATCAGCCCGTTGACGAACAGGAGGACGGCCGCGGCGGCGGGCTTGGCGAACACGACACGGAAGGCGTGCTCAAGCAGGATCCCGGCCAGCCCGACCGGGATGGTCGCGAAGATGATCATCCACGCGAGCCGCTGGTCCTTGTCGAGCACCGACAGCCGCAGCCGCCGCGCCTGCAGGCTCAGCCGCACGCTCGCCGGCAGGCTGCGCAGGAACCCGCGGATGATCCGGACCCAGTCGGCGCGGAAGAACCACAGCAGCGCCAGCGCCGACGCGACGTGCAGCGCCACGATGTAGGCCAGGTAGAACGAACTCCCGCTGTCCCCCTGTGAGGACTGGGTAACCAGCGTCTGCCAGGAGCCGCCGAACCACGCCGGGACCAGCACCGAGTGGCCGAGACTGGAAACCGGGAACATCTCGGTGACGCCCTGGATCAGCGCGATCACCACCGCCTGAAAGTACGTCAACCCAGCTCCTTGGCACGCGACGGGGGAAAGGGGATGGCGGGCCGGCCGCTGATCCCCGGACTTACGGCAGCACTTTACTTCTACAGACGTGTAGATGTTATGCGATCGCAGCGGTTACCCGCACGCTTACGCGGCCCGGGATTTAACGCGTAGCCCTCTCCCGGGGACAACCGTACGATGGCCAGGTGGCGTCACGCGGATACCTGAGATTCCCCCATGTCACCAATGACACCGTGGTCTTTGTCGCCGCGGACGACGTCTGGCTGGCGCCGGTCGCCGGCGGCCGGGCCTGGCGGTTCACCGCGGACGAGGCGCCGGCCTCGACGCCGCGACTGACGCCGGACGGCACGCACGTGGCCTGGGTCAGCTCCAGGGACGGCACCGCGGAGGTCTACACGGCCGGCCTCGACGACGGGGCCATCACCAGGCTCACCTACTGGGGCACGCGGTGGGCGCAGGTCAGCGGCTGGACCCCGGGCGGAGAGGTGCTGGCCGTCACTGCGGCGCAGCAGCCGTTCGGGCACTACGTCAGGGCCCGCGCGCTGACGACCGCGCTGTCGGGCCGCCCGGGCGCGGAGCGGGTACTCCCGTTCGGCCCGGTGTCCGACCTGTCGCTTGGCGCGAGCGGGGCGGGCGGGATGGGCGGGTCGGGAGGGGTAAGCACAGCCGACACCGTCGGGCTGCTCACCGGCACCTGGGGCGTCTTCGGCACCGACCCGGCCGAATGGAAGCGCTACCGCGGCGGCACGGCCGGGCGCCTGTGGACCGGCCCCGCGACGGCGATCGGGCCGGGTGCGGCCGACGGCACCCCGGGCCCGTTCCTGCGCGTGCTCGCGGACCTGCCGACGCAGTTCGCCAGTCCGATGATCGTCGGCGGGCGGCTCGCGTTCCTGAGTGACCATGAGGGCACCGGCAACGTCTACTCCTGCGCGCTTGACGGCAGCGACCTGCGACGGCACACCGATCACGAGGGCTGGTACGCGCGGCAGGCCAGCACCGACGGGCAGCGGATCGTCTACGCGCGCGGCGGTGAGCTGTGGCTACTCGACGGCCTTGAGGCCGCCGGGCCGTTCCCGCTCGACATCACCCTCGGCTCGCCGGCCCGCGGCCGGGCACCCCGCCTGGTCACGGCCGAGGACCACGTCGGCTCCCTCTCGGTTGACCACGGCGGGCGGGCCAGCTCGGTCGAGGTCCGCGGAACCGTGCACTGGCTGACCCACCGGGACGGGCCGGCCAGGGCCGTGTCGGTCGTGCCCGGCGTCCGGGCCCGCTTCCCGCAGGTACTGGGAACCGGGGGACGGGTCGTCTGGGCGACCGATGCCGATGGCATCGACGCCCTGGAGATCGGCTCCGGCGACCCGGCCAGCGGCCCCGCCGTAGCCGAAGCTCCGCGGCGGATCGCGGCCGGCCAGGTCGGCCGCGTCACCGGGCTGGCGGCCGCGCCCGACGGCGCGGCGGTCGCCGTCGCCGCGCAGGACGGGCGGCTGCGGGTCGTCGACGTCGAGTCCGGCCAGGTGCGGGAGGTCGCCGCGTCGGACAACGGCCTCATCACCGGTCTCGCCTGGTCGCCGGATTCCGCCTGGCTGGCGTGGTCGCAGCCGACCGGGCACCCGGCCGACTCGAACCTCGGCCAGCTCCGCCGGCTGCGGATGGCGCGGGTCGCCGACGACCAGGTATTCGACGCCACCGACGGACGGTTCGCCGACACCGAGCCGGTCTTCACCCTCGACGGCAAGTACCTGGCGTTCCTGTCGCTGCGCGACTTCGACCCGGTGTACGACGCGCACTTCTTCGACCTCACGTTCCCGTACGGTGCCCGGCCCTACCTGCTGCCCCTCGACGCGACGACCGCGTCGCCGTTCGCGCCCGAGCTCGGCGGGCGGCCCGTCGGCGAGCCCGCGGACAAGCAGGCGGGCGCCCCGGCGGCGGGCGGCGAGTCCCCGGGGGCCGGCGATACCGCTGCGGACGCGGCGGGCGGTACTGCCGCGGACGCGCCCGGCGGTACCGCGGCTGGCCAGGCCGACGGTGACGAGCCGGCCGCCGTGCCGGTGCCGGTCGAGCCCACCGGGATAGCCGAACGTATCGTGGCGATCCCGGTCCCCGAGGGCCGCTACGCCGGCCTGCGCGCGGTGAAGGGCGGGCTGGCCTGGCTGCGCGAGCCGGTCGCGGGCAACCTCGGCATCGGCGGCGCGCGACCCGAGGACGACGCGCCGCGCCCGAGCGTCGAGCGGTTCGACTTCGCCAGGCGCGAGGTGAGCGTGCTCGCCGGCGAAGCGGACTGGTTCGAGGCAAGCGGAGACGGCACCAGGCTGGTGACCAGCGATCACGGCAAGCTCACGGTGATCCCGGCGGAACGCAAGGCCGACGACGACAATCCCGACGACAAGGTCGAGGTCGACCGGAGCCGGGCCAGGTTCCTGCTCGATCCGCCCGCGATGTGGCGTCAGGCCTACGCCGAGGCGGCCCGCATCATGCGGCACGACTTCTGGGTGCCCGACATGGCGGACGTGGACTGGGACGCCGTGCAGGACGAGTACCGCCCGCTGCTCGACCGGATCACCACCAGCTCCGAGTTCGTCGACGTGCTGTGGGAGCTTTTCGGCGAGCTCGGCACCTCGCACGCCTACGCCCGCCCGGCGGGCGGCGGCGGCGACGCGCCTAGCAGCATGTCAACTGGGGCGCCCGGCCTGCTCGGCGCGGACATCGAGCGCAGCGGCGACACCTGGCGGGTGACCCGGGTCATCCGCGGTGACACCTCCGACCCGCGCGCCCGCGCGCCGCTGGCGGCCCCCGGCGCCGGGATCGCCGCCGGCGACGTGCTGCTCGCCGTGGACGGCCGGCCGGTCGGGCCTGACGGGCCAGGTCCGCTGCTGACGGGCGCCGCGGGCAAGCCCGTCGAGCTCACGGTCGCGCCCGCCGACGGCAGCCGCCCGCGCAGCGTGCCCGTCGTACCGCTGCGCAGCGAGGCCAGGCTGCGGTACCTGGACTGGGTCAGCGGAAAGCGCGCCCAGGTCCGGGGGCTGAGCGGCGGCCGGATCGGCTACCTGCACGTGCCGGACATGGTGAGCCAGGGCTGGGCGGACTTCCACCGGGACCTGCGCACCGAGATGCTGTGCGACGCGCTGATCGTGGACGTGCGCGGCAACACCGGCGGGCATACGTCGGCGCTCGTCGTGGAGAAGCTGGCCCGTAAGGTGATCGCCTGGAACGTGCCAGGCGGCATGCGGCCGGCCACCTATCCGGAGGACGCGCCGCGGGGGCCGGTCGTCACGGTCACCGACGAGTGCTCGGGGTCCGACGGCGACATCGTCACCGCCGCCGTCCGCCTGCTGCGGCTCGGCCCGGTGGTCGGCGCGAGGACCTGGGGCGGCGTCACCGGCTACGACGACGAGCATGAGCTGGTCGACGGCACGTCGATGACCGTGCCGCGGCTGGGCTTCTGGTTCGAGGAGTACGGCTGGGGCGTGGAGAACTACGGCGTCGACCCTGACGTCGAGGTCATCATGTCGCCCGACGACTGGGCCGCCGGGCGCGACACCCAGCTGGAGACGGCGGTCAGCCTCGCGCTGGAAGCCCTGCAGCAGCGGCCCGCGGTGCGCCCGCCAGACACGCGCACCAGGCCCTCCAGGCGCCGTCCCCCGCTGCCGCCGCGTGCCTAGGCGGTCGCCGTGACCCTTTCCCTGTTCCTCGCGCGTGAGTGAGGGCGAGCAGGACAGGCTCATTGCCTGGAACCGTGAACTGACAGCCGCTCATGAGCGGCTGCGCCAGGCGCTGCGCGTCACCAGGGACGCGCTCGACGCCGGACCCGGCGCCGGGGATGCCGGGCCGCTGGGCGCCGACCTCCTGCTCTACTGCCACGGATTCTGCGCCGCGCTCAGCGGGCACCACGTCAGCGAGGACGCGGCCCTGTTCCCCGAGCTGTCAGCGCGCCATCCGGGGCTGAGGCCTGTGATCGCGAAGCTTGCGCAAGACCACGAGATGATCGCCGCGCTGCTCACCCAGTTCGGCCACGCGGTCACGGCGGCGGCCACGCCCGGCGAGCTGGCGCGTCACCTGGACGGGCTCAGCGCGATCATGGAGTCTCACTTCCGCTACGAGGAACGCCAGCTGCTCGGCGTCCTCGCGGAACTCCGCTTGGCCGCGGACCCGCACGCACTCCTCGGGCCGCTCTGACCTGGTCGGCAACTGGAGGCGGACGCCTGCCGGCTTTGCCTCGAAATCCCGCCGTCGAGATCGGCCTTTGCTTATGGCTGGTTGCGGCTTGTCCCGATTGCGCGTCCGGCCAGCAGGTTGTCGGCGAACCCGGCGATGTCCTGGGCGAGCCTGGCATTGGCCCGTGGATGGGGAGTCTCTGAGTTCGCCAGCTGGCGGACGAGGGCGACTGTTTCCTCGCCGAGGCCGGCGGCCCCGGCGAGCCCCCACGAGCGTCCCTCGGTGACGAGGTGGTTTATGGTCATGGCGGCGTGCCGGTATTCGCCGCTGATCGCGAGGGCGACCTCGCCGTCGTTGTGCTGGTGTGCCTGCGGCACGACGTCGTATGCGGGGCTGAGCGTCATAGGCCCGTCGGGCGGGTGGAGTAGGGAGAGGTTCTTCGCGTGCATGTCGAGGTCGCCTACGGCGGCGGAGAGCACCACATGCTTGAACAGCCGCTCCAGCGACTCGCGGTCCCCGATGGCGGAGAACACCCGGGCGATGCGCTCAAGGCTGACCTTGCCGCCGTACTTCTGGTACTTCTGGTTACCCGCCGCGCCGAGGACCTGGTTGAAGTCTTCCTGGTGGATGCGTCCCTGGGGAGCATCAGGTGAACGGTCGTAGCGCTCGATCACCAGGGCCGGCACTCCCGCGAACTCGTCGATCCAGGAGGAGAAGGAGGTGAGTCCGGCGGCCCGGGCGAAGCGCGCCCCGTATTCCTCGTCGTAGATCGACGTCGGGTAGTCCCGCGACTCTGGCTTGAGTATATGGGTGGACGGCCAGCCGTCGATCACCCGGTTCCATCCCTCTCCGGTGCGGGCGAGGACGATCTTGTCCTGGACCCCGGCCAGTGAGGTCTTGCCGCCGGATGGCTTGTTACCGAGCGGGTTGTCCTGCACGTGCTCCAGCAGGCCCGCTACCCCTGCGCTGGACAGGGGCTCCAACGCAGGCCGCCTCGGCTCGCCCGGGAGATCGGGATCCCAGACCTGCAGAGCCCCGGCGACATCCCGGCCGTAGGCGCGCAGCAGCCCCATGACGTCCTGCTCGGCCAGGCCGGCCTGCTGCGCGAGGCGGGTGAGCATCCGGCCCTCGGGGAGCAGTTCCCTGAAGAAGTTCTGCCGCCGCTCCCTGCGTGACCGCACCGCCATCACCGTGAGCGGGATCGCCAGCGACAGCACCGGGCTGTCGAGGCCGAACCGGGCAACCACGGCCGCGTCCGGCAGAAAGTCAAACGTCCGCCATGTCCCGCTGAGCGATCCGGCCCGCGTCCCGTACAACTCGACGACCAGGTCAGCCATGCTGGTCCTGCGGGGTGATCGTCGCCGTCAGTTCCATGCCCGTCTCGCGCATCGCCGCGAAGAGGCGGTCCATCACGATCGACGGCTTGCCCGCCTCAAGCTCCCAGACATACTTCTGCGTGGTCCCGAGCCGCCTGGCCAGCTCACGCTGGCTCAGTCCGGACAACAGCCGGGCCTGCTGCAGTATGCGTCCAAGCGACTCGGCGCTGGTTACCTTCCCCGTATAGGCCATCCCGCCTCCCGACTCCGATATCGAAGTCATGGTAGATGACTACCATATTGAAGTCAATCGAGTTGACGCTGATATGGATGTCAGATCTGATTTGGTCGGCCGGGGAGCGCATGATCGTCGGCCAGGCCTGGACGCTCGGCGTCGTCAAAGGCCCGGGCTACGTTACCGGGCGGCCAGTGTCACGGGCGCGGGAGCCAGCACGGCCGACATGCGGGCCATGACGTCGGGGTTGACTCGGTAGTAAATCCAGGTGCCGCGCCGGTCGGAGCTGATCAGCCCGGCCTCGCGCAAGATCTTCAGGTGGTAGCTGACCGATGGCGGGGTCACGTCGAACGCCTCCGTCAGGTCGCACACGCACGACTCGCCGCCCTCGTGACAGGCGATCAGCGAAAGCAGCCGCAGCCGCATTGGATCGGCTACCGCCTTGAACAGCAGCGCGAGTTCCTGCGCCCCGGCCTCCGGCAGCGGCTCGCGCGCCAGCGGCGCGCAGCATTCACCCGCGCCCTGTTCCGGCGCGCAGCAGCCGCCGGAGCCCTCGGTCTCCCCGATCGCCAGATCCTGCTTAGACATGTCTTTAATTTGACATATCTTCAGTCAAGGACGCAAACTGGCCCCGAGGCTGATTAAAGAAGTCTCTAACCAAGCGCGGCCGCCGGCCGTCGCCGTCACGGAGGGAACCCGCCATGTCCCGCGTCCAGCTCGCGCTCCGCGTCGCCGACCTGGAAGGCTCGATCGCCTTCTACTCCAAGCTGTTCGGCACCGAGCCCGCCAAGCTCCGGCCCGGCTACGCCAACTTCGCCATCACCGAGCCCCCGCTCAAGCTCGTCCTCATCGAGGGCGCCGCGGGCGAGCCGACCCGCATGGACCACCTCGGCGTCGAGGTCGAGACCGTCGACGAGGTCACCGCCGCGACCGCGCGCCTGTCCACCGCGGGCCTCGCCACCACCACCGAGGAAGACACCGCCTGCTGCTACGCCGTCCAGGACAAGGTCTGGGTCACCGGCCCCGGCAACGAGCCGTGGGAGGTCTACGTCGTCAAGGGCGACGCCGGCACCCTCGACAAGCCCGTCGGCTCGGCGTGCTGCGCCCCCGCCGCCGGCCAGGCCCTCGTCGCCGACATCCAGCAGTCCCCCTGCTGCTAACGCTGCTGTCGGCAGGTTGCGGCCAGCAGTTCCTCGGCCGCGAAACGTGCCCCGCGGACCCCGCATTGCGCCTAAGCCGCCAGCGGGTAAGGATTGCCAGGTGCCCGCCAAAGCCCCAGGCTGGTCACCAGGGAGACGTCATGACGGATATCACCTGCCCGGTCGATGAGTCCTTCGACCCGCTGTCGCCCGGGTACCTGGCCGACCCGTACGCCGTGCTGGCCAGCCTGCCTCACGGTGAGCAGCCCGTCTTCTTCGCCCCGGCCATCGGCTACTACGTGCTGACCAGGTACGATGACATTGCGGCGGTATTCCGTGACCCAGCCAGCTACTCCGCTGCGATCGCGCAGGCCCCACTCGGCCCGATTACCGAGCAAGCACAGCAGATACTGCGCGGCGCCGGCCACAAGCCCCAGCCGTCCATGGTCAGCCTGGACGAGCCCGAGCACGCCCGGCTGCGCAAGCCCGCCGCCCGCGCGTTCAGCATGAAACGGGTCACCGCGCTGATCCCGGCCATCGAGGCCACCACCGCCCGCCTCCTGGACGCCGTCGCGGGCCAGCCGGAGTTCGACCTAGTCGCGGCGCTCGCCTTCCCGTTGCCCGCCAACATCGTGTTCTCCCTGATGGGCGTGCCTGAGGCGGATTTCGGCCAGCTCAAGCAGTGGTGCGGTTACCGGGCCGCGCTCGGCTGGGGCCGTCCCGCACCGCGGGACCAGGTGGAGATCGCCACCAGCATGGCCGCCTACCGCGGCTACCTCCGCGACCTGGTCACGCGCAAGGCGGCCGCCCCCGGCGACGACCTGACCAGCGACCTGATCGCGATTCACCACGAGGCCCCGGACCGGCTCACGCTGGACGAGATCGGCTCGATCCTGTTCTCGCTCTCGTTCGCCGGCCACGAGACCACGACCGGCCTCATCGGCAACACGGTCCGCCGTCTCCTCGAGCAGCCTGGCCGCTGGAGCGAGATCACGCGACACCCTGACCTGATCCCGGCCGCGGTGGAGGAGACCCTGCGCTACGACCCCTCAGTCCCGGTCTGGCGCCGGGTCACCACCCGCCCGGTCACCCTGGCCGGCCACGAGCTCCCGGCGGGCGCCCGGCTGTTCCTGTGGCTGGCCGCCGCGGGCCGGGACCCGGCCGCCTTCCCCGAGCCCGACGCCTTCGACCTGCACCGCCCTGACGCCAGCCGGCACCTGGCCTTCGGCCAGGGCCTGCACTACTGCCTGGGCGCCAACCTCGGCCGGCTGGAGACTCAGGTTGCCGTTTCCGAACTCGCCCGCCGCTACCCCGGCCTGCGCCTGGTCCCCGGCCAGCAGCTGACGTTCCACCCCAACATCTCGTTCCGCGGCCCCCAGGTCCTGCGCGTCCAGGCCTGCTAGCCACATAGCCCCGACGGGCGTGGTCACCTGGTACGCAAGGTGGCAGGCAGGACTAGAGTCCGCGGGAGACGATGTCGTCCGCGAGTGGGATGATCGCCGCGGTGATCTCGGTGACGATCTCCTTGGGGACGCCCGCGTCGGCCAGGGAGCCGGCCAGGTGGAAGGCGACCCGGTCGAAATCCGCCTGGCTGATGCCGCGGCCAGCGTGCACCTGCCGCATGCTGGCGCCCTGGTAGAGGTTGGGGCCGCCGAGTGCGGCCGCGAAGAATTCGACTTGCCTGCCCTTGAGCTTCCGCATGTTCGCCCCGGCGAAGAAGCCGGCCAGCTGCGCGTCGGAGAGAACTCGTTCGTAGAAGTCGTCCACGACCGCGGCGAGCGCCGGCTCGCCGCCTATCGCTTCGTAGACATTGGGTTCAGCAGCAGCGGTCATGAGGGTTTATTCCTCTCGTTTATCTACATCATCAGTTCGGCACCCTATCAGCCGATTTGCGGCAGTGATGCGATCTCCAATGATCCATTTGGGAGCTGCATCATGGCTCAATCCAAGTCATCGAATAGTGTCGAATTATTTTGCCTCACATAATATGACATGCCCACTTACAGGAAATATATCCCTTTTGAGCAAGTGTGACCTGCGTCACAAAGTGACCTTTCCAGGGACATCGTCCATGTATCGCGATACGGTAACAAATCATTAGAAGCGGCCATATTGATCTCAATCACTATGGAAATCGCCCTGCGGCCACCGATGTCGCAAATAGTCAAAAGCGGAGACAGCGCCGTGGATGAACAGCGATTGAAAGAGAGCTTCGCGCGCGTCGCGGAATATGGCGATGAGGTGCCACTCTTCTTCTATTCGCACCTTTTTCTCACCCATCCGGAAACCCGGGAAATGTTTCCGGTTTCCATGGCCGTCCAGCGGGACAAGCTGGTGAACGCGCTCGGGCGGATCGTGTCGGACGTGTCAAACCACGACACCCTGCTGCCGTTCCTGCGCGGCCTTGGCCGTGATCACCGTAAGTTCGCGGCGGTGGCCGAGCACTATCCCGCGGTCGGCGCCAGCCTGATCGCGACGCTCAAGCACTTCAGTGGCTCGTCGTGGACCGAGGACCTGGCGCATGACTGGACGGAGGCGTACGGGGTTATCGCGCAGGTGATGACCGACGCCGCGGCCGAGGACGAGACCCAGAACCCGGCGTGGTGGAGCGCGACCGTGGTCGGTCACGAACGGCGGACGATGGAGGTCGCGGTGCTGCGGGTCGCGCCAGACGTCCCGCTGCGCTATCTCCCTGGGCAGTCCGTCGCCGTAGAGTGCGATGCCAGGCCCCGGGTATGGCGCTTCTACTCGATGGCGAACGCGCCGCGGCACGACGGAACCATCGACTTCCACGTGCGAGTCATTGACGGCGGCGCGGTCAGTTACGCCCTCGCGCGCAGGGTCTCCGTCGGCACGAGGCTGCGGCTCGGGGCTCCGGTCGGCACGCTGCTGCTGAACACGGACTCGCCGCGGAACCTGCTGCTCGCCGCGGGGAGCACTGGCCTCGCGCCGCTCAAGGCGATCGTCGAACAGGTCGCTGGCCTGCCCGATCCGCCGCAGGCGCACCTCGTCTTCGGCGCGCGGACCGCCGCCGGGCTCTATGACCTCGCCGACCTCGAGAAGATGGCCGCGCAGTGGCCATGGCTGACGGTGACGCCCGCGGTGTCCGGTGAGCCCGGCTACCGCGGCGAGAAAGGAACGGTCGCGGACGTCGTCGGCCGGCGAGTGCGCCTGGCCGACCACGACGTCTACATATGCGGCTCGGCGGCGATGACCACGGCGACGGTGAACCGCATGCAGTCCCTTGGCATGCCACAGGACCAGATCTACGTCGAGGATTACCTCTGGAGTGAATCATGATCCGCGCGGACAGTGAGGCATTGACGCCAGAGCGCGTACGGTCGGCGGTATTCTCGCTGACCAGGCTGGGACGCCGCGGCGTCGACGAGGGGGAAGTCCGGGCCTTCTGCGACTGGGTCTCCGGCGGGCTCGAACGGCTGCTCGGCGACAACGCGGGCCTGCAGGAGGAGGTCATGCGGCTACGTAACCGGCTGATCAGCGGCAAGGACAAGGCCGGACCCCAGCCGGAGGACGCTCACGTCCAGGCCGTGTACGTGCTGTCGAGGGCGCAGCAGACCGCCGACCGTTACGTGGCCGACGCCCAGGAGTACAGCATGGAACTCGCTCAAGACGCCCAGACGCGGCGCGACGAGGTCCTGCGCGAGGCGCAGGTGCGCGCCAGCATGATTCTGGAGGAGGCGCACACGGCCGCGAGCCACGCCGCCAGCATGGTCCCCGCCGCGCGCGAGCCGCTTCCAGCCGCCGAGCGGCAGGAACTCCAGGCCGAGATCGCCTACCTGCGGACGTTCAGCGACGTATGCCGTACGCATCTGCGGGCCTACATGGAGTCACTGAGCCGCTCCATCGAGCAGTGGGAGCAAGTGGAGCGCAGGGGCGCGGCCGCAGCCGTTGAAGCGCGGGAATCGGCCTTGCCGGCGTCCGCATGAGCGTCATCCCGAAGCTGGTCAGCTGAAGTAGTGGCCCTCTTCGATGTCCTCGATGAGGCCGGGGTGGGTGGGCTTCCAGCCCAGGAGCTCCTGGGTGATGGCGCTGGAGGCGGGCATGTCGGTGCTGAGCAGGGGCACGAGCATGCCGCCGTATTCTTCGGCGGGCAGGGACCGGGCGGGCAGGTTCAGGTGCCGGCCGATGGCCTCGGCGATCTCGCGGACGGGCACGCCTTCGTCGCCGACGGCGTTGAGCACCGCGCCGGCGGGAGCCTGCTCGATGGCCAGCCGGTAGAGGCTGGCGGCGTCCTGCACGTGGACGGCGGGCCAGCGGCTGGCCCCGTCGCCGATGTAGCCGGAGACGCCCTTGGCCCGTGCCGTGGCGATGAGCTGGGGGATGAAGCCGTGGCGTTCTCCCTGGCCGTGCACCGAGCGCGGCAGCATGACCAGGCAGGAGCGGACGCCTCGCTCCGCGGTCGCCAGGGCGGCCCGCATGTTGCTGATGCGGGCGGCGATGGGCCCGGCGGCGATGAGCTCGTCACGTTCGGTCGAGGGCCGTCCGGGCGTGACCATCGTTCCGCCCGAGATCACCATGGGCTTACCAGAGCCGCCGAGGCTGGCGGCGAACGTCTCGATGGCCTGGGCGTCGGTTCGCGTCGCCGCCTCGCTCACGCTGGGCACGACGAAGGCCAGGTGGATGACGCCGTCGCTGCCGAGGGCCCCGGCTCGCAGGACGTCGGCGTCGTTCAGGTCGCCGCGCAGGACATCGGCGCCCATGCCCGCCACCGCTTGAGCGGAGGCCTCCGAGCGAGCTAGCCCGGTGACCCCGTGGCCGGCCTTGATGAGTTCGGGGACGACGGCCGAGCCGATCCAGCCGGAAGCGCCGGTGACGAAGATGCGCATTGGAAGTTCTCCTTGGTTCTGCCGCCGGTAAGGATGTTCGGCGCGCGGGTCGCGGCTGGTGCATTGATGCGATCCAGTCGCATCAATCATAACCTGATCATGCGACAAAGTCGCATTACTTTCCCGGATGATGCGATCCGGTCGCGTCGCTTAGACTGTCGCGGTGAGCAGATGGGCACCGGACGCGCGTGAGCGCCTGGAGACCGCCGCACTGGACCTGTTCGTGGAGAACGGGTACGAGGAAACCACCGTCGCGCAGATCGCGGATCGCGCCGGCTTGAACCGAGCCACGTTCTTCCGGCACTTCGCCGATAAGCGGGAGGTCCTGTTCGGCGGTGAAGACGTGCTGGCCGGGCTGTTCGCCGACGCCATCCGGGCGGCCTCCCCGGAGGCGACGCTCACCGGGTGCCTGCAGGCGGCGTTCGCGGCCGCCGAGGTCGTGATGACCCCGCGGCAGCGGGCTAAGGCGGTCCAGCGCGTGCTGGTGGTCGCGGCGAACAGCGAACTGCAGGAGCGGGGACTGCTCAAGCACGCCCGGATCGCCAGGTCGGTCAGCGCCGCCCTGCGGATGCGGGGCGCCGACGAGCTGACCGCCCGGCTGGGGGCGGAAGTGGGGATGCTCGCCTTCGCCATCGCCGTTGAGCGCTGGATACAGCCGGACAATGACAAGCCGTTCCTGTTCCATGCCGCGGCGGCCTTGAGTGACCTGCAGGTGCGCGCGGCCGAGGTGACTGGCTGACGTTGGCCTGGCCTGCGGGGTACTTCTCTGTTTCGGCTGACGCGGAGGGGTCGCCGCGCGGCCATGGCCGACCAGGCTAGCGCCTGGGGCTTGCGTAGCGCAATTTGTCATACGTGCCCAGATGTCTCAGTTGTGACGCCGGTAGCGTGGTTTCGTGCTAGGAAGTGGCTGGTCGGAGGCGGTCGCTCTGGTCGCGGCGTACGTTGTCGCCGTCCTGGCCACCCCGGCCGGCGTCTCTGGTGCGGTCCTGCTGCTGCCGTTCCAGGTCAGTGTCCTCGGTACGCCAAGTCCGGCGGTGACGCCGACCAACCTGCTGTACAACGTTGTCTCGACTCCCGGTGCGCTGTACCGGTACTGGCGTCAAGGGCAGACGGGCGGGCGCCTGGCCGGCCTGCTCGTCGCCGGGACCTTGCCAGGGGTGGTCGCGGGATCGGTCATCCGCGTCGAGCTGCTGCCAGGGCCGCGTGTCTTCGACCTGGTGGTCGCCTCCGTGCTGCTTCCGCTCGGCATCTGGCTGGCGATGACCAGGCCGCCGCGCCCGGCCGAGCCGTCGCCCCAGCGCCTGCTCCCGTGGCCGGTGCTGGTGGCGCTGTCTGCCGCGGTGGGGTGTGCCGGGGGAATCTACGGAATCGGCGGCGGCTCGATCCTGGCCCCCGTCTTGATCGGCTCGGGCGGCAAGCCGGCCGAGGTCGCTCCCGCCGCGCTGGCCTCAACCTTCGTGACCTCGGTCGCTGGCGTGATCACGTTCCTGATCTTGTCGCTCGGCCATCAGGGCGCGGTCGCCCCCGACTGGCCGACCGGCATCGCCCTGGGGGTCGGCGGCCTGGCCGGGGCGTACACGGGCGCCCGGGTTCAGTCCCGGTTGCCCGATGTCTTGATTCGCCGCCTGATCGGAGTCGTCGTGATCGCCATCGGCGCCCGGTACCTGTGGTCAGGCCTGGGCTAGCGCAGTTGACTAACGACGGTACTGCAGCAGCCTGGACCCGCCACGCCATCAGCCTGGACGAAAGACCACGGTGACCGGCTGGGCTGGGCGTGGTTGGTCCTCGAGCCGGGTCAAGTCCCGGTCGAAGACCCGGCTGACCGAGTTGCCGGCCAGGTCCTCCAGGACGGGCTCGACGATGAGCTGGTGAACCGCGGCGGCCCAGGCCCGGCTGGGCACGAGCTGCCACGACTGCTCCCCGGGGCCGGTCTGCGTAGTGCCGTCGACGAGCTTGCTGCCTGACCCGCGCACCTGCAGGCACCGGGCGAGCAGGCCGTGATCCAGCGGGCGGCCGAAGGTGACGTGCAGCGGCTCGCACGTTCCGGCCGGCGGGACCGCCAGCTCCCAGGTGGCGGGATCGACATGCCGGCGCTCTTCGCCGCCGACCTCGTACCGCCGCTCCGCCGGGACCCTCAGGGGGAGTCCTTGCGCGTCACGGAACCCGTCCTCGACGACCAGCCGGAACGGCTCGCCCGGGCGCAGCGGGTACCCGGCCTCCTGGTGGCCGGGCAAGCCGCGCTTGATGCGGGCCGGATCCAGCAGGACGGTGAGCCGCCGGCGGGAAGCGTCCCACAGTTCATGCTCAGCCGGCAGCAAGGCGCCCGCGATGATGCTGCCGTCATCGCGGGCGAGGCGCACGTGCCCGGCGGCGTAGCCCTCGCTCATCGGCGCCGAGAACCAGACGTAAAACCGGAGCAGGTTGACCGGCACCTCGGCTGCCGTCGGGTGGATGCCGGTCACCTCGGTCGCGGCCGGCCGCTCGGGCCGGGGGCGAACCAAGACGGCCGCAGGAGTCCCCTCGACCGTGACGGTGTAGCTCGTACCGTCCAGGAACGCGAAGCGCGGGACGAAGCACAGGTCGGCCCCGTCTCGTTCCAGCTGCCCGGCCATCGGCGGCAGGCTGCCCGCCGCGACGACCGTCCCCGGAAATACTCGCACGTCCGCTCTGGCGGGCAGGCCCGCCAGCCGGATGCAGTCGCCGCCGCCGCTGCGCGACCAGGTGGCCTCGGTCACTGGTGCTGCTACAACGACGCGCTCTTCAGAGAACGCAGATGCTGACGGCCCGCGTCGTCGGCCTGCAAGGCAAGTACGTAGCTTCCGCCCAGGTTGGCCAGGCGGCGGATACCCTGCAGGTCCTTGGTCTCCCTGGGCACGCCGACCGGCTGCCGCGGCTCGGTCAGCGGCGACTGGCTGTCGATGTCGCGGCAGGCGATCTTCACCAGCCCGTGGGCGCTGTTGGCGACGAGCAGGTACTCCTCGCCGTCCTGGACGAACGACACCATGTCGAGGGGCTGGTTGACCGGGCCAAGCTCGGCGACGGTCCGGCCGACGGCCTTGGCGCCGTCCGTGAGGTCGGCGAGCCGGAAGTGCACGACCGGCGTGCAGGTGTAGCTGGCCAGGACGCTCGCGCCGTCGTCATAAGGCACGAACGCGCGGATCGGGGCCGCGGTCTCCCACTTACCGTGCGAGACATGGAAGATCTCCAGGCTGCTGCCGGTCATCGCGGCGCTGAAGGGGAACGGAATGCGCCGCAGCTTGGAGGAGAACTCCTCGTTCGACAGCCCGGCGACGAGCAGCGCCCCGCCCGCGTAGGCCATGTCCGTGACGGTCGCGGTACGGATCGGCTGCCGCACCAGGCGGATCTTGATCGTGGCGAACTGGATTTCTTCCCCCTCGTCGCCGAGCGGCAACGTGGTGTCCAGCCGCTCGTCGTCCTCGGCGGGGGCGTCGCCGATCGCCACCGCGGCGAAGGGCACCTCGTCCAGCGGGACATCGGCGATGGCGCCGTCGGCGACGCTGATCCGCACCAGCACCGGCTGGGCCGCCTCGCCGTGACCGCGCAGGACTGACAGGTACACGTTGTGCGACCGCGGGTGGACCGCCATGTCCTTGATGGTGATGTCGCCCGGCTCGCAGCCAAGAAACGACCCAACCCGCGCGTCGACGTCCTCCAGGTCGAACGGCCCGACCCCGCCCGCGGCGCCCGGGTCGGCGACATCGACGGCGAACACCGTCGCCGCCGCGTTGTCGGCCAGGAACAAGATCCCCGCAGGCCCGAACGTGATCGGCCCGGCCGAACGAAGACTCACCCGGCCTGGCTTCAACCCGAACTCACTCATTGGACCTCCTCATGCCTGGACAGGCACGCGCGGAATCAGTCATTACCGGCAGGCTACTTCACCCGGCATCTACGCCCGGCACCACGCGCGCCGATGACGTCTGCCTCCTGGCAGTCAGGCTCGCCGGCTGACCTGACGGCCCGGGCAGTAGCCGGGCCCGGCCTGGTTTTGCCTCCTTGCTCAGGCGGCGTCGAGTACGTCGACCCGGCGGGCCGCCGTGAGGCGGCCGGCGGAATCCCCGTAGTAGGAGCCCGACGTGGGGGCGACGTCGCGGTAGTCGCGTCCGGTGGCGATGGTGAGGTAGCCGCCGTCGGTGCGGCGGCGGTTGCTCGGGTCGAGCGCCACCGCCTCGGCGTGATCGCCGCGCGGCACGATGACCTCGACCCAGGCATGGGTGCCGCCCTGCCCGAGCAGATGGCCGGAGACGTACCGCGCGGGAAGGCTCATGACCCGGCACAGCGCGAGCATGACGTGGGCGTAGTCCTGGCAGACTCCCCGGCCGGCGGCCAGTGCCTCGGCCGCCGTGGTGGTCACCGAGGTGACGCCGGGGGCGTAGGCCATCGCCTGGGAGACCGCTTCGCTGACCTGGAGCGCGACGTCCTCGGGGGCTTCGCCGGCCGACTCGGCGGCGATCTGGCCGGCCAGCGCGCGCAGGTGGCCGTTCGCCGCGGTCAGCCGGGTCGGCCGCAGCAGTCGGGGGCTGTGCAGGGCCCGGGCCGGAAGCACCGTGGGCCCGTCGCCGCGGACCCGCTCGACCAGGGCCGCCAGCTTGAACTCGATGACGTGCGGCACGCTCTCGGCCTGCATGAAGGCGACGACGTTGCCGTCGGCGTCGCGGCGGACCCGGCGGCTGGCCCCGGCGCCGGCGACCTCGAGCCGGTGGGCCAGCCGGCGCTGGCTGCCGTGGCGGGCGGGCGGCACGATGACCAGCCGGTGCCGCAGCTGCCGAACGGGGGCGTCGTACTCGTACCGGAAGCTTTGCTCAAGGACGTACCGCACCCGCTCGGCGGCGCGCAGGTCCAGCCGCCGGTGATCGAGCACCGGGGCACCGAGCAGCGCGGGATCCAGCGTCACGCCTCCGCCTCCTCGGCCTGCACGGTCATGGACTCAAGCAGCGGGCCGCCGAAGGTGGTGGCCATCGCGACGTCGGAGGCGTCCCGTCCCCGGCCGATGACCACCCGGCCCTTGCGCCGCGTGTTGTTGCGCGGGTCGAAGGTCCACCACTGGTCACCGAGCCAGACCTCCATCCAGGCCGCGAAGTCCATCGGCGCCGGGTCGGGCGGCACGTCCATGTCGGGCAGGTACCCGAAGACGTACCTGGCCGGTATGTTGAGCGCCCGGCAGAACGAGATCGCCAGGTGGGTGAAGTCGCGGCAGACCCCGCGTCCGGCCGTGTTGACGTCGACGGCGCTGGACAGCGCCGTCGTGCTCCCGTACTGGAAGGTCAGGTGGCCGTGGACGTAGTCGCAGACGGCCTGGACCCGGCGGTAGCCGGGGGCGAGCCCGCCGAAGCGCGACCACGCCTCGTTGCCGAGCACGTCGGGCAGGCAGTACCGGCTCGGCAGGGTGTAGATCAGCGTGTCGTCGGGGAGCTTGTCGGGCGCGCACTCCCGTGCGTCCTCGTTAGACTCCTCCGTCGCGTCCGGGACCACGGCGGTCGCGCGGTACCGGACGCTCGACGTCCCGGCGGGCAAGACGGTGCGCATGCACGGGTTGCCGTACAAGTCGGTGTAAGGACGCGCTGGCACCGCCGGCTCAGCGACCCAGCGGCCGTCGCTGACCGTCACGTCCGCCGATGCGGCCGGCTGCACCTGGAAGACGACCGGGGTCGGGATCGCAGCGACGTACGTGAACTCGCACCCGATGAGCAGTCGCCGCGTATTCATGAGGCCATCATCTCCTCATTTCGTTTCACGGCGGTTAACTGGCCCCCGTGGCCGCTGCCTGGCGGCCGCGGAAACTGGCCGCGACGGCCTGCGTTAGTGATTCTCGTCGGCCGGCGGGATCGGGCGTCATGGCTTCGCCCGGCTCCATGCGATTCCCGCGCGTCGTATGAACTCTTCGTCAAGCCGCTCATACCGTTCGGCCAGTGCGGGGGTGGGGTGAGCTACTAGTTCGTCGCGTACGCGCCGTCGCTCGGCTAGTAGCTCCGGATCGTCAAGCCTGGTGATGTCCTGCTGCTCGGCGCACTCCATCGTCCCTGCCTCCCCGTGGTGCCGTGAGCAAGAATGTAGCGAGATGATTACCCAGCGCAAAGGGTTATGACAACATGAGCGGCATGGCTGTCCACAGCAACGGCAACCTGGCCACGCACTTCGGGCGGCAGGTCGGGAAGGAGCGGCTAGCGCGTGGCTGGTCACTGCGCGAACTGTCAGCCCGGACGGGTATCGACTTCTCTCACTTGTCACGCATTGAAGCCGGGAAGCGCCCGCCGACCGAGGCGATAGCCGATGCCATGGATAACGTGTTTCCGGAGCGCAGGGGGTGGTTCCGGGAGTTTTACGAGGACAGCAAGTCGGCGATGCCACCCGGGTTGCGCTCGTGGACAGAGATAGAAGACAAGGCCGCACGGCTGAGCGTGTGGTGCCCCGGCACCGTCCATGGACTGTTTCAGACTAAGGACTACGCCCGGGTGTTCCTGTCCACGCTCGCCAGCGTGCCCGCCGAGGTGGTGGAAGCGCGCCTGGCCTCCCGCATGGCCAGGCAGCAGCGCGTCCTCCACCGCGACGATCCCCCGGCCGTGGTGTGCATCATCGATCACGTGGCGCTCTACCGCGGGGTCGGCTCACCCGCGATCATGGCCGCGCAGATGCGCCACCTGCTCGACCTGGCCGGCCAGCCCAACGTCACGCTCCAGGTGCTCCCGGCCGTTGCCCACCCGGCTACCGCGTCTGAGCTGATCATCGCGGACAACACCGCCGCGTACGCCGAGCACCTGGCCGCGGGTGGGGTCTACACCGATCCCGAAACGGTTACCCGCCTGGAACTGATCTTCACTACGATTCGTGGCGAGTGCTTTCGCGCTTCCGACAGTGCGGCAACGATCGGGAAGGCGGGCAAGCTATGGACTGGCGCAAGTCGTCATTCAGCGGTCAGAACGGGAGCTGTGTAGAGACAGCCAGTGGCAACGGCGTGATCCTGGTGAGGGACACGACCGACCGCCGGGGATTCACACTCCAGGTGCCCGCTGAGGCGTGGCTGTCCCTGGTCACGTCGATCAAGCGGCAGTAACGCAACCTACCGAACAGGAAGCCAGTTCCCAGCCACCACGGGAACTGGCTTCCTTCCATTTGTCCTAAGGTCGGGTCATGGCTAGTTCACTGCCGCGCAGCACGCCGGCCGGCCAGGGGGTCGACCCGGCCGCGATCCTCAGCTTCCTCGACGCCCTGGATGAGCGCTCCGACATCGAGATGCACAGCCTGATGGTGGTGCGCCACGGGCACGTGGTGGCCGAGGGGTGGTGGGCGCCGTACAGCGCGGGCCGGCCGCAGCTGCTCTACTCGCTCAGCAAGAGCTTCACTTCCACCGCGGCCGCGTTCGCGCAAGCCGAGGGCCTGCTCGACCTGGACGACACGGTCATCTCGCACTTCCCCGAGTTCGCCGCGGACATCACCGACCCGCGCAGCCGCTCCATGAAGATCCGGCACGTCGCCTCGATGGCGTCCGGGCATACCAGGGAGACGCTGCCCGAGGCGCTCGCACGTGACCGGGACGAGCCGGTCCGCGGGTTCCTGCTGACCCCGCCCGACCGCGATCCAGGCACCGTCTTCGCCTACAACCAGCCCTGCACGTACACGCTCGCCAGCGTCGTCCAGCGCAACGCGGGCCTGTCCCTGACCCGGTACCTGCGGCCCAGGCTGTTCGACCCGCTCGGCATCGGGCCCGTCGGCTGGCACACCTTCCCGCCCGGCCGGCAGCAGGGCTTCAGCGGACTGCACGCCCGCACCGAGGACATCGCCAAGCTCGGGCTCCTGTACCTGCAGCAGGGCCGGTGGGCGGGAGCACAGCTCATCCCGCGGGAATGGGTGGCCGAGGCGACGTCGGCGCAGGTCGCCAACGCGCAGCAGCAGTCCCAGCCCGACTGGCAGCAGGGCTACGGCTTCCAGTTCTGGACGTCCAGGCACGGGTACCGCGGCGATGGGGCCTTCGGGCAGTTCTGCGTGATCTTGCCCGGGCAGGACACGGTGATCGTCACCACCGCCTACACCTTCGAGATGCAGGCCATGCTCGACGCCATGTGGACCCGCCTGCTCCCCGGCCTCGGTGTGGCCTCGCCGGCGGCCAGCCCCGCTCAGGACAAGCTCAGCGCCAGGCTGGCCGGCCTCTCGCTGCCCGGCCGCGATGGCGCGCGGGCTCCCCGCGACTGGGGGCCGTGGACCGGCGGGGCGTTCGCCGTCGCCGCCTCGCGCGAGGCTGACGCCGAGGGGCAGCCGTTCGCCCTCCCCGCGGCGACGTTCGTGACGTCGGTCGAGGTAGCGCAGCGGGCGGGCGGCTGGGGGATCGGCCTCATCGAGGCCGGCAACGCGCTGACCTTTCCCGTCGGCACTGGCAGCTGGACCGTCTGTGAGCCCGCGGACCGGCACGGCAACGTCATCCCGGTGGCCGCCTCCGGCGGCTGGGCCGATGACCAGACCCTGCGGGCAGAGGTCATCTTCCTGGAAACTCCGCACCGGATAGAACTCACCTGTTCACTGCCCGGGCGCACCGCCGAGGTCGTCTGGCGCCACCCGCCGCTCAGGCCCAGCAAGCTCAAGCATCTGCACTGCCCAGCCGAGTGATGTCTCTCCGGGACGAGCGGAGCCTGCCTGGGGAAACGCGCCCCCAGGCCTGACGCGCCTAGCTAAGGCTGAAGCGGCGTGTGCTTGACGGGCCGATGATGGGTACTGCTGTGCTGTGTCTATCGAGCGTCGTGAATTCTTGCTGCTCGCTGGGGCGGCCGCCACCGGAGCCGGGCTGGCCGGGTGCACGGGCCCGCGGCGGGCCGGCGACCAGTCAGCCGGCGATAGCTCCAGGCCGGCCGCTGTCGTGCCGTCGCCGGCGCAGGCCCAGCCCGGTGACGCGGACACGTCACTGGGCCCGCAGGTCATGCACGGGTCACGGCACCGGCCGCAGGTGGCGCTCACCTTCCACGGCCAGGGACCGGAATCCATGGCCGACGCGCTGCTCGCCGAGGCGGAGCGGGCGGGTGCGTGGGTCACGGTGCTCGCCGTCGGGACCTGGCTCGGCCAATACCCGCAGGTCGCGGACCGGATCTTGCGCGGGGGGCATGAGCTGGGCAATCACACCATGCATCACCTGGACATCACGGCCATGGACGCCTCGGGCGCCTACGCGGAGATCGAGGGGTGCGCGCAGCGGCTGCACGCGCTGACCGGATCGGCCGGCCGCTGGTTCCGGCCCTCGCAAACGCGGTACTCGACCTCGCTGATCGAGCAGGAGGCCCGTAAGGCGGGTTACCAGACGTGCGTGTCGTACGACGTGGACTCGCTCGACTACACCGATCCCGGGCCGGACGCGATCGTGTCCACCGTGCTCGGCTCGACGCGGCCGGGCTCGATTGTCAGCCTGCATCTCGGGCATTCCGGCACGGTGACCGCGCTGCCCGCGATCGTGCGCGGCCTGGCCAGCCGGGGACTGCGCGCGGTCACCCTGACGGACCTGCTTTCCCCGTAAACGGCACGGGCCGTTGCTAAGCGTTAGCGGTGAGGCCGCACCGTCTTCTGCTATGAATTGGGCATGCCCGATACGACCATCCCCGCCGCGGACGGGACCCCGCTCAAGGCCTACCTCGCCGTCCCGGCCGAGGCCGGCCCCCGTCCTGGGGTTGTCGTGATCCAGGACGCGCTGGGCCTGACCGGGGCCATCCGAGAGCACGTCGACCGTCTGGCGTCGTACGGGTACCTGGCCGTGGCCCCGGACCTCTACACACGCGGCGGGATGCTGAGGTGCGTGCAGGCCACCATGCGTTCCCTCTTCAGCGGGCAGGGGCAGGCCTACGACGACATCGAAGGGTCTCGCCGCTGGCTGCTCGCCCGCGACGACTGCTCGGGCCGGGTCGGGATCATCGGTTTCTGCATGGGCGGCGGGTTCGCTCTCATGACCGCCAACCGGGGCTTCGACGTCTCTGCTCCCAACTACGGCCAGCTGCCGAAGGACCTCGACAGCGCGCTGAGCGGCGCCTGTCCCGTGGTCGCCAGCTACGGCGCCCGGGACCACATGCTCAAGGGCGCAGCCGCCACGTTGGCGGCGGCCCTGACGGAAAGGGGCATCCTCCACGACGTCAAGGAGTATCCCCAGGCCGGCCATAGCTTCCTCGAGCAGTTCAAGGTCGGGCCTCTTGCGCCGGTGCTGCGGGTGGCCGGCCTGGGTTACGAGGCGGCCAGCGCCGGCGACGCCTGGCGCCGGATCCGCGCCTTCTTCGACGAGCATCTGGCCGCCGCTGAGCCACCCGAGGCCGGCTGACGAACTCGGGCCGAACTGCGCACCGTGGCCGAGGAGGCCGCCGCGCTCGCTGCGGCGGGGCTGGACCTCGCCATCGTGTACCTGCGGCCGCCGCTCACCCCGGCGGTGCTCGAGCCCCTGGCCGTGGCCCTGGCGCAGATCGGCTGACCGGCGCCTGAGCGCCCGGAGCTCGGCGGGCCTACCGCGGTCGCGGTACGCGGAATGACCGCGTTCGGCCGACGATTCACCGGGCCGCGATCGCGAGGCTAAAGGGGTCAGCTTTTGTCTACCCGAAAGGGGATCCCGTGGAGCGCCTTGCACGATTGTGCGCCCGTAGGAGATTCATCGTCCTTGGCGGCTGGGTTATCGCGCTGCTGCTCCTGGCCGGGCTTACGGTCAAGCTCGGGTCGGGGTTCACCGATTCCGCCCAGATACCTAACAGCGAGTCCGCCACCGCCTACAGCCTGCTCGACAACGCCGGCCACGGCGGCCTCGTCTCATCGAACTCCACGGTCACCGGCAACATCGCCTGGCACGTCACCGGCGCCTCGGTCACCAGCCCGGGGGTGGAGAAGGACGCGGCCGCGATGCTCGGCAAGGTCGCGCACCTGCCCGGCGTGGAAGGCGTCGTCAGCCCGTACAGCACGGCAGGGGCGGCCCAGGTCAGCCGGTCGGGTAACGCCGCCTACGCAACCGTGATCCTCGCTAAGAGCGCCGATGTCAAGCCGGTCGAGCTGGCCGCTGGGCAGCTGCGCAGCGCGGCCGTCGACGTGCAGGTCGGCGGCACGGCGTTCGCCCCGGCCGTCGGTGCCTCGGAGGGCACCGAGGCGGTCGGCATCCTCGCCGCGCTGCTGATACTGCTCTTGGTCTTCCGCTCCGTCTGGGCGGCGGCCCTGCCGGTCATCACCGGCATCACCGGGGTGGGCATGGGGACGCTGGTCGTCCTGCTCGGCTCCCATGTGGTCAGCCTGTCGAGCACCAGCCTGACCATGGGCACCCTCATCGGGCTGGGCGTCGGGATCGACTACGCCCTGTTCATCGTCAACCGCTACCGCAAGGCGCTGCTCTCCGGGTCGTCCGTACCAGACGCCATCGCGACCGCGCTGACCACGTCGGGCCGGGCCGTGGTGTTCGCCGGGGTGACGGTCATCGCCGCCCTGCTCGGCATGTATGTCGTCAACCTCAGCGTGCTGACCGGCATGGCGCAGGCCGCGGCGGTGACCGTGCTGCTCACGGTGGCAGCGGCGACGACGCTGCTGCCCGCGCTGCTCGCCATCCTGGGCCGGAGGGTGCTGTCGCGCCGCCAGCGCCGGGCGCTGGCCGAGGGGCCGGCCGCAGCTTGGAACCGGATGCAGGCAGCCCCGGTGCCGGGCGCCCACGCTCGGGCCGGGCACGGCCTGGCCGCCCGGTGGGCCGGGCTGGTGCAGCGGGCGCCCCGGCGCGCCGTTGCCCTGTCCCTGCTCGCGATCGTCGCGCTGGCCATTCCGGTGCTGAGCATGCGGGTCGGTGCGGCCGACGCCGGCAGCGACCCAGCGGGATCGTCGACCCGCGCGTACTACGACGTCATGTCGGGCGGCTTCGGCAAGGGATTCGACGCCCCGCTGCTGCTCGTTGCCCAGGCCCCGGACACCGAGTCGCAGCAGGCGCTGGCCAAGCTGGCGACGGAACTGCCTTCCGCCAGCGACGTCGCCTCGGCGACCGCCCCCGCGGCCGTCGGCAAGGGCCTCGAGCTGATCACGGTCGTACCGCGGACCAGCGCGCAGGCCGCGCAGACGAGCGATCTGGTGACCAGCTTGCGCCACGACGTGATCCCGGCCGCCGAAGCGGGCACGCACCTGCACGTGTACGTCGGCGGGACCACCGCGTCGACCATCGACATGTCCAACGCGCTGATGAGCAAGCTGCCGCTGTACCTCGTGCTTGTCGGGCTGCTCGGGTTCGTGCTCCTAGCGCTGGCGTTCCGCAGCGTCATCATCCCGCTCACCGGCGCGCTCACCAGCCTCGGCTCGATACTGGCCGGGCTCGGCGCGATCACCGCGATCTTCCAGTTCGGCTGGGGATCGGCCCTGTTCGGAGTCGGGTCGGCCGCGCCGGTTTCCTACATCATCCCGGTGTGCATCGTCGGCGTGGTGTTCGGCCTGTCCACCGACTACCAGGTTTTCCTCCTCAGCCGGATCCGCGAGGAGTGGCAGCGCACCGGGGACAACGCCGGGGCCGTCCGGCAAGGCGTCACCGAGACTGCGAAAGTCATCGTGATGGCGATGGCGATCATGGCGTGCGTGTTCGGCTCGTTCGGGTTCAGCGGCCAGCGGATCGTCGCCTCGATCGGAGTCGGCATGGCCAGCGCCGTCATCATCGACGCCCTGCTGGTCAGGCTGACGCTGGTGCCGGCCCTGATGCAGCTCGCCGGACGGTGGAACTGGGCCTACCCGCGCTGGGCGGAGCGGCTCACCCCGCGGCTGTCGGTCGAGGCCCCGTCCGAGCCTCACCACGAGACCCCGCGGCTGTCTATTGAAGCCCCGGCCGGTCCTGACCACGAAATCGCCCAGCCGTCGGCGATCATTGGATCGTGAGGGTGCCCGCCAGCCCGCAGCCGCCCCCGGCGGCCAGGACCGCCGCCCGGCGCCGAGGCAGCCTGCCTCCCGCCGCGGCGGCGGCCGTGGTAAACGCGGTGACCCTGGTGGTGATGCTCACGGCGGTGACCTACCGGCAGGGCGGCGGGCCGGCCTTCCAGGGAACGGCCGTGCTGGTCTTCACGGTTGCCGCCTGGCTGCCGCTGCTCGGCCGCACCCGGTGGCCGGTGCCCGTGCTGGTCGCCACGACCGCGATCGAGTGCCTGCACCTGGCCGTTCTTCCGTTCGTCGGCGCCTACACCACCGCGCCGGTCGCGATGGGTGCCTACCAGCCGGTGCCGGTCGCGACCATGGTCGCGGCATGGACGGTAGCCAGCCGCCGCCGCTGGCCGGCCGGCTGGACAGCGGGCGGCCTGGCCGCCGGCGCGCTGCTCGCCGTCAGCGTCATCGCCCAGCCGGGATTCCTGATCGCCACCGACATGGTGATGTTCGACCTCGTCATCATCGCCACCGCGGCCGGCGTGCTGGTGAGCCTGCGGCGGGACAGAACCGCCCGCCGGGACCGCGAGGTCCGGGAGGAAACCCGGCGGCAGGTCACCGGTGAGCGGCTCCGCATCGCCCGTGACCTGCACGATATGGTCGCCCACCACCTCGCGCTGGTCAACGCCCAGGCCAGCGTCGCCGAGTACCTGATGCGAAACGACCCCAAGGCCGCCGCCGCCCTGAGCGGCATCAGCCTCCACTCACGGCAGGCACTTGACGAGCTGCGCGCCACGGTCGGGCTGCTGCGCAGCGACGACGACAGCCAGGACGGCGCCGGCGCGGGGCACTCCACCCCGGGCATCGACAAGCTCGACGAGCTCGCCGCCGGCTTCCGGTCAGCGGGCACGGACGTGTCGGTCACCGTCGCCGGCGTTCCCGCTGAACTCCCGCCCGGCGGGGACCTGGCCGTCTACCGCATCGTGCAGGAATCGCTCACTAACGCGGCCAAGCACGCACCAGGCGCGGCCGCCGCCGTGACCCTGCGCTGGCAGGACGGCGGGCTCGACCTGGCGGTCACCAGCGGCCCGGGCCGCGGCGATGACCCGGGCGTCCGCGGTGCGGGCTCCGGCCACGGCATCATCGGCATGCGGGAGCGCGCCGCAAGCTGCGGGGGAACGCTGACGGCGGAGCCCGCCCCGGACGGCGGCTTCACCGTCCAGGCGACGATCCCCGGGAAGGAAGGTTCCGCGTGACTATCCGCGTGGTGCTCGCCGACGACCAGGCCCTGCTACGGGGCACGTTCCGGCTGCTGCTTGACTCCGAGCCGGACATGGAGGTGGTGGCCGAGGCCGGCACCGGGGCCGAGGCCGCGGCGCGGGCGCGGGAGGCCAGGGCCGACGTGGTGCTGATGGACATCCGGATGCCGGATATGGACGGGATCGAGGCCACCAGGCAGATCACCGCCGATGAGGCCCTCGCCGGGGTCAAGATCCTCATCCTGACCACCTACGAAACCGACGACCTGGTGGTCGCCGCGCTGCGTGCTGGCGCGAGCGGCTACCTGGGCAAGGGGACCGAGCCCGGAGTTCTACTCGATGCCATCCGGACGGTGGCCGCCGGGGAGTCGCTGCTGTCCCCGGCCGCGACCACGGCCCTGATCGGCCGCTTCCTGGCCCGGGCCGATCCGCCCCAGGGACGGCTGGCCGCCGACCTGTCCGAACTGACCGCCCGCGAGCGCGAGATCACCACGCTGGTCGGCATCGGCCTGTCGAATGAGGAGATCGCCGGCCAGCTGTTCATCAGCCCCGCCACCGCCAAAACCCACGTCAACCGGGCCATGATGAAGGTCGGCGCCCGCGACCGCGCCCAGCTGGTCGTCTTCGCCTACGAGACCGGCCTCGTCACCCCGCGCAGGCCATGACTCCCTGGGTCGCCTCGCGCGGCGCAACGCCTCGCCGTGAGCGCGCGCTCAAAACGATCCCGAACGGCCGGCGGTGATCACGATCTCGGCCGGCTCGCACTCCGGTGCGGAGGCGGTCAGGCGGATCTTGCCCGGGCCGGTGGGGCGCAGGACAGCGAGGGCCCGTCCGTCGTAGCTGCGGCGCTCTGTCGCGTCGAATCGCTCCTCGGTCGAGGGGCAGGCGCTGCCGAAGCCGAGCAGGACGCCCGGGCCGGATACCTCGACCCGCACCGGCCGGTCGGCTCCGGCGTGGCCGGTGCCGGCCTGGTCGGTGAGGGTGAGGGTGACGTAGGCGAGGTCCCCGCCGTCGGTGGTGATGACCGGCCGGTCGGCCTCGGCGCGGAGCTGCAGCGGGCCGTCGGCGGACCGCAGCCGGTGGCGGCCGGTTTCTGTCCCGTCGGCATAGGCGATGGCCAGCAGTTCGCCTGGCTGGTAGACCGCCTCGAACTCGGCGCGGAACCGGTGACTGTCGCCGGCCGGCTTGCGGCCGAGGGAACGGCCGTTGACGAAGAGTTCCACCTCGTCGGCGTCGCTGTAGACCTCGACCGTGACCGGCGCGCCTTCCGACCCGGGCCAGGTCCAGCTGGCGATGGAGTCACTCCACGCCCACGGGCTCCCGGTGAACGTCTGGCCGTGGTGCTCCGGCCGCCGGACGGCCAGGTAAGGCTCGGCGCGCAGGCCGAAGACGATCTGCCGGTAGTAGGAGGCGGGCCGGCGGTGCCCGGTGATGTCGATGTCGCCGCAGCCGGCCAGCAGGTACGGGTACGGTCCGGTGAGGCTGGGCCGGGCGCCGTCCCCCGCCGCGTACTGCGGGCGGCCGATGCCGGCCTCGCCCAGGTAGTCCCAGCCCGTCCAGGCGAAGTCCCCGATGACGTTCGCGTACTGCTTGACCAGCCGCCAGTTGCCGTCGATGCGGGTGGGGAACGTCTCGCTGCCGACGATGATCCGGTTCGGGAACAGGCCACGGTCGAGGCCGTACCGCGCCTCGCCGTAGTTGATGCCGGCGACGTCGAGCACGCTGAACGACTCGGCCGTCCGCCGGGTTACCAGGTCGGAGGAGCTGACCGCGTTCATCATGTCGCCGGGGTCGGCCATGACGGTGTTGACCCCGGCACCCTCGCCGGCCCTCGAGCGCATCGCGGACACCTCGCCGAGCACCGCGACCATCCCGTTGATCGCGTTGGTGACGTAGCGGGTGCCGTCAAGGGCGCGGACCTTCTCGGCGAGCCTGCGTCCCCAGGCCGCGCCGGACGGCGAACCGGTCTCCGGGATCTCGTTGCCGATCGAGTAGAGGATGACGCTGGGGTGGTTGACGTCCTTGGCGACCATGGCCTCGATGTCCCGTTCCCACCACTGCGGGAAGTTCACGCTGTAGTCGAAGTCGCTCTTGGCCGAGGTCCACATGTCGAACGCCTCGTCCATGACCAGTACGCCGAGGCGGTCGCAGGCGTCAAGCAGCGCCGTGCTCGCCGGGTGGTGCGACATCCGGATCGCGTTGAAGCCGGCGTCCTTGAGTAGCCGGACGCGGCGTTCCTCGGCGCGGGCGAAGGTCGCCGCGCCGAGTACCCCGTTGTCGTGGTGGATGCAGGCGCCGCGCAGCTTGACGGTGTCGCCGTTGATCCGCAGTCCATGTTCGGGGTCGAGCCGCAGCGAGCGGATGCCGAAGGTAACGGTCTCCGCGTCCGCCTCGCCGTCGTCGTCGGTCAGGGTGACCTGGGCCGTGTACAGGGCGGGCGAATCCGGGCTCCACCGCCGCGGCGCGCGGACGTACAGGCGCTGCCGCGCGGTGGCCGGCTCGCCGGGCAGCACCGAGACCGGACCGGTATCGGCCGCGACGACGCTCCCCGCGGCGTCACGGATCTCGGTGGCGAGCCGAGGCGTCCTGATCGCGATGGAGTCGTTCTCCACGATGGCCGCGACCTCGACGACCGCCCGTTCGGTGTCGGTGTCGGGCGTGGTGACGCGGACGCCGCCGGGCGCGATCCGGACCAGGCCGCCGGTCAGCAGCCAGGTGTCACGGTAGATTCCCGCGCCGGTGTACCAGCGGGAGTCCTGGTGGCCCCGCGCCTCGACGCGGATCTCGTTGTCCGCGCCGAAGCGCAGGAAACGGTCCGCGTCCACGCGGAACAAGGAGTACCCGTAGGGGCGCTGCCCGGCGAAGTCCCCGTTGACGTAGACCATCGCGTCCCGGTAGACGCCCTCGAACTCGACGAGGATCCGCCTGCCCCGGTGCTCCTCCGGCACGAAGAAGGTCTTGCGGTACTCGAAGGCGCCGCCGGGAAAATAGGCGCTGGCCCCGCTGTCCCTGCTGGCCTGGCCGCCCGGCGCGACCCGCTGCTGCCCGATCATCGCGTCGTGCGGCAGCGTCACCGGCCGGTAGGGGACCGAGGCGCCGCCGAGCTCGTCGAACGGGCTGACCCTGGGCCGGAACTCCCAGCGGTCGTTGAAAGACACGCGGATCATGGGTCCTCATCCTGGAGTGGTCGCGCTGCGCCGCGCGCCTCGCTCTCCCGACATTAGTAATGCGCTTTACCAACCTGCTTTGACTATCATGACGATCACCCTGCGCTCATCCGCCTGAGCTAAAGGCAAGCAGGCGCTGAGCCGCTACACCCCGATGTAGATCGACCTGACCCGAGAGTTACGGCTCAGCTCGGCGGCCGGGCCGGACAGGGCGATCTCGCCGTTCTCGAGGACCAGGCAGTCGGTGGTCGTCTCGAACGTGAGCATCGCGTTCTGCTCCACGAGCAGCAGGCTCAGGCCCTCGTCCCGCAGCCTGCGCAGCGTCTCGCCGATGATTTCGACGAGCCTCGGCGACAGCCCCATCGACGGCTCGTCGAGCAGCAGGAGCACCGGCCTGGCCATCAGCGCCCGCCCGATGGCCAGCATCTGCTGCTGCCCGCCGGACAGCGCACCAGCCAGCCGGCCACGCATCTCGGCGAGCACGGGAAACAGTTCGTAGACCGTCGAGAGGGTGTCCCTGGTCGCACCGTCCCAGCGGCGCGCGTAGGCGCCGAGCAGCAGGTTCTTCTCGACGGTTAGCCCGGGGAACACGTGCCGGCCCTCGGGGACGTAGCCGATGCCGAGCCGCACCATGTCGCGCGCCGGCACCTTCGCCAGGTCGCGGTCACCGAACCACACGGAGCCCGCGGCGCGCGGCACGAGCCCCATCAAGGCCCGCAGGGTCGAGGTCTTGCCCGCGCCGTTGGCACCGATCAGGCCGACCGCCTGGCCCGGCGCCACCGTGAAGCTGACCGACCTGACCGCGGACACGCCGCCGTACCTGACGGCCAGCTCGCTGACGCTCAGCAGTTGCCCGTCACCGCCCCCGTGATTCCCCGTAGGCCCGGTGTCGCGAGTCAGCCCGCGGGTTCTCATTGCGAAGCCTCCGATGCCTGAGGGGCCTCCGATGCCCGAGGGGATGGTACGGCGGACTTGCCCAGGTAGGCCTCGAGGACGGCCGGGTCACTCGACACCTGAGCCGGAAGGCCCTCGGCGATCACCAGCCCGCTGTCGAGCACGACGATCCGCTCGCACAGCGACATCACCAGGCCCATGTTGTGCTCGATGAGCACCACGGTTACCCCGCTGTCCCTGATGGACCTGACGATCATGGCAAGTTGTGCCCGCTCCTCGCCGTTCAGTCCGGCGGCCGGCTCATCGAGCAGCAGCAGCCTCGGCGCGCCGGCGATGGCCCTGGCCAGTTCGAGCCGCCGCTGGATGCCGTAGGGCAGCGTACCCGGCAGCATCCCGGCGAACTGCGCGAGGCCGAAGTCGGCGAGCAGTTCCGCGGCGCGCCGCTTCAAGGCCCGGTCGTACCTCCAGATGCCGAACGGCCAGCACAGGTACCGCCAGCTCCACCAGGTGCGGGTGCGGTCGAGTGAGACCAGCATGTTGTCAGCCACCGTCAGGTTGCCGAACAGCCGCAGGTGCTGGAACGTGCGCGCGACGCCGAGGCGGCTGACCTGGCTGGGCCGCATCCCGGAGACCGGCCGCCCGTTCAGCGTGATGGCGCCGCCGTGCGGCCGGTAAAAGCCGCTGATCACGTTGAACAACGTCGTCTTGCCCGAGCCGTTGGGCCCGACGATGCCGAGGATCTCCCCGGCCCGGACAGTGAGCGATATGTCATCGAGCGCCGTAACGCCGCGGAACCTCCGCACCAGATGAGACACCTCGAGTAGCGGCTCGCCCGGCGTAACGCCTGCCGCGGCGGCCGGCGCGACAGGCAGCGGCCGGAATGGCTCGAGCACGGCGCTCGTCCCGGTGGACCCGCGCCACCGCCGGTAGAGGGAGCGGAACCGCCCGGGGATGCCAACCAGGCCGGCCGGAGCGAACACTACCACCGCCACAACCACCAGGCCGTAACCGAGTTGCGCGTAGGCGGCCAGGTTGATCAGCTGCTGCTGGACGACCGTGAGCACGACCGCGCCGATGACGCAGCCCGCAAGCGACCGGCGACCACCGATGATGACCATCGCGAGCAGCAGGAACATGTCCGCGATGCTGAACGTCTCCGGGGCGATGTAGCCGATCATCCCGGCGTACAGCACGCCCGCGGCGCCCCCGTACACGCTGGCCAGGACGAAAGCGATCATTCGCAGCGGCCGGATCTCGGTGGCGGCGGCGCTCGCGGCCAGCGGGTCATCCCGCATCGCCCGCATCCGGCGGCCGAGCGGCGTGTGCACGATGAAGAGCCCGAATGCCAGCCCGCCGGCGAGCACGATGAGTTCCAGGTAGTAATAGAGGTATTGGCTCGACAGGTTGATGCCGAGCAGCGGCGGCGCGGGGATCCCTGAGATGCCCGAGTCACCGTTGGTGACCGGCGCGTTGGTGATCCAGTCGATGAACGCGACGGCGAGCCCCAGCGTCACGATGCCCAGGTAGTGCGACTGGACGCGCAGCGCGGGGGTGCCAACGACGACCCCGGCCAGGGCCGTGGCGATCATGGCAAGCACGGCAGCGGTCCAGAAGCCGTAGCCATCGCGGGTAGTGAGGATCGCGGTGGTGTACGCGCCGACGCCGAAGAACGCGATCTGCGCCAGGTTGACCTGCCCGGCGACGCCCATCACGAGGCCCATGCCAACCGCGAGCAGCGCGAACAGGATCGCGATGTCCGCCACGCTGATCCAGTACACGTTCAGCTGGTACGGCAGCAGCCACGCGGCGACGGCGAGCAGGACAAGCCCGCCCGCCCGTGCCGCCTGCGGTGCCCGGAGTGCGGCGGGGAGCGAGGGGGACCGGCTCACGCCCGGTTCACCGTCCTCTCGCCGAAGATCCCGGTCGGCCGGATCATCACAAGCACGGTGAACACCACGAACGTGACCAGGTCGGAGTAGCCCTGGAAGGACTGCGCGGCGAACGCGCCGATCACCCCGATGCCAAGGCCGCCGACGATAGCGCCGGGGATGCTGCCGAAGCCGCCGAGGATCGCCGCGGCGAACCCGTCGATGCCCAGTGAGTCGCCCATCGTCGGCGACACGTAGAGCATCGGGCCGACGAGGGCGCCGGCCAGCGCCGCGAGCGCCGCGCCGATGGCGAAGGAGATCGCGTTGCTCCGTCCTACGTGGATGCCGACCGCGGTCGCCGCCTCGTGGTCCATGGCGACCGCCTGCATGGCCGCCCCCCGCTTGGTGCGCTGCAGGAACAGCGTCAGCGCGGCCATGGCCACCGCGGTGACCGCGATGACCACGACGTTGTAGGCGGGGATGCGGACGCCGCCGACGTCGAACGGCGTCGTCTGCACCGGGGAGCTCACCCCGCGGCCTGAGGAGGACCAGATCAGGATGGCGGCCGCCTCGAGCACGGTGCCTGCCCCGATGGTTCCGATGAGCATCAGGTCGAAGTCCTTGTTCTCGAGCGGGCGCAGCACCCGCTCGATGACCAGGCCGATGGCAGCGGTGACCGCCATGGCGGCCGGCACGGCCACCGCGAACGGCAGCCGTGCCGACAGGTAAAAGGTGGACGCTACGTACGCGCCGATCGTCAGTACCGCGCCATGGGCGAAGTTGACCAGGCCCATGGTGCGGTAGACCAGCGAGAAGCCAAGCGCGACGAGGGCGTAGACCGCCCCGAAGCTCAGGCCGCTGACGAGCGTCTGGAAGAAGGACTGCACTGCTTCGTCGTCTCCTGAGGGCAGGCTAGCTAACGGGCTCGATCTTTCCATCGGAGATGATGCCGATGGCAGTGGCGAAGATGCCGACGCCCGTGCTGTCGTAGGCGAAGTTGCCAAGCAGCCCGGAGTAGTGCACGGCGCGGATGGCGTTGGCGAGCGCCAGGCCGGTGCACGCGCCGCAGGCCTTGAGTGCGGCGATCATCACCTGCGCCCCGTCGTATGCCTTGGCGCCGTGCAGTTCCGGCGCGGAGCCGTAGGCGGCGGTGTACGCGGCGGCGAATTTCTGCGCGGCCGCGCTCGCGTCGTTGCCCAGGTAAGGGGAACTCACGATCGTGCCGTTGGCGTTGGCGGCACCGGCCGTGGAGAGGAAAAGCGGCGTGCCCGCCGGGGCGCCCTCCGCGACCACAGTGGTCATGCCGAGCGCGCGGGCCTGTTTCACGATGAGCCCGGACTGGGCTTCCTCGGCGCCGATGAACAGCACCTGCGGGTCCGAGGCCCGGATCGATGTCAGCGCGGGGGTCATGTTGGTCTGGTCCGACGGCACCACCTTCGCCGCGACGGGGGTGACGCCCAGGGCCTTGAGCGCGTTCGTGAACGAGGACTCCTCGCCCGTGCCGTAGGAGTCGTTGTTGGTGAGCATCGCGATCTTCTTGTAGCCCTTGGTGGTGACCAGGTACTTGGCGAGCGTCGTGTCGTAGGTGAGGCCCGTCGGACTATTCAGGAACAGGTAGGGGCTGTGCAAGGCGATCAGGCCGACCGACTGGCCGGAGGTGATGTTGGGTATCTGCTCCGACTTGAGTATGGGCGCCATGGCGATCGTCACGGCGCTTTCTGCGGTGCCGAGCATCGCGATGTCGCCCTCGCTGGCGATCTTGCGGGCGAGTTCGGTGCCGACCGTCGGGTCGCCCTGGTCGTCGTACAGCGTGAGCTGGATTTTGCGCCCGTTCACGCCTCCCGCCGCGTTGGCCTGGTTGACGGCAAGGCTCACGCCGCGCCACTCGAATTGGCCGAGGTCGCTCAACGATCCGCTCTGCGCGTCCACCACCGCGATCTTGATCGGGCTGGCGGTGGCGCTGGATCTGCTGCCCGACGCGGTGCCGGTGCCGCCGTTGGCCGGCGGGCTGCTTGAGCCCGGCGCGCTGCACGCCGCCGCACCGATTGCGAGCGTGGCGACGGCCATCGAGGAGAAAATGCGGTATTTCTGTCTTCCTGGCATGACTTTGCCTCCGTGTCAGGATCGGTAGGGGTTAAGGCAGATCGAAGACGAACCAGGGGCACCGAAGAACACTGCATTTGATGAACTAACCTGATAGTTCATTATTTCAGCGCGGCGACGCCTCCTTGTAAAGACCCGGCTAGCAGGCAATGAACCATCCGGTTCGGTCACTGTAGAATCGGCGGCGTGACGCGTCCCACGACCTCAGCGGGCTCGCAGCGGCAGCGTGACCCGGAGCGCACCCGCGAGGAAATCCTGGACGTCGCGCTCGCCGAGTTCGCCAGGAACGGTTACGCCGGCGCGCGGGTGGACGAGATCGCCGCGCGCACCCGCACCACAAAGCGGATGCTCTACTACTACTTCACGAGCAAGGAACAGCTGTACATCGCGGTGCTCGAGCGGGCCTACTCCACCGCGCGGGACGCGGAGCGGCAGCTTGACGTCGATTACCTGGACCCGGTGTCGGCCATCCGCACGCTGGCCGAGCTGACCTTCGACCATCACGAGTCACACCAGGACTTCATCAGCCTGGTCGCGATCGAGAACATTCACCGGGCCGAGTTCATCGCCAGGTCGCCCGCGCTCGCCGAACTCAGCACGCCCGCGGTCGCGGTGATCGCGCGCATCCTTGACCGCGGCCGCGCGACGGGGGTCTTCCTCCGCCAGGTCGAGGCCATCGACGTGCACATGATGATCAGCGCGTTCTGCTTCTTCCGGGTGTCCAACCGGCACACCTTCGGCGCCCTGTTCGGCGTCGACATGCTGGACCCGGCCCGCCGCGACCAGTACCGCCAGATGGTCGGGGACATGGTCGTCAGCTACCTCAGCGCACCGTAGTCGCGGCACCTCAACCGGCCGCGCCGGCCTGCGCGACGGCCAGCGTCCGCAGGCATGCATCTTGACATGCCTAAAGTCGCCGATTTATAAAGTAACGTACTAGTTCGTACATTGCTCTGACCGGGCGAGAGGACGAGCAGGTGGACGTTGCCGGCGACCTGGCGGGCCGGGTGCCTCATCGCCACAGCATCGCGACGGTCGCGCTCGGCGGGACGCTGGGGGAGAAGCTCGCGGCGGCGTCCGCTGCGGGCTTCCACGGCGTCGAGTTGTTCGAGCCGGACCTGATCGCCGCCCCGCTCGCGCCGGAGGAGGTCCGGCGGCGGCTCGCCGACCTGGGGCTGGTGCTCGAGCTGTACCAGCCGCTGCGCGACATCGACGCGCTGCCGCCCGAGCGGTTCCGGCGGAGACTGGACCTGGTGCGGGCCAAGTTCGACCTCATGCGCCGGCTCGGCGCGCGGATGGCGCTGCTGTGCACGAACGTGTCGCCCGATGCGGTCGACGATGACGACCTGGCCGCCGAGCAGCTGTCCGCGGTCGCGGACGAGGCGCGGTCCCGTGGCCTGACCGTCGCCTACGAGGCGCTCGCCTGGGGCACCTACGTCAGCGAGTACGACCACGCCTGGCGGATCGTCGAGCGCGCCGGCCACCCGGCCCTCGGGGTCTGCCTGGACAGCTTTCACATCCTGGCCCGCGGCACCAGCCTGGACGGTATCGCCGCGATCCCGGCCGGCAAGCTGTTCATGCTCCAGCTCGCCGACGCGCCGCGCCTGCGGATGGACGAGTTGCAGTGGAGCCGGCACTACCGCTGCTTCCCCGGGCAGGGCGCCTTCGACCTGGAGACGTTCCTGGCCCGGGTGCTCGCCGCCGGCTACGCCGGGCCGCTGTCCCTGGAGATCTTCAACGACATCTTCCGGCAGGCGGACCCGTTCCGCACGGCGGTCGACGGCCGGCGGTCGCTGCTGTGGCTTCAGGAGCGCGTCGGCGGACAGACGCCAAGTACGGACGCCAGGACGCCGGCGCCGCTTGCCGGGGGTGACCTGCGCGGCTTCGCGTTCGTCGAGCTCAACGCACCGCCGGAGACCACGGGCGGCGTGGGCCGGCTGCTGACCGGCCTCGGCTTGCGCAGGACCGGGCTGCACCGGAGCAAGCCCGTCGAGCTGTGGGAGGCGGGCGAGGCGCGGATCCTGGTGAACAGCGGCCGCCGCGCGGTGCCCGCCCCCGGGCAGTTCGCCGTCGCCGCCGTCGGACTTGACGTCGCGGCCGCCGAACCCGTCGCCCAGCGGGCCACGGCGCTGCGCGCGCCGCTTGTCCCGCGGCACCGGAACTGGGACGAGGCAGACCTGGTGGCCATTGAGGCGCCGGACGGCGTGGAGATCTTCCTCTGCGCGGAAGGCAGCGGCTGGCGCGGGGACTTCGACCCGTGCCCCGGCGAGCACCCGTTCGGCGCCAAGGCGCGGCTCACCGGCATCGACCACGTCGCACTCGGGCAGCCGCTGACCCTGTTCCACGAGAGCGTGCTGTTCTACCGGAGCCTGCTGGGGCTCGTACCGCTGGAGAGCCAGGAACTGGCGTCGCCGAACGGCCTGATCAGGAGCCAGGCGTTGACTGGCGAGGCCGCGGGCGAGACGGTCAGGTTCGTGCTCAATGTGCCGGTGCTCGGCGGCGGGCGCGCCTTGGCACGCCCGGCGCAGCACGTAGCGATACGGTCGGCCGACATCGTGGAGACGGCCCGCGCGGTCTCCGCCCAGGGACTGTCCGTGCTGCCCGTCCCCGGCAACTATTACGAGGACCTCGCCGCCAGGCTCGGGCTCGACGCTGCGTCGCTCGAGACCTGCCGCCGCGGCAACATCCTGTACGACGAGGATTCCGCCGGCCGGGCAATGCGTCACTGCTACGTCACCTCTGGCCAGGGAGGCGTGCTGTTCGAGATCGTCGACCGCGAGCCCGGTTACACAGGCTACGGGGCGGGGAACGCGCTCGTCCGCATGGCCGCCCAGGCAACCAGGTGACGAAGATCCGCGGGGAATGACTGGCCGTGGGCAACGGGAAGGCGGAGAGATGAAGGCTGCGGTCCTCACCCGCGTTGGCGAGATCGCTATCGAGGCGGACTGGCCGGAACCGGAGCCGGGCCGCGGCGAGGTGGTCGTCGCGCTCACCGGCGTCGGGCTCTGCGGTTCCGACCTCGCGGTCTGGTCGGGCGGGCGGGAGGTGGACTTTCCCTGGATCGTCGGCCACGAGGGCACCGGCATGATCGTCGCGGTGGGGGATGACGTGAGCAGCCAGCGGGTCGGCGACCGCGTGGTCATCGAGCCGAACTACCCGTGCGGCGGCTGTGACGGCTGCCTGCGCGGCCGGACTGCGATGTGCGCACGCCGCCTGTCCGTCGGCATCAACATCCCCGGCCTGCTCCGCGAGCGGGCCGCCGTCCCTGCCCAGTACGCGTGGACGGCCCCCGACGGCCTCGCCGACCAGGACCTGGTGTGCGTCGAGCCGATGACGGTCGCGTTGCACGCCGCCCGGCTCGGCAATGCCGCCGCGGGGACCAATTGCCTGATCGTCGGCGCGGGCTCACAGGGCCTGCTGCTGCTGATGGTGCTGCGCGCGCTAGGCGCGGAGGTCGCGGTGGTCGAGCCGCACGACGGCCGCCTCGCGATCGCCAGGAGCCTCGGCGCCAAGCCGATGCAGGACGGCTCCTACGAGCTGGTCTTCGAGACGTCGGGGTCCGTTGGCGGCACCCAGCAGGCGCTCGGCAAGCTCGGCGTGGGCGGCACGCTGGTCCTGATCGGCATCCCGCACGACGACGTGCCGCTCTCCACCGCCTCAATCGTCCGCGGTCATGCCACGGTTATGGGCTCGATCATCTACGATCACCCGCGCGATTTCCGGGACACCCTCGCCTTCATCGCCGACCACTCCCTGGCCCCGTCGTCAATCATCAGGCGCACCTTCGGCTTCACCGACGCGCAGGCCGCCCTCAGCTCGGCGGTCGACGTCCCGGGCAAGTCCTGGATCAAGTTCTGACGGCTGTCCATGCCCCGCGGCTACCGTCTCCCGGTCACTTCCCGTCCTGGCCGGTGACGGCGGCGAGCACGCTGACGGCGCTCATCGCGGCCGGCCATCCCGCGTAGAACGCCAGGTGCGTGATCGCCTCGGCGAGCTCGTCGCGGGTAAGCCCGTTGTCCATGGCCCGGCGCAGGTGCCCGGCCAGCTGGGCATCGCGGCCCAGGGCGACCAGGGCGGCCACGGTGATCAGGCTCCGGTCGCGGGGCGACAGATCGGGCCGCTGCCATACGTCGGCGAACAGCACGTCGTCGGTGAGGTCGGCGAGCTTCGCGGCGTGCTCACGGACAAGATCCGGTGCGACACGGGGATTGCTGCCTGTCATCGGCTTCCTTCCTGCTGGCGTGATCACCCTAGCCAATCGCGGAACCCGCCGCGAACAGCGTGGCAGAGTATGGGCAAAGGAGCGCTTTCATGGAACATCACTACGTCACTGACCCCGGCCCTGGACGTGGGCGGCTGGCGCCCCGCGCTGCCTTCGACACCGACGTCCCCGCCATAGAACTGGATGGCGTGTGGCGCTTCCGGCTTGCCGCGGGCCGGTGGGATGTGACGGAAGGCTTCGAGACGGCAGGGTTCGACGACACGCGCTGGGACGACCTGGCGGTGCCGTCGATGTGGCAGATGAACGGGTACGGCAAGCCCGCGTACACCAATATCGTCTACCCGTTCCCGATCGACCCCCCGCACGTGCCCGACGCCAACCCGGCCGGCGAGTACCGGCGCACCTTCAACGTCGACGACGCCTTCCCCATCGGGCGCGCGGTGCTGCGCTTCGACGGGGTCGACTCGTGCTTCGCTGTCTGGCTGAACGGAACCCTGCTCGGCGACGGTAAAGGCAGCCGCCTGCCGACCGAGTTCGACGCATCAGGCGCGCTGCGGCCGGGGACGAACCTGCTGGCCGTACGCGTCCACCAGTGGTCGTCCGGCAGCTACCTGGAAGACCAGGACATGTGGTGGCTGTCCGGGATCTTCCGCCCGGTGCGGATCATGGCCCGTGGGCTGGAGGACTACTGCGTCCGCGCGGACTACGACCACGCCACCGGAGCAGGCGCGCTGTCGGTCGGCACATCGGCCCCGGCCACCCTTACCGTGCCCGAGCTTGGCCTCTACGACGTCGATCCGGCCGGCCCGCACCACCTCGCCCTGGTTATCCCCTGGTCCGACGAGCAGCCGCACCTGTACCCGGGCGAACTGGCGGCCGGGGACGAGCGGATCCCGCTCCGGATCGGATTCCGGACCGTCACGGTCGCCAACGGGCAGATCGTGATCAACGGCGCACCGATCTTGCTGCGCGGCGTCAACCGGCACGAGTGGCACCCCGAGACCGGCAGGACCCTCACGCCGGAGACGATGCTCGCCGACGTCCTGCTGATGAAACGGCACAACATCAACGCCGTGCGGACCAGTCACTACCCACCGGACACCCGCTTCCTCGACCTGTGCGACACCTACGGCCTGTGGGTCATCGATGAGTGCGACCTGGAAACCCACGGCTTCGCGCTCGCCGGATGGCGCAACAATCCCAGCGACGACCCCGCCTGGCTTCCCGCCTACCTCGACCGCGCCGAGCGCATGGTCGCCCGCGACAAGAACCACCCCAGCGTCATCGCCTGGTCCCTGGGCAACGAATCCGGCACTGGCCAGAACCTCGCCGCCATGGCCGCGCACATCCGCAGCCAGGACCCCAGCCGCCTCATCCACTACGAAGGCGACTACGAAGCCTGTACCTACGTCGACATGTACTCAAGGATGTACATCGGCTACGCCGAGCTCGAGGCTGTCGGCCGCCGCGCGGAGGCGGCCACGGCCGACGCCGAGCATGACGCCCACCGCCGCGCCCTGCCGTTCGTCGCCTGCGAATACGGCCACGCCATGGGTAACGGCCCCGGCGGCCTGCGCGAATACCAGGACCTGTACGAATCGTTCACCCGGCTGGCCGGCGGATTCATCTGGGAATGGATCGACCACGGCATCGCCCAGACCACCCCCGACGGCCGCGCCTTCCACGCCTACGGCGGCGACTTCGGCGAAGAAGTCCACGACGGCAACTTCGTCGCCGACGGCCTGCTGTTCCCCGATCGCACCCCATCACCGGGGCTCCTGGACTACAAGAAGGTCGTCGAACCGGTTCGCATCACCGTCGACCCCGCCGCCGGCCCGATCGCCATCCGGAACCTGCACCACACCCGCGATACCGGGTACCTGCACTGGAGCTGGAGCCTGGAAGACGACGGCGAAGTCCTGGGGGGCGGCGAGCTGACCGTCCCGGCCGTCCCGGCCGGCCATCATGCCACCGTCAGCTGGCCGCGGGAAGCCGGCATCCTGCTTTCGGCGCCTCCTCGCGGTGAACGCCATCTGACCGTCACCGCCGCCCTGGCCGCCGCCGAGCCGTGGGCCGATGCCGGGCATGAGATCGCCTGGACCCAGTGCCTCGTCGAGGCCGCAAGCCCATCGGCCGCCCCCCGTAGATACGCCCCTGCGTTGCTGCGGCCGGGCGGTGACGACATCGAGCTGGGAGCGGCGGCATTTGACCGGCGCACGGGACGGCTGCGCCGCCTCGGCGACCTGGAGTTGGACGGCCCGCGGCTGGACCTGTGGCGGGCGCCGATCGACAACGACCTGCGCGCCCTGCACGGCGCACCGGTGGCCGCCGCGTGGTACAAGGCTGGACTGAACCGGCTGCATCACCGCGTGCTCGCCGTCGAACCAGGCGGATCCGGACTCACCGTCCGCACCCGCGTCGCCCCCGCCGGGACCGACGTCGCCATGGACGCCGTCTATCAATGGACGGCCGACTCGGACCTGCTGTGGCTAACACTCACCACGATTCCGACCGGCCACTGGCGGACTCCGCTGCCGCGGCTCGGCGTCGCGCTGAGCATGACCGGTGACCCGTCCGTGCAGGTTGACTGGTACGGCCTCGGCCCCGGCGAGGCCTACCGCGACACCGCCAATGCCGTCCGCGTCGGACGGCATCGCATGTCGGTCGCCGACATGCAGACCCCGTACGTCTTCCCGCAGGAAAACGGCAACCGCCGTCACGTCCGCCGGGCCCGCGTCACCGGCCTCGACGGCAGCGGCCTGTTCATCCGCGGTGCTCCGGTGCTGGACCTCACCGTCAGGCCATGGAGCACTGCGGCGCTGGAAGCCGCACGCCACCCGACGGACCTGCGACCTGACGGCCGCATCCATCTCAACCTCGACCACGCGCACCACGGCATCGGATCAGCCGCCTGCGGCCCCGTGCTCCCTGCCCACCAGGCCCTGCCGGCGGCACCAGCGGCATTCACCGTCGGCCTGGCCACCTTCCGGCCGTGAAACCCGCGATAGACGTGATCCCGTCCGGGAACCGCCAGACGGCCCGGCCGCACGGTGGTGCACTGAAGCCATGACCGACGACCCCCCGCAGGCAGCTCGCGGCGGCCGGCTCGCGGGCCTGGATCGTCCGCTGCGGAACCGGGTGACGCCGTCGGGCGAGCTGATCGCCACGACCTGCCGCGGGACCATGTACGGCAACCGCGGCGTGCTCCACGACGACGACCTCGTGCTGGTGCGGCGTTACCAGGTCCGGCGCTGGCTGGTGTGCGTGCTGGAGTTCCGCGGCCGCCGGCGGCCCCTTATGCGGCCTGGCCGCTACACCGAGCTGTTCTTCCTGGACGAGGCGGTCGCGCTGGCCGCCGGGCACCGGCCCTGCGCGGAATGCCGCCACGCTGCCTACCAGTCGTTCCGTACGGCCTGGGCGGCCGGCCTTGCCCTGCCCGGGAAACCTGCGGCGGACGATATCGACCGGGTACTCCACCACGAGCGCCGCCTGGCGGGCGGGGCCCGCGTCACCTACATAGCGCCGCTGCGCGAGCTGCCCGACGGCGTCTTCATCGCCCGTGACGGCGAGCCGTGGCTGGTCCACGCCGGCGGCCTGTCCCGCTGGACCCCGGCCGGGTACACCGGCCGGACTGACCGGCTCGACGGCCCGGCCGCGGTGCTGACGCCCCGCGCCACCGTGGCGGCGATGCGGGCGGGCTACCGCCCGCTCCTGCACCCGTCGGCTCAGGCACCTCAGCAGGAGGAGACAAGATCTCCCTGACTGCAGTGCTAGCAGTGCTGCTAATGCCAGCGTAATGTCCCTGCAGGAAGCGCAACACCCGCAGCCCTCAGGCGAGAAAGCCAGCGGTCCGGCTGAGCCTGGTTGTCCTGGCCAGCGTGCCGTCCCGGAATAACCCAGTGACGGAGGGTGTCGTATTGACTGGCGCGGCGGGCGAGATGCCCGCGGGCCGGACCTCCGGCCAGAGCCGCCGAAGCCGCCCCCGGAGCAGCTGGCGAAGGTACCCGGGTTCCTGGGCGATAACGAGGTGACCTCATTGTGACCGACGATCGGCCGCGGGAGTTCCTGCAGCTCTCCGACGGCAGCTACGTCCGGGTCACCAGCACCGCCGAGGGCGAGCTGATGCCGGTCGAGGAACCGGTCAAGCCGCAGCGGGCTCGCGGCGGGTCAGCGTCCACCGCGGTAGCGTTCAGTTCGCACGTGGTCGCCGACGCGCCCGGCTGCGGGTTGTGCACCTGGTCGCCGCGAGAGGGCAGGTGGGCGCTGAAGTTCGTCAACCAGGCCTGCGTGCTGCACCGGGACGACCACGCCGGGCATGACTGACCGCCGGCTCTGCCCGGCTGCTACGGTCGCACTTCACCGCGCAGGCGAACGCGCGGTCGGCGTACCGCCACTGCTTCGTGACGGACAAGCCGGCGTCGGCCACCGCGCGGAGCAAGGCGGTATTGCCCACGCGGGCCCAGGGGAAGAGCGGGCCGCGCCGGCCGTCGGGATGTTCGAGGCAAGCGGTCATCCGCTCGTCCACGTCACCAGGGTCGGCCTCGATCAGGAGCTGGCCGTCAGGCGCAAGCAGCTGGGCGCAGCGCAGGAGCAGCCGCGCGGGATGGCCGCCGATACCGATGTTTCCGTCCGCTAGCAGAACGGTAGCCCACCGGCCCTCCCCGGGCAGTGGCTCGAACACCGAGCGGTGCAGCGCGGGTGCCCCGGCCTGACGCGCCCGTGCTATCACGGCCCGTGAGATGTCCACGCCGAGCGCCGGAATCCCGCGCTCGGTCAGCGCGACGGTCAGCCGGCCGGGCCCGCACCCTACGTCCAGGACAGGCCCGCTGCAGTGCGCGAGTAGTTCCTCGTCGGCGTCATCGGGGCGACCGCACCACCGGGTGATCTCGAGCGGCAACGAACGGCCGTCGGTGGTTCTGGCCGTCTCGGTGACTATGGCTGCGCCGAGCGACCGGGCCAGCTCGCCGGACCCGTCGGTAGAGCGATTGTCGACAACGATCGGGCGGAATCGGCAGGCATTTTCTCGAGCACCCACGGCAATGCGGGCGCCTCGTTAAGGCACGGCAAGATCACGTCAATGATCACGGCTGCGACGCTATTACGAATGCCGGGCCGACGGCGCCGGCAAGGCCTTACAAAGCAGCGAAACCGAGCTCAGGCCAGCCGGATCCCATCACGCTATTCGAGACTTATGACAATCTAAGGAAAAAGCAGCGCGCTGGGCTGATCTGCCGCCTGCCCCGGCCCGGTGACCGCGGAGTTTCTTTACACTCGAATCGTGGACGCACGGATTCTCGTCGTTGAAGACGACCTTACGGTGGCGGAGGTCGTGCTGGATTACCTGCGCCACGCCGGCCTTGAGCCGAGGCACGCGATGGACGGGCAGACCGCCCTGGAGGTGGCCGCGACGTGGCAGCCCGACCTGGTGGTGCTCGACCTGATGCTGCCGGGGGCCGGAGGGCTGGAGGTCTGCCGCCGCCTGCGCGAGGCCCAGGATCCGCTGGCGCCGCTGCCGGTGATCATGCTGACGGCGCTCAGCGAGGAGAGCGATCGCGTCCTGGGGCTGGAGAGCGGCGCCGACGACTACGTGACCAAGCCGTTCAGCCCGCGGGAGCTTATCCTGCGGGTGCAGGCCGTGCTGCGCCGGGCCCGCGCGGGGAGCGGGACGGCGGCAACCCCGCCGCCGGTGCGCTCAGGCCGGGTCGAGGTTGACGTGGCGGCGCGGCGTGCCCTCCTCGACGGCGGCGAGCTGGAGCTGACAGTGCGCGAATTCGACCTGCTCGCCTTCTTCGTCGGCCATCCCGGCCGGGCCTTCACCCGCGCCGAGCTGCTTGAGCACGTGTGGGGCTGGTCCGTCGGCGACCTGTCGACCATCACCGTGTACGTCCGCCGGCTACGTGAGAAAGTCGAGCGCGACCCCACTGCCCCGGTCCAGCTGCAGACGGTGTGGGGAATCGGCTACCGCTGGGAGGCGAGCCAGCAGTGAATGACCAGGTCCAGATCGTGCTGATCGCGGCGGGTTCCACCGGTGCGGTGGGCCTCGCGGGCACCGGGGTCATCCGGCTGCTGCGCCGCGCCCCGCTGCGCCGTTCCATCCAGGCGAGCAGCGCCGTGCCGGTGCTCGCGATCGTGGCCGGCACGCTTGCCAGCGCCGAGGCGATGTTCCTGTCCCAGCACGATCTCGGGGTCGTCGTGATGGTCTGCATCGTCGCCGGCGTCGTGGCATCTGCCTTTAGCTGGCTGCTCGGACGTCAGGTGGAATCGGGAAGTACGGCCCTGCGGCAGGCCACGCGGTCACTGGGGGACGATGGCGGCCAGTTCCGCCCGCCGGCGCAGCCGCTGGCCGCCGAATTCGCCACGCTGTCCCGCGAGCTCGCGGATACCAGCGAGAAGCTGGACCGGTCGCGTGCGCGGGAGCGTGCGCTTGAGCAGTCCCGCAGGCAGCTGGTGGCCTGGGTCTCCCATGACCTGCGCACTCCGCTGGCGGGGCTGCGGGCGATGGCCGAGGCCCTTGAGGACGGCGTAGCCGCCGACCCGCCGCGCTATCACAAGCAGATCCGCGCCGAGTCGGAACGGCTGGCCGCCATGGTTGATGACCTGTTCGAGCTGTCCCGCATCCACTCGGGCACCATGCAACTGTCTCCCGACCAGATCTCGCTTGGCGACCTCGTCAGCGACGTGCTCGCCAGTACTGAGGTACTGGCGCACGAGCACGGCGTCCTGCTCGACGGCCAGGCGGCGGGTCAGCTGGCGGTGCTCGCCGATCCCCGGGAGCTGTCCCGGGCGCTCGCTAACCTGCTGACCAACGCGATCCGGCATACGCCGCCAGGTGGCCGCGTGCACGTCGAGGTGAGGCAGGAGCACGCCGACGCGCTGCTGACGGTCGCTGACGGGTGCGGCGGCATACCGGAAGCGGACCTGCCGCGCGTGTTCGACGTGGCCTGGCGGGGCACTGACGCGCGCAGCCCGGCGCCCGACAGCGGCGCGGGGCTCGGGCTCGCGATCGTGCGCGGCATCGCCGAAGCTCACCAGGGCAGCGTGCGCGTCCTGAACGCCGGAGATGGCTGCCGCTTCGAGATGCGGCTGCCCGCCTGCCGCTGAACAGGTGAGCGCTGCGCGGCCTAAGCCCGGCCGGCGGGCGACGCGGCGAACTCGGCGATCCCGGCGGCGAACGGCACCGCGGCCTGCACGCATGGTCATGCCCCGCGCCCCCGGGGAACCGCGCGTTCTCCTCACTTTGTAAGGACACGAATCCTTGCCCCGCAACGGGGCGGCTGACTGTAATACAGAGCGTGACCCTTAGTAGCAGTGCGGAGGTACGGCCGCGTCCGCCAGACGCCCGCCGGCCGGCCATCGCGAGCCGGTCCTGGCGCCGCCGGGCGCCTGGTGCCGCTCGCTGGGCGGCGGCGCTTGCGGGACTTGCCGCGATTACCGCGTACCTGGTCGTCGCCGCGAACCGGGCTGGCTACCCGTTTGCCCTCGAGTGGCTGGAGGGCAACTCGCTGGTCGAGGTCCACCGCGTCCTGGCTGGCCAGCCGCTGTACCCGGCCCCGGCCGCCGGGTACGTGCCAGACGGGTACCCGCCGCTGTACTTCGCCGTGTCGGCCGTCGCGGCCCGGGTCGCCGGCGTGTCGTACCTGACCCTGCGCCTGGTCTCCCTGGCCTCCTCGATAGCTTGCTTCGCGCTGCTCGCCCGTCTGGTCCAGCGCGAGACGGGAAGTGCCGCCGCCGGCCTGGCCGCCGCGGGCGTGTTCGCCGCGACCTACTCCGCCACCGACACGTGGTTCGACGTCGGCCGGGTCGACTCGCTGTTCCTCGCGCTCAGCATCGGCGGACTGTACGCCGCCCGCTGGATGCGCGGCGCGCCGGGCGCCGTCGCCGCCGGGGCCCTGCTCGCGGCCGCCGCGCTCACCAAGCAGACCGGGCTCGTCGAAGGAGTCGCGGTGGCCGTCACGCTGCTGGCCGGCTCCCGCCGCCGCCTCGGCTGCATCGCCGCACTCACACAGCTCACGGTGCTTGGCGTCAGCACGCTCGTGCTCGCGCTGACCACCGGGGGCTGGTACCTCTATTACGTCTTCCAGCTGATGGGCGAGCATCCGCTGACGGCCAGCAGCTTCGGCGGGTTCTGGACGTCCCTGGCGACCGCGCTCGGCCTGGCCGCCGCGGCGGCGCTGATCGGCGCGCGCCGGGTGCCGCGCGTGCTCCTGGCCGGCTGCGCCGCGCTGGCGGCCGAGGGGTACGCCGCCCTGGTGCACAGCGGCGGCGGCGTCAACGACCTGCTGCCCGCCTACCTCGCCGTGGCGCTGCTCGCCGGCCTGGCGGTCGGCAGCAGGCCCGCCTGGCGCCCGGTCGCGGCGGGACTGCTCGTCACGGCCCAGACGGCCCTGCTGCTCACCGGCTTGCACCCGTCCACGGCCATTCCCACCCCGGCCGACCGCGCGGTCGGCGGGCAACTGGCCGCGGGCATCCGGGCATTCGGCGGGACGGTCGCCGTCCCGGACGACCCGGGGCTGAGCCTGCTGGCGGGGGTGACGCCCACCGCGCACCAGGACGCGACGTACGACGTGCTGCGGGGCACCGACCAGGCCGCGATCGCGAGCTTCCGGGGCAGCGCCGAGTCCGCACTCGCCGCCCGCCGGTTCAGCGCGATCATCACGGGTGACGCCAAGCCTCCGTTCGGTAACCCGCCGGCGCTCGGCCGCTACTACCGGCTGTGCCCGCAGCCGCTGCTCGCCGGGGTTCCTGGCGGTGCGTTCGTCCCAGTCGCAGGACCTGGCCTCCGCCCCAGCCGCGTCTGGCTGCCCCGGGGCAGCGGGTCATGCGCGGCCGCGGTCGAAGCCCTCGACGGGGCCGGCCATGCAGGTGGCTCGTGAAGCCCGCCCTGCGGTCGCTGATCCCCCGCGAGCCTCCTCCCGGGCCGTTCCGGCGGTCGTTCTGGCGCAGCCCGATCCGCGGCCCGTGGCTGACCTCGGTGTTCGGCCTGCTGCT
>Ga0265337_1000040_pt1 | contig 56745 bp, 45 predicted proteins | sample 42122metaG_FD_192441 | JGI IMG/M metagenome (GOLD analysis project Ga0265337, IMG submission 192441) | Rhizosphere microbial communities from Carex aquatilis grown in University of Washington, Seatle, WA, United States - 4-21-22 metaG | ecosystem: Host-associated > Plants > Roots > Rhizosphere >... | reverse complement strand
AGGTGCCGCGGCGCTCGGTTGCCTCCTGCTCGTCACGGAGCCGCGCCTGGAAAGCGCGCGCACGCTGGATCATCTCCGCCGGCGTCAAGTCCGGCTCCGGCGGCGCGATCACGACTTCATCGAGTGTGCTCACGAACTCGTCCTTCCGGCTCCGCAGCGCCTAGTCCCCGGGGCGAGGCAGCGCAAGCTTTATGATTCCGTCTCTCAGATTGTAATTCCATCTCGTGGAATAGTATGGTCAGTGTCCTAGCTTGTCAATGAGCATGCCGCGGATCGGTTTTCGGCGGGCGGGGCGACTACTGGCGCACCGTCACCGGCGCCCTCCTGCTCACCGTCCTGTCCACCATCCTGGTCGGGCACGGCCTGAGCGCCGCCGCCGAGCAGGTTTAAGGAGGCCACCGTGACCTCCACTCAGACGTGCGGGAGCTGCTGGCCGTCGGCACTCTCAAGGCCGGGCTTTTCCCCTCAAGACAAGGCAGCACGCGGAGCTGTGACCCGGTCGGCGTTACCCGGCCGGGTGGCCGGGTAACGTGTCCGCCGCGAGGTTCCCGGCGACCCGGCGCAGCACGCCCAGGGCGCTGGCGGGCGCGTCGTCGCCGGTCCAGGCGACGTACTGGTCGGGCCGGACGAGGATAAGCCGGTGCTTGCAGGCCGTGCGCGGCTCCTCGAAGGTGTCAGTGACCACGCGCAGCGGCAGGCCGAGCTCCTGCGCGGCGGCCTGGAACGCCCTGCCTGGCTGACGGTCCTCGGTCAGCGCGACCAGGGTGTAGCCGGGGCCTAGCTCCTCGAAGACATCGCGGCCGGAGGACAGGGGGGTCGGCGCCAGGTGGTGGCCGGCCCGCGCCTCGAAGGTGTGCTTGCCACGGACGCCGCACGCCGCGTCCGGAGGCCCCCACACGATGGGCGACCCTTCGTAGTGCGGCTCGTACGACGGGGGCGCCGTCTCTCCCGAGGTCAGGCCGCTCCAGGCGTGCTCGAACTCGGCGCGCTCACGCTGCGGGCTGTAGCGGGCGAGGAAGGCGCGGTCGTCCGCGATGCCGTCGGTAATCGCCTGGCCGGTGCCGACGAAGACCGGCCGCCGTTCGGCCGTGTAGCTGTCGAGCAGCGCGGGCCCGCCCCACCCGCGCAGCACGGCGGCAAGCTTCCAGCCGAGGTTGACGGCGTCCTCCAGCCCGGTGTTGAGGCCGTAACCACCGTAGGGCGGATGGCTGTGGGCCGCGTCCCCGGCGATGAACGCCCGGCCCCGCTGGTAGCTGCCCGCCACGTTGACCCGCAGGTCCCAGAAGCCCACGTGCTCGAACTCGCACGCCGTCGGGAAGCCGGTGGCCCGCTCGATCAGCGCGTGCGCGTCCAGGGTGGCGGCTGTCGTGTCCTCGGGCACGGGCGCGTGGAAGAACCAGGTCTCGGCCGGGTCGACCCGCCCGAAGAACCGCCAGTACCCCTTGAGCTCCGGGTGCAGCACCCGGTACGTGGTTCGCGGCGGGAAGCGCTCAAGCCGCGCGCTCAGGTCGCGTGACCGGAAGACCGCGAGGACCATGCGCTGGTTGAAGTCCGCCCCGGCGCTCGGGATGCCCGCCTGCTCCCGGACCATCGAGCGCGCGCCGTCGCAGCCGACGACGTAAGCGCCCTCGACCTCGCACCGCTCGCCGCCTGGCTCCCGCAGCGCCGTCACGCGCACCCCGTCATCCGACCGGCGAACTCCGGTGGCGGACCAGCCGAACAGCGCGGTCACCGGTTCGAGCGACCGCACCCGGGCACGCAGCACCGACTCGGTCTGGTACTGGGGCAGCCGCTGGTGCCGCTGGAAGTAGAAGTCGGCGACCGTCTCGCGCCCGGCAGGAGCGTACCAGTACGGCCCCGCGAGGTTCTCGTACGCCGTGATGCCGCCGATCGGGAACTCCGCGGGGAGCAGGCTGGCCGCGCGCAGCTCATCGGCACAGCCCCAGTAGTAGAAGTGCTCCACGCTGCGCGCAGTGAGGTTCTGCCCCTTGGGGATGGGCGCGGGCTCGTTCCTGGGCTCCAGGACGACACATGGTATCCCCGCCTTGCCGAGCGAGGCGGCCAGCCCCAGCCCCACCGGGCCGCCGCCGACGACAATCACCGAAGTCTGGATTCGTCGCACGCTCCGCCCTTCCTTGCCCGTGAGCCTGACAATCGTCCCATATCACCAGCCAGCTTCGATTATCTGACGAACGGCAGCCAGCCGGACGGACATCGTGGCCGCAGCAGCCCGGAAGAAAGATCTGACAGTGCTGTCCGTCATCCAGCCAGACCCGCCCGGCGAGGCGGTCCATCTGGGAGGAAAGAAGATGACGAATACCCGCCCGGCGAGGGGCCTGCTCAGCGGGGATATGCCTGGTGCGGTTAGTCCAGCAGGGCCAGGGCGGCGCTGATCTCCTCGGCCGCCTTGCACACGTCCTGGGTCACCTCGGGAAGCCGTTCATCGGGCACCCGGGCGGACATCGCAGCGACGCTGATGGCCCCGACCACGTCACCGTCATGATTACGCAAGGGCGCGGCCACACCGAGCACATCGTGGTCCAGTTCTCCCCGGCTGATGGAATAGCCCCGCTCCCGGGTTTCCGCCAGGCGCCGCATGATGGCGTGCTTGTCGGTCAGCGTGCGATCAGTGAAAGCTGGCAGGCTCACGCTGTCCAGGATGGCCTCGGCCGTAGCCTCGGGAAGCCAGGCCAGCAGCGCGTGCGCGGACGCGCCGGCGTTGGTCGGCAAGACCTGGCCGCGCTCGTACGAGATCCGGACCACCCGCGTGCCAGCATCTTCGCGCTCCAGGCAGATCACCGTGGAGCCGGCCAGGCGGGTGAGGAGGACCGCCTCGCCGACCTGGGCCGCCAGCCGCATCATGACCGGGCGGGCGATCTCTGACAGGCCCATCCCTCGCCGGGCGATACGGGCCAGTTCCAGGACCCGGCGTCCGAGCCGGTATCCGCGGCCGTCAGCCTCCTCAAGGAACTGCGACTGGACGAGGCTCTGCAAGTAGCGGTACGCCGTCGACCGGGCCACCCCGAGCAGCGCAACGACCTCGGCCGCGCTGATGACCAGGTGCTCATCGTCAAACATCAGGAGGATGTCCAGGGCCCGGTCAGCCGTGGAGTTCCGTTCCCGGTAGGTACCGGAACTCTTCGCCTCCTGTCCTGTCATGCAGGACAGGGTATCAGCAATGCGCGTAACCGAGCACTCGCCACGCCAAGGCGTTATGCATCAGGAAATCGCATCGTGAGACTGCTAAGGCTCAGGTCAACCGCCGAGACCCCGCCATCGGCCATGAGCACCGCGCCCGTGATGACCGACGACCGGGGGCCTGCGAGGAAGGCGATTACCTCGGCGATCTCGGCGGGCTCGGCGGCGCGCCGCAATGGGGTGAGGGCGGCAGCCCGCTCGTACGCATGGGACCGGTCCAGGCCAGCCTTCGCGCCAAGCTCGTCCATTACCCGGTCGAGCATCTGGGTGCGTACCTGGCCGGGACAGACCACGTTGGCGCGCACGCCGCGCGGACCGAAATCCGCCGCCAGGGATCGGGTGAGGCCGATCAGTGCGTGCTTGGATGCCGTGTAAGCGGCCGATCCCGGCACGGCCACGGTTCCTGCCAGTGAGGAGACGATCACAATCGACCCGCGGGCGCTGATGAGGGCGGGCATGGTGGCGCGTGCCGTGACGTAGGCGGTTTCGAGGTTCCCGCGAAACGTCTCCTGCCACGTGCTGGTCGCGTCCAGCACGTCGCCGAACGTGCCGATGCCGGCGCAGCACACCACCGCGTCCAGCCGGGCCCCGTGTCCGAGCGCGGTGGCGACTGCCCGCTCGACGTCAGCGTCCGAGGCGGCGTCACCGACGACGGTCACCACCCGCTCGAGCGAGGCCAACTGCGCTAGCCGCGGGGCCGCGGGGCCGAAGGCCACGACCGTGGCGCCGCGCGCCTGGAGCAGTTCGACGGTGGCGCTGCCAATCCCGCCGCCCGCGCCGGTCACCAGCACGACCGCGTCAGCGAACTCGCTCACTACACAAGGTCCTTTGACAGCTCGTCATCGGTCACGAGGGCTTCCGTGGCGGGCTCCTGGACGTCCCTTCGCCAAGAGTCGCTCATTCGTCGGGCACCTGCGCACAGCAGTGGCCATACGCCGCCAGGGGCGAAGCGGACCACCCCGATGAGCAGAATTCCCTCAAGTACCTGGGAGAACGTCTGCTGGTTCTGCAGCTCCCAGGTGAGGCCGTAGTAAACGATCAGCACGCCGATGACCGGGCCGATCACCGTCCCGGCGCCGCCGACAATGGTCATCAGCACCGCGTTGAGGCTCCAGTTCACGCTGGCTATCCCGTCCGGGGAAACGACGACGAACTGGAAGGCGACGACGGCGCCGGCCAGGCCAGTGATCGCGCTCGACACAAGCAGCGCGGCCAGCCGGTGCCGGTAGACCGATACGCCAAGTCCGGCCGCGGCCGCTTCGTTATCGCGGATCGCCGCGAGCCGCAGGCCGAAGCCGCTCTGCCTGGCGTACAAGGTAACCCCCGTCGCGGCGGCCGCGGTGATGACCGCCACCTGGAACAGCTTGCCGCCGCTTGGCAGTCCCCCGACGGGGAGGATGATGCCGCTGGCGCCCCCGGCCCACGGCCAGTTGCTGATCAGCGACTGGAGGGCGATGGAGATGGCCAGCGTCCCGATCGCGAAGTAATCGCCGTGCAGCCGGAGCAGGGGAACGGACAAGAGCACGGCGAGCGCCGTCGCGGCAATCGCCGCGCCGGCGAACGCGAGCGGCCAGGAGACACCCGTATGCGCGAGCATCAGGCCGGTGGCGTAGCCGCCGGTGGCCACGAACGCGGACGCGCCCAGTGAGACCTGACCGCTGTAGCCGGCGAGAACGTTCCACGCTTGCGCGATCGCGAGGTAGGTCAGCATCGTTACGCCGAGGTTGAGAGTTCCCTGGCTCAGCGCTGGCGTCACGGCGAAACACGCCACCGTGACCGCGAGCAGCACGGCGGCGGGTCCGAGGCGGCGGATCATGCGGTAGCCCCACGGCGGAAAAGACCCTGCGGGCGGATCGCCAGGACAAGGAAGAACGCGAGATATACGACCACGTTGCTCCAGCCACCGCCGAACAGCGCGACGGCCACCGATTGCAGAACGCCGAGTGTCACCCCGGCCAGGAGGACTCCGCCGACCGTGCCGATTCCGGCCAGCGCCATCACGGCGAAGCCGGTGAGCAGCAGCGGCAGGCCGCTTGACGGAGTGAAACTTTGCGCCACGCCGGTCATGACGCCGCCCGCCGCCGCGAGCGCCGCGGCGCCGGCCAGCGTCATCGCGTACACCCGGCCGACGTTGATGCCCAAGATGGCCGCCGTTTCCGGGTCGGCCGCGGCGGCGCGGACCGCGCTGCCCGCCCGGGACTTGGTGAGCAGCAGGTGCGTCGCGGTGCACAGCACGACCGTGAGGGCGAAGGCGATGACATAGATCGCCTGCACCCTGATTCCGAACAGGCCTATCCCGGCCGCCGCGTACGGTGCGGGCAGGCTCTTCGGATGAGAGCCGAACGCGGCCTGGAACAGGGCCTCGGCCAGCAGCAGGAGGCCGAAGGTCGCTACCAGGGGCGCTGTCTTGCTGGCCCGAAGGAGGGGGGTGAGCAGGTACCGCTGCAACGGGTAGGCGATGAGCGCCATCGCGATCATCGCCAACGGGAGCACCGCGAGCGGGTCCCACCCCGCGCCGATCACAAGCAGCGACGCGAGGTAGGCACCACCGATCACGAACTCCCCGTGGGCCAGGTTCATCATCCCCAGAACGCCGAAGACAATAGATATCCCCAGCCCGATCAGGGCATAAAGGCCGCCGGTCAGGATGCCCGCGACGAGAGTTTCGACGCTCAAGAGCCGTCTCCCCGGTCCCGCGCTCAGCCCAGGCCGCTGAGCGGGCTCAGCGGCCCGCCGCCCTTGGCCGGCCAGACCTGGCTGATCGTGCCGTTCTCCCACTGGCCGAGGAAGGTGGGCGTCACGCTCTTGTTGCCGGTGAACTTCACCGAGCCCAGGGCGGTGGACATATCGGTGCTCGCCAGTGCCTTGTTGATTGCCGACGGGGCGGCCGAGCCGGCCCGCGAGATGGCGTCAAGCAGAATGCTGGCTTCCGCGTAGCCCAGCGCGACCGAGCCGAGGTCATTAGCGTTCGGGTACTTGCTGCTGTACTTCGCGACGACCTCAGCGGTATCGGGGAGGCCCGCCGTCTGAGTCCAGTTCATCTGCACCAGCGTGCCGTTGCCGAGCGAGCCGAGCGAGGACCAGCCGGGGGTCTGCGCGCACTGCAGGCCGATGGCGATCTTCGGCTGGTAATTCAGCGCCTTCATCTGCTTCCACATGGCGAAGCAGTCACCCGGGACCATCGCCGCGACGAGCACCTGAGCTTTGTCTGACGTGCCAGCCTGGATGACATTGGAGAAGTCCGTGGTGCCCGAGGGGACGGCCTTCACCGCGACCACGTCGTATCCGGCCGCCTTGCCGAGCTGGCTCCATAGCTGGGCCGTTGACGTGCCCTGGGCGTCGTTGTCGGTCACGATGAGCACCTTCTTATTGGTGCCCGCCTTGGCCGCGGTCGCGTAGAAGCCGTTGGCCCCGTCCGCCAGGGACTGGAAGGCGTCCCACGTGTACCCGTTGCCGGCTGGCAGCAGTTCCACCGGCAGCGCCCCCATCACCAGCGGCACCTTCAGCGAGTCAGCCTGGGCTTCCATGTCGATGTTCTGCTGGCAGCACGACCCGAGCAGGGCCACCACGTGGTCGTTCACCACGAGCGTGCGCACTTGCTGGAGCATCGTGCTGGTGTCGGTGCGGTTGTCGAGGACCTTGAGCTCCACCTTCCGCTTGGTGCCGTCAACCTGGATGCCGCCCTTGGCGTTCGCGTCGGCGAGCGCGAGTTCATAGCCGTCGCGGATCTGCGGGAGCGCGATCGCACCGGACAGTGCGATGCTGGTGCCGATCAGCACCGGGCCTGAGCTGGTGGCGCCGCCGCCGCTGCTGGGGGTCGCGTTACTCGCGCAGCCGGCGAGCAGGGCCGCAGCGGCTACGCCTAGGGCGAGGTACCTGCGTCTGATCCGGTGTCCCGTGATTGCCTGCATAGCTATTCTCCCTCTGCTTTTTCTTGTTCAGTGGACGGTGCGGACGCGGCGGTCGAGGCTTCCGCCATGCCGAAGTACGCGGCGTCGAGGTCGGCGTCGCGGAGCAGACCGGACGGACTGCCGGTGTAGGAGACCCGGCCGCGGGAGAGCACCACCGCGTGGTCGGACATGGAGAGGGCGCGCCGTACGTTCTGCTCCACCAGCAAGATGGTGACTCCCTGCGCGCTGATCCTGGTCAGCGCCTCATAGAGGGCGTCAATGGCGACCGGGGCCAAGCCGAGGGAAATCTCGTCGCAGATCAGCACCGACGGATTTGCCATGAGCGCCCGGCCGACGGCCAGCATCTGCTGCTGCCCGCCCGACATCGTCCCCGCCCGCTGCCGTGCACGCTCGGCAAGCACGGGGAAGACGGCGTGCACGCGCTCAAGGCGGTCGCGTAGCTCGTTCTTGGACAGCGCGAGCGGCGCGCCGAGAGCGAGATTCTCCGCGACGGACAGGTCGGCGAAGACGCGTCGTCCCTCCTGGCAGTAGGCGATGCCCAGGCGAGCCCGCTCGTGGACGGGAAGCCGGGTGATGTCCTTCCCGAGCGCGTGAACCGATCCGCTCCGTGCGGGCACGGTGCCCATGATCGTGGCGCACAGCGTCGACTTGCCCGCACCGTTAGCGCCAAGCACGCTCACGATCTGGCCGGCCTTCACCCGCAGGGAGAAGTCCCGCAGCGCCACCAGGCCCGCGTAGCCTGCGCTCACCCCGTCAAGTACGAGTGCGTCCGTGTCCTTGCCGCTGGGAGTCTGGCCGGCCTGGGCAGGCGCGGGCTGGGTGGCGTCACCGAGGTACACAGCGCGTACCGTGGGGTCCGCAGCGATCTGGCCCGGACTGCCTTGCGCGATCGGGCGACCCCAGTCAAGGACGAGCACCTGGCCGACGATCTCGCGCACGACGCGCTCGATGTGCTCGACCAGGAGGATGGTGACGCCCCTGGCATGCACGGCGCGGATCAGCTCGATCACCTCGTCGAGCTCGCGGCCGACAAGTCCGGCCGCCACCTCGTCCAGCATGAGCAGTTGCGGACGGGTGGCGAGGGCGCGGGCCACCTCAAGGCGCTTGAGGTCGAGGATGCGCAGCGAGCCGGCCAGCCGGGACGCCTTCGCTTCGAGCTGGCACAGGGCCAGGATCTCGTCTAGTTCGCCGCGGTGCATCCGGGGGCTTGCGGCCATGGCACCCACGCGTGCGTTGTCCAGCACCGTGAGCCCGCCGAACGGGCGCGGCACCTGATGGGCGAGCGCGACGCCTAGCCGCGTGATGCGCTGCGGCGGCAACCGGTCGAGGCGGTGCCGACCGAAACTGATGTGACCCTCGTCAGGACGGTTAATGCCGGAGATGGTCTTGAGCAGCGTGCTCTTCCCGGCCCCGTTCGGGCCGATGACCGCGACGGCTGCACCCCGAGTGACGGTGAGGTCGATCCCGTCGAGGGCCGTGACACCTCCGAAGCGCTTACGCAGCCCTCGAATCTCGAGCTCCACCCGGGTTTCTCCCCTTCGTTGGGTCCCGCCCGGTTCCGTCATCGGCCCAGGTCGTTGACGTAACCTGGCGGCAGCCTATAGTCTTTTTTATCAGAACACTAGTCCTGTTTTTCAGGACACCATTGGATGGGACGCCATGGCATTCTCCGGGCTCTCCGGCCGGGTAGCGCTGGTGACCGGGGCAGGAAGCGGCATCGGCGCCGCTTCCGCACGCCGCCTGGCGGCGGAAGGCAGCGATGTCGTGCTCATCGACCAGGACGAGGGCGCCGCCACCGCGGTGGCGGCATCTTGTTCCGGCCAGACTCTCGTCGTGGCCGCCGATGTGTCCCGTGAGGCCGACGTGGCGCGCTATCTGCAGGCGGCACTCGACGAGTTCGGCCGGGTGGACCTCGTCCACCTGAACGCGGGCATCTCGGGCACGGTGGGATCGTTCAGCTCGACCGAGAGCGCGGACTACGACCACGTGATCGCGGTCAACCAGCGCGGCACGTTCCTCGGCCTGCGCGACGCCCTGCGCTACTTCCGCAGCGCATCCCACGGGGGTGCGATGGTCGTCACCAGCTCGCTGGCCGGCCTCCGCGCCAGCGCTGCCATCACGGCATACACGGCTAGCAAGCACGCGGTCATCGGGCTGGCCCGCAGCGCCGCCATCGAGGGCGCTCCGCTGGGGGTGCGGGTCAACGTCATCGCGCCCGGGCTCATTGACACCCCGCTGCAGCAGCCGCTGGCCGAATCGCTCGGCGGCGCCGCGGCCGTGGACGCCTTGCGCGCGCATCCGCCGCTAGGCCGCATGGGCACGGCGGCGGAGGTGGCGGCGCTGGTGGCGTTCCTGCTCAGCGAGGAGGCGCCGTACATGACGGGCGGCGTGTGCATCATCGACGGCGGGGTCGACGTCAGCGATCCCATGCAGATCCGGTACTGAAGGATCCAGGCGCGAAGGAGCAGCCAGTGGAGGTTTTCGATGTGCGGAACGTGGTCGCCGAGCCCGATGCGCTGCTCGCGGTCACCGAGAACCCCCGGCACCGTGCCATCCTGCTCAACTTCCGGCGGCACGCGCTGCTGGAGGTATCGGGCCGGTGGAAGGAGATCCTGCGGCCGGAGATGATCGTTGATGACCCCTACTACCGGATCAATGAGAACGGCAACTCCTTGCACCTGCGCGGCATGGCTGACATCGGCGCGTTCTACGCGGGTCTCACCGAGGCCGGGCTGAACGTGTTCGGCCCGATCCGGGAGAACATAGCGGTGGCGGACTGGGGCCTGGCGATCGAGTCCTTCTTCGGGAATCACGTCCCGGGGCGAGTTCTTCGGGATCAGGGCGAAGACATCGACGACCCCGACGCGTATTACCAGCTGACCCATTACATGGCGTCGTTCTGGCCCTACGACGCGGACTGCCGCCTGGTTGGGGAGCACATTTACGAAGACACGGGCAGCCGTCGTATCGAGAAGATGGACCCGGTGAACGTCATCACCCCAGAGCAGGCCCGGCGGTTGCTCGCTCCGCTACTTGGCGACGACATCTGAAAGGCAGTTAACCCATGCGTGACGTCCCAGCGCTGCCGCCAACCGTCATCGTCTCGCGGGCCGCGCGGCCCGCACCCCAGCGTCCCGCGGACGTCGACTGGACCACCTCGAACAGGTTCCTCAACGGACCGTTCGCCCCGTGGCACGAGGAGACCGCGGCCTTTGACCTGCCGGTGACCGGCAAGCTGCCCGACGACCTCACGGGGGCACTGTTTCGCATCACGAACAATCCGCGCTTCCGGCCGCACGACGTAGAGCGCTACCACTGGTGGGAGGGTGACGGCGGCGTCGCCGCGACCTACCTCAGGGACGGCCGGGCCGCCTTCCGGATGAAGTGGGTCATGACCGACTCCATGAAGGTCGAAATGGCCGCGGGCGAAGCCGTATACAGCGGCTTCGTGAACGGCGCCGACCCGCGTCCACTCCCGGCGGGCGCGCCGCCGGCCAAGAACGTGGCCAACACCAACGTCGGTATCTTCGCCGACCACCTCCTCGTCTATTACGAGGGCGGGCTGCCGTACGCAATGAACCCCCGGACGCTGGATACCCGCGGCCCCTTCGACTTCCACGGCGGCATCGATATCCTGTGCACCGCCCATTACAAGATCGATCCGGCAAGCGGCGACATGCTGTTCTTCGCCGCCGTCGGCCCGAGCCTTACCTGGTACCAGGCTGACGCCAAGACCGGACAGGTCACCGACACCTACGCCTTCGACATGGGCTGCCCCGCGATGGTGCACGACTACATCGTGAGCGAGCACTACGCGATCTTCCTGATCTCGCCGACCCAGTTCCGGCTCGACCGGATCAGGCAAGGGCGGCCCGGCGTGCTCTGGGACGAGACGGCCGTGCCCGACGGCAGCCGCTTCGCCGTGCTCGACCGCCGCACCCACCAGGTCACCTGGTACGAAACCGGTCTGCTGCTGGCACCGACGCACTTCTTCAATGCTCACGAGACGCCGGACGGTATCGTCGTCGACCTGCACGTCATCTCCCGACTCGGCAACCCAGCCGACCAGCCGGACAACCCCATTAGCTCTCACACCTGGTTCCCGCCCGCGATGGCCTGGCGTTTCACCCTTGACCACGCCACCAGGCAGGCGGCCAACCAGATGCTCAGCGGCGTCGCCGGCGAGTTCCCGAAGATCAACGACGACTGGCTCGGCCGCGAGCAGCGCTACGGCTATTTCGCCACCACCCGCGACCTTTCGCCGGTTGCCATGACCGACGGCATGGCCCGCTACGACTTCGCAACCGGCCAGACCCTCGTGATCGAGGGAACCGGCGGGCTGACCAGCCCGAGCGAGCCCGTCTTCGTCCAGCGCCGCGGCGCGACCGCGGAGAACGACGGCTATCTGCTGTCGATCTGGTGGAACCCGGCAACCGGCCTGTCGGAGCTGCTCGTCCACGACGCCATCACATTCAGCAGCGAGCCGCTCGCTAAGGTCGGCCTACCCGTGCGCGTCCCCTTCGCCTTCCACGGTTCTTGGGCGGACGCCGAGCGGCTTGACGCCGCCATCGCTGCGCAGCAGGGACTGGCCGGCACCTGAGCCTGCCAAACCCTCATCCGCTGCCTGCGTCCATTCCGCGACGGCCGACTCGACGGCGGCCGCACCACCGGGTCGCCATGCCGCCGCGACCACATGGTCCGGGCGAACCAGCAGGAAGTGTCCGCGCAGTGGGCCGAAGTCCGCGTTGATCATGCCGTCCACATCCGCGAAGACCGAGACTCCGTCTGGGACAGCGCCGGGAAGCGTGTCATCGGCGCAGACGTGAACGGCGGCACCACGCAATGTGGCCGTGAGGGTGGCGGCCTCGCGCCAGCCGGCCGCGGTAACACCGACTCCGAGCACGGTCCACCCGTACCCTGTGACCTGGTCCAGGTAGCGAATCTCGCTCGCGGCCAGGTCGAAGCCGCGCGGCTGGAGGATGTGATGTCCGATGATCCCTGGGGCCTCATGGATGGCGTGCACTAGGCCGTTGGTGATGGCGAGCGGGGGGCGGTAGCGCATCTGCTCGAAGAACGCACGGCCCTCCGGGGTCGCCAGTGCCGCACCGATGATCCGGTCGCGAGATTCAGCCATCCGGGTTGAAGTGGCCATGACGACGCGGCCGAGTTTCTCCGACAGCCGCACCGACGCCATGGCGTGCGGCCTGCGCTCGTCCTGGTAGCTGTCGAGGGCCGCGTCGGCGAGCCGGCCATGGATGACCTCGGCGAGTTTCCAGCATAGGTTCGCGACGTCGCGCACACCGGAGTTGAGACCCTGCCCGGCGAACGGCGGCATCATGTGCGCGGCGTCGCCTGCCAGGAAGACGTTTCCGGCCCGCCAGGCGTCAGCGACCAGGCCGTTGAACTTGTAGATGACCGCGCGCTCCACGGCCACTGAGCTGATCTCCCGGTGCGGAGCGAGCAGCTTGACGATGAGCTCTTCGCTGGGCTGCTCACCTGGCAGGCCCTCGCCGGGGAAGAGCCGGAATTCGTAGCGGCAGCGCCCGTCTTTTCCGGGGATGATCACGGTAGGCCGCTCCGGGATGCCCAGGTGCATCCCGTACATCTGCCGGTGCGGATCGCCGAGGGTGTCGGCCACCAGCCAGGGATCGTCGTAGGTGCGGCCGCTCATGGAGATTCCCATGGACTCCCTGACGGTGGACCGGCCCCCGTCCGCACCGATCACGTACCGGACGGTGAAGACCTCACCGCCAGCTAGGGCAAGCCGCACGCCCTCGTCGCCGCTGGCAACACCGGCCACCCGGGTACCGAAGCGGAGGCTCACCCGCGGGTTCGAGCGCAGCACGCCCGCTAGGGCTCGTTCGAGGTCGGGCTGGGCAAACGGATTCTTGAACGGGTACCTGAGCCGGTGCGGAACCGGGCCGCGGGCGTGGAACAGCGGCTGACCGCGCCGGCCGAAGTACTTCGTCCCGGTGCCCGGCGAGACGATCCGCAGTATCTCCCGGTCGATCCCCGCGTCGGCGTAGGTGCGCAGCGACTCGTCATCGATGCTGATTGCCTTGGGATCTGCGCTTGTCGTCTCGCGGGCCTCAAGAACGATGACGTCCACGTCACGTGCCGCTAGCAGCGCCGCGGCAGTCATCCCCACGGGCCCCGCCCCGACGATCGCGACACTCGCCACGCTGCGCCCTCCGATTATGTCCTGTATTTCAGGTCATACGAATCGTATTATAGGACATCGACTTGCCGCTACCCTTTGGCGAGAGTATGGTGTCTCGTATATCAGAACTAGTGACCTGTTATACAGTACATTTAATGGGGTACGTGATGCCTGTTCTCGGACTTGGCCACACCGGTCTCTGGGTGAGCGACCTGCCCAAGATGCGCGACTTCTACGAGCGCGTGATCGGCCTCACCGTCACCGATGCCGATGACGACCAGGGCATCGTCTTCTTCAGCAGCCACCCGGAGATCGAGCACCACGAGTTCGTGCTGCAGCGCGGGCGGACGGCACCGCCAGGGTCGATGCTGACGCACCAGATCTCATGGCGTGTCGACTCAGTCGAGACGCTGCAGATGTACCACCACCGGTTCAAGGCCGAGGGCGTCGCCGTCCAGCAGGAGGTGACCCACGGCAACGCCTACGGCATCTACTTCTTCGACCCTGAGGGTAACCGCGGCGAGGTCTACCTGCGTATTGACCGTGAGGTTCGCCAGCCGTTCCGCAAGTCGCTCAACCTCGAGCAGTCCGTCGACGAGGTCAACGCGCAAGCCGAGGAACTGCTGTCCGACGGCGGCCCTGCCTACCAGCCCGCCACCTGGACCCCGATCCCGGACTCCACGAGGGTGTCGTAAACATCGGGGACGCGCGCACAAGGGTCTGCCGGTACCGGCCTATGCCCCGTTTTGGAATCTCACGATGGCCGTGCCGTTATTATCAGGCTTATGTGGCCGACGGGTTATGCCCCCCGGTGGCAGGCAACCGGACGTTCCGGAACGAGTCCGGCCGGGCCTGCCATGACAACCCTGAGGCTGGTGATCGCCTATCTTGCCGCGGTGGTGCGGTGCGCGGGAATCGTCTGCATTCTCGTGCAGGTTGTCATCTGGCACTCGTTCTACACGCAGAATTCGTGGCGGCTGGCCGCCCCGGCCGTGGCCGTGGCGTGGGCGATAACGATAATTGTCTATTTGCGCAGGAGCCTGCCTTCGACCTTTCTCGCCTGCATGGATTCCGCTGTTTACCTGGCGCTCGCGCTCGGCGCGCAGCAGTGCGTGCCGCCCGGTATCCGCGATGACGCGTTCAGCTGGCTCGTCATCAGCATGACGGGCCAGCTCATCGTCCCCGAGTGGTACGCGCCTAGCGCAGTGTTCCCGTTCCTGGCGCTGGCCTCGCCAGTGGCCTTCTGGGCCGGCGCGATGAGGCAGCCGGGTGCGGACACCAGGACGCTCACGGGGGCGGTCGTACTGCTGATCATCGTCGGCATCGTGCATGGCCTCGGCCGTAGGATGCTCTACGGCCGCGCGGCTGCCGCGGACGCCGCCCTGGACCGGGCCGACCGGGCCGCCAGCGAGCAGTACGCCATCTTGTCGCGGACTATCGAGCGCCGCGAGCATGAGCGGCTCGTGCACGACACCATCCTCAACACGCTCACCGCGCTGGCGCGGGTCCGCGGCGATGACACGACCGAGGTGGTGAACCGGTGCCGACAGGACGTGGCCCTGATCGAGGGCGCGCTCGCCCAGCCCGATGCGCCCGCCGTGGGGGCCGGGCACCCGTCCGGCGACCTGCTCGGCGAGGTGCGGGCCGTTGCGGCCGGCATGCGCGACCGAGGGCTGATCGTCCACGTGGAGATTGGTGACGGTGAAGTGCCCGCCATCCCGGCACGGGTGGTCATGGCGCTGTCGAACGCCGCGCGCGAGGCGCTGTCGAACGTGGCGTCGCACGCCGGGACCGGGGAGGCCTGGGTGCAGGTCCGCGTGACGGCACTGGAGGAGGCGGCCGGGGTTCCGCTGCGACTGGAGGTGATCGTGCGCGACCGGGGTAACGGGTTCGACCCTGCCCGCGTGGACCAGGACAGGCTCGGCCTGCGGCGGTCTATCGTGGACCGCGTCGCGGACTGCGGCGGGCAGGCGTCGGTATGGTCGGCGCCAGGGCAGGGCACCGCAGTGTCGTTGTCCTGGCCCGCGTCCGGGCGACCCCGCGGCCCGGATAGGGCGAGCCCGCCCTGGCCTGATCGCCGCGTCGCCACGGAGAACCTCCCGTGGTGACCCACCACGAGGTGGCGCAGGACACCGTCGAGACCGGGCTGATGCGCTTCGTCGGGGTGCTCGCGGTGGTTATGCCGTCGCTGGCGCTGCTCCAGGTGCTGGCCAACTCGCGTGACTACCGTCAGCCCGCCGTGACGGTGGCGGTCTGGCTCGGGGTACTCGGCGTTGCCCGCTGGCTGGTGCCGCGGCTGCGCGGAGGGGGCCTCGGCGCGGGTGAGACGGCGGCGGCCATCGCGGTGGCGGTCGTCGCCGTGGCCGTGGTCGGCGCGACGCGCAGGCCGCACGACCATCCGGGAAGCGTTGACCTGGCCGTCCTGGGCACGATCTGGCTGCTCGCCCTCGTCGTGCTGAGCCGCTCAACCCGGGTGTGGATTCCGGCCGCCCTGCTCGTCTTCGCCATGCAGGGTGCGCTCCTCATCCACGACGGGGGGGTTAACCAGGTGAGCCTGTCCCAGCTCACGGTGGTCGGCTACATCATGGCGACCATCCTGCTCGCGTTCGCCGCCTTGCGGCCGACCGTTGACATGCACGTCCGCATTGCCGCGCGCCGGGCATCCCTGGCCAGCCGGTCGGTGGCCGAGCGCGCCGCGGCGGCCGCGATCGCCCGCGAGCGCCACGACAGGCTCGCGATCCTCGAGCGGGACGCACTCCCGCTGCTGCGCGGTATCGCCAGCGGGACGCTGGACCCCGCCACCGGCATAGTGCGCGAGCAGTGCGCCCGGCACGCGGCGGCCCTGCGGGACTCGCTCAATCATTCACCCAGCGCGGGTGCGGTCGGAGCCGACGACCTGGCGGCCGTGCTTGAGCAGGCCCTGGCGGCCGCCCGCGGCCGCGGGCTGCCGGTGACAGTCCAGGTCATTGGCGACCCCGGGACTCCGCGGCCGGAGGTTGCCCGGGCAGTCCTGGCCACGCTCGATGCCGCCCTCAGCGTGCTTCCGCCGCATCAGGTCCTGCTCACGGTGCTGGCGCCCGGTAATGACGTCGAATTGTTCCTGACCTACGGCGCGCCGCTGCGGGCCGCGCTCGACGTGACGCGATTCGGGCTGGACCTGCCCGCGGCGGTACGCTGGCACGCCGACGTGGCCCCGGCCGAGGCCGGCGGGGGCTGCCTGGAGGTCAGCTGGCGGAAGGACACTGCTACGTGACAGGCGTCATTGACGTCGCGGCCGTTGATGACCACCCGATCGTCTTGGAGAGCGTCGCGCGCTGGGTCATGTCGGAGGAGGGTGACATCCGGGTCGTCGCCACCGCGACGACCGTGGACGCCCTGCTGGCCGGGCCGGGCCGCCAGGCCGACGTCGTCCTGCTCGACCTTGACCTCGGCGACGGGACGACGGTAGACCGCAACGTGACGGCGATCCTCGCGACGGGCCCGGCGGTCCTGGTCTTGTCGGCGTCCGAGCACCCGCCCATGGTCCGGGCGGCGATCCACGCGGGCGCGCGCGGGTACGCACTGAAGACCGAGCAGGCAGCCGAGATACGGGCGGCTATCAGGGAGATCGCCGCGGGCGGAGACTGGATCTCCGCTCGCCTCGCCTACATCCTGGCCACCGATGACGCGGCCGACAAGCCGACTCTCAGTAATCAGGAAACGCGCGTCCTTCAGCTTTACGCTACCGGCCTGCCGATGAAATCCGTCGCCTTGAGGATGGGCATCAGCGAGGAGACCGCCAAGCAATACCTCGGGCGCGTACGGGAGAAATACGCGCGCGCGGGCCGGGCCGCGCCAACGAAAATGGAGCTATATCATCGAGCTGTCGAGGACGGGCATATCCATCCCCCTACTCCTTAGAGTCCGCTCCCCCCCAGCGGTTCAGGAGTCCGGATGTGCCCGTCCTCGGCCAGCAAGAACAAACTACATTCCGCCCCCGCCCTTGTCATGACCCCAAGACAGGGGTCAAGAGTCCGCGTGTTTCCCCGCTCTCCGTCCATTTCCGGGCGATCAGGCGGCGGTGCCTGGCCCGGAGAGTTAATTGTTACCGCAGATAGCCCCGTTCAGGTGGAAGGCGGCGGGGGCTGGCGTCTGCCCGGAGTCCGAACCGGTGAACCCGAAGTTCACCGTGCCGCCACTGGCGCCGATCGTGGCGTTGTAGCTGGCGTTGGCCACGGTCACCGCGGTGCCGGACTGGGTCTCCGTGCCGTTCCACAGCTGGGTGATCGCCTCGCCCGAGTTCGGCCAGGTCCAGGTCAGCTGCCAGCCGTTCACCGCGCTGGCGGCCTCGTCGGTGATTGTCACACTGGCCTGGAACCCGCCGGGCCAGCTGCCGGTCTGCGCGTAATGCACGGCGCAGGTGGCGTTGGCCGGGGGTGGCACGGTGAAGGTGACCGGCGGCGACGGCAGCGATGGGTTCCCGTGGCTGTCGACCGCGACCACGTCGTAGGTGTAGCTGGTCCCGATGGTCAGGCCGGTCAGCGAGACGCTGGTCCCGGTCGTTGTGGTGACCAGCGTGCTGCCGGAGTAGACCTGGTAGTTCGCGACCGGGTAGGTGCCGGCGACGGCCGCGGGCCAGGTCAGCGTCGCGGTCCCGGTGTTGTTGCCCGAGGTGCTCGACGAAAGGCCGGACGCGGCCGGCTGTCCGGGCGCGCCGGGGGCGGTGACGCCGGTGCCGCCGGACCCGGGGATGTGCACGACGGTCAGCGAGTAGGGCGCGACGGTGGCTGACGTCGCCGAGCCGGAGGCGCTGGTGATCGTGGTCGCGTTGTTGGCCAGGGTGTAGACGGTGGGAGGGCCGGACGGCGAGAAGCCGGAGTAGCCAAGGCTGACGGTGTAGGAGTTGGACGGGTCCTCGTTGTCGATCAGCACGTTGAGGTTGCCTGCCGCGTCGCGCACGGAGTGCACTTTGAGCAACGCCTGGCTGCTGCTCGAGTTGACCATCGTGGAGCCAGGAGCGGCGAGCTTGGACAGCATCTCGATGCCGTAGTAAGGCGCGAACGGGGTGTCCACGGCGGGCTCGGCGGTGCCGCCGCTGTTGCTGTTGTTGGAGAAGATGCCCTGGTCGCCGTAGTCGGTGGCGCCGTTGACTGTGCTGACCGTGCCCTCTCCGTTGTGCTCGTTCCACCAGTCGACGCTGGTGACTCCGTTCTCCAGCCAGGTCATGTCCATGTCGGCGGCGAACAGCGCGGCGGGCTGGGTGTCCAGGTCGAGGGTGGAGTTGGTCTCGGTGACCAGGATCGGGATGCTGGCCGGGTTGACGATGCCGGCGTACTGGCTGAGCTCGCTGTGCAGGGTGGAGACGATGCCGGCGATGTCGGAGGGGTCAGTGAGCATGCCCGCGGTGTTCGACCCGCCCGGGTAGTAGTGCACGATCACGCACTGGGTGCCCGACTTCAGTGCGGTCAGGACGGTCTGGTTCCAGCTTTGCGGGTACTCGGAGTTGGTCACGTTGTCCGGCCAGAACCCGGGGGTCGTGAGGATGGCGCAGACCTTGGCGTTGGCGTTGGCGGCGTGCATGGCGGAGGCGAAGCTTGCGACTCCTGCGGCGTACTCGGCCGGGCCGCAGTTATAGGTCTGGGACGGCTCGCTGCCCACGGTGACCAGCGGGCCGTTCAGGCTGGTGTGACAGTGGGAGTCGGTTTCCCAGTTGGCGCCGTAGGTCCCGTTGCCGTAGACCTCGTTGCCGACCTCCCAGTAGGAGATGCCGTCGCCGGCACTCGCCGCGCTCTGCACCCAGGCGGCCGCGAGGGCGGGGGTTCCCGTGCCGTAGTTGACGGTGATGATCGGCTGGGCGCCGGCCGCGTTGGCGGTGGCCATGAAGCTGCTGAAACCGGTGTTCGGCGCGACGAAGCCGCCTGCCGCCGCGGTCTGGGTCTGCCAGTTGTAGATGTCGGAGTACGAGCCGCCGGGGTAGCGCATCGCGGTGACGCCCGCTGCCTTCAGCAGCGGCGGGATGGCGGCATCGTTCATGTCGCTGTCATACACCGCGGTGTTCACTCCGATCCCGTGCGCGGGCACGGAGCCGAGGGAGGCCGTGGCGTTCACGGTGACCGACGCGGTCAGGGTGGCCGCATGGGCCGGCCCGGCGACGGAGGCGGTTCCGATCACCCCCAGCCCAAGAAGCGATGAGAAGAACAGGACACGCCTTTGCATCGCGGCCTCCGATAACTTCGGGTTGACGGTGCCGCTCACGGTAGATTTCGTCGGCTAAACCGGTCAACCTCCCGGCCGCGGGGCGCCTGCCGAACTGCGGCGGCAGCGGGCGTCGCCGTGAAACTCTCATGAAACGCGGGCAACCAGCGTGGCCGCTTCCACTCGGAGCGGTCAAGACGGCAGGCCGGCTCAGGCGGTAGGGCCACCGACTGAACCGGCCTGCCAGGCACCCCCTAAGAGCAGGCGGCGCCGTTCACGGCGAAGCTGGTCGGCGACGTGTCATTGCTGGTCCAGGTGCCCTGGAAGCCGATAGACACGGAGCCGCCCGGCGCGATGCTGCCGTTGTAGCTGGCGTTGGTCAGGGTCGCGTTCTCACCACTCTGGCTGAAGCCGCCGTTGAAGTTGCTGGTGATCTTCTGATCGCCAGGGAAGGTGAAGGTCAGCGACCAGCTGGAGATCGCGGCCGAGCCGGTGTTGCCGATCACGACCTGCGCGGTGAAGCCGCCGGCCCACTCGCTGCTGCGGGTGTAGGTCACGTGGCAAGTGCCGCCGCCACCACCACCAGTGGTGCTGACCGTCCAGGTGAAGCTGGCCGAGCCGGACGCGCCGGTGCCGTCCCTGGCGGTCACGGTCACCGAAGACGTCCCTTGTGCGGTGGGCGTGCCGCTGATCAGGCCGCTTGAGGCGTTGACCGACAGGCCCGCGGGCAGCCCGGTGGCGCTGTAGGTCAGCGTCTGGCCGGAGCCGGAATCGGTCGCGTGGATCTGCACGCTGGCCGCGGTGCCGACCGTGCTGGTCTGGTTACCGGGGTTGGTCACCGTGACCGTGTTGCCCGTTGTCGCGGTGGTGTTCAGGCCCATGAACGCGATCGCGTCGGCTTCCATGCCCTGGCCCGCGATGGGCAGCACGTGCCCGGCGCCCGCGATGCTGATCCCCGCGACCGGGGGCATCGTGCCGCTGCCGCCGTAGGTGGTCTCAGTCCAGCCAGACTGCGGCGTGCTGGTGGTGGTCGGGGTGGAGCTCACGCCGAGCACGTTGGTCCACTGCAGGATCTCCTGGCCGAAGTTGTTGTAGTTCAGCGTTCCGTCCGCGGTGCCGTGCCACACCTCCATGCGCGGCCGCGCACCGCTGTAGCCGGGGTCGGCGTTCCGCACCAGGTTGCCCCACGCCTGCGCGGTCATGCTGACCTGGCCGTTGGCGCAGGCGGAGTTCCACCCGTCGACGGTGCCGGTGAAGAAGCAGTGGTACGGCACGCCCATGAACGCGACGCCGGCCTTGAACACGTCCGGGTAGTCGGCCAGCAGAACGTTCGTCATCATCGCGCCGGAGGAGGCACCGGTGACGTACACCTGGCTCGCGTTGCCGTTGAAGTGCTGCTCGGCGTAGGTGATCATCGACATGATCCCGACGGGGTCGCTGCCGCCGTTCCTGGTCAGCGCCTGGGTGGAGGAGACGTCCCAGCACTGGCCGCTCCTGTTCGCATCGGGGTAGATGACGATGAACCCGTACTGGTCGGCCAGTGAGGCGAAGGCCGTGCTTCCGAAGAAACCGGGCCCGGTGCCAGTGCACTGATGCAGAGCCACCAAGATGGGCGGATTGGCCCGGACGTTGTTCGGCACGTAGATGTACATCTTGTTGCCGGACGGGTTATTTCCGAAGCTCGTCACCTGCACGAGCGAGGCAGCCTTCGCAGGAGGCGCCCCGGATATGACCGCCGTCAGGAGCCCGGCCGCCGTCAGCGTGGCCACGCAGGCGGCGAGCAGCGTTCTCAGCCAACTCTTCATGCTCTGCCCTGTCCCTTCCTTGGGTACTTGGCATCCCTTCGGCTCTAGCCGGAGCAATACCGAGAGATCCCGAAATTGTTTCGGGATCTCTCGACTTTGTTTCCCGTTATTACACGCCTCGGTCACCCCGATGGCCAGAGGTGCGCGGATCGAAAATGTATCGCGCTTAACGCATTCCCACGAACGTGCAATTGCACTGCATGGCGCCAGCAGGGCTAATAGGCGCGCGTGCGGAACTGCCTCGGGTCCGGGGCGAGGCGGGGCCGGATTGAAAATTTCAAATTCCCCTTTCCGAAAACTATCGGGGTCTCGCGCCGCGTGGGGTCAACGACGCTTTGCGGCTTAGTCCCCGTTTCTAATCCGTGGCCGGCGCCGGTGATAGGGGCGTGATGCGTGGCCGGCGCTGGGACTGTGCCGGTGATGGCCGTGCGCCCGTGGGCTCGGTAACCGGCTACTGCACGGGTTCGGGTGCGGCCACCGCGGAGGCGCTCGCCGTAACGTCTGGCAGCCGCCGCAGCACGGTGGGGGCGACCTTGCGGTAGGCCGCGGGGTCGACTGGCATGAGCCAGTGCCACGCGCGGACCGCGGCGCTGATGTTGACGTCGAGGTCTGCGAGCACTTCATCGACGTTGTGCAGCGAGAACGGGATGATCTTCCCGCCATGGCAGTGGTGCGTGTCGGTGGCCTCGTCCATGAACGCCAGCTGGGCGGCGACCTGCTGGCGCATCGCCGCCGGCTCGGGTAGCGCGATCGCGCCCGCTAGGTCCGCGGCTATCCAGATCGCGGCCATCTCGGCGTTGAGCGGGCTGAAGAACGAGGAGTTGTACCCGTTGAAGTACAGGCCGGGCACGTCGGCCGGCAGTATCTGCCGGTAGAGCATGAAGTTGCCGCGCTCGTCGAGCACCCGGGCGGTGACGTCGGCGGGCAGGAAAGGCACGCCCTGGGTGAACCCGGTCGCGCAGACGATCAGGTCAGCGGGCAGCCGGGTGCCGTCGTCGAGCTCGGCGGCCGGCTGACCGCCGTCGGCCAGCAGCCGGACGATGGTCCGGTTCGGGTGGACCACGATGCGGCCGGCCTCGACGCCCTCGAAGAAGCCCTCGGTGGCCAGGCCGATCGCGCCGCGCACGATGTCCTCCATCTCCCCGGGCGGCACCAGGCCGAGCCGTTTGAGCCCGAACTGGCGGACCGACGCCGACCCGATCGAGTTGATCATGTTGCCGCGCATCCGGTTGCCCGGCCCGTGCAGGAACCTCTCCACGCCGCGCGGGCGCAGGTACTTGAACAGGGCCTCGCCCATCCGGGTCAGCAGCAGCATCTTGAAGTTGAGCACGCCGCCGATCCGGCGCGGCACCTTCCACAGCAGGTGCCGGGCGATCACGTCGGTGCTCGCCGCGACCTCGCTGACCGGCACGGTGACGTCGCAGGCCGATTTGCCGTACCCGACGACCAGCACCCGCTTGCCCCGGGCCTGCTCCGCGTCGTGCAGGTCGGGGCCGGCGAGCACCTGGCCGCCGGCCGCGGAGAACTCGGCCTCGCCCGGGTAGCGCGGCACCGCGGGCTCGCAGAACACCCCGTTCGCCACCACCAGCGCGTCGAACCGCTCGGTGGATCCGGCGGCGGTGACGTCCCATCCGCCAGGCGCCGGGACCGCCGAGGCCACCTCGGTGCCCAGGCGCAGCGCCGGGTCGAGGCCGAAGCGGGTCGCGTAGGCCTGAAGGTAGGCCTGGACCTGCGCGCCGGTCGGCCACTCCGGATAGTCGCGCGGCATGGGGAAGTCCGACAGGGAGTACTGCGCCTTCGGGCTCTGCGTGGTCAGCCCCGGGTACCGGCGGATGCGGCTCCACACCCCGCCGACATCGGGCGCCTTGTCATACAGAACGACGGCGTGCCCCGCCTGCTTGAGCACCTTCGCTGTGGTCAGCCCGGCGACCCCGGCGCCGACGATCCCGACGCGCATGATCAGCGCACCTCGGGCGGCAGCTGCAGCACGAGGCCGAAGTCCGCCATGATCCGCTTCATCTTGCTGATGTCCTTCGGCCCGGGCGGCAGCTCGGCCAGCGCCTGGTAGTACGCCTCAAGGCCGGCCGGCGACACGACCGAGATGACCCGGGCTTCCTCGTCGGAGGTGTTGCGGAACGTGTGCACCACGTCGCGCGGCAGGTACAGGTAGTCGCCCATGCCGATCGTGAAGTCCTCGCCGCCGAGGTGCACGTCGAGCTGGCCGGCCAGGCAGATGAACGACTCGTCCTCCCGCGTGTGCACGTGCGGAGGGGGACCGTCGGTCCGGGCCGGGATCGCGTACTCGAACAGGGAGTACGCGTCGCGGGTGGACTTGCCGTTGGCCTTCATGGTGATGCCGAGCCCGATCGCCGCGATCTGCTGGCCTTCGCGCGAGGGCAGGAAGTAACCGCCGCCAAGAGACATCGTCGCCTCCAGATGAGTCGCACGCCGCGTGATTCGCACGTGTGTAATGCCACAGCGTGCGGCGGCGCGGCCAGTGCCGCAACGTCCAGTCCCAGTCAGCGGGACCGCAGGTGCGTCCGGGGGCGGCTGGTATAGGCACGGGACACCGCGGCGGCCGCCATGCGCACGGCGGGCCCGATGCGGTCGGCCCGGACTAGCTGGCTCGGACCGGTGACGGACAGCGCGGCGGCCACGTCGCCGAGCGGACCGAAGATCGGCGCGGCGACGCAGCTGACCCCGATGTTGCCCTCCTCGCGGTCGACCGCCCAGCCGCGCTCCGGCACGGTGGTCAGCTCCCGCATGATGGCGACCCGGCTGGTCAGCGTGCGCGGAGTGCGACGGGGCAGCGGGCCGGCGAGGGCGGTCTCGATGACCTCGGGCTGCGAGTAGGCGAGGATCGCGCGGCCGAGCGCGGAGGCGTACGCCGGAATCATCCCGCCGACCTGAGACAGCATCGGCATGGGCCGGTGTCCGGTGATCTTCTCCACGACGAGCACCTGGGTGCCGTCGAGTACGCCAAGCTGCGCCGCGATCTTCGTGGCCTGGTGCAGGTCTTGCAGGAACGGCAGCGCCGCCTCGCGCAACTCGATCCGGATCGGCGCCAGGCTGGCGATCTCGAACAGCCGGTTGCCGATGCGGTACCGGTCGGCTGGCTTCTCCAGCCAGCCGAGCTGGATCATCCGCATCGCGGTCCTGTGCGTGGTGGAGCGGGGCAGGCCGCACCGGCTGACGAGATCGACCAGGGTGAGCTCGCGGTGGGCGGCGTCAAACGCGCCGAGGAGCGCCGCCGCGCGGTCAAGGCCGCGCTCCGGCGGCGTGCCGTCCCAGTGACTGGGACTCATCGTTGGTTCCGGTGGCTCATGCGAGTCAGGCTAAGCCCGTTACCCGTTTCCTGACGAGCCCTCGGGAGGCCGCCATCAGCACCGGGACTACCGGACGGACCGCCCTGGTCGGCGGCGGCGCGGCCGGCATCGGCTTCGCCGTCGCCGCGCGCCTCGCGCCTACCCACCGGGTGGTCATCGCCGGACGCCGCCGCGAGCAGCTCGAGAAGGCGGCGGCGGCACTGCGCGAGCGGACGGGGGCCGACGTCGGCACGCTGATCACCGACATCGCGGCGCCGGACGCCGCGGGCGCGCTCGACGCGATGACCGCCGGCTACGGGCCGCCGGACGTCCTGGTGATGAACGCGGGCGGCCCGCCGCCCGGCCGGATCCTCGAGGTCACTGACGACGCCTGGCGGGACGCCGCCGAGCTGCTGCTGCTTGGGCCGCTGCGCCTCGCCCGGCACGCGCTGCCCGGCATGGCCGGCCGCGGCTTCGGCCGGCTGGTGTTCGTGACCTCGACCGCGGTCCGCCAGCCCCAGCCGGACCTGGCCCTTTCAGTCGTGCTGCGCGCGGCGGTCACCGCCGCCGCCAAGCTCCTGTCGCACGAGTACGCTGCCCACGGCGTCACCGTGAACTGCGTCGCGCCCGGGGCCACCGACACCGCGCGGCGCCGGGAGATCCTGACGAGCCGGGCCGCGCGCACCAGGCGGCCGGTTACCGAACTGGACGCGGAAGACACGAGGGCGTGCCCGGCCGGGCGTCCCGGCACGCCGGACGAGATCGCCGCGGCGGTCGCGTTTCTCGCCTCGGCGGACGCCGGTTACGTCAACGGGACCGTGCTCACGGTCGACGGAGGAAGGACGGAGACGTTCTGATGGCACTGGCAGGTTCCGGCTTCGACCTGAAGGACTTCCTCGGCGCGCTCGGCGGCGCGGTCCGCCCGGGCACCGCCCGGCCGGTCGTGGTGCACGCCGCCGAACTCGAGACCCTCCCGGCCGGGGAGGTCCACAACCCGAGCACGCTGGCGATCGCCGGGCGCCTGCCGACCGTCACGTTCGAGCTGTTCCGGCAGACGATCCCGCCGGGCCAGAGCTCGGACATGCAACGGCACTACCACGAGACGGTGCACTACGTCATCTCCGGCCACGGGCACAGCGAGATCGAGGACGACGCCGAGGCGTGGGCGGCGGGCGACTTCATCTACACGCCGCCATGGACCTGGCACCGGCACTACAACGACTCGGCGGGCGAACCGGTCGAGTTCCTCACTATCGAGAACTCTCGCCTGCTGCAGGCGCTCGGCATCACCCGGCGGCAGAGCGCCGGCCTGTGCACCGTCGCCGAGGCGCGGGCCCGATTCCCCGAAGACCAAACAAGCGCAGAGGACCAGTCATGAGTAGCGACCTGCCCGAGCACATCAGCATCTGGGGCGAGCTGGCCGACACCGACCATGAGCTGCGCCATGTGGACGTGCGCGGCGTGCGCACCCGGGTGCTGCGCGCCGGATCCGGTCCCGACCTGGTGCTGCTGCACGGCACCGGCGGCCACCTGGAAGCCTACGCGCGCGACATCGCGGGCCTGGCCACCGCCTTTCGCGTCACCGCGTATGACATGGTCGGCCATGGCTGGTCCGGCCTGCCGGACCAGCCATACACCATCGACGTTCTCTGCGACCACCTGATCGGGCTGCTTGACGCGCTGGACATCGGCACCGCGCACCTGTCCGGCGAATCGCTCGGCGGCTGGGTCGCCGCGTGGGCCGCCGCCCACCATCCGGGCCGCGTGGGGCGGCTCGTGCTGAACACCCCGGGCAACATCGCCAACAAGCCCGAAGTGATGGCCCGGCTGCGGGACACCACGCTCGCCGCGGTCCGCGACCCGAGCGACGCGACGGTGCGCCGCCGGGTCGAGTTCCTGTTCCACCACACCGAGATGGTCACCGACGAACTGGTCACGCTGCGCCGTGCCGTCTACAGCCGACCCGGGTTCCCGCGGGCGATCGCCAACACGCTGGTGCTGCAGGACCCTGAGGTCCGCAAGGACTTCGCGTGGGATCCGGCCTGGGTTGGCAAGATCGGCGCGCCGACGCTGCTGCTGTGGACCGATCACGACCCGACCGGCGGCCTGGACGAGGCGGCGATGCTGCTCGGCTGGCTGCCCGACGCCCGGCTGCATGTCATCGCGGACGCGGGCCACTGGCCGCAGTGGGAGAAGCGCGAGGAGTACCTGCGGGTCCACCATGACTTCCTGCTCGGCGGCGCAGGCCGCAACACGGGCCGCAACACGGGCCGCGGCTCGGCGGACGGCACAGCTCACAGCACGGGCGACGCGGTGACCGCGTGAGCGAGATCATCGGCATGGTCGGGATGTCGCACTCTCCGTTCGCGACGATGCTGCCGCCGCGGGACGCGGCCGCCCCGGGCGGCCGGTTCCTCGCCGACGCGGCCCGGGTCGCCGCCGCGGTCGCCGCGCTGGCTCCCGACGCCCTTGTGGTCATCGGCCCCGACCACTTCCACGCGAACTTCTATGACGCGATGCCGCCGTTCGTACTCGGGGTGGAGGAGGCTGAGGCGTTCGGTGACTTCGGCGGCCGGCCCGGCTCGCTGCCCGTGGCGTCGGCCCTCGCCTGGTCAATCCGTGACGGCCTCGCCCGCGACAGGTTCGACATCGCCCTGTCGTACGCGCTGACCGTCGACCACGGCATCGTGCAGAGCTACGACATGGTCGGCGGGCGGTCCGGCTATCCCTTGGTGCCGCTGGTCGTCAACACCGCGGCGCCGCCGCTGCCGTCGATGCCGCGCTGCGTTTCGCTCGGCCGGTCGCTCGGCGCCGCGATCAGGGCGGCCGACGCCGGGCGGGTGCTCGTCGTGGCCAGCGGCGGGCTGTCGCACTGGCTGCCGTCCAACGACCCCCGCGACCCCTCAGTCCCCGCTGACCGGCGCGCCGCGATGATCCACGGCAGGCGGGACGTGCGGGCCTTCTCGGCCGCGCGGGAGCCCGGGATCCGTGCCCTCGCGGGGAACCCGGAGGCCCCGGTCAACGCCGCCTGGGACGCGTGGTTCCTCAAGCAGCTGGTCACGTTCGACCTTGCTCCCGTCACCGACCTGGGTGACGAAGGGCTGGCGGAGCGAGCGGGCACCGGCGCTCATGAAATCCGCACCTGGCTCATCGGCCTCGCCGCCGTCGGGGCGCCGCTTGCCTGGACGAGCTACGAGCCGGTTCCGGAATGGATCACGGGCATGGCTATCGGCACAACGTTCGAGGTGGCCTGAGCTCTGGGTCAGGCGCGGCGCGGCGCCGCGTTCAGCGCATGGCCGGCCGCCTCCGCGAGCATCCCCATCTCGTAGACGACGACCTCCATGTCGGCATCCGGGTTGGCCAGCACGGCCAGGTGGGAACCACCTCCGATCGCGCGTACCAGCATGAATCCTCGGTCCATCTGGACCAGCGACTGCGTCACCACGCCGCCGTCGAACATCCGGGCGGCTCCGTCAGCGAGGCCGACGAGCCCGGCGGTGATCGCACACAGCTTGGGGACGCTATCGGGGCGGATCGTGTCGGACACCGCCAGCGGTATTCCGTCCGCGGACACCACGATCGCATGCGCGACATCGACGACCCGCATCTTGAAATCAGTAATCAGCCAGCTCAGTCCCTGATCCGGATCGTCCATGCCGTCCTCCCCTTCTTCTTCAGTCGGCTTGACCGCGTTCTAGCCGCTGCGACGCGCGCTGGAATGCGCCCAGCTGGACACGAGCCCGGTCCGCCGATCGCGCCGGAGCGCCGCCTGCGTCCTCGCTGGCCGGGGGTTCCCCCGCCGTTCCCGGGATCATGTTGGCGCGCGGCGTGCGCTGCGGCAGCCCCGCGGTGGTGCGGCCCTCGTACGCTGGTGCGGCGGCCGTGGCGGCCGCCCGCCAGCCGGCATCGACCGGCGAATCCCGGACCGGCCCCGCCGGGTACGCCGGAGTACTCTTCCCGAACCACTCCGTTCGCGCGGTCTCATGTGCGTGCGGCTGCCCTGCGGTACCGACGGCGGGCGGGCGGCCCTCAGGCAAGTACCTCGTGAGGAGCCGTTCCGGTATCCAGACCAGCGCGGTCAACCCGCGACGATCGCCCGGCCGCAACCGCACCCGGACCCCGTGCCGGGCCGCCAGGTGAGAGACGACGAACAGCCCCATGTGCCTGGACACCGACACGTCCGCCGTCGGCGGGTTATCGAGGCCGTAGTTGAGTTCGGCCAGGCGGTCCGCGGGAAGACCCAGGCCGCCATCAGTGATATTGATCAGCACTCCGCCGGTGGGCAGGGCGTTGCCGGTGACATGCACCCGGGTGTGCTTGGCGGAGAACATGGTCGCGTTCTCCAGGAGCTCAGCGAGCAGGTGCACGATGTCGCTTACCGACTGGCCCGCTACCGCTATCTCCGGCTGGACGTTCACCTCGACCCGGCCAAATTCGAGGATCTCCGATACCGCCGCGCGCACGAGGTCGGGAAGCGCGACCGGCTCGGCCTGCTTGCGGGCCGACTCGTGCCCCGCGAACACCAGCAGGTTCTCCGAGTGCCTGCGCATGCGCGTGACCAGGTGATCCATCGTGAACAGGCTGGCCAGCCGACCCGGGTCATCCTCGCTCTGCTCCAGCGAGTCGATCTGCCTGACTAGCCGCAGCAGCAGCGACTGGCTGCGGCGAGACAGGTTGACGAAGATCGCGTTCATGCTTCTGCGGAGTACCGCCTCGTTGGCCGCCAGCTTCACCGCCTCGCGGTGCACCTGGTCAAAGGCGCGCGCCACCTCCCCGATCTCGTCGGTGGAACCCACGCTGACCGGGGCCACGTCCGCTTCGGCGGCCGGGTCTTCTGCCTCGGCGATCGCCAGCACCTTCTCCGGCAGCCGTGTGCTCGCGATCTGCAGCGCGTCGCTGCGCAATCTCCGCAACGGACGGACGATGGACTGGGCGACGGCGAACGTGGCGGCCAGCGCCGCGAGCAGCAAGATGACCGACAAGATCACGCTGAGCCTGGCGGAGTCCGCCGCGCCCTGGTGCAACTGCTGCGCCCGAGCGACCACCGAGGCGGCCACCTGCTGCTGAACGCCCCGCAGCTTGGTGATCGCGCTGGACGTGGATGCGTACCACTGACTTGGCGTGACACCGAGCCCGGCCGGGGAGCCAGCGGCGAGCGCGGAAGTGACCAGCGACCCGTCGGGGGACAGGGCGCCGACGGTGTTACCCACCTGCGTGAGGAAAAGCTGCTGCTGCGCGACCGCCGCGGACGACTCGAACTGGGACGTGTCGATGGTCTGCTCCGCTTGCTCGGCCTGAAGCTGCGTCGTCGCGCCGGGCTCGAACTTCTCCTCGATCAGGCCGGAGTAGATGATGGCGCGCTGCTGGGAGATGGCGTCCTCCAGCCGGGAGAGCCAGCCGAGCGTGCGCGCGGTGTCGACCAGCGTGGGGTCAGCGCTGCCAGGCGCGATGTCGTCGGTGAAGGCCAGCAGGTCACCGGCCATCCCGCTATAGCGGGTGATCGTGCCGAGGGCGGTGCGATCGGTTCCGCCCGTATCGGCGCGATCCTGCGGCAGTGAGTTGAGCATCGCCTGGATGCCCTGGATTCTTGCCTGCGCCTGCGCCGGGTAGCCGGTACCGAGCCCGGCCAGCGATGCCTTGACCCGGGTGACCCATGCGTCCGTGACGGCGTACTGGCGCTCCAGCTGCCCGTGAACCGCCGCCGGCCGGCCGGCGGCCTCGTATCCGGCGGCGAGGTCGCGCTCATCGTCCAGGCTTCCCGCCAGGCCAGTGACCTGCTGGCCCAGTTTCGCCAGCGTCTGAATCTGGCCGAACTGGTTCGACGCGCTGTCCGCCGTCGCCACCCGTATCGCGCCGAAGGTCAGTCCCATCGCGGTCGGTATCGCGATCAGCGCGATCAGCCGCATGGTCACGCGCACGTTAAGGAACGCCGACATGCCGGACCGGCTGGTGCGTGGCATGGCATGACCGCCCGCCAGCCTTTTCACATGAAGTTTCATGGCCGCCCCTCGTGCGACGCCGTAGCCGACCCTTCCACGGCTACGGCGCGCTGGGGCTCACCCTAATCCGTTTTAGCCATAAATACGGATATATCCGGGAAGGTCTAAACCCGTTTCTCCGGTGTGGCGGGATGCGGTAGGTCAGGAAGCAGGGGTCAGGTGCAGGAGCGTGTACTCCAGGTACGGCGCGTTCGGCACCGGGTTGGTGTACTGATCGGACTGGGTCGGCCAGCCGGTGTACTTCTTCGTGCTGTACTCGTACCAGGCCGCACCGTACACCAGCGGAATCACCGGTGCCTGAGCCGACATGATGCCCTGCAGGGCGTTGAGTGCCTGCTGCTGCGTCGCGGGGTCATTGGTGCCCTCGAACTTGGTCAGCGCGGTCTGTGCGGCCGGGCTGTCGAATCGCTCCCAGTCGCCGCCCGCGCTCTTCCCGACCGGTCCGGACTGGCTGTAATCCAGCCAGTTCTCGAAGTAGTAGATCGGGTTTGGCCCCTGTGCGCCCCAGTGGATCATCGAGTCGAAGTGCCCCACCGGGTAGTCGGCGTACCACTGCGCGTCCTGCACGCCCTTGAAGCTGACGTCGAAGCCCAGGGCGTTGAGTTCGCTGGCGATGAGCTGCGCGTCGGTCGCGTAGTCCGTGTAGTCACTGGGGTCCTCGATGCTGAACTTGATCGGCTGCCCGTTTTTCACCCAGCGGCCGCCGACCCGGGTGTAGCCGTCGCTGGTTAGGATCTGGCTGACCTTGCTGGGTTTGCCGGTGGGCGGCAGGTCGTTGACGTAGGCCCGGTCGAGCAGCGAGTTGTCGGTCGGCAGGTTCAGGCCGCCGGAAGAGCTGGCCGGGGGCTCGTAGCCGGCCTCACCGTCGGTTGACAGTACCTGGCGGTTGATGCCGTAGCTGATCGCCTGGCGGACCTCCGGGTCGTTCAGCGGCGGCACGGTCACGTTCAGGTACAGGCCCACCACGTTGGTGTCGGCGAAGTACGGCGGGCTGTCCGCCCAGGTGTGGTTGGTGCTGCTGACGTCGAGGTAGCTCGGCGCGACGTTGGTGACGAAGTTCCCCGCGTAGTCGATCTGCCCGTTCACGAGCGCCGGGTTCGAGGTCGTGTTGCTCTGGTAGTTCGGGAAGACGACCTCGGGCACGTGTACTGAGCTGGCCTGCCAGTACTTCGGGTTGGCGGTGAACGTCACCTGCTGCGCGGAGTACGAGGACATCACGTACGGCCCGGTGCCGACCGGGTCCGGGTCGGCGTAGGCGGCCGGGTCACGGATCGAGGACCACCGGTGCTCCGGCAGGATGTACGTGGAGGCGATCAGGAACAGGTTCGCGAACTCAGGCGCGCCGAACGTGAGGGTCACCCGGTCACCGCTGGCCGTCGCGCTCTTCGGCAGCGGCGTCGGGCCGGGTGCGGTGGACTGCATCGCGGGGTTGCGCTTGAGCAAGTTGAAGGTGAACGCGACATCGGCCCCGGTGAGTGGCTGGCCGTCGCTCCACCGCACGCCGGACCGGATGGTGAACGTGAGGGTTTTACCGTCACGGGACCACTGGTAGTGGCTGGCGAGCCACGGGATCGGCGCCTGGGTGGGATTCATCATGTTGAACATGAGCAGCGGCTCGTACGTCAGGTCCTGCATGTTGTTGGCGGCGCTGAGCGATGTCTGGTCGAACGGGTTGAACGTTCGGGTGAACGTCCTGCCGACGTTGTCCACGATGATCAGCGGCTGCCCGGTGGCCGCCATGCTCCCGGGCGGTGGCGTACTCGAGCCGCCGCCGCACCCCGCCAGGACGGAGAGGCCAAGGCTCGCCACGCTGACGGCGGCGAGGAGTTTTCGGTTCGTCCGGATCATTACCTGACTCCGAGATCTAGGTGCCCCGCAGCATGATGTCGCACTTCGGTGCCCGCGCGCCGCTGATCCGCGAATATGGTAGCTAACCGCCAGAAATGGACCACATCGTGATCTCAGGACACCGCGGCCTGGCCGCCCCGGCCAACGGTCACGGGATGGAACACGGCAGCCCGCATTCCATCCCGTGCCGCGTCACTATCGCGCTAGCCCACAGACGCGAGGTGTGACTTGTAGGCGGCCCCGTAGGCGGTCGGATCACCAGGCACGTAGTCGGTGACCAGGCCAGGACCTGATGAGCAGTTGAAGTCCGCGTTCCACGCCCAGGCGAGGTAGCTGGTGTTCTGTGAGTCCAGCCATGTGGTCAGCGGGGTGATGTAGCCGCCGGCGCAGTCGTTCTCGCCGATCTCACCCGCGATGACCGGCACCTGGGCGATCACCGGAGCGATCTGGCTGGTCCAGCAGGACTGGGAGCTGCACGTGTTGAAGTTGTACGAGTGCCACGACGCGACCAGGTTATGGTCCGGGTCGGTGGGCTCGTTCGCCAGCCAGCCGGTCAGGTCGTTGGCGTACTCCTCGCCGCCCAGCATGATCACGTTGTTCGCGCCGGCGCCGCGGACCGCGTTGATCATCTGCTGCATCCCGGCCACCGGGTAGGAGATGCCGGTGCACGGGCTTCCCGTCGCCCAGCACTGCCAGCCCTCGGCGGAGTTGTTGTTGTCGGCCCGCGACGCGTACGGCTCGTTGAACAAGTCAAAGACGACCGCGTCGTTGCCCTTGAAGGTGTTCGCCACCGACGTCCAGAACGGGATCGCCTGGGCCGCGTCCGGCATCGGCTTCTGGCACGTCGCCTGCGCCGACGAGCATCCGGCCGACGGCCCTGTGTAGGTGCCGTCGGTCCAGTGCAGGTCGAGGATGGCGACAAGCCCGTTGGAGTTCAGCAGGCTGACGTAGGACTTGATGGCGTTGATGTAGTTGGTGCCGGCGTCCGCGGCAGTCACGTACGACTCCGCGTTCCAGCACGCCTCGTTGAGCGGCACCCGGACGGCGTTGACCTTCCAGCTCAGCATCGCGGTGACGGCCGCCTGGTCGACCTCGCCGTCGAAGATGCCGTTGCCCTGGACGCAGGCGTACTCGGTACCGGACCGGTCGACACCGCGCAGGATCACCTGCTGGCCCGACGCGTTCAGCAGCTTGTTGCCGGACACGTGCAGTTGCGGTGCCGCACCGCCGCCTCCGCCGCCGCCGCTCGACGTCTCGGTGACGGTGATGGCGGCCGACGGGTAGCCGGCGGCGGCGGCGGTGAAGGTCGCGCTGCCGGTGCTTGAACTGTCCGCGCTGACGGTGACGGTCTGCGCGGTAGCGAAATTGGACGGAGTGAACGTGAGGGTGCCGCCTCCGGTGACGGTCAGCCCGGTGTCACCAGCGGTGCGGGTGGTCGTCACGCTGACGTTCGCCGACGGCGCCGCCGATAGCGACAGTCCGAACGTGCCGGTCGAGCCTTGCTTCACCGACAGCGTCGCGGGACTGGCGACGATGCTGCCGGTGGTGCCGGTGACGCTTCCGGTGCAGGTGACGCCGTTGAGGGTGAACGTGGTGGGGCTGGTGTTGGTGCCGCTGTAGTTGAAGTTGGCGCCGATGGTGACGGTGCCGTTGGTAGCGACCGACCCGTTCCAGGAGGCGTTGGCGACGGTGACGTTGGCGCCGGACTGGGTCCAGGTGCCGTTCCAGCCGCTTTGCAGTGTCTGGTTGCCGCCGTAGCTGTAGCCGAGGCTCCAGCTGGTCAGCGCCGATCCGAGGTTGGTGATGACGATGTTGGCGGTGAACCCGGTATTCCACTGGGAGGGCACCGTGTAGGCGACCGAGCAACCGGTCGCAGCGTAAGCCGGCGTAGCGCTCAGCACGCCGGCGCCCAGCCCGGCGGCGCTCAGTGCGAGCGCCGCCAGGCCGGACAGAATTCGTCGGGTGCGCGTCATGAGTTCGCTTTCACTACAGTGCAGGGAAGGCGTTCTTGACGAGCATCTGGAACTCGGCAGGGAACCACGCGCCCGCCGGGACATCGAAGCCCGGGATGGAGCCGGTGGAGTAGGTGCCGCCGTTGCCGTCGGTGTTCGTCCCGCCCGGGTCGCAGTGCGGGTCGCCGTGCGAGTGGGTGGACGTCGGGTAGTCGCCGTCGGACTCACCCGGCGGCTTGATCCACACGAACGCCAGGATCGGGCTCGACGAGCCGAACGGCTGGTCGGTCGGCCGCGCGCCGATGCCCGCGTTGTTCTGGTTGCACCAGTCACCGCGGAACGGCCGCGCGTCGATCTTGTTGTCGGCGACGTAGGTGTTCACGTCGGACGCGCTCGTGATCGTGGTCGGGTGGGTCGGGCCCCAGCCGTTACGCGAGGTGTCGATGAGGAACTTCTTGCTCGACGGGAAGCCGGCGGCCACCAGCGTGTTGTACATCGCCGTGTCGTAGGTGAGCTCGTCGAACGTCGGGTTGAACTGGTAGAAGGTGGCCGAGTCGACGTTCTGGCCGTTGATCTGCAAGGTCGGGTTGGTCAGCAGCGGCTCCTGGGTGGGAGTGTAGTTCGCCGTGTCGCTGATGAACCCGTCCATGCTCGCGTAGCCGGCCGTGGTGTTCTTGACCACGGTGTTGTACACGGCCGGGGTGCCGCTCATGTTGTTCGGCCAGCCCAGCCACGCTGAGTGCGCGATGTCCATGTAGTTGTAGACGTTGGAGATCGCGTGCAGCTTGTTCAGCGCGTAGGTGGTGCCCGACTCGTAGAACGGGGTCGCCGTCGCGCAGGCCGGCTTGGACTGGTTGGTCACCACGTTGGGCAGCGAGTCCGGCTCGATGATCGCGACGACCCGGATGTTGCTGGTGGCGAACTGGGCGAGGATCGAGGAGATCGGGTTGATGTAGTTGGTCTCGTAGTCGGTGAGGCCGGCGTTGGTCGCCGGGATCTCGCCGTTGGAGGCCAGCGCGGCGCAGTCACGGCCGGGCAGGTCGTAGACGACGATCTCGACCAGGGACGGGGTGGACGCCGTGCCCGCCGCCGCCGCGTTGGTCAGTTGCTGCTGCAGGCCGGTGCGGGTGGTGGTGACGCCTTGGTTAGTGGTGGTGCCGCCGACGATCGCGGCCTTCGAGTCGAGCCAGATGGCGGTCTCGTTGTTGGCGACCCGGGCCTCGGCCGCGGAGCCGTCGGCGGTCGCCTGGGCGTTGACCTCGCTGACGTAGTCCGGGTTGAGGTACGGCTTGGTGCCGGGGAACGGGTCAGTGGGGTGCGGGCCGATGTTGCCGGTGCCGATGGTGAAGGTGAAGGTGACCATCCCGGACGCATTGGTGCTGTCCTTCGCCGTGACCGTGACGCTGGAGGTGGTCGTGGCCGTCGGCGTGCCGGAGATCAGCCCGGAGGAGCTGATGCTCAGCCCGGCCGGCAGGCCGGTCGCCGTGAAGGTCAGCGCCAAGCCGCCGGAGTCAGTGGCCTGGATCTGCGTGTTGACCGCGGTGCCGACCGTGCCGTTCTGCGCCCCGGGGTTGGTCACGGTGACGGTGTTGCCGTTGCTGATGGGGTTGACGACCCAGGTGAAGGTGGCCGACCCATGCGCGCCGGTGCCGTCAGTCGCGGTAACCGTGACGCTGGAGGTGCCCTGGGTGGTCGGCGTGCCGGTGATCTGCCCGGAGGAGCTGATGCTCAGCCCGGCCGGCAGGCCGGTCGCCGAGAAGGTCAGCGTCTGCCCGGACGCGGAGTCAGTAGCCTGGACCTGCACGGGGGTGATCGCGGTGCCGACCTTGCTGGTCTGGTTGGCCGGCTGGGTCACCGTGACGGTGTTCCCGTTGTTGCTGCTGCCGGTTGGGGTGCAGGTGACCGAGGACGCCGGGGTGTGGGTCCCGCTGTAGTTGAAGTTCGCGCCGATGCCGGTGGCGGACGCGCCGGGCGCCAGGCTCCCGTTGTAGGAGAGGTTGGTGATGGTCACCGTCTCCCCGGTCTGGGACCAGGTGCCGTTCCAGCCGGTCGGCTGGATCTGCGGGTTCCCGGCGTAGGTGAGGGTGACGGTCCAGCCGGTGATCGACGTGGTGCCGCTGTTCGTCACGTTGACGCTGGCGGTGAATCCGGTGTTCCACACCGATGGTTCCGAGTACGCCGCGCTGCAGCCCGCCGCCGCGAAAGCCGGTGTCGGCGCGACCGCCGCGGCGGCGGCGAGGGCACCCGCCCCTAGTAGCACGGCAGTCACGGTTGCCGCGAAACGCCGTAGTTTCCTCAGCAGTCTCATATGCATCCTCAGATGCACCTCCCTGGTCATGGCGGGGTGATTACGCCGCGCGCGCCGCTGACGCTAGGCGTGGGCGCTGAACCGGTCAAGCAGCGCAACATTTCGGGCCCCGCCCAAGGCCGCCATGAACGGCGCCCGCTGGTCAAGTATTCCCAGTACGGAGGGGGTTTGCTCGGCTAGCGACGGCCACGGCATGACATTGCAGCGCATGTAACTTTCAAGCGAAAACTTACGGTTTTCAAAAGCTGCACGAAAGCATTGCAGAGGTTTCATCGTCATTACAAACTGATTGCACCAGGATTCCCCATGGGGCGGTAGTGCCCGGACGGCCGAACCGCCCCCGAGAGTTGCGGAGGAGATGCCGGTGACACGTATAGCCAGCGTTACCGCGCCCGCGACACCACGATCAGCGGCGTCGGCGGCATCCGCGACGTCTGCGGTACCCGCGGTGGCCCTAGCCTCCCTGGCGCCAGGCGCGCCACCCACGCTTGCCGATGTCGCCCGGCTCGCGGGCGTTTCGGCGGCCACGGCGTCCCGCGTCCTCAGCGGTTCCGCGCACGTCCAGCCGGAGACCAGGGCAAAGGTGGAGCAGGCGATAGCCCGGCTCGGCTACGTGCGGAACCGTGCCCCGCGCGCGGTCCGGTCGCAGCAGGCGGGCTCGATCGCGCTCGTGGTGGGAGAGGAGAGCGTGAAGGTTTTTGCCGACCCGTTCTTCGCCCGGATCCTGTTGAGTTTCGGCCGGGAGCTGGCCGAAGCGGATGTCCAGCTGGTGCTGCTCACGCTGCACACGCCGCGTGACTACCGCATGGTGGCCAGGTACCTGCGCAGCGGACACGTGGACGGAGCGTTCTTTGTCTCCATGCACCTCGGGCCCGGCCTCGACCTGGCCGGCCTGGGCATACCCGTCGTGCTGTGCGGCCGCCCGCTTTCCGGCGGGGACGGCGTCAGCTATGTCGACGCCGACAATGTCGAAGGCGCGAAGAAGGCCGTCAACTACCTGCTCGGCTCCGGCCGTACCTCGGTCGCGACGATCGCCGGGCCGCCCGACATGGCACCCGGCATCGACCGGCTGCTCGGCTACCGCAAGGCGATGACCGCCGCGGGTATCCATGATCCTGGCATGATCGCTTACGGTGACTACACCCGACGGGCTGGCGAGCACGCGCTGCGCCGGCTGATCGACCATCGCCCCCGGCTGGACGCGGTCTTTGTCGCCTCGGACCTGATGGCCGTCGGAGCGCTGGACGCGCTTGGCCGACTCGGCCGCCGGGTGCCCGAGGACGTGGCCGTTCTTGGCTTCGATGACCTGCCGCTATCGCAGCACACCAAGCCTCGGCTCTCCACGGTCAGGCAGCCAGTCGACGCCATGGCCGCCCAGATGGTCAGGGAGATGCTGGCGCTGGTGGACAATCCCGGCCGTGGCCCGACGCGGACGGTGCTCGAAACCGAGCTCGTGCTCCGCGACTCCGCCTGACCCAAGTAACTTTCATGACTTCGCGCTCCCTTTCAGGTGCCTGACCTGGCCTGAGGTTGGGGCGCCGGGCCCTTTATGGCTTTCGGACGTGCCGTCGCCTTAGCGTCCAAATGTTCGATGTCGAACGGAAGTTTCGCGAAGGGAGACGCGTCCGGTGTCTTGGAGAAACAGGGCGGCTGGCCTGGCCGCCGCCGGGCTGCTCGCGGCCGGGCTGCTCGCAACCGGGTCGGGCGGCGCCCGGGCGGCAACCACCCAGCTTTGCCAGTCGCAGACGGCGGCCGTGGCCGGCGGCACGTATACCGTCCAGAACAACGAGTGGGGGTCGGGCGCGCCGGAGTGCATCACCACCGACGGCAACGCCGACTTCACGGTCGCCAACTCGTCCATCAGCAACGCCACCAACGGCGCGCCCGGCGGCTACCCGTCCATCTACCAGGGCTGCCACTGGGGCAACTGCACGTCGGGCGGCCTGTCGGGTAACCCGGTCCAGGCTTCGGCCATCACCACGGGCAAGGTCACCACGAGCTGGAGCACCACGCAGCCCGGCGGCAGCAACGACTACGACGTCGCCTACGACATCTGGTTCAACCAGACACCGACGACGTCCGGCCAGCCCAACGGTACCGAGCTGATGATCTGGCTGAACCACAACGGCCCGGTGCAGCCGTTTGGCTCGCAGGTCGCCACCGGCACCACCATCGGCGGCCGCGGCTACAACGTCTGGTTCGGCACCCAGGGGTGGAACACCGTCTCTTACACCATGACGACCCCGACCACCTCGGTGAGCGGTCTTGACCTCGCGCCGCTGGTGCAGGACGCGATCAGCCGCGGCTACATCCAGCCGTCCTGGTGGCTGATCGACGTCGAGGCCGGCTTCGAACTGTGGCAGGGCGGGGCGGGTCTCGCGACCAACTCGTTCTCGGTGAGCGTCGGCGGCTCCACCACGACTCCGGCGGCTTGCACCGGGACCTACTCGGTGGTGAACTCCTGGGGCGGCGGCTTCCAGGCCCAGGTCGTGGTGAAGGACACCGGCAGCAGCCCGAAGAACGGCTGGAAGCTCGCCTGGAACTTCCCGGGGAACCAGCAGATCACCAGCTTGTGGAACGGCGTCTACACGCAGTCAGGACAAGCGGTCACGGTGGTCAACCAGTCATACAACGGCACCATCCCCGCTGGCGGCTCACTCACCGTGGGATTCACGGCCAACGTCACCGGGACTAACAACGCCCCGGCGAGCATCACCTGCTCCTGACCTCGCTGGATGAGCAGAGCGCACGGTTTACGACAGCTGGGCTATCGTAAACCGTGCGCAGACTTCAGGCACCCCTCGTGCTCGCCTACGCCGCATTCGTGTTCATCGGTGTGAGCCTGGGGGCCGGCGGGGTGCTGCTGCTCGCGCAGATGAACGACTACGGCGTGGACCGGGCCACGATCGGCATCACGTTCTTCACCGGCTCCGCCGGGTTCGTTCTCGCCAGCCTGAGCAACGGCCTGCTGATACGCCGGCTGGGGGTCCGGATATCGCTGACCGTCGGCGCTGGCGCGTACGTGCTGGCCAGCCTGGGCCTGGCCGCCCGTCCGCCGTTCGCGGCGTTCGTGGCCGTGCAACTGCTGACCGGGTATGGCACCGGGGTCCTCGAGTCGGTGCTCACCACCTACCTGGCGACGCTGCCCAACCCGACGACGCTGCTCAACCGCCTGCACGCGTTCTTCGGCGTCGGCGCGCTTATCGGGCCTGCCTTCGCCGCCTGGATGACCGGCTTCGCTCCCTGGACCGCGGTCATGCTGGTGCTGGCGGTGGCCGGCGTCCCGCTGGTGGCTGGCTTCCTCCTCGCCTATCCGCGCACGCTGCCAGCCGACCAAGGATCAAAGCCGGTTGAGCACGGAACGGCTGGTGGTGACACCCCCGGCTCAGGCAGCCACCTGGTCGCCGCGCTGCGCGATCCTGGCGTCCTGCTCGGCGCGGCGATGCTGCTCGTCTACGTCGGCCTGGAACTCGGCGTGGGTAACTGGGGCTTCAGCTACCTGGTGCAGGCCCGCGGCCTGAGCAGGACGCTCGCCGGGTACTCGGTCAGCGGTTTCTGGCTCGGGCTGACCGCCGGCCGGTTCCTGATAAGCCCGGTCGCCCACCGGGTCGGCCTGAGCACGGGCGGCATGATGTACGCGTGCCTCGCCGGGATCACCGCCACCGCGACGCTCGGCTGGCTGTCACCGACCGCCGCGGCCACCAGCGCGGCGCTGGTCGCCCTCGGCTTCTTCCTCGGACCGGTCTTCCCGACCACCATGGCGATCGCGCCGCGGTTGACCACGCGGGAACTAGCGCCAACGGCCATCGGCGTGCTGAACGCTGGATCCACCATTGGCGGTGCCGGACTGCCCTGGGTGGCCGGCGCGATCGCCCAGGCCACGGGGATCTGGACGCTGATGCCCTACACCGTCGCACTCGCCGTGGTCCAGATCGCCGTCTGGCGGCCGCTCGCCGCCCGGATCAGGGTCGCCCCCGCTGACCCAGGAACCGGGCCGGCCGACCCGGTCGGCGAACTCAGCCAGCCGGTTCTGTAGAGGTGTAGGGTGAGGTCAACACGACGGGTATTTCCCGTGGCCGTGTGGGACTCTGCTTAGCGACTTGGGCAGCATCCGGGAGCGTTGCTCCGGACCCCGGTAGCGCTGGCTTGGCAGGTTGATCTATCAGACGCCTGATTCGACCGGACGGCCGCCCGCGGGCTGTCGCCCCGCGCGGGTTCGACGCCTAGTCGTCGACAGGAGAGATTCCCGTGACTACCGCCCGTGACTCCTCGGTACCCGGCTCACCGCAGAACGCAGAAATCCAGCCGACAGAGGTTGCGCCCGCCGCGGACCGTGGACGGTTGTGGCCGCTGGCCAAGATCGCCGTGTTCGACATCGCGGGGCCTCTGGTGGCTTATTCGCTGCTGCGATTGGCCGGCCTCAGCACGGTGGGTGCACTGGTCCTCAGCGGCATCTTCCCGGCCGTCGGGCTCACCCTCGGGATGGCCCGTGACCGCCGCGTTGACGTCGTCGGGGTCTTGGTCCTGCTCGGCATCTCCGTAGGTACCGTTCTCGGGTTGGCCAGTGGCAATGCCCGTCTCGTTCTGCTGGAGGGTTCGGTGCCCACCGCCGTGTTCGGGGCCTTCTGCCTGGGATCACTGTGGACTAGGCGGCCGCTGATGTACCGCTTCGCCGTGGAGTTCATCGGGGCGAACACCCCCAAGGGCCGTGACTTCGCCGACCGATGGCGGTACCAGGGGTTCCGCCACGCCTTCAAGATGACCACGGCGGTCTGGGGAGTGGCGTTCCTGGCCGAGGCGGCCGCCCGGATCGTCATCGTGGAGTCAACCTCGGCCGGCACTGCCCTGGGCATTTCCAAGCTGATGCAATATGCCGTCCTCGGAGTTCTCATCGCCTGGAACATCGCCTACGGCCGGCGAGCAAAGCGCATAGGCGAGGCCCAGGGCGCCGCGGCTCGAGCTCGAGACGAGGCCCGGCCGCCCATGCCGCTCTAGCCGCGCCCGGGAACGCGGCCCGGGAGTTGCCTGAACCCGCCTTGCGCTACAGGGACAAGGCGGGTTCTGGACCGGCTGCTTCTATGGCCGGCTCCTACCGCCACCGCTGTGCATAGCGTGACGGTAGGAGGATCATGGTCCCGCGGCGATGCCCGGCGACCGTGATACCGTCAGCTTCCGTTGGCCTTCCCGCCGGACGTGACTGCGGCCCCTGGCTTGCCGGCGCGCACCGGGATGTGCTTGGCCTGTACGTCCGGCGCCTTGGGTACTAGGACCCGGAGCACGCCGTCCTGTGCCGTGGCCTCAATCTTCCCCGCCTGGACGTGGCCAGGCAGAGTGATCAAGCGGCGGAACGGGCCATAGCAGCGCTCAGACCGGTGCACCCTCTCCCCGGTGGCGTCGCGGGCGAGGCGCCGCTCGCCCTGGATCGTTAGCAGGCCATCCCCGAAGGTGATCTCCACCTCGCCGGCGCTGACGCCGGGCAGCTCCGCCGACACCAGGTAGGCGTCCTTGCGCTCGGATATCTCGATCGCGGGAGCCCATGCCATCTTGCTGGCATCGGCGTCGTACGAATGGCCATGCCGCCTTGCCCGCCCAAAGCCCGTACCCATCACTTCATCCTGCACGTCACGCAGGTCCTCGAACAGTTCCCAGCTGGTGGTGACTGTCATCTCGTCTTCCCTCGCATCTGGCCAGGCCAACGGCCCGGCGACCCGGAAGAACACCGCTCATGTGAACACTATTCATTTCCGAGTTACAGTGTTCACTTTATCGTGAACACTGTTCACAGTCAAATTCCCGCTTCCCTGGCTTGCGGCCGGATAATAGCGGCTGCTCAGGGCAGTACCGGTGTCATGGATGCGATAACCCTGCTCAAGGACGACCACAAGACCGTGGAGAGCCTGTTCAAGCAGACCCGCTGAAGAACATCAGCGCCACGGCCTAAGCGGCGGTGATCAGTCTGGGTGATGAAGTTTGCGGTTTATCGCTGGTACCACGGCAGGGCGGCCCAGCTTAGCTGAGCAGTGCCAGGGCAGATGGGCAGGTATCGTGACGAAGCGGACGAGCCAGCCTGAGCATCATCCGCCGCCAAACCGGCGATTCGCTCATCGCAGCAAGGAGCCCGGCATGAGTATCAGCGCCGCGGAAGGTGACTACGACGGGATGACGCCCTTCAGGGGCAGCGACCCGCCGCCCGGCACATTCCAGGACCGGGTCCGGGCAGCGGCGACGGCGATGTTCGTGGTGGTGCCGTTCGCCGGGCTAGGGGTGGCGGTGTGGCTGGCCTGGGGCCATGGCCTGAACCTTGCCGATATCCTGCTCGCGGCGGTCTTTTACGTGATCACCGGGCTGGGCGTGACTGTCGGATTTCACCGGTTGCTGACCCACCGCAGCTTCACCGCGGTCCGGCCGTTGCGGGTCGCGCTCGCGGTCGCGGGGTCGATGAGCTTCCAGGGCCAGGTCATCGGCTGGGTCGCCACCCACCGCCGTCATCACGCCTTCACCGACCGGCCCGGCGACCCGCACTCCCCCTACCGGTACGGCACCAGCCTGGCCGGGCAGCTCCGCGGCCTCGCCCACGCCCACACGGGCTGGCTGCTGAACGACGATCCCAGCCCGCCCGCGCGGTACGCCCCGGACATGATCGCCGATCCCGCCATGCGGGCGATCTCGGCCGCGTTCCCCGCCCTGTGCGTCCTGTCTCTCGCGCTGCCGTTTGGTGCCGGTTGGCTGATCGGCGGCACCTGGCGCGCCGCACTTGCCGCGCTCCTCTGGGCCGGGCTGGCCCGCGTCACCGTGCTGCAGCACGTCACCTGGAGCGTCAACTCGCTCTGCCACGTGTTCGGCAGCCGCCCCTTCGCCACCCGCCGCTACGACCGCGCTACCAACCTGTGGCCACTCGCCCTCATCTCCTTCGGGGAAAGCTGGCACAACATGCACCACTCCGATCCCGCCTGCGCACGGCACGGTGCCGAACCCGGCCAGATCGACATCTCCGCCACGGTGATCCGCCTGTTCGAGCGCCTCGGCTGGGCCACCGCAGTGCGCTGGCCCGTCCCCGCCCGCCTCGCCGCGCGGCGCCGCAACCCCGGCCGGGACCAGTAGCCACCGCGGCCCGCCGGCGCCGCTCAGCCGGCGGAAACCACGCCGCCGGTCCCGGTCTTGGCGCGTTGAGTACCGGGTTTAGCCAAGCGGCAGTGCAGTGTGATGGCGGCGCTTGAGACAGCCGCCCACGCACACCAGATGGAAGCGAACCCGGAAATCGTGAGCCAGGCAATGACGATGACGGCAACGAGGTTGACGGCGCCGAAGATCGCGACGTTGCGGTAACCAGAAAGCAGCAGCGCCCCGCACACGGCGACGACATAGAGCGCGACGACCAGGAGGCCGTCAGGCATCCGGATGCCGTAGGAAAGGTGGTGCGGGGCAAGCGTCACGGCGACCGGGCCGCGGACCATCGCCGCGAACAGGATCACGGCGATCACGGTACCGGTCAGCGCGAAGGGCACCATCATCAGCTTGCGCCGCCTCGTCGGTTCGAGGGCGATGACGGCCATCGGGACGAACACGGGAAGCACGACGAAGGCAATCAGCAGGTAAGCCCACAGCGCAACGTGGCCGATCCCGCGGGGCACGTGGCCCTGGAGCCACAGCCAGACGAGCGCTTCGATGAACTGGTGGGCGCCGAGCAGCAAGGGGATCCATGCCAGCGCGAGGAACTGGCGGCGCTGGCGCCGGCGGACGTGGCGGACGGCATCGATCCCGATCGCGCAGATCACCAGGCCGCCGACGACGTCAGCCTGAGGCGAGAAGCACATGTGCGCTCCCTACGCCAGCGCCAGTGGCCGCGGATGGCTTTGCCGGATATTCGGATGAGCGCCCCCGGAGACGCAGGACCAGCCTATGTGGAATACCGCCGGACGCAAGCCAGTGCTCACCGGCTCGGGACTTTCGGTACTGCGGCCCCGCCGGGGCCGCGGATTGGCGCGGCAGGCCGCGACAATGGCTGTGCTAGTAGGTGAGTGGCATCGGGATAGCGGAGCACTAGGGAGAGATCATGGCCGACAGTCGTCCTGTCCCGTCAGTGTCGGTGCTGCGGGCCCGGTATGAGCAGCGCGTGGAGCGGCTGACGACGCTGCGGCACGTCCGCAGCGAGCTGGTGAGCCTGGCCGGGCTGATCGGCAGGCCGGTACTCAACCAGGCCGGGCAGCAGATCGGCCACGTGGCGGACGTTGTCGTCCGGTGGGACAGCAACAAGGCGTATCCGCCGGTGACCGGGCTGATCGTGCGGGTAGGCCGGCGCCGGGCCTGGCTGCCGGTCGAGGCGGTGGAGGAATTTGGCCGCGACCGGATCGGGCTGCGCACAGCGCGGCTGGACCTGCGGGATGTCGCGCGCCGTCCCGGCGAGGTCGAGCTGTCCCGCGATGTGATCGATCACCAGCTGGTCGATACCGATGGCGCGCGGGTTATCCGCGCCTCAGACCTGTACCTGGCCCGGGTGGCCGGAGTAGTGCAGCTGGTCGGCGTGGACGTCGGGTTCAACAGCCTCCTGCGGCGGCTCGGCCCCGCGCGGTTCAGGTCCCGTCCGACCCCCGACAAGGTCATCGACTGGGCCAGCATCACGAGCTTCGGCTCGCAGCGCGGTCCGGGCGGCACCCTGCAGGCAGCGGAGCGCGGCCTGCAGCGGCTGCGGCCGGGTGAGCTGGCTGACCTGCTGGAGGACCTGGGCCGCACCGAGCGGCAGGACCTCCTCAGCCAGCTGACGCCGCAGCAGGCGGCCGACGCCCTGGAGGAGATGCAGGACGAGGAGCTCGTGCGGCTGCTGCGCGAGTCCGACACCGCGGGCGCCGCGGAGCTGCTGAGCCGGATGGAACCGGACGAGGCCGCCGACGGGCTGCGTGACCTGGACCCCGGCGAGCAGCAGAAGCTGCTGGCCGCGATGCCAGCCGAGGCCCGCGAGGCGGTGGCGACCCTGTTGAGCTACGCCGAGCGCAGCGCTGGCGGGATCATGACCACCGTCCTGGTCACCGCGACCCCGGCGGAGACAATCATGCAGGTCCGGGACCGGCTGCGGGCGAACCGGGAACATGACGAGGACCTGGCGGGCATCATCGTGCTCGGCGACGGGGGGCAACTGCTAGACGACGTGTCGATGACCGAGCTGTTCCTCGCCGACCTGGAGGCGACCGTGGATGACCTGATCGGGCCGCCCTGGCCGGTCACCGTCACCCCCGACGCGGGCCTGGACGAGGTCGCGGAGCGGCTGGTAGAAACCCGTCACTCGTGGGTGGTGGTCGTCGATGAGCAGGAGCGGCCCCTGGGCCGGATCCTGGCCGATGACGTGCTGGACACGCTGGTGCCTGACCGGCCCCGGTTCCGGTTCCCCCGGCGGCTGTCATGAGCGTCGCGCGGGAGGGCACGCTCCCACCGCCGGGCGAGGCGGCGGCCGGGCCACGCCGCCGGCCGGGGGCAGCCCGGCGTCCGCTGCGCCGCCGGATCCTGATGCTGCTGGCGTTCATGGGGCCCGGGATCATCGCGGCGAACGCGGGCAACGACGCGGGCGGGATCGCGACCTATGCCAGCGCCGGGGCCCAGTTCGGGTACCGCACGCTGTTCGCGATGGTCCTGGTCACCGTGGCCCTGGTCGTGGTGCAGGAGATGTGCGCGCGGCTCGGCGCCTACACCGGAGAGGGCCTGGGCGCGCTGATCCGCGAGCAGTTCAGCATCCGGGTCACGGCGTTCGCGCTGCTGGCGCTGATCGTCGCCAACGTCGGCCTGGTCGTCTCGGAATTCGCCGGGATCGCGGCCGCGATGGAGCTGCTGCACGTCTCCAGGTACATCAGCATCCCGGTGGCCGCCCTCGGGATCTGGGCGCTGGTCGTCTTCGGGTCCTACAAGTACGCCGAGCGGCTGTTCCTGGTGCTGAGCCTGGTGTTCTTCGCCTACCCCGTCGCCGCGTTCCTCAGCCGCCCCGACTACGCGCAGGCCGGGGCGCAGCTAGCCTGGCCGCACTTCCTGGCGACCAAGGCGTTCCTGCTGCTCGTCGTGGCGCTGATCGGGACCACGATCACCCCCTACATGCAGTTCTACGTCGCCGCCGCGGTCGCCGACCGCGGCATCGGCCCGGCGGACTACCCGGGCGAGAAGCTCGACACCATCGCCGGGTCGATCTTCTGCAACGTGATCAGCATCTTCATCATCGTCGCGACCGCCGCGGCGATCCACGTCCGCGCCCCGCTGGAATCGGCGAAGCAGGCCGCCCAGGCCCTCGCCCCCGTCGCCGGCCGGTTCGCCACGCAACTGTTCGCGGTCGGCCTCCTTGGCGCCAGCGCGCTGGCCGCCGCGGTCGTCCCGCTCTCAACCGCCTACGCCATCAGCGAGGCCGCCGGCGCCGAGCGCAGCGTCAGCAAGTCCTTCCGCCAGGCCCCGCTGTTCCTTGGGCTGTTCACCGGCCAGGTCTTCATCGGCGCAGCCGTCGCCCTGATCCCCGGCAACCTCATCAAGCTCCTCGTCGAGGCTCAGGTCCTGAACGGCCTCATCACCCCCATACTTCTGACCTACGTCCTCGTACTCGCCAACCGCGCCAGCATCCTCGGCGACGCCGCGAACGGCCGCCTCTTCAAGATCGTGGCCACGATCAGCGTGGCCACCGTCGCGGTCCTGTCGGCGACCGTGCTCGGGCAAACCGTCCTCAGCGGCCTCGGCATCGCCTGACCAGTTGCGACGCGCGACTACAGGACACCGCGCCGCTGCAGTACTACGTACGCGATCCAGCCGAACGGGATGGGCAGCCAGAACGTCGCCATGCGGAACAGGAGGACCGCCGGTATTGCCTGGTGCGCCGGGATGCCGATGGCCGTCAGCCCGGCGGCCATGACGGCCTCGACTCCGCCGAGCCCGCCGGGCGTCGGCGTCGCCGACCCCACGGTGTTGCCGGCCAGGAAGACGATCGCGGCGGCCAGGATGGCCGGATGCGCCCCCACCGACCACAGGGCCGCGATGAGGGCGAGGGAGTAGGCGGCGGACAGCAGCAAGTTCGCCCCGGCGGCAATGGCCAGCCGGAGGGGATGGGAGACCGCGTCGAGCAGCCGCGGCCAGATCTGGCGCAGGTGCGGCCACACGGTGCCGGTCACCTTCTTGCGGGTCTGCGGGATCGACAGGACGACGATGATGGCGATGGCGACGACCGCTAGGCCGATGATCAAGTCGGCGCCCGGCGCGATCTTGAACCTGCTCAGACCCGAGCCGGTGAGCACACCGAGCACGATCAGCAGCAGCACCGTGGTGACGACGTTCACCAGTTGTGACACCGTGACGGAGGCGGCGATGGTTCCCTCGTCCACATTCTGCTTGTGCAGGTAGCGGGCGTTGACGGCCACATGGCCTACGGTCGGCGGCATGGCCACGCCGACGAACGCGGTAGCCAGCTGGACGAAGACGCCGCGCCAGATGGACAGGCGCTGAGGGACGAACGCGATAATGCCGATGGCGGCCCCGAAATAGGTCACCGCCGATGCGAGCACCGCGACGGCGAGCCAGCCCGGATTGGCCTGGCTCAGCGTCCCGAGGACGTTCACGCCGGAAATCTCGCCGATGAGCAGGTAGGCGGCGACGGTGAGGGCGACCGCGGTGGCCACGGTACGCCAGCGGAAGCGTTCCAGCCGCAGGGCGGTCGGCACGGTGGCGTTGTCGCCGAGCAGCTCGTGCCTGATGTCGTTCAGCGAGCCGGTGGCGGCCCGCGCGGCCCGCCAGCCCCACGGCACGAGGGCAACCGGCTGCATCACCGACGCGACGGCGACCGGATCCACCGGCCCGTAACCGGCCCGCAGCGCCGTGACGGCGCCGGCCGGCCCGCAGGTCACCGCCAGCGTCGCCAGGCCCTGGACCAGGTCGAGGCGGCGGGCGAGTTCGCTGGCCCCCGGCTCGGCCGCATCGAGTGAGCAGAACCCCGCCCCGTTCCCGGACATGAACACGTTGCCCGCCCGCACGTCACGGTGCGCGACGCCGGCGTCGTGCAGGCGGCGCAGCGCCGCGAACAGTGACGTCGCGCCCGCGAGCTGCGTCGCCCCGGTGTCCGGCGCGCTGTCCGGGATGGTTGTGACGAGCACCAGCGTCTCACCGGGCATCTCCCCGAGCATCCGGACCGCGGGACTGGGCACGCCGGCCTGCTGCGCTAGGCAGCAGGCCAGGGCCAGCTGCCCGACCTGGGCGCGGGAACCGAGCGCGATGTGCCCCGCGACCGCCGGCCGGAGACGGGCCAGTGCCCACAGCCGGCGGGCCAGGCCCGATCCGCGGGTGTCGCGGCCGGACAGGTGAACGCGGATCCGGGTACCGTCGGCCAGGTTCCCCTCCAGCCGTGCCCGGCTGGGCCCGGCGACCGACAGGTCCGCGGCCTGAACGCGCTGGCCGGCGAGCCAGCTGGTGAGTTCGCTAACGGACGGCAGGACCGAGGCCGCGCCAAGCAGCCAGCGCACCACCCAGCCCACGAGCAGGCCGCCGGATGCCACGATCACCACCGCGAAGGGCGTCAGCGTGCCGACGGCCAGCCCGCTGAGCAGCAGCCCCGCACCCGCACGGGGCCACCAGCGCGACCAGCGGGAAAGCCGGGACAGGTCGGTTCCCACCACGAACGCGACGAACGCGGTGTCCACCACCAAGACCGACGGGTTACCGCCGTGCAGCACCGCGCGCTGCACCGTCGCGTCCTCGATCCGCCAGACGACCGTGGCGATGACCGCCGCCGCGGCGCCGGCCAGCCCGGCGGCGACCGCGTTCAGCACGTCCCGCCACTGGTTGCGCACCAGCACGACCAGGGACACGACCACCAGGACGAAGCCGGCCACCCCGGCGACCACGGCGGCCGCGTACGCCAGCCATCGGGGGATGTGCAGCAGCCACCCCGAGACGTCGTCGGCCACCTCGGTGCTGCCCAGGGGCAGCGCCCGGATGGCACCGAGCACCACGGCCACGACCGCGACCGCGAAAACCGCGAGCAGCAGGTCGGCGGGGCGGCGCACCCGGCCCGGGCCGGCTCCCCGGTCGGCCGGAGTAATCGCGCCCGGGACCGCCTCCGCCGGGTTGACCGCGGTGCCGGGCCCGCCGCCCGGTTCCTCGCCTATGCCCGTCATCATGCCCTGTCCTGATCCAGCAGCAAGGCGGGGTCTTGACCTGACGGCTACTTCCATCGGCTTCCCCTGACTACCCGTGAAGCCTGCCGGTATTCCGTCCGGTGACCGGATCGTTGCGCCGTTGCACCGCCCTGGCTAGTGGCGCGCATAGCGCATCGGACGGTACGGTCTGCGCGTCGACCGCCGAACGCGAGGAGCCGTGATGACTGGTGCGTCCGATGCCTTTGCCTGGGCGACCGTCGCGGTCGGCGCGTTCGTCATCCACCTGCTGACCGTGGTCCGCGCGATCACCCGGCCGAACCGAACGCCAGCCTCGCGGGTGGCCTGGGTCGCGGCGATCATGTGCCTGCCGGTCATCGGGGTCGTCGCCTATCTCTTCCTCGGCGAGACCAGCATCGGCCGCGAACGGGCCCGCCGGCTCCGCGACGCCGAGGAACGGCTGGCCACACCGGGCGGGCCGAGCGCCCAACTCGGCGATCCGGCCGCCGCGGCCGTCTCGAACCTGTGTCGCTCGATCAACGGCTTCGGCCCGACGCCGGGCAACCGCATCGTGCTGCTTGGCGACCTGGGCGCTTCCCCGACCGAGCCGACCCGCGACTGCGACGCCGCGATCAAGGGGCTGATCGAGGCGTTCGATGCCGCGACCGAGCACATCCACCTCAGCTTCTACATCTGGCTCGACGACGAAAACGGCGGCCGGGTCGCCGACGCGGTCAGCGCGGCAGCCCGCCGGGGCGTGACCTGCCGGGTCATGGTCGACGCGCTCGGGTCGCGCGACTTCGTCCGTGGCCCTCGCTGGCGTCAGCTGCGCGAGGCCGGCGTCCACCTGCTCGCGGCGCTTGAGGACATCCCCCGCCTGGGCCGCTTCGCGGTGGGCCGGGTCGACCTGCGCAACCACCGCAAGGTTGTGGTCGTCGACAACCGGATCGCGTTCTGCGGCAGCCAGAACTGCGCCGATCCGGCGTTCCTGGTCAAGGCGAAGTACGCGCCCTGGATCGACATCCTGCTGCGCTGCGAAGGGCCGGTCGTGCGACAGGCACAGCACCTCTTCCTCGCCACCTGGATCGCCGAGACCGGCGAGGACCTCTACAAGCTGCCCGCGGCAGCACCGGAGCCCGAGCGGCACCACGACGGCGTGGTCGCGCAGATGTTCGGCACCGGGCCGACCACGCCCGGTAACACGATGTCGGACTCGTTCGTCAGCGCCTTGTACGCCGCCGAGCACGAGCTGATCATCACCACGCCCTATTTCGTGCCCGACGAGGCCCTGCTCCGGGCGTTGTGCGCCGCTCCGCGCCGCGGTGTGGAGACGACCCTGATCGTGCCCGCGCGCAACGACTCCCGGCTCGTGGCCGCAGCCTGTCGCAGCACCTACCCGGACCTGCTCGCGTGCGACGTACGTCTCTTCGAATACCCGCTGGGCCTGCTGCATACCAAATCGATCACCCTCGACGGGAGGATCGCGCTGGTCGGCTCGGCGAACATGGACCGGCGCAGCCTGGAGCTCAACTTCGAGAACAACCTGCTCGTCCTCGACCCCAGCGTCACGGCGACCATCCGCGGCCGGCAGCTCGGCTACCTCACCCAGTCGACCGCCGTCAACGCCGAGACGGTCAAGGCCTGGCCCTTCCGCGCCCGGCTGACCGACAACGTGATCGGGATGGCCTCACCCGTGCTCTGATCGGAAGCGGCCTTCGGCGGATTTCTTGAGCTTGTCGAGTCGGCGAGACCTTAAGATCCCCTCATTGAAGATCGTTGGCAGCGCCTGAGGCGGTCCCGGACGCATCAGGTAAGTCGCTGGATTGCCGCCGGAGCCGTCGTCGCGGCGTCCGCACCCGGATGCGGGGCCGCGGCCACGCACAGCGCGATCGCTCCGCCGCGCACGGCCGCGCCGGTCACGGCGGCCGCCCCAGTCACGGCAGCCGCGCCGGTCACGGCTGGGCCGGTCACGGCTGGGCCGGTCACGCCCGCGCCGGTCACGCCCGCGCCGGTCACGGGAGCAGCGGTCACCGGCGCGCCGAACTGTCCCATGTTCCCGGCCGACAACGTGTGGAACACCAATATCTCCGAACTGCCGGTCAACACGCACAGCGCGGCCTGGCTGGCCAGCATGAATTCGGCGACGACCTTCCTGCACCCGGACTTCGGCCCGAACCCGGGCGGCTATCCCTACGGCATCCCGTTCACCGTCGTCACTGGCGAGCCGCCGCTCGTCAATGTCACATTCCAGTACGCGAGCGACAGCGACAAGGGCCCGTATCCGCTCGGCCCTGATACGCCGATCGAGGGCGGCGCGAACTCCGGCGGAGACCAGCACGCCATCATGGTCGATCCTCGCACCTGCACGCTGTATGAGCTGTGGGACACGCAGTACTCCGCGCACGGCTCGACGGCGGGCTCGGGCGCCATCTGGCAACTGCGCTCCAACCAGCTGCGCCCGGATGGCTGGACGTCAGCCGACGCGGCGGGCCTGCCTATCCTGCCCGGCCTGCTGGACTTCGCGCAGGTGCAGGCGGCCGTGCAGACGGGAAAGCCGATCACGCACGCGATCAGGTTCACCGCGCAGGTCACGCAGGCGGCTCACTTGTGGCCGGCCCGCCACGACGCAAGCTCCGACCTGAGCCCGAACGTGCCGCCGATGGGCGCCAGGTTCCGGCTGAAGGCGAGCTTCGACGTGGCCCAGTTCTGCCGTGATTCCCAGCCGTACTGCAGTGATGCCAAGGCGGTCCTGACGGAGATGCAGAACTACGGGCTGATCCTGGCCGACAACGGAAGCAACTGGTACTTCCAGGGCAGCGCGTCACCGCAATGGCCAGACGCCCTGGTGTCGCTGCTGAAGCAGATACCCGCGATGGCGTTCCAGGCCGTCGATGAGTCCTGCCTGATGGTGGCGCCCGGCTCCGGCGAGGCCCGCGCGAAGCCAGGCTGCCCCATCGGCTGACACGGAGCAATTCGCCCCGCAACGGCGCGGGCTAGCGGCGCGGGAATGGATGGCACGCTGCGGCTATGAGCCAGCCATGGGGCCTGTCTGGTCCGCAGTTCTTGGTTATCTACGGCGTTGGCATAGCCGTGGTCATCGTCGTGCCCTTCCTGCTTCGCCTGCTCGTCCGCTTCGTTTCCAGCGCGGACGGCGAGCGGGAGCTCGACCCCTACGAGGTCGGCTACCTGGCGGGCGGTCCAACGCGGGCGGCCCAGGTAGTCATCACGGACTTGGTCGGCTCGGGAGCGGTGCGGGTGGACAGCTCCGGCCGGGTGACCGTGGCGGACCGGGCGGCGTTCGACCGGCAGTCCGCGTTCCTCAGTGAGGGAGTCAACGGCGTGGCCACCCCGTTCCCCGAGCTGTGGATGCCCGCCGGCGTCCTGGTGCACCAGTTCCAGGCCAAGATCGCGCGGCGGCCGGCTATCACGGCCGTCAGGGCGCGGCTGCGGGCCGAGGGGCTGCTGGTCTCCGCGGCGCGGGCCGCCATGGTCCGGATCGTGTGGCTGGCGCTGTGGGCGGCGCTGTTCGTGACCGGGGGCCTGCGGCTCGCCGAGGGGGCGCATAATCACCGGCCCACCGGCGACCTGCAGGGCCTGGTCGTGCTGAGCGCGTTTGTCTTCCTGATCAGCCTGGCCCGCAACGGGAGCCGGCTGACGAACTTGACCACCTTCCGCGGCGCCCGGCGGCTGCGCCGGCTGCGGTCCGCGGAGCGGCGCCGCGAGAAGGAGGCCGCATGGGAGAGCCCGCTCGGCGCGGCGGCCTTCTCTCCCGGACTGGCGGCAGACGGCTTCGGATTCGGCCCGGGAATCGGGTCGGCGGCGCTGTTCGGTGTCGCGCTTGTCGGCTTCGCCGCCGTTGAGGACGCGTCAATGCGGTCGGCGCTGCTGGCCGGACTGCCGTCTAGTTCCGGCGGCAGCGGCGGCGGCAGCAGCAGCGGCAGCAGCTGCGGTGGCGGCGGCGGGGGCTGCGGTGGCGGCGGCTGCGGCGGCGGGGGGTGCGGCGGATGACCGCGAGCTTTTCGCTCGGCGTCGGCATCGGCTGGCGGCCGGAGATCGACCTGACCGTGCCGCGCCTGGCGGCGGCGACAGGACCGGGCGTTGACTTCGTCGAGGTCGTCGCGGAAAACGTGCCGCCATCGGCGGTGCCCGCGTCGCTGGCCCAGTTGCGCGCGGCCGGGATGCCCGTCGTGCCGCACGGGGTGTCGCTGTCCCTCGGCGGCACCGACCCGCTCGAGCCGCAGCGCGTGGCGCGGCTCGCCCAGCTCGCGGAACGGTTCGGATCGCCCCTGGTCAGCGAGCATGTCGCGTTCTGCCGCGCCGGCGGGATCGAGGCCGGCCACCTGCTGCCGGTCCCGCGCACCCGCGAGGCGCTCGCGGTGCTGACCGCCAACATCCGGGCCGCGCAGGCCGAACTCCCGGTACCGCTCGCCGTGGAGAACATCGCCGCCCTGGTCGGCTGGCCGGAGGACGAGTTCACCGAGGCGGACTTCCTCACCGAGCTCGTCGAGCGCACGGGCGTGCTCCTGCTGCTCGACGTGGCGAACCTGTACACGGCCCAGGTCAACTTCGGCCTGGACCCGGCGGCGACCCTGGACCGCCTGCCGCTCTCCGAGGTCGCCTACGTTCACGTGGCCGGCGGCATCCTGCGCGACGGCATCTGGCACGACACGCACGCCCACCCGGTCACCGACGAGATCCTTGACATCCTCGCCGCCCTCGCCGGCCGGATTGCCCCGCCAGGCGTGCTGCTTGAACGCGACGACGCCTATCCCTCCGACGCCGAGCTGGCCGCCGAACTGTCCGCGATCAGGAAGGTGCTCACGAATGCCCGCGTCGGCTGACCCGCCCGGCCTGGCCGACCCCGACCCCGGCGCCGACCCTGGCGCCAGCGTCAGCGCCGGCTCGCTCGCCGCCCGCCAGCTGGCCCTGGTCAGCGCGCTGGTCGCGGGAGCCGCGCCCCCGGCGGGCATGGCCGAGGACCGGGTTCACATCCAAGCGCAGGCTTTGCTCCGCAAGCGCGCGAGGTCCGTGGCCAGGCACCAGCCGGACGTGGCCGCCAGCCTAGGCGACGGCTTCTGGCCCGCCTTCGAGCGATACGCCGCCCAGTCCGTGCTCCCCACCAGCACCGCCGCCGACGCGAAGGCCTTCGCGAGTTATATCCGCAAGACCCGCCGCCGCCCCTTGTTCCGCCGCTAACCAGACACCGGGCCAAAGGCTACTAGGTAGTAATAACCGGTGAGATTTGAGTAGCCGTACTCATTCGCCAGGGCGCGGGTTCAGGGAGGCTCGATGCCATGAAGAGCTCATCGCGATTGGCCGGGCTGACACGGCGGGAGCGCTGGCGCCGGACCCGGCTCCGGGCCTATTCCGGCACGCTCACCCGCATTTATCACGCCGCATCGCTGCGCCCGGCGCTGTGGCGGGTGATGGCCCGCGGCTATCACCCGGCCTTCGACCGGATCGCCGCCCGCCACGCCCTGCTGGCCTGCCGCCTCGGCAGCGTCGATATCCCCGCATACCGCGACCTGCTCCTGCGGAGCGGGTTCCTGCTCGAACACGCACACCTGCGGGCCCGCCGCCTGGCGGACTTCCCTGAGACGTCGAAGCAGAATTACGCGGGCCGCTACGACGAAGCCAGCCGGTGCCCCGGTGGCCGGATGTACCGGCCGGGGGTCATCGTGGACGAGTCATCCGGTTCAACCGGCCGGCCATATAACTGGGTGCGCGGCCCCCAGGAGCTCAAGGCGATCTACCGCAACGTCGCCGGCTACGTCAGCCTTGTCTTCCCGGGCGAGAAGCTATTCGTGATCAACGCGTACTCGATGGGCGCCTGGGCGACCGGAACCACAACCGGCAACGCGCTGAGCCGGATTGCCATGGTCAAGAACACCGGCCCGGACCTGGAAAAGATCGTCGACACGCTGATGCATTTCGGGCCGGGTTATGACTACATCGTCACGGCCTACCCGCCCTTCCTCAAGCACCTGCGGGACCGGCTGGACGCCGCCGGCTTCGACTGGGGGCGGTACCGGCTGCGGGCAATGGTCGGGGGTGAGGGCATGACCGAGGCGCTGCGGGACTACCTGGAGGAGCGCTTCGAACAGGTGCGGTCTGGCTACGGCGCGAGCGACCTCACGATCGGCATAGCGGCCGAGACAAATTTCACCGTCTGGCTCCGCAAGCAGCTGGCGGCCGACCGCGAACTGCGCCGCGAACTGCTCGGACCCGGGGAGCAGCGGCTGCCGATGATCTTCCACTACAACCCGCTCGAGACCTACCTGGAAGTCAACGGCCAGGGCGAGATCGTGTGCACGATCAACCCGAGCACCTGCCTGCAGCCCAAACTGCGCTACAACGTCGGCGACGAGGGCATGCTGCTGCCGGCCCGCCGGGTCGAGGCGCTCGTCGCGCGGGACCCGGGGCGCTGGGCAGGCGGCCGCGCCGGCCACGAGCGGATGAACTTGCCTTTGCTGCTCGTGTTCGGCCGGAAGGACAGCACGATCTCCTACATGGGGGCCAACCTCTACCCCCAGGACGTGGAATACGGCCTCTACGCCAGCAACCCGATGGCCGCCGAGATCGAACGGTTCAGCCTCTCCCTGGCGGAACTGCCCGGCCTGGAGTCCCGCCCGGTCGTCAACATCGAGCTGCGACCGGGAGCCGACCTCGGCGCCGGCGGCGCGGCCAGGCTCGCGGCCAGGTGCCGCGACGGCGTGCTCGCCCACCTGACCCGGGTGTCGCGGGATTTCGCCGAGTCGCTCTCCGAGGACCCCGCGGCCGCCGACCTCCAGGTCCGGGTCTTCTCCCATGGCGAGGGGCCGTTCCGCGGAACCGGCACGATCAAGAACGTCTACCTGACGAAGGAACCGGCATGAACGTGCAGGCAGTGCTGACCGAATCGCTTCGCGCGCCGTCCGCGCACAACGCCCAGCCCTGGCGCATCACGCCACGGGCCGACGGCGGCTACGAACTCCATTACGAC